>Ga0316202_10000581_pt1 | contig 37515 bp, 43 predicted proteins | sample 3monrhotite_MG_FD_204934 | JGI IMG/M metagenome (GOLD analysis project Ga0316202, IMG submission 204934) | Microbial mat bacterial communities from mineral coupon in-situ incubated in ocean water Damariscotta River, Maine, United States -... | ecosystem: Environmental > Aquatic > Marine >...
GGGGTGTGGTATCGCATTGCGGCACACAGTATACCTGTCCGGCTTGCCTGTGCAATGCGGTGCAGCAAACGGACTGACAAGAGAAAATTCAGTGATCAAGCTGGTTGTAAAGCGTACAAAAACCATTCAAGTTGGGCGGATGATGGACGATAACGGAGTTGCAGTAGTGTTTTTTTGTTGAAGATGTTGCTTTTAATTGGTTAAAAAAGGTTATTTCTAACGTGTCCACTTGTGAAGTGAATGAAGGAGCAGGATATGGAAATTAACAATATTCCAATTCCGGTGGTGCCGGAAGTGAGGGCAGAACCTCCTCGCGATGCCCAACTGCAAACGGCGGTGCCTGAAGCATCCCAGGGCGAGTCAGCGCAAAATAATCCGCAAGCTGACACGGGAGGGCATAGCGGTACTTCAGGCGGCTCTCGCGATGAGTCCGCCACTGTGGGGCGCTATGTTGATGAACGTGCCTGATTTTACATTAGTTCAATTAAAACAGGCAAATACAGTCAATAATTAATTTTTTACATTAGAGTGGCGTTTGGTTAGGTGCCAGCGGATATTCGAAATACACAATATCTTTACGACGACGCCCGTTCCGTTGGGTAACGACCCCCTTTACGTGAAAATCATCTTCGAGCATTACCGGTGTTTCACCGGGTTTTAGATATTCTAGCCGACTGCCGTTTTCATCACGTATGTATCGACCAAACAGTACTTCGGATTTGTTGACTAATACTACGTAGCTGTTGCTTATCAGCGGATAACCCGGGTCCACTACAATAATGTGGCCATCCTCAAAAGCAGGCGACATGCTATCGCCAATAACGCGTAGAGCAAAGGCTTCCATGCCTTCGGAGCTGCAACCTGTGTGTGACATTTTATCTCCTTCTAGTCTGTTTCTGGTGGGGTGTCAGCCCTCGCCTGTAGAGCAGTGGTGATATTGCAGGTTTCTAATACCGTATCATAAACAATCACTACTTCGCCTTTTTCCAGTTGGCGCATTACCTGCTGCACTTTTTCCGCGAGCGAAGTTTCGGCACTGCCGTAGTCGGTACCGCTACGGGTAACGAATTCTTCCACCAGAGCCTGTAAGGCATTTGGTGACAATTTCTGATGAGGAATAATCATGTAGTTTTGTATGATGTGATGCCGTTTTCAATATGGGTGTTTTTCATTGAAATAAGTTTGCCATTGCAAAAATGCATATTTTTTGTACATTTTTCTGTAAAATGACCATAAATACGGATTATTACCTAATCTAAAGCCTGCGCAAAAGACTTGGTAATTTGTTATGGTTAAGTATAGCGATTGTGTCCAGTGGATAGTATCAGGCAGGTTGCGACGGATTGTAGAGTATGGATACGGCGGCTAGGAGGCCCAATGGACAAAAGGCATAAAGGTAACTGGTTGATAATGCGTATTTTGTTGTTACCAGTGTTGCCATTGGTTTTGTCATTAAATGTACAGCAGGCCATGGCTTTCGAAGGGGATTATGTTTGGGAGGCGCGCTTTAAAGCAAGTCTTGAGAAAGCGCGGTCTGGCCATCAGGTAAAAGACCAATATGCTGTTGGTGATATGTATTTGAGTGGTCGAGGCACGGCAAAAAATTCTGCGAAAGCCTTATACTGGTTTTTACTGGCGGCAAAACAGGGACATAATAAGGCTGCCTACAAGGCAGGTTATCTTTATCTATATGATAGCGGCCTTCCGTCCGACGCATTCCCCAAGCAGGCATTTCCCTGGATAAAAAAAGCGGCTCTTGCAGGGTATGTCCCGGCTCAGTACGAATTGGGGCGTCTGTTCTTTTCCGGTAAAATCATCAAACGTGACGAGCCGCAGGCTTTGAAATGGTTGGGGCAGGCTAAGGCCGCAAATTATGCGCCGGCCGGTAAGGCGTTTGATCAAATGGTAAAGCGCCTAGTGAAAACGCAGACCGCTTTTGTTGATCAGAATCGCGCAGTGAAATAACAGGGTTGCGAATGTATGTGACTCTTATTTAAAGATGTAGTGTTTTTTTATCTCCTCGATAATTTTCCAGGTACAGGACATGCCCGCTGGAAATTGCACCAGATCGCCTCGTTGGATGCTTATTGATTCGCCGTCATCGGGAGTGATCACGGCTTCCCCTTCCAAGATGTAACACATTTCGTCCGCGTCATACGTCCACTCAAAGGTGGAAGCTTCCTTGTGCCATGTAGCCCAACTATCCACATGCATAGCATCTAATTTGGCTGGTGAGACATTGTGCTCGACAGTGATATTCGACATAACTGGTTTCCAACGATGAGTGGGCAAGAATAAATAAGTAAGTGCCGTGGGTTATCAGTGCGTACTGCTGCCGCAAAGCTTATCGGTATTACGAGCTATATCGGTGAATACGCTCAATTTTTTCTCGTTTGTGCCGATGAAACCGAGTAGGTTTTCAATTCATTAGCGGAGCTACACACTACCCAATGGCCAGGCGAAAACCTGTCGCAGCACCGGGCAAGTGTACCATGGCTTAAATCGAATTGGAGTGAGGATGTCCAGCGCTATTGACAATAACAAGCAAAATCAACGGGCGTTTCCACGTATTGCCGTGACCTGCCCCGTGCTGTATTTACGGCCACCTGCCAAACGTTGGCAGGTGGCCAGACTGGTGGACTTTTCCGCAACGGGCATTAGTATGGTTTGTGATAGCAAACTGGATGTTGGTGTCGAAATTTCACTACAAATCAAACCCGGCAGTCAAAAAACCGTACCCGCACTATCGGCCACGGGCGTTGTTATGCGCAACGAAACCAACGATGAACAGCAATATGTCGTTTCCTGCAAACTCATTAAAGTACAATGTTAATCCTAGATTCCGCAGTTGACCGCTTAGAGGATGTATTAACATTTTGATCAACATCCTGTTTTATCGTTTTGGAGAGTTCACCTGCTGGGTGAGTCGCTACGACCTGTATAGCACGTTGCCTTTTGCGTCTGGCCGCGTTGGTCGCTCTCGCACGTCCTGTGCTTCGCGACACCGGTACATCCTTGTACAATGCGAATCGTCGCAATAGCAAGCTATTACTTCTCATCGCGCCTCGCCAGTCACAAAATCCAACGCACTCTACAGGCCGTTCAACTGCGGATTCTAGGTTAATAATCTAATTTAAATCAATACTTCTAGGGTAAATCTTCGCCCTGAATCTGCATATCATCTATAAAGAATTATTTTTGGATCAAGCTTGGGATAATAGGGATGCGCGGGTCTATGTCCGAAGTTACTTTGGTGTCATGCGATTCCGGATTCTGCTAAGGGCTACTGGCGTAATGCCTAGGTAGCGGGCAATATCATTTTGAGTGACCCGATTTAATAAATCAGGGGTCTGATTTTTGATAACTTGATATCGTTCTTCAGCAGAAAGACAAAGAAACTCATATTCACGTCGTTCTTTTTTTTGGGCAAAATTAATGAGCAATTTTATGAGTGTATTTGCAATTTCGATATCATTTTCTGCGAGCTGCAACAAGTAGGAATATTTTATCTGGAATAAAACTCCGGGTTCAATACAAACTAAGCTGAACGAACATGCATCATTTGATGTCAGCGCGGTGAGACTTCCGATTATATTATTTTCTTTAATAAAGGACTTTACGAATTCCTTGCCCTCCGGTGTTACATAAAATGCTTTAAGCAATCCTGTCTCTACATAATAAAGGCTGTCACTATAGCCACCCTGCTTGAATACTGTATCGCCTTTATCATATTGGCGCTTCTGACTGATTTTTTCAAGATATGGAAGCAGATCCATAAATCACTCCATTTTTATTTTACCGCATTATCCTTGATTTTTTAACCTAGGTTAATTACTCGGCATGAATGGTTGGCTAGCATAGGGGAAAGTGTACAACAAAACGGAGACCGGGGTTATTATGCAATTGAAGCAGAAAGTCATTGTCCTTTCAGGAGGTACTTCAGGTATTGGCAAGGGGATGGTTGATCAATTAGCCCCGTATAATCACTTAATAGTGATTGCCCGAAATGAATCGAAGCTCAAGGAGTTGGTGAAATGCCACCCCAAAATCACTCCTTATCTCTGTAATCTTGCAAATTTGGATGATGTTGCCAGCACTGCGGACTTGATCGCAAAAAATCACCCCAAAATTGATCTGCTTATCAATAATGCGGCTGTCCAATATACACCAACGTTTATTGATGATGATTTTCGCTATGAAACCATTAGCCAGGAAATCAATATCAATTTTACTTCTATTTGCTCGCTAATTTACCTATTGCTTCCTTGTCTGCTAGATGAGGAGCGCCGGGTAATTATTTTAAATGTGAATTCAGTACTAGGATTAACCCCCAAAAAAAACTCTGCTATTTATTGTGCCTCTAAAGGTGGGTTAAACATTTTTTCTCAGTCGTTACGGTATCAGTTGGAGTCTACCAATATTCGAGTTCTACAGGCAATGGTGCCATTGGTCGATACGCCAATGACCATTGGGCGTGGCTCAGGAAAAATATCTGTAAAGAAAGCGGTTTTTTCCATAGTTCGTGGAATAAAAAAAGAAGTCTCTGATAATTACATCGGGAAATCCAAGTTATTAAAAATTATTTATCGATTATCTCCAGTCCTGGCCAAAAACATTTTAAAAAGGAGTTGATTATGAAATGGTTTTTCTATTTTATTATTTTTCTTCTACCCACTATTACTGTTATGGCAGAGGACAAAATAATGATTAAGGTAACATCAGTTGATGTTAATAGAGGTGGAAATTTGATTATCCTTGTTTTTGGTAATAATGGATTTCCTATTCAACATAAAGAAGCGCTTATTACTCAGACAATAAATGTTTCAAAAGAAACAATGATGGTGACTTTTTCTATCCCGCAAAAAAAGGAGCTTGCTTTCAAGGTTCTGCATGATGAAGACTTAAATAATAGAGTTACAAAAGACTGGACTGGTATCTGGCCGGGTGAAGGGTTGGGTTTTTCTAATGGAAAATCAATGGGCATGTTTGGTCCGCCATCTTTTACGCAAGCAAAAATTTCTAGAGAAAGCGCCTTGGCCGGTGTCGATTTAAATATCGTTTACCCATAGTTGAATGATGTCCCATGAAATATTATTTTCGATAAAACGTTCCAGGTGAATTAGCGTATGAAAACATTGATAAAATTGTTCCTTATTATTGCAACATTTTTTGCATTGACTTTTGTAATTATCAAATTATTCGATTTAATTACGATTGATGATATTCAGTCTTGGTTAGAAGCGGCCAAAGAAATGTCACCCCTTTATATTGGCTTGTTAGTTGTTGTGCTTTTGTTTGCTGATTTATTTATTGCGATTCCAACAATGACCGTTTGTATATTAGCTGGTTATTTTTTGGGTGCCGGTTTTGGTGCATTATTTGCCATTATTGGGGTTACTTTTGCGGGAGTCGTTGGTCACTTGTTGAGCCGTTCAATGGGTAGAACTTTATTGGAAAAATTTGTTCGTGAGGACGAAAAACTAAAGGATATGGAATCTACATTCCAACAACATGGGTTTGTGATGATCTTGATTTCAAGGGCGCTTCCCATTTTGCCTGAAACGACGGCCTGTCTCTCAGGTTTAACCCGTATGCCAATTTATAAATTTCTTTTGGCATGGGTAATTAGTTCATATCCGTATGTCACGATTGCGGCATATGCCGGTTCTGTCAGCACGCTAGATGATCCGAAGCCAGCTATTTTTACAGCCATCGCATTGTCAGCCTTTTTTTGGGCTTCATGGGGTATTTTCTATCGATACAAAGTACGAGGTGCAAAGATATAGTCATTGCTCGTGTTCTGTGTTTCTCGGTAAAACACACCCCAGGTATGCTGAACCCTAAAATATTACCTTGTAAAGAGCGTTAATATGGCGCCCCGGAGACGATTCGAACGTCCGACCTATCGCTTAGGAGGCGATTGCTCTATCCAACTGAGCTACCGGGGCAAGGGTGATATACGATGATAAAAACGTGAATTGGTGGAACCGAGGAGGATCGAACTCCCGACCTCGTCATTGCGAACGACGTGCTCTCCCAGCTGAGCTATGGCCCCAAACCCCTTAATAATCACTGGCGCCGAGTGTAGCATTCGTGAGGTAGATATCGCCAGAGGATCGCTTTTGAGGAGATTTTGTCCGGGAAGCTTCCAGCAACCCTCATTTTTTTGTCGACTGTTTCATTTTTTCAACAATTGTCTGCATCTCGTCTGTGCTGATACTGGGAGGGACGGCGTTGGGTGATTTGCCGATAGTTGCAATAGTCAACTTGAGCTGCTCGACATATCGTCGGCAATGCACGCACATGGCGAGGTGCAACCAATAGCCTGGGCGTTTCCACCAAGGCAGGTTACGATCCAGATAATCACTGGAATGTTCGGTAATGTCTTTACAGCTAGGCATCATTGTTTTTCATGCTCCTCAATGGCCATTTGGATACGACTTCTGGCTCGATGAAGTAAAACTCTACCATTAGACTCAGAAACCTCTAGAATCTTACAAATTGCTTCCATACTTAATCCCTGCATGTCTCGAAGCGTGATGGTTGCACATTGCAAAGGTGGTAGTGTGTGCAGTGCATTGTTGATGCAACTGTGTAATTCCGTGCTGGCGAGCAGGGCATCGGGCGTATCCGCATGCCACATGGCAGGTGGGCTGACCCAGTGTGCGTTGGGTTTGAAGCGTGCAGGGTCAACAATAGGGCTTTCCTCAAGAGATTCATCCAGGCTAATTGTGCGGGATTCATGGCGTATGCGACTTTTGGCGGTGTTGCTGACAATGCGCAGAATCCAGGTTTTCAGGCTGGAGCGGCGCTCAAATTTAGGCAAAGCGCGAAGCACGGCGACCCAAGTCTCCTGCGCGACCTCGTCAGCAATGGCTTCACCCACAATGGCACGTGCTAATTGCACCATAAGCCCATGATAGGCTGCGACAACCTGAGCATAGCTTGTTTCATCATTGGCCAAGAGCTTGGGAATCAGCTCATCATCACTGGGAAGCAGAGGGGTTGCCACTTATTTACCTTTTAATTATTGGATTTTATTTGTAACGACAGGCTAAAAGTCGAGTCCAGCGGAAGCATTCTGCCAATTTGTCAGAGTTCCAGCAAGCAGATGTGTAGGTTGATGAAATTGGTTCTTGTAACCACTTGCTTTATCATTCGTTGAGAGTTGGGTTGAATTATTGCGTGTTGGATCTGTCAGTTGTGAAATAGTTGCATAGTAAAATACAGTTAAGTAAGGTTCCGCCAGATCGTTATAGGAGATAATCGGAAGCATGTTAGAAACACTACACTTGTTGGAAAAAACCACTTTTCCTGCATTGCGGCGCGAAACCGTGTCCACGCTGCAAGTTAATCTCGGCTATTTATGCAATCAGCAATGCTTGCATTGCCACGTAAATGCCGGTCCCAAGCGAACTGAGATAATGAGTGCAGATAACATTCAAAGTGTTATTGATTATCTTGACGCATCTAATGTGAAGTTGCTGGATCTTACGGGAGGCGCTCCCGAACTGAATCCTCATTTTCGTGAGCTGGTCAAAGCGGCGCGAGTCAGAAATGTCGAGGTGATTGATCGCTGTAACCTCACTGTTTTGAGTGAACCAGGCCAGGAAGGCCTGGCAGAATTTTTGGCTGAACAGGGTGTGCAGGTGACAGCATCGTTACCCTGTTATCAAAAAGAAAATGTGGATGGCCAGCGTGGCAAAGGGGTTTTTGACAAGAGTATCGCAGGGCTGAAAAAACTGAATCAACTGGGTTATGGACGAACAGATACTCAGCTGGAATTGGATCTGGTGTATAACCCTACCGGGCCATTTCTACCACCGCCGCAGGACGTATTGCAAGCCGATTACAAACAGAAACTCTTCGAAGAACATGGTATTGTTTTTACACAACTGCTGACTTTGGCCAATATGCCTATTCAACGATTTGGGAGCAGCTTGATTTCGACAGGGCAATTTAATGATTATATGGTGCTTTTGCAAACGGCACATAAAAATGAAAACCTGCAAACCGTGATGTGTCGCAGTCTTGTTAGCGTTGATTGGCAGGGCTATCTTTACGACTGCGATTTTAATCAAATGTTGGACTTGCCCATACAATTGGCAAACATAAAAAGGCCGCACCTGCGTGATATATTGAATCAGGACGTGTCAGGAACATCCATAGTGGTGCGTGACCATTGTTATGGTTGTACGGCAGGGCAGGGCAGTAGCTGTAGTGGCGCATTAAATTAAACCTGATATCTCATGCGTATTTCAATTATTATCCCTGTTTTGAACGAAGCAGAGGTGCTGGCAACTCATTTGAAAAAGTTGCAGTCAGTACGTGCGCAAGGCCACGAAATTATCGTAGTCGATGGTGGCAGCGAAGATGAGAGTCGATGCCTTGCAGGGCCACAGGTGGATCAGTTGCTTATGTCAAAGCGTGGCCGGGCATTACAAATGAACAAAGGTGCGGAAGTGGCAAGCGGTGATGTATTCCTTTTTCTACATATTGATACGTTTTTGCCAGATGATGGTGTTACCGCAATCATCAATAATATCAACCTCGATCAAGATATCTGGGGACGCTTCGATGTACGTTTGTCCGGAAGCAGGAAATTTTTTCGGGCGATTGAAACCATGATGAATTGGCGATCTCGGATATCAGGTATTGCTACCGGTGATCAGGCCATATTTATTACTCGCCATTTATTTCAGCGCATACACGGTTTTGCAGATATTCCACTGATGGAAGATGTAGAAATATGTCGGCGGCTGAAAAAAATCCATCCTCCAGTCTGTCTGTCGCAACGAGTGATTACTTCAAGCCGACGCTGGGAACTGGGCGGAGTTTTCAAAACCATCTGGTTGATGTGGCGTTTGCGATTGGCATATTGGTTGGGCGTTGATCCGGCTACTCTTGCACGTCAATATCGTTAATGCAGTATCCTCACGCAAGAATTCTGGTTTTTTGCAAAGCCCCTCAGGAGGGGAATGTAAAAACACGTTTGGCTAAAAGTATTGGCGAAACAGAAGCCAAAGAGGTGCATGAATATCTTGCTAGGCACTGTTTGCAACAGATGCTGGATTTTTCTGTGGCACCGATAGAGCTTTGGTGTACACCTGATACTGACCATGATTTTTTTCATCGTTGTCACAAAGACTTGGGTGTTCCGCTGAAACAGCAAACCGGCGATGACTTAGGGCAACGCTTGCAACATGCTGTGCGAGAAACTTTACGACATCATGCGCAGGTTGTATTGGTCGGTACAGATTGCCTGGCACTCACGGCTGATTATTTGCGTTCGGCTCTTTCTGCGGCCAGTCAAAATAAAACCGTTATTGTTCCCGCAGAGGATGGTGGTTATGTGTTGTTAGCTATGAATGAATTGCAAGAAAGATTATTTACCGATATGCCTTGGGGAACTTCACGCGTTTATGCAGAAACAATGGCACGGGTAACGGGAGAGGTTGAAACATTAATGCCGCTGTGGGATATCGATTATGTAGCAGACTTACGACGATTGCAGGTTGCCACGGATGATATAGTGTTGGATGAGCAATTTCGGACGTATCTGAAGAAGTTAGATTTATCGTAATATCTATCGAGCCAGGTTTTTGCGCGCAAGCCGTTGTAACTCGATAACAAACCGCTCAATGGTGCGGCGTTGTGTTTTATCGAGATGTTCAAAACTTCCACCAATATATAAGCTGTTGCCCGTACTAATATAGTTGGAATGGCACACTTTAAAAATACAGAGAATTTCTCGTTTGTCGGGTAAATAAATGCAGCATTGTGTTTCATCCGTATAGCTCGATAAGTCAAGCTCCTTTTTCTTAGGGAAGCGTATACACATTCCTCCTGCTGATATATCGCTCAATTCCCCGGAAAATAATTTCCCATCATTTGTTTTAATTTCCACAGTGATTTCTTTCGCTGCACTGACAGGAACACGAAATGCATTACGACGTTGTAAGTAACGAATACTTTCCGGGAAATCAAGGATATAAAAAGCCATGTTATTTTCTGAATCTGATTTTTTCAGATTAACGGTAAAGCTTACCTCAACGCCTTCGTACGTGGTGTGCAGGGTGAGTCTACCAGTCTTTAAAAGTAGTGCGTGTCCTTTTGGTGGATGTAGCCCGTCGATAGTGATAGTGGCGTCCTGAAGATCAATTGAGAGCAATGCAGTATTAAAAAAATGATTGGAGCCGGGGAGTGTAACAGTAATGATGGCATGTTTTTCCATCAAAGGGCGCAATACCATCGAAATTCTTGCCGTTGAGGTAACGGTTTCATATTGCTGAGTATAATCGTTGTCAACCGGGGAGTGATCTACCATGTGTGTGACCTATGGCATAGTTTAAGTGAGTTCAGGCAACGGCAATAGACTGGCCTTGCAGTTTGTTCTGTTGTTGTCCACTTTTACTGTAGATGTTTGATGTGGGTTGATCAATATTGCCGCGTAAAATATTCAACGCCTGTTTCAAATTGATTGACGAAGCATTTAATATCCGGTTATTTATTTTATTTTGCGAATTACATTGTTTTAGCGTTTCCTGAAATTTACTCCACAGTATTTCCATATCAGATTTTTTTTCGCCATTCGGCATGCGTTGAATAAATGCAGAAAATGTCGATTTTGAAAGTATGCCGCCCACTGTTTTTTCAACGGTGCTTAACAAGGGTTGTATTTTCTCGAGTTTTCTTACCTGTTGATGTTTTCGTTTTACCGTTTCTTCAAACTGAGTCAAATTATTATTTCCTAAGGCTTGATGTTCCTGTTCCAGGATAGTGAGCATTTCTAGTAAATGAGTGTGTTGTTGATTCAGAACATTTTTCAGGTTTTGAATATCTTCAGTAAAATAGCTTGTAGTTTTTTTCATTGTGATATTTTCATTTAAATGTTGATTGGTGTTTATAGAGTATATTTATGCAATAAACATCATTTCAAATGCAATGAGTTTTTCTGCGATACGTTGTGCATCAATATCATACCGGCCGGCATCAATTTCCAGTTTCAAAATTTCGAGACGCTCATCGTCGAGGTCTGTCTGGTTATTAATGTTCTTTTCAATCATGCGTAATTCTTCCGCTTGTTGTGTCAGAGTGATTTTGTCAATCGAGGCAGGTGTAATAGTATTAACTATGGTTTTTGTATGTTCTGAACCCTGACTTTTATTATCAATGATATTGCTCGAAGCAGCTTTACTGTTATCGATTTTATTGGCTGATAACGGTGTTTTTGTAATGCCTGTAATTTCGGCGGCCATGCCATTCTCCTATGCTTTCTACGTTAATTTATCGGCCTTTTCGGCAAATCCTTTATCTGTGTTCCAATGCTTGTCTTGTATGGTTATGGTCACATTCTTACATTGACAGTACCAGGTTTTGTGACGACACCTTGAATAATACGTTTCGATTGGCTATTTCGCACGGACACCAGTTCACCTCGTGCGGCATCTTTTAATGCTTCGCCTTTTCCTTTGACTTTTAATGTGCCAATGGAAGCGACTATCGTCACTTTTTCTCCACGACGTACGAGAATGGCAGCTTTAACTTTTTTGGGAGTGATAGCATGTCCTGCGGCAATATTTTGGGTGAGAATTTTACCAATCACCGCTTCTGTTTTTGTGAAATACCCACTGCGTAGTTGACTGAGTTCCTGGCGTACGAGCATAAGATCTGTTGTCGAAACTTCTTTGCCACGGAGCAATGGCTGCGTGGCTGCGATCACCTCTGCGAATATTTTGATTTGTGCGGGCACATAAATTGTCCAGGGTTTCGGACCCGCGCAGCGTAAACCAACAGTTAATTTTCCTTGCAATTTTGCGCCTGTCGTGAGGAAAACTGCGGGTGATTGTTGACATGCCACAAGTTTTAAGCGGCGGTCGATGCGGCCCACGCTGATTTCGATGTCTTGCTCAGTGCGATTTTCAGTTTGGGCCTGCAAAAAATTCAACACGGTTTGTCGGAGAACCTCCGTGGGCTGGTTACCTGCGACAACGGGTGACATTAGGAGAAAAAGTCCGCTAGCTAGACAGGTATTCATTTGAAGACCGAACCAACCTTTGGAAGTACATATTTTATTAACGAGCTGGGGCATAGTCTTTCCTGCGGTAAATTGCCGTTTACTGGCCAATATCGGCCGGGTTGCTTGTGTGCATATTTGTCATGCTGCGTAATGCCATCTGTGTACCCTATCCCTATCGTCAAAATATTGGCCGACTTTAGGGTTTATTTTGTAAATGATTGAAATTTCTGTGAATTGATTTTTTGACGCTGTGTGCATGAGTGTTTCTGTATTCCATGGCAACGTTAAAATTTTTCGCAATAGCCAGCTATTACTCGACAACTGCTCCTGCACTATTCTACCTACGATCATCCCTGCCTAGTCGTCATTTTGCCTCGCCTAAAGCGCGTACTACGCCTACTATTGGTGCAATGAAATGAATATGACGCACACTGAATACCTAAATCTCAAACGTTATGAGTATATTTCCAGCGTAAATCGTTTTTATTAAAATAGTAGAAACTCACATATTGATGTAATTACGCAATACTTGTGCCAGTACATGGGGGATAAATCGGCGGATATTTTGATATCAGGCTCTTCAGAAACTACATTAGTTTGTCGATAGGTGGGCATCTTGGCCTTTTCGTTCGGAAAAGATCTAATGCAGGAGCATTTTTATGGCTGGAATTCTTGACGGTGTTGACCAACGAACGCAGTTGGTGGGCGAAAACCGCCTGGAGTTATTGTTGTTCCGTTTGAAAGGCCCACAGGTATACGGGATCAACGTGTTCAAGGTACAGGAAGTGATTCGCTGCCCGGAATTAACACATGTGCCAAATTCCAATAGAGTTGTAAAGGGCATTGCCAATATGCGCGGGCGTACCATTCCAGTACTTGATTTGAGTCTTGCGTTGAGTGGCCCAGCAACTCAAGTGACTGAAGATGCTTTTGTTATTATTGCGGACTACAATCGCACGATCCAAGGGTTTTTGGTCGATAGTGTCGAACGTATTGTTAATATGAACTGGGAAGAAATTTTGGCACCACCGAAAGGGTCGGGTGCAAACAGTTATATGACAGCAGTGACGCGGGTCGATGAAAAACTGGTAGAAATCATCGATGTTGAGAAAATTCTATCTGAGGTGGTCGGCGTCACAGAAAAAATCTCTGATAAAATTATTGATGAAAATAGTATAAAGGCGGGCGCTACTATTTTGGTGGCAGATGATTCCAGTGTCGCCAGAAAACAAATTAAACGTACACTGGATCAGTTAGGTATTGATTCCACGTTAGCAAAAGATGGACAAGAAGCCTTGGATATTTTAATAGGCTGGGCGGACAAAGATCCAGATATCATCAAACATCTGACAATGGTTATTTCTGATGTTGAGATGCCGAATATGGATGGTTATACGTTGACCACGGAGATTCGTAAAGACTCACGGTTAGAAGATCTTTTTGTGATTTTACATACATCGTTAAGTGGCGTATTTAATCAGACTATGGTTGAAAAAGTGGGCGCCAATAAATTTATTGCCAAGTTTGATGCCGATGAATTAGCGAGTGCAGTTCTGGAAGCCATTGCTAAACAGGATGAACTTCAGTCTTGAAGTAGTATTGATTTTTGGAAAAATAACAAATGAGAGAAGTGGGTGCCTAATACGATAACAACAGAAGATTATCAATCTTTCAGAAGGTTTTTGGAAGATGTCAGTGGTATTGTGCTGGGTGATAACAAGCAATATTTAGTCACCAGCCGGTTGACGAAACTTATTTCTGATAGTGAGATAGATTCGTTCGGTACGTTGATGAAACGAATGAAAACCGATGCCAAGTTATGCAATCGTATTATGGATGCGATGACCACTAATGAAACATCCTGGTTTCGAGATGTGTATCCCTTCGACATCCTTAAAGAAAAACTACTGTCAGAACGGGTAAAAATACAGCCACGGACAATACGCATTTGGTCCGCTGCGTGCTCAACTGGACAGGAGCCTTATTCGCTTAGCATGATGACAGAGGAGTATTTGCAATCAAAACCCGGCAGTCTATCGGCGGATGCTGTACAGATTATCGGTACTGATATTTCTCCCTCTGTTTTGGCGGTTGCAAAATCGGGTGTGTATGAAGGTGTTGCGGTTTCCCGTGGTTTACCGCAGGAAAGAAAGGCTAAATTTTTTCGGGAAGTTAGTGCTGGTTGGGAGGTCAATGCTGATATTAAAAAACGTGTAAGCTTTCGTGAATTGAATCTCATGAAAAGTTACACATTACTTGGCCGTTTTGACATTATTTATTGTCGCAATGTGCTGATCTATTTTTCCACTGAATTGAAACGTGACATTCTGGCACGTATGGCAAGTTGTCTTAATCCTGGTGGGTTTTTAGTGCTCGGTGGTTCGGAATCCATCACTAATTATTCCGATGAATTTAATTTGATTCGTTGGCGTAATGGCGTTATCTATCAATTGAAGCCTTGATTTCAAAACGGTAGGGGCAGTCCTTGTGGGTGCCCTGGTTTTCGGTGTGCCCAGGGTTCGCAGGATGCCCAACAATCCAAATCAATACACAACCAAAATCAGGGCGCCCACAAGGGGAGCCCTTACGCATGCTTTTGCCGTTAGTCGGTACCGCATTGCCGCCTTTTAATCCTAAAGCGATTCTGAAACCCTCTTCCATAATATGTAACTCATTGTACTTAAAAAGAAAAAATAATTTGGCACAAGGTTTGCTCTGTTTCTGGTGAGAATCAATAAACCATGACGGAGTGACACATGCAGTTTGGTCTGGACAAATTTTTTGGTATTGGCCAGCAGGCATTGAAGATTCATTCACGCCGTGCGGAAGTGTTGGCAGGCAATCTGGCCAACGTGGATACTCCCGGGTACAAGGCGCGTGACATTGATTTTAAGGCCGCATTGCAACAGGTAAAAGGCGGTATGGGTGATGTAGCATTGCGTACGACCAACCCGAATCACATAAATTCTGCGGGTACATCGCCAGGCCGTATTGATGATGTGCTGGGTGAAATGAAATATCGCATACCCAGCCAACCATCGCTGGATGGTAATACGGTTGATTCTCTAAAAGAAAAATCTGCATTCATGGAAAATGCGTTGCTGTATCAAACAAATTTGCAATTCTTGGGTGGCAAAATAAAACATATTAAGTCAGCTTTGAAAGGTGAGTAATCATTTAATACAACCCACGTGGTATCACGAAAGGTTTTAAAATGTCTTTGTTGAATATTTTTGATATCGCAGGTTCTGGCATGAGTGCACAGGCACTGCGTCTGAATACTACCGCTAGTAATCTGGCAAATGCTGAGAGTGTGAGCAGGAGTAGTGCTGAAACTTATCGGGCACGTCAGCCAGTGTTTTCAGCTGTGATGAAAGCCTTAGGTGAGACTCCTGCAGGGGTTGGTGTGCAGGTTGACGGTATTGTAGAAAGTCAGGCACCTGTGCGCCATCAATATGAGCCAGGGCATCCCATGGCAAATGAGAGCGGTTATATTTTTCTACCTAACGTTAGCATGGCAGAAGAAATGGCAAATATGATTTCCGCTTCCCGTTCATATCAAACTAATGCTGAAGTGGCAAAAACATCAAAACAATTATTTATGCGTACCTTGAGTTTGGGACAATAGAGCAGGAAATATTATGGCAAACTATGATAGTACAATTACTGATGGGTTAGGTCTTGGTTCGTCAACAAATAATATAAAAAAGAGATCAGACCAATTGGGGCAAGATGAATTTCTGAAATTAATGGTTACTCAATTAAAAAATCAGGACCCTTTTGCTCCGATGGAAAATGGCGATTTTATTTCCCAAATGGCGCAATTTAGCAGCGTTACAGGGATTGCAGAGTTGCAGCAGTCCTTTGAACAAATGGCAACATCATTGCAATCGAACCAGGCATTGCAGGCATCCAGCCTGGTTGGTCGTACAGTGTTGATTCCATCGAAAGAAGCGACTTTGGTTGACGGTGAAGGTGTTAACGGTGTCGTTGAATTATCAGAATCAAGTAGTTCAGTAGGCGTCACTATTACAGATTCATCTGGACAGGTGATACGTCGCTTGGAATTAGGAACACAGTCGACCGGTGATATTTATTTTAACTGGGATGGTACTGATATTGATGGTAAGGCAGTCGCGGAAGGTCAGTATTTTGTTAATGCTGACGCCAAAATTGGTGATGGAACCGTAGCGCTTGAAACATTAATGGCAGCTTCAGTGGCGAGTGTTACGTTGGGTCAAGGCGGACAAGGCCTTAAGCTTAATTTAACAGATGGAAACGCCGTGGACTTTTCCAGTGTGCGGGCAATTCAATAGTCATTGAACAGAATTAGATGCAAGTAAACAAAACAACTGTATAAGTTAAGGAGATAGTTATGCCATTTCGTATTGCTTTAAGTGGATTAAACGCTGCACAAACTGACCTTTCGGTCACGGGTAACAATATTGCCAATGCCAGTACTGCTGGTTTTAAAGGTGCGCGCACTGAATTTTCTGATGTATACGCGGTTGCTTTTGAAGGTATCAGTAGCTTGGCTACTGGAAACGGTGTTGCGGTAACCGGTATTACGCAGAATTTTTCTCAAGGCAATATTGATTTTACCGAGCGTAATCTGGATCTTGCCGTGAGTGGTCAAGGGTTTTTTGTGGTGAATGATGCATCCGGACAGTCTTTTACACGTGCGGGTGCTTTTAATGTTGACCGTAGTGGTTATATCGTGAATCAAGGTTCACAAAGATTACAGGCATTTCCGGCGATAACCGGAGGCGGCTTTAACACGGGTGTTTTGAGTGATGTGCAATTGTCAACATCTGATGGTCCACCGCAGGCAACAACCACAATAACGGCAACGTTAAATTTGAGTTCATCTGATTCGGTTCCGACCACAGTACCTTTTGATCCTGCGGACCCCACGAGTTTTAATAATTCCACGTCCACGGTGACTTATGACTCGTTGGGTTCACCACACACTTCGACACTGTATTATGTGAAATCTGCGGTGGCCAATCAGTGGGATACCTACCAATACGTTGATGGCAATGTTGTTGCCAGTGGCGGTGCTTCACCTGTCAGTATTACTTTTAATTCTGATGGTACCCTTTCGGGGCCATCAAGCATTGCTTATGATGCAGTGCCTTCCGGTACGGGTGCATTGCCTATTCAGATGGATGTTAACTATAGCAATACCACTCAGTTTGGTAGTTCATTTGCTGTGAATGGTTTATCGCAGGATGGTTTTTCCACAGGGCGTTTGAGCGGTATCGACATTGATGACGAAGGTGTGATTTTTGCCCGGTTCACTAATGGTCAATCAAGTGCCCTGGGTAAAGTCGCTTTGGCTGGATTTCCCAATGTTGGCGGGTTGCGTCAACAAGGTAATACGGCCTGGGCACAAAGTTTTGAATCTGGTGACTTGATTCTGGGTGAGGCCAATACAGCCAGTTTTGGTTTGATTCAGTCAGGTGCGCTGGAGGCTTCCAACATTGATATTGCGGCCAGTCTCGTGAACCTCATCACAGCACAACGAAACTTCCAGGCTAATGCCCAGGTCATCAGTGCAGCTGACACAGTGACGCAAACCATCATTAATATATAGTGAGTTATTAGTTAGATATTAGTTAAATACAGGAAATAACTATGGATCGCATGCTTTATGTCGCAATGTCGGGTGCCCGACAAACCATGCTGGCACAAACGGCAAACAGCCATAATATGGCCAATGCCAATACGGATGGGTTTCGTGCTGATTTAGCGACATTCCGCAGTATGCCGGTTTATGGGGCTGGTGAGGCAACACGAGTGTACGCAATGACGGAAAGTATCGGTATTGATACCACGAGTGGCACGATTAATTCTACAGGCCGCGATCTGGATATCGCTGTCAAAGGTGAAGGCTGGATTGCGGTACAAGCCCCGGATGGCAGTGAAGCGTATACCCGTACCGGTAGTTTGCGTATTGCAGATGGAGGTATTCTCCAAACAGCATCAGGACTTGCCGTGTTGGGTAATGGTGGGCCTGTTGCCATACCACCATCAGAAAAAATCGAGATTGGTGCTGACGGCACGGTATCGATTCAGGGTATTGGTCAAACCCCCAATGCTCTGACAGTACTGGATCGTATCAAATTAGTAAAAATTGATGGTGCATCGTTGGTTAAAGGAGAAGATGGTTTGTTAAGAACCCGGGATGGTAGCGGTATAGCACCGGATGCAACTGTAAACGTCGTTTCTGGGGCACTGGAAACCAGTAATGTGAATACTGTGGAAGCTATGGTGAACTTGATAAGCCTGGCACGGCAATACGAAACACAAGTGAAAATGATGAAGACGGCTGAAGAAACAGACAATGCAGCAACACAATTATTAAGTTTGTCAAACTGATTTCTAAAAATGCCAATTAAGGAGTACATGACATGAATTCAGCATTATGGGTGGCAAAAACGGGGTTAGATGCGCAGCAAACCCGGCTGTCAGTAATATCCAATAATCTAGCCAATGCCAACACAATGGGCTTCAAAAGTAGTCGAGCCGTTTTCGAAGATTTGTTATATCAAAATGTACGTCAAGTTGGTGCGCAGTCTTCGGAAGGTACTCAACTACCATCAGGTTTAATGATTGGTACTGGTGTTCGCACTGTGGCTACGGAGAAAAGCCATGCTCAGGGAAACCTAGTACAAACGGAAGGATCACTGGATCTGGCTATTCAGGGGCGTGGGTTTTTTCAGGTATTACGTCCCGATGGTTCATTGGCATATACCCGCGATGGTTCCTTTCAATTGAGTGCCACAGGTGAAGTGGTGACCGCAGGTGGTTACCTCGTACAGCCAGCCATTACGGTTCCAACAGATGCACAAAGTGTCACCATTGGTTCAGATGGCACCGTTTCCGTGAGCACGGCTGGTGCTACGGCACCAACGCAGATTGGCAATATCCAGTTAGCTGATTTTGCCAATCCTACAGGCTTGCAGCCCATTGGTGAAAACCAGTTTCTTGAAAGTGGTGCCAGTGGTTCACCAACAACAGGTACACCGGGATTAAGCAGCATTGGTTCTTTAGTACAGGGTGCGTTGGAGTCATCGAATGTAAATTCTGTTAAAGAGCTTGTCTCATTGATTGAAACACAGCGTGCCTACGAAATGAATTCAAAGGCAATATCGACAGCCGACCAGATGTTGCAATATCTGAATAACAACTTGTGATGATCATTATGAAAAAATGTAACTCCCATTTTTTATTCCTCGTTGTTGTGCTGTTATTGATCTCAGCTTGCAGCACAACACATCAGGCAGTTTCTGACCCTGAATATGCACCTATCCGGCCTGTCAATGCACAACCATTACCCATAAGTGATGGTGCGATTTATAAAGCCGGGTTTTCCCTGGCATTGTTTGAGGATACAAAGGCACATCGTGTCGGTGACATTATTACAGTGATTTTGCAGGAAAAAACCAATGCCAGCAAAAAGGCCAGCACCAACACGGCAAAAGATTCCGCCGTCACTCTTACTGCACCTACGTTGTTTGGTCGGGGGGTTTCATACGGAGGGGATGCCATTCTGAGTGCAAGTATTGATGCTGAACGTGATTTTCAGGGGGAAGGTGACAGTACACAAAGTAATAGCTTGTCAGGCGAGATTACCGTCACGGTTGCCGAGGTATATGTGAATGGAAATATGTTGATCCGAGGTGAGAAATTGTTGACCTTGAATCAAGGGTCAGAGCATGTACGTATTTCTGGGATTATACGTCCAATCGATGTTACACCGTCAAATACGGTACTTTCATCACAGGTGGCAAATGCAAAAATTATTTATGGTGGGCAGGGTGTATTGGCAGATGCCAATAGCAAGGGTTGGTTACAGCGTGTTTTTGATAGCAATTGGTGGCCTTTTTAACTGAGTAACAGAGTTATAGTTTTTTTTCAAAGAAATAAACAAACGAAAATAAATAGTGGAATCATTATGAAGCGCACCCACAAACGATTATTTAACCGACATCTAAAAAATTGTCGTACCGTTTTGTTACTTTTGATATGTATTATCTTATCAGGTAATGCCTATGCAGAACGTTTGAAAGATATTGCATCAATAGCCGGTGTACGCAGTAATCAGTTAGTAGGTTATGGATTGGTGGTGGGGCTTGATGGTACGGGGGATCAAACCAGCCAGGCTCCTTATGCTGTGCAAAGCTTGAAAAGTATGCTGTCACAATTTGGTATTACCGTTCCTGCGGGAGCAAACCCAAAACTTAAAAATGTTGCTGCTGTTTCGTTACATGCAGAATTACCACCGTTTGCAAAACCTGGTTTATCTATTGATGTTACGGTGTCCTCCATTGCCAATTCCAAAAGTCTGAGAGGAGGCACTTTGTTGATGGCGCCACTCAAGGGGGCGGACGGAAAAATTTATGCTATTGCACAGGGTAACGTTGTTGTGGGTGGTTTTGGTGTGGGTGCGGATGGCTCCAGTATCACTGTTAATGTTCCCAGTGTTGGTAGAATTGCCAATGGCGCAATGGTCGAGCGTAGTGTGACGACTGCTTTTTTACAAGGTAATTCGTTGACATTAAATCTTCATTCTCCGGATTTTACCACAGCAAATCGTGTCGCTCGTATTATCAACAAAAATATAGGTGATGGGACGGCACAAGCCATTGATGGTATTTCTATCAAAGTTAATGCACCGCGGGATCCGGCACAAAGAGTTGCATTCATGTCTTTGCTGGAACAGTTTGAAGTAACGCCAGGAGAGGCGGCTGCAAAAATTGTGGTTAACTCAAGAACGGGTACAATTATTATTGGTCAGCATGTCAGAGTGATGCCAGCGGCGATTACACACGGTAGTCTGACAGTGACCATTGCAGCCCGTCCAGAAGTCAGCCAGCCTGCACCATTGTCAGATGGTGAAACAGTGGTGGTGCCCCGTACCGATATTGTTGTGAGCGAAGAAGCTAAACCCATGTTTTTATTTCAACCGGGTGTATCTCTCAATAGTATTGTGCAGGCAATTAATGAAGTGGGTGCAACCCCAAGTGATTTGATCGCCATTTTAGAAGCGTTGAAGGAGTCGGGTGCATTGCGCGCAAACCTGCTGGTTATCTGATGTTGAATGATGTGCTGAAATTATCATGACAATCCCGTTGCAAACCGTACCTGTTTATACAGACGTTCAAGGTCTGAATAAACTGAAGTATGCATCCGATGAAAATTCACCGGAAACGCTACGTCTTGTTGCAGAGCAGTTTGAAGCGATTTTTTTGCAAATGATGCTAAAAAGCGCGCATGGCGAAAGTAATGAGGATGGTCTGTTTGATAGTCAGCAAACCGAATTCTATCAGGACTGGCACGATAAACAATTAGCGATCAGTCTCTCCACGGGCAAAGGCATTGGAATTGCCGATATGCTGGTTAAGCAATTGCAAATGAGTGATGCCAGCGAACAGAAAACTGAGAAAGCTGAACAGTCATTTCCTGCTGATAATATTCTTCGTCAGGCACCTGTTGCCGTTATTCCGGTATCACCGCAGACAATATCTGAACCAGCGGTCTCATTGAATACACCTCAGGAATTTACTCGACATCTGTGGCCTCATGCTAAGGCTGCTTCAAAGAACCTGGGTGTGGCACCCGAAGTTATTTTGGCACAAGCGGCGTTGGAAACCGGCTGGGGTAAAAAAATCAATAAACACGCATCAGGTGAGAGCAGTTACAACCTGTTTAATATCAAGGCCGATGGGCGTTGGCAGGGTGAGAGTGTTTCGGTTGCGACTCTGGAGTTCCGGGAGGGTGTGGCGGTGCGGGAAACGGCAAAATTTCGGGCTTATGCTTCTTATGAAGAAAGCTTTGCGGATTTTGTTTCATTTATAAAAACCAGTCCACGGTATCAATCTGCATTGGCGGTGGCTGGTGATGCACATTCATTCACCCGAGAGTTATCGGCGGCGGGTTATGCCACAGACCCGGAATATGCCAATAAAATCATGCGTATAGCAGTCGGTGAACCGTTACAGAAAGCATTGGAATTGATTAAGATTTAAACGAATCAGACGATAAACTTATCAGGTGTAGCGTAATTGCACCGATTTTGACGAGCAGTGGAGTTGGTATTATGGCAAATACAGGCAACATGTTGAGTACCGCCGTTTCTGGGCTTCAGGCTTTTCAACGAAATTTGGCGACCATTGGGAATAACATCAGTAACGTTAATACCGAAGGTTTTAGCCGACAGTCTGTGGAGCTTGCTGCTCGTACGCCCAATGCAGCCAGTAACGGGTTTATTGGCACTGGGGTTGATGTGACAACGGTTAAGCGTGTTTATGATCAATTTTTATTTGATCAGATTGTCTCTCGGAATTCTACTTTCAATCAGCTTGATACTCTACGGACCATGGCATCCAATATCGATGAATTATTGGCCAATGATGACGTGGGTTTGAATCCGGCTATTCAGAAATTTTTTAATGCCTTGCAAGATGTGGCCAATAACCCCACTTCCATTCCAGCGCGCCAAGTATTAATTTCAGAAGCGGAGACATTAAGTGAACGTTTTCAGTCATTTGATAAGCGCTTTGAAAATTTGAATGATTCAGTTAACTCTCAGCTGAGAGTGACAACGGAGGAAGTTAACAGTATTGCGTCTTCTATTGCTGCATTAAATGAAAATATTGTTTTACAAAAAAGTCTGACAGGAGGTCAGCCCCCCAATAGCTTATTAGACCAACGTGATCGTTTGGTCAGCCAGTTGTCCGAATTGGTATCTGTTAATACCAATGAATCCAACGATGGGTCTCTCAGTGTCTTTATTGGTAATGGACAAACATTGGTGTTAGCTGGTGAGGCTCGTACCTTGTCGACAACACGTAACGAATTTGATTTAAGTCGATTGGAGGTGAGTTTTGATACGGGTACAGCCAGTTTTTCCATTAGTGGACAATTGAATGGTGGAAAAATTGGTGGACTTCTGGCTTTCCGAGAAGATGTATTGGACCCGGTGCAGGATTCCATGGGACGCATTGCGATTGGCTTGACTTCGACCATTAATGCTCAACATCAATTAGGTGATGATATTAATGGGAATCCTGGTGGCTTATTTTTTAATGATATTGTTTCGACTAGCCCGGAAGTCCTTTCCAGTACTGGAAACAATCCAGCCAGCGGCACTGTGAGTGTCGCCATTAATGATACAAACCTGATTCAAGCCAGTGAGTATCGTTTGAATTATGATGGTGCAACATTTTCGTTGACACGGCTTCGCGACAATACGATTGTTGATAGTGGCTTCACTGTTGGCGATTTTCCACGTGCGGTAGCTTCCGATGGTATTACCTTGAGTCTGGCGGGCGGTGTTTCTGCAGGCGACAGTTTTTTGATTCGTCCGGTCAGGAATGGAGCGGGTGACATTGGCGTTGCTATTTCTTCAGCTGCAGAGTTTGCTGGCGCAGCATCTGGAAATGCGTTGGGTGATAACAGTAATGTATTGGCATTGGCAGCTTTGCAAACGCAGAAGCTGCTGGGTGGCAGCACAGAAAGCCTTCAATCAGCCTATGCCAGACTGATTTCAGAAGTCGGTGTGGGTACGCGAGAAGCCACGGTCAATGCTAATGCACAGCGCGCATTGCTGGATCGTGCTGTTGAATCACAACAAGTGGTATCCGGTGTCAATCTTGATGAAGAAGCCGCCAATTTGTTGAAATTCCAGCAAGCTTATCAGGCTGCGGCACAGGTGGTTCGTGTATCAGACGATATTTTTCAAACTTTGCTCAGTGTTACCGGGCGTTAATTTTGAATAAATCATACGGCGAATTTTTCACCAACACTTGCTAAATAAGAGATCATCCTAATGCGTATTTCAACAGCACAAATGCAGGATCGTGGTGTTACTGCCATGCTGGAGCAACAAGCGAAGTTAAGCCAAACCCAACAACAAGTGGCAACGGGAAAACGTATTCTAGTGCCATCAGATGATGTGTTGGGATCAACGCAGATATTGGCTTTCAATAAAGTTATCGAGACACACAAACAGTTCCAGGAAAATGCAGATGCCGCTGAAAGTCGTATCCAGCAAGAGGAAGCTGCGCTCACACAAACCATTGATATGTTGCAGCGTGCGCGTGAGTTAGCTGTGCAGGGAAACAGTACAAGTCTGGGGGCAAACGAGCGTGCGCTTATTGCCGTTGAAGTACGTGCGCTTTTGAGTGAGGTAGTTTCGGTTGCCAATTCAGCCGATAGCCGCGGAGAATACATTTTTGCCGGATTTAATGTGGATACTGCGCCAATTGCGGTGACAGAAGTTCCACCTGCCAGTGGTTTGTTCACCTATGCTTACACGGGGGATTTGGGACAACGTAATGTGCAAATTGGTGAAACACGTTTTATTGCAACTGAAGACAATGGACAAGATGTGTTTATGGATGTTCCTGTTTCTGGGGGTGGTACACAAAGTATTTTTGAGACCCTGGAACAGTTTGCATTAGCCCTTGAAGGCAATACCACAACGGCTAATGTGCCGGATGATCTTTCGTTGGCAATGGAAAACCTGGGGATCTTCCGTGCACAAACCGGTGCCCGTTTGAATGCTGTTGACAGTCACCGGGCATTGAATGAAGAGATTATACTTCAGGGACAAAAAACACTGTCTTCCATTGAAGATCTGGATTATGCCGAGGCAATTAGCCGTCTGAATTTGCAACTTACGGGTTTGCAGGCGGCACAGCAGAGCTTTGCACGAATTCAGAATCTTTCTTTGTTTAATTTTTTGTGACTTATTGATTTGCGGGAAAGAAATTTACGGGGCATCCATCTGTACGTGGATGCCCCGTATTTTTTATGGTAGGGGGATGCTCGTATTGTCCAAGGTGATAATGTAAGTAACAGGTGGTGTTCCTGCTGAGCTTAAATCGTTACAAGTATTTTCCATTCTGACAATCCCTATTTCCGGTACGATATAAAGTGTTGCGGCATACGTGGTAATGCCTGACCCTCCACAGACGGCTAAAATATCGAGAAGAGGGGTGGTTGTTTCACGGTTTGTGGTTACATTGTACTGTACTTTGTAGGCATTGGTGAAGGTGGCTGCGAGAGTCTCAACTTCCTGGTTTCTTGCTGTTACGTTGAAAGTGCGAGAGGAAACGAAGGCAGCCCGTGTTGGGCAATCTGTTCCGGTACAGTCCCCTAAAATGTAGAAATCACTCATGTCTATTTTGTTTGGCTGGGGCAAGGAGAGAGGTAGCGGGGAGTGGAAGGTTTCAAAACGCTCAAGGGTTCCTGCGTTCAATTGGTCGCTAAGCCAGTAATACTCATTGGTAACGGCTGTGTCAAAGGCGCGCAGGTATATGCTGCCATGACTGTCTGGGTTGTCACTACTGTCTTGTTCGATATAACGAATCAACTCATTTGGGGTTTCATTATCTATTGTTAGGGTCGTTGTTTCTTTCAAGACGGAATAAGTCTCCAGGGTAAGTGGGTTTGAAATTTCTGCATTCGCACTCCATTTGATTTGTAAAGTGCCAAATTCAGTATCGTTTGAACTATGAATTTGAACTCGATAGTTAATGGTGTCAGATGGTTTGTAGATCCGAAGAAAATTATCTGTGCTATCGGAGGTTTCCACATCTTTTTGACTCACCAGACAACTGCTCAGCAGGGTACTGATACTCAGTGCCAGTAAGATTATTCCTAATTTTTTCAACATACAGACCACCCCTTTAGTACACTACTTCGATTTTGCTTTAAATCTAATGCTGCTACTTGAACAGCGGCTTTCTACCATAAAAAATTAACTAGCCCCTAGTTAGACGCATTAGCCTGCCGTTTTGTTCACCGTGAATCAAAGACTGTCACAAACTGGTATGCTGTGTCCCAAAAATTTGCCAGGAAGTTGAGTATACATGATAACCAAAAGCCCTATTTTCGACCTGGAATGTCGCCAGTGTCCACGACTGAGCGACTTTCTTGATGCAAACCAGCAGCAGTACCCAGACTATCACGCACGCCCTGTTGCTCCCTTTGGGGTGAAAAACCCTAAATTGCTCATTGTCGGGCTGGCACCAGGCATGCACGGTGCTAATGCCACAGGGCGCCCTTTTACCGGGGATCATGCGGGCATTCTGCTGTATCAGACATTATTCGATACCGGTTTCAGTTCGGCACCCACATCCGATTCGGCCGACGATGGTTTGCGGCTTAAACAATGTCGTATCAGTAATGCGGTGAAATGTCTGCCGCCACAGAACAAGCCTACAGGGGAGGAAATTCGTACCTGCAATCAGTTCCTGAAAGCAGAACTGGAATCTTTGCGCCGGGGTGCCTGCGTGCTGGCATTGGGCACCATTGCTCACGCTGCGGTGTTGCGTGCCCTGGGATTAAAACTGAAGGATTACCCCTTTGGTCACAACCAGTTGCACGATTTGTCGAATAACGATTTGCCACATAAAAAATCCAAAGGCCTTTTTCTATTGGACTCTTACCATTGCAGCCGTTACAACACCCAGACCCGCCGTCTGACCACACCTATGTTTCAGGCGGTATTTGCGCGGGCCCGCGAGCTGGTCGACAGCAAAGGTTGACGTATGTCTGTGGATGATTCTGGCATAAACTCAGAAGTTACCTCTCAGCCTGATGCCATTTTTGATGCCAAGGCATACCTGCAAACCCTGACCAATCGTCCTGGTGTTTATCGCATGCTCGACGCCAGCGGCGTGGTGTTGTACGTGGGCAAGGCGCGCCATCTGAAAAAGCGCGTAGCCAGCTATTTCACCCGTGCTACCCAGGGGGCGAAAACCCGGGCGATGATAGCGCAGGTGCAGGGGGTGGAGGTAACCGTCACCCACACTGAAAATGAGGCGTTGTTGCTGGAAAGCAACCTCATCAAAGAGCTGAAGCCACGTTATAACATCCTGCTGCGGGACGATAAAAGTTACCCTTACATTTTTCTTTCCGAAAGTGATGATTTTCCTCGGCTCTCGTATCATCGTGGCGCAAAGCGCGCCAAGGGGCGGTATTTCGGGCCATATCCCAGTGCCGGGGCGGTACGGGAGAGCCTGAGTCTGCTGCAAAAACTATTTCGAGTGCGTCAGTGCGACGACAATTTTTTTCGCAACCGCTCGCGGCCCTGCCTGCAATATCAGATTCAGCGTTGTACGGCCCCCTGTGTGGGGTTGATCGACAAACAACATTACGCTGACGATCTCCGTCATACCACGATGTTTCTGGAGGGCAAAAGCTCCAAAGTGATTGACGAGCTGGTGGAAAAAATGGAGCGAGCCTCGGCAGCGCTGGCATTTGAAGAGGCAGCACAAACCCGGGACCTTATCGGCAGCCTACGGCGGGTGCAGGAAACCCAGTATGTGAGCGGAGAGAGCGGTAATCTCGATGTGATTGCTGTGATGATTGCGGGTGGTTTGGCCTGTGTACAGGTGTTTTTTGTGCGTGATGGTCGAAATCTTGGCAACAGAACTTTTTTTCCGCGCCACATCGAAGGGGCCAAGCCCAGCGAAGTGCTAGCGGCATTTATCGCCCAGTATTATCTAGTGGGCCATGCCGGGCGCACCGTGCCCGCGGAGATTCTTGTTAACACGGCCCTTGATGATGAGGGAGAACTGTTGCAGACCGTGTTAAGCGAAGAGAGTGGCCACCGGGTGCGCATCACTCACAAACTGCGTGGTGAACGCGCGCGCTGGGTGGAGATGGCCGTGACCAACGCGGAAAACGCACTTAGTGCGCAAATGGCCACCAAAAGCACCGTACTGCGTCGCTTTGAGGCATTGCAGGATGTGCTGCAACTGGACAGCGCACCACAACGACTGGAGTGTTTCGACATCAGCCACACTATGGGAGAAGCCACGGTGGCCTCATGTGTAGTGCTGGATACCACGGGTCCGGTGAAGTCTGACTACCGGCGCTTCAATATCGATAATATTACCCCCGGTGACGATTACGCTGCCATGCGACAGGCGCTGTCGCGGCGTTATACACGACTGAAAAAAGGTGAAGGCAAGTTGCCGGATATTCTGCTTATCGATGGTGGTAAAGGGCAGGTGAGTGAGGCTGAATCAGTGATGGAAGAATTGCAGATTACCGGCGTCACTCTGCTGGGTGTGGCGAAAGGGCCTGCACGGAAGCCAGGAGAAGAACAACTGATCTTGTCCGCTGCTCTGTCGCCAGGCAAAGAATTGTTGAGAGAAGACGCGCCCCGTATACTGCCTGCAGATTCGCCCGCACTGCACCTCATCCAGCAGATACGTGACGAAGCCCACCGTTTTGCCATCACTGGGCACCGACAGCGCCGCGCCAAAGCGCGTAACACTTCGGTGCTGGAGGGTATCAGTGGTCTTGGCTCCAAGCGTCGGCAGACCTTGCTGAAACAGTTTGGTGGTTTGCAGGAAGTGGCGCGTGCTGGGGTGGAAGACCTTGCCAGCGTACCCGGCATCAGCAAGCAATTGGCGCAGCGGGTGTATGATGTGTTTCATGTGGATGACTAAATAGACGCGAAGTACCGCAAAAATATTACCAATACTTGGATAGACATGAGCTTTAACCTTCCTAATTTACTGACCCTGCTGCGCATTGCGCTGATCCCCGTTTTTGCTGTGCTGTTTTATTTGCCTGTGGAATGGTCCCATATTGCCGTTGCCGTGGTTTTTGCCGTGGCGGCCTGGACTGATTGGCTGGACGGTTATCTGGCGCGCCGTATGCAGCTCACCTCAGCCTTCGGCGCTTTTCTGGACCCAGTGGCTGATAAGCTCATGGTTGCCGTGGCACTGGTGATGCTGGTGGATATGAACCCGACACCGTTCCCAGGCATGTTTTTGGCATTGCCTGCGGCAGTGATTATTGGCCGGGAGATTGTTATTTCCGCGCTGCGGGAATGGATGGCCGAACTGGGTGAGCGCGCACAAGTGGCCGTGTCGGTGATCGGCAAAATCAAGACGGCAACACAAATGTTGGCGTTGGTGCTGTTGCTGTACCGTGAGCCCATAGGTGATTTTCCCATTGCAGAAACCGGATTTGTTTTTTTGTATATTTCAGCGGGGCTCACACTGTGGTCGATGGTCATTTATATTCGCTCAGCATGGCCATCACTGCAAAAAGAGGACGATTAACCCGGATGTTGCATGAAGTCTTCAGGTTAAACTGATATTTATTGCTGAGACAGCTTGACAGCGAAAGCGCGGCCAGTACAATACACCGGCTTGAAGCGCAGGCGGGAATAGCTCAGCTGGTAGAGCACAACCTTGCCAAGGTTGGGGTCGCGAGTTCGAATCTCGTTTCCCGCTCCATTTCTCTCTTTGATCAAATAAAGAGACAGGGTGGCGCAAGAATGCAAAACCTCGATCCTGCGGTCGGGGTTTTTTGATTTACGGCTCTTCGATTAAAATGTGACTGCAGTTGAGCACGACGAAAGCTGGATATTTGGCGGAATGGCAGAGTGGCTATGCAGCGGATTGCAAATCCGTGTACCTCGGTTCGACTCCGGGTTCCGCCTCCATATTTTTAATCAGATTTGGTTCCCATTTTCCTGGGACAGACGGTACAATCGACACCGTCATCAAGCACAACCCGCCCGGGTGGTGAAACTGGTAGACACAAGGGACTTAAAATCCCTCGACTTAACGGTCGTGCCGGTTCGATTCCGGCCCCGGGCACCATATTTCAGTTAGTCTCAGTTAGTGCCTAAGCTGCTGATTAATAATGATTAGTCAGTCTCAGCTAATCTCAGTTATGCTCATCGAAACCCACTCAAGCGCGTACCGGGAATTTATGGCTGAAAATAAACTCAGTGATAGGAAATTTTCGACAATCAAACCAACGTCTAAAGAACAGAACGTTGGTGATGGTGGTGGATTGTGGTTGCCTGTTCAACCCATCAATAAAGGTGGCGCCAAGTCCTGGTATTTTCGTTATACACATGGCGGCAAGCAAAAGCGTTTTAGCTTTGGTCAATACCCAGGTATAAAATTAGCCGGTGCACGTAATCGACGAAACGATGCAAAGGAAACACTTGCGGTAGGCCGTGATCCTGCAAAATTCTCCGGTGCGTCAAGTGATGCCTATTCTGTGCGTGATCTTGCCGAACTATGGCGCGACACCATCCTTTCAAATCATGCGCGGTCTTGAGCATGACCTTCTTCTTTTTATTGGTGATCAAGCTGTCACAACTATTACCTATGACCAAGTGATTTCTATCTTGGAAATTATCGTAGATCGCGACGCAAAAATACAAGCGAGTAAAGTCCTTTCTTGGGCAAGACAGATGTTTGCTTTTGGGGTGCATCGTCGAATGCTTCAAGCTGACCCAGCTGCGGGTATACGATCGAGGGATGTTGGTGCCGGCGAGAAAAATCGTGACCGCTATTTGTCTTGGGGAGAGTTAGAACAACTCACTCAACTTGCTTAATCGCATGGCTGAAATACCGCCCTTGTCTGAGCCGATGAAATAAATTCCCCAAAACCATTTCCGTAAAGGGAGATGGCTGCGATGAAAAAGAGTGCCCGCTTTGACGGATGTTTGGTGCTGGCCAGCACAGCACTGATGAAGCGCGCGTTTGGATAACGTGAGCATGGTCATGGCCACATTGGGGGAAAATAAACCCATTTGGCCACTTCAATTCTTGGAGATAAATCAAGCAATCATGCTCTGTTTGAAAGCGTGACTGCCTCTCGTTACGGTAGGTGAAGCAATGAGCAATGATTTGCTGACCGTAAACGAAAATGAGTAACTGACCGAACTCGTTCAACAGATGCAAGGCAAGGCCGTTCGACGGGTGCCGGTGGTGGATGTCAACGGAGCGTTGGTCGGTATTGTGACTGCTGATGACTTAATCCTAGATTCCGCAGTTGACCGCTTAGAGGATGTATTAACATTTTGATCAACATCCTGTTTTATCGTTTTGGAGAGTTCACCTGCTGGGTGAGTCGCTACGACCTGTATAGCACGTTGCCTTTTGCGTCTGGCTGCGTTGGTCGCTCTCGCACGTCCTGTGCTTCGCGACACCGGTACATCCTTGTACAATGCGAATCGTCGCAATAGCAAGCTATTACTTCTCATCGCGCCTCGCCAGTCACAAAATCCAACGCACTCTACAGGCCGTTCAACTGCGGATTCTAGGTTAATCGACCTGATAGCCGAACAGCTCACCTCCCTGGTGGGCATGGTTCAACGGGAACAACATCGCGAGCAGATAACCCGCGTTGTTTAGTGACATGTTGTGCTCGGACTGAGCATGGGCTACCTCAATGGTTGTCGAATGTTCTCGATATATTCTCTGAACAAAACAGAGAACATTCAAGCGATAATCGATCAAAAGAAAAGAGTGTTGTTTTACGGAATGGCGTTAACCCTGCTCGCCGGGTGTATACGTACATGGCCAGGGGGGTAAGCGCAGCATTTCTAACTATTCGTAAGAAGTTTCCTACAGTAAATCCGGGTAAGTTATGAGAGTATATGGGTTCGGAGGGGCGATAGCCCCTGTATTTGCCATGTTGTCAGTGCTGCTCCGCAGGCGGGTGATCACTTGGCATGACTGCACAGAATGCGTGCATAAAACCCCAGTTAACATCCGTGCTTGATAGGTAACCTGTATATAGAAAAAGGATTTCGGGAGGGGTGGGGGTTGTCCGTAAGTCATGAGTCAACGGACTGTCATATATAAAAAATTCTAGAAAGGGTAGATAACTACTCCATGCTAAGTTATTAGAAGAACAATAACGTCGAGTCAAAACACGTAATGTCACTGCTCTCGAAATTTGAAGCACAAAAACGCGCCGACCAGGTAAAGGCCTTTCAGGATGAATTAGCCTTACTGGAAAGTGATCGCGTTCTGTCTTTAAATAATGAGCAGGCCCAATCCGTTAGCGCCTATCATCAAAACCTGCTGACCCAATACAGCGATGATTTTGATATCGATCAGGGTCAACGAGAAAAACAACTCTCACTGGGCATGCGCATCGCCTCATTCCTGGGCGCCTTGGCATTGGCCGCGAGTGTTTTTTTCCTGTTTTATCAATTCTGGGGAAAGCTCTCCACCACCAGCCAAATCGTTATTCTTATAACGGGTTCACTCGCCACGTTTGTGGCCACACTGCTGGTCGCAGAAAAAGAAAAAACGGGTTACTTCGCCAAACTGGTGGGTCTTGTGAGCTTTGCGTGTTTTGTGCTCAACATCTCCATGCTGGGGCAAATATTTAACATCACGCCCTCGGACAACGCCTTTATCGTTTGGGGCGCCTTTGCCTTCTTGCTGGCCTATGCCTGCGACATCCGTTTATTACAGGCGGCAGGCATCCTCTGCGTGATCGCCTTTGTTTCCGCACGAGTCGGCACCTGGGGTGGCATGTACTGGTTGTCTTTCGGCGAGCGGCCAGAAAACTTTTTCCCCGTCGCCATGTTGTTATTCCTGTTCCCGCATTTTGTGAATCATCACCGCTACTGGGGATTCGCACCCATCTATCGTGTGTTCGGCCTATTGTGTCTTTTTTTACCGGTACTCGTCCTCTCGCTATTCGGCCGAACCAGTTATCTCCCACTGGACACGGATGTTATTGAAGGTCTCTATCAACTGGCAGGTTTTGTACTTAGCGCAGCGGCCGTGTGGTGGGGAATACGCAAGCACTGGAAAGAGACCGTCACCACCGGCAACACCTTCTTTGTGATCTACCTCTTCACCAAGTTCTTCGACTGGTGGTGGGATATCATGCCCAAGTATCTGTTCTTCTTTATCATCGGGCTCACCGCTGTATTGTTTTTGCTGATCTTTAAACGACTACGGGCAAAGGGTTTCTTTGATTTCGCCGAGGCAAAGGCATGAGGGGGCCGAGTTACTTAAGAGGAATTAGCCACATGAAAGCAATGATAGCCGGCGTAAGCCTGATCATTGTGACCAATGCCATTGTATTGGCCGGTGTGTCCTACAACCGTTCCGGTGAACCAGAAAGCACAATAACGCTCACGGAGAGAGAACTGAGCCTACCGTATCGCTATCTCGGAAAAGATGAAAACAGTGGCATCCATCTGCGGCTGACGCACCGGAGTCGGGACAGTGGCTATTTCAGTCGTGACTATAAACAGTCTGAAATATTGGATTGGTTCAATAAAGAAAAATTGGCCGCACTGGGTTTTGATGTATCTCAACCGGTCAACGGAGATATGGAAGAACGCTATTATCAAAGACTCAGCGAAAAGGGAGTATTCCTTGTGCTCGAATACAACGGAACGGCCTATCAAGCTGTTCTGGAAGCAGCCCAGAAACATGTTGACGACTTGCTAGAAGAACAGAACCGAAATAATGGGACTAATAACGGCAAGAAAAGCAAAAAGAAAAATAACAAACTTAATCGAGCAGAAAATAACCTGTCGCGTGAAAAAAATTCGGCTTCCCGGCTGTTTGTGATCGATGCAGGATTAGATCGTGATGTGTTGCGCGAGAAATATGCTGACCGAGCCAAATATATCTTAATGAAAGGTTTGGTGAAGGCGCGCATAAAGGATAATCGTTCAGGCGGGACAAGGCTCGCCGGTTATATCAAATCACTCAGTAACAAAACTGTCCATGTTCCATTGCAGCACCATGAAGTGCTTGAAGCAGTTGTGGCAGAAGGTGTCCGTCGTAATCAGAATGAACCGCCACGGTTTGAGGCGACCATTAATATTGGGCAGCGGTTGGAGCCTTGGTTGGTTGGTGTGAAGAGATTGGATGTGGAGTAGGGTTAATAGAAAACTGGGGCAGAGAATAATTGCTGTGAATATTAGAAAATTTTGTTCTCTGACCCTAATTAGTTATATTGAATTCCTAGTGCTCTTCGGGCAGGTATAAGGAAATTTATTTAATGCGTGTCGAAGAAGATAAATCAACCTTTCTTTGTTCAGCGATGGAATGGATATGTAGCTCCTATTCAGCCGACTTTCGTTATTTAGCAAAGCGGGAAGGTAAACAATTGAGAATATTGGAGGCATCACTTGGATTTGCACCATTATCATTCGAGAGCGAGAACAATTTTCACTTTGAGAGTGATTTATTAATTGCAGGTCAATACCAGCTCTCCAAATTAACCACTCAACAGTCGAAATCACTACTGGAGGATGCTGCCAACGGGAAGATCCATATAGATGGGAAGTCATTTATATTTAACGAGGAAGAGCCGTTAAGGTTCTATTCAGAAATGAATAATCACGATCGTTGGGTCTGTGATTTACATCTCAAGGTTATAAGCAACAAGCAAATAGCTCCATTGTCACCAAGCGAAATTTTTAGAGTTGACAACCTTCTTCGTAGAAACTCAACCCCATTCGATGGAATATCAGATCTTGTCAGCTGGTTAGGGCTCTCTAACCCATTTATAGGTCATAGAGAATCATCTATCGACATTAGGATGTTGCCTCCTGTAGATATAATTTATCCTGAATGTGGGTTACATAATAATTGTCTTACATTGACTCTTCATGCCCACTCTAAATTTGATGTAACCAGAGTGGGATTAGCTATCAAAACAACCCCTTTCCTCGCACTCGAAACTCGAAAGCAAGTGTCTTCTAAAATTAATTGGGGGCGTGCTAAAGGTGGGCGAAGAGTTGGGACTGTCGAAATAAATATGGATCAAGTAGATAACGCACTCGCGATGTTGACATTGGGAGAGTCTACTATTCGCAGACAGTGGTATTCAGACCAAGATAAGACTGGTAATAGTCGGCTTCTTGCAGTGCAACAATTTGATAAAGATCTACGCATGATCAAGCAAGCGGTGATTGACCCAACGGATGGCAGGCGTTTTGAGTTAGGTATTTCATCACTGTTATTTATTATCGGCTTTTCTTCTGTCGTCCAGCTCGAAACCAATTCACCTGATCTTGTAGTTATGACCCCAGGAGGAACGCTTGCCATCGTTGAATGTACTATTAGAATTGCTGACTTTCATGCGAAATTAGGAAAATTGGTCGACCGGCGCGGCTCATTGATTAAAGCTATGACGGATAGTGGGCATTCTCCCCGAGTTGATGCATTTTTAATCTGTGCGTTACCAAGAGACCAAATCGCAACCCAAGATGATGCGCCAATGCAGCAAAATGTTACGTTAATTACAAAAGAAGACATTGAAGCTATTTTTAATCAAGTGAGATTTCCAACTGACCCAGACAAATTGCTTGATAATGCCTTGGAACAGTTGACTTCAAAAATGAACGAAATTGTAGAGTAGTATTAACTGATATTGGGTTATTAACGACTTATTGAAGTAGGGTATGTCCATAACTACTCTGTTAACGGACACGCTGATAAAGGCGGCTTCCCTAGATCGATGGTAAACGGATAGGCTGAGACTAAAAGGGGACAGATCTATTTTTTGGATCTAAATGGGGCCAGAAAACAACTGTTGCTAATAATTAGATAACATTGTTCTCCGACACCAATTAATTCTGAGTAAAAATATTTCTCAATGAAAGGCAGAATATTCAGGTATTAAATAATGTTTTTTTGGCGATCTGATTTACGGTTCACGGTACTTCTTGTTCTGGTGATTATATGCTTAACTGGTTGTCTGTTTGGCGGAGGAGGCGGTGGAGGAGGAAGCGGTAACAATAGACCTCCGGCGATAACCGGGCAGTTTGCCGATATGCGCATCGAAAACCTTAGGTATCAAACACGGTACTATGCGGGCGAGACGGACAATGGTCAGTTTAAGTACACCGATGGAGAAACTGTGGATTTTTCTGTCGGCAGCATCTTGATTGGTTCACTTACTGGCAGACCTGATGTGTCGTTCTTAAATTTTGACGACGCAATACCCGGCGACACGCTTGTACCGAGTGATAAGGTCACTAACATTCTTCGTTTTCTTCAAACAATTGACAGCTCGAGCTTTGGTAACGGAAGTATTTCTATCAGCCAAAGCACGCATTCAGCGGCGGAAGGAAAGTCAATTAACTTTGACCAAACTATTGAGGCCTTTGAAAACGACCCAAATGTCATTGATGCCGTGTTGGCACTGGTTCAGGCAAACGGTAAGAACCGAACGCTTATTACGCTTAACCGCAGCCTCGTAACTTATACCGAAGAATATCTAAAGCGTGATGCCGCAAAAGAAATCAGTGAGTTTGCTTTACCGGTCGACTGGCAAGATTTGCTTAACGCATCAACCGGACTTAAGTACACGTATCGACGTAGCCTGGAAAATGAGGCAGGTTTGTTTAATGATGTAGTGTCGAACTATTTCATCAACACTCGTCGCGACAAGAAGGAAATGACTATTCAAGCTTGGAGTAATAACTGGCGGATGGATGTGTTTAATTATTATAGCCAACCCTCATTCAGGGGACAGATCTACTTTATTGGCCAGCAGTCTGCAGAAAATCAAGATGTGATATTTGGTTGGGCTATCCCTCTTTATTTACCTCACTATGCCGAAGATAAATGGGTCTTTAAATTAAGTGATCTGGATGGAGTGATTTTACCGGCAAAAATGCGCATTGAACGTCTTACCGATTTTGTCATTTCAACCAATTATTATCCAGAAGCAGTAAAAGAAATTATTCAGTATTACGACGGAACAATGACGGAAAACTGGTTTGTGCCTAACGTCGGCATGGTCAAACAGGTTGTTACGCGTACGGATTCCATTGAAACGCTCATTCTAGAAAGTACAATTCGCACAACGGATTTCCCACGACACCCAGTTGTCGACAAATTTTTGTCTACCAGCATTATCGACAAGTATGTAGATGATCATACGGCGGATTCACTGAAGAATATCAGAGACAGGGAACTGGAATTGTTGGCCTTAATGACCCTGTTTGGAGACGTAGAATCACAGGACCATATTGACTCATTTCATGCAATTTACTTGGTAATTATCTCCGATTTGGCTGTGGGCATTGGAAACAAGGTTATAGAAGTAAACGCGCAATATGTGTTGGACGAGCGTGAGGTTAACCACATCATCAACCAAGGTTATACTCAGCTTTTATTGGCTGTTGATTTGTTGGCGGAAGTGTCAAAAATAGCCGACACACAGCAGCGTGATACGACAGAATCCAATCTTATAACGATTTATCAAGGTCTGCTTGATTTGTTACAGGCTGCTGGCGCACTACAAGATCCAGAACTTGTGAACGACTTAAATGATGTGCTGTAGAATAAAACGGGGTCAGAGAACAATTGTTGCTAATATAATGGAATATTATTCTCTTACCCAAATTAATTCAGGACCCAAAAATGTTGTTAAATTTATCTGCCAATGAAGTCCGCGTTATCGGTTGCCTAATGGAGAAATCCGTTGTCACGCCGGAACAGTATCCACTGACGCTTAATGCACTGATCAACGCCTGCAATCAGAAGTCCAGCCGCAATCCTGTAATGTCTATGGGTCAGGGCTTGGTGCAACGTACCGCCCGTGACTTACAGGACAAACATCTCGTGCGTGCTGAGGAGAATTTCAAGAGGGGTGTTGAGAAATACAAACACACTTTTTGCAACACACACTTTGGCGAATATCAATTTGACCCGGCTCAATTT
>Ga0316202_10000583_pt1 | contig 37468 bp, 30 predicted proteins | sample 3monrhotite_MG_FD_204934 | JGI IMG/M metagenome (GOLD analysis project Ga0316202, IMG submission 204934) | Microbial mat bacterial communities from mineral coupon in-situ incubated in ocean water Damariscotta River, Maine, United States -... | ecosystem: Environmental > Aquatic > Marine >...
AATAGTTGCTAATTGTGAAGGGCCTCTATTGGTCGGAGACCGTCGTCAGATATACCCGTGGCGTTTGATATTTAGGAATGGAGAGGGCGTGCAATAAAACCTAAATCTCAATCGCCACGAGTATATACTCGTAGCGTTATGAATTTAGGTGTCATTGTGGCCTTCAAAACCACCACCTAACAGTGATTCCATTTCATCAGCATAACCACCAAAGCTTCGAAAAAACTTTATTGTGGCTTTTCTAAAGTCGGCTAAATTTTTGTAATATTGATTGTAGAGTACTTTTTTCTTAAAAAAACGCCACACACGTTCGATCAAATTTAACTCAGGGGAATAGGCCGGGAGATAAACCAGTTTTAGTCTCGGGCTTTGCTCAACAACATCTCTCACTTCTTGAGAATAATGATATTTGGCATTATCCAAAATAACGACAATTTCTTTTGAAGAAAAATATTTACGATCCAATATCTCCAATAACTGTATTGTGGAATCTCTATTAATGGTATCCGACTCGATCAATGTCATTTCCATCGTCTCGGCATTAATCGCTCCGTGTAAATTCAGCCTTTGACGACCACTATTGGTTTTCAGTATCCGCTTTTCACCCTTTTTTATCCAACCGTAGCCCGCCATCGTATTATGTTCAGGATGAACTGCATCAACAAAAAGAACTTCTACATTATTAGCCTTGGTTTCCATGAATTTTTTGTAATAATAAACAAAATCTTCTTGTGCTTCTCGATCAGGGTTGCCCGGCACCAGTTTTGGTTTTTTGTAGGTATAACCCTCACGATGCAACAAATCTCTCATGCCACTGACAGTGTATTCCACATTAAAATGATCAGACACAAATTCAATGACTGCACTGGATGTAAGATAAATATTATTATCTAACGCCTGGCAAAGCCTTTTCAGTTGTTTGTCATCAAGGTGAGTTTGGCGTCCGGTATAATTGTGATGACGTAGCTCCGATAGGCCACCTGTTTGATATTTCTTAACATAGGAACGCAATGTCTCGTCATCCAGCAGCAGGGCTTTCTTGACATCCTTTAGCTTCCAACCCGTCCCAAGTAAAATAACAGCATTAATCTTATACGCGGCATTACGGTTGCGTTCAGCGCTATGGGCTGCACGCAATTCACTGACTTGCTCCTTGTTCAAACTAAAAGTCTTCATGTGCCAACACACTAATCAAAATATGCACCAATTTCAAATGCTGAAAACACCTAAATTTATAACGCCACGAGTATATAACAGTAATTGAATCATATCAGCAGTCTACGTTTCAAAATAAGTCATTCACTTTACTTCCTAAATAATGATTAATTATTGGCTTTTCCTCAAATCGAGAGGGTAAGTTACCGTATTATTTATGAGAGCCAAAGATTTATACGCCCAAATATTGGGAATACAAAGCCCGTGGCAAATTGTAGATGTTAAATTGTTATCGGGGGTGGGAGAGGTAAAGGTTTACGTCGAAACATTGATTGAGATCATTTCAATGGACATGTGGCCTGCCTTTATCAACGCCACTCTGGAGAGTTTTCCTGATGCAGAGAACAAGATCGCATTTGATAAATTCCATGTTGATAAATACCTAGGAGAAGCGGCAAATAAAGTTTGTCGCCAGTAACATAAAGCGTTGATGAGTGAGGGCTGTAAAGACCTCAAAGGTAGCAAGCATGCATAGCTTTACAATCCAGAAAATATGACGCATGAGCAAACGTAGCGTTTCAAGCGATTACGAGATAGCACACTGAAGACAACAAAAGCCTGGGCCATCAAAGAGTTTGCTATGTCGATGTGGCACTATGTAAATAAAACATGGGCACGTAAAGGTTGGGAGCGGTGGTAGTCGTGGGCAGTACGTAGTCGAGGTTTTCGCAACAAAGAGCATTTTTCGAATGCCTTTTACTTTCATTTTGGTGGACTTGATCTTTATCCAGAAAGTGCTGCTATACCCGTGGCGTTATGGATTTAGGTTTAAGTGTGCGTCATATTTTCTTTATGGCAAGGCGAAATGACGCGTAATAGTCGCTCTATTGCAAGGAATTTCAACGCAGCCATGGAGGAAATAGGGCGTACAATTAGACCTAAATCCATAACGTCACGGGTATATATAAGGGTTGCCTATTACATCAGAGGAAGAACCAGCTTTTTAATTGATTTTTTTATAGAGCAACCTTTCCGAAGCTTTCAGGTTTAAATTTCCATTGATACAAAAAAACTCCTCACAGGCTCCCTGCTTCCAGTCGCTCTGAAAACAAATTTCTACAAAAATTATGAAACAAAGAGTGTGGAAATTATCAGTGGTTATACCCACTAGAATAGTAAATAATATTGAATGTTGCGCTTAGGGAGCGTCTGTTGTGCTACACAGGTTATGGAGACAAAATCACCCTTATGGGCACTCTTGGCATGAGGCACAATTCACAATACCATATCATGGTAGCGGTTTATAACGTTGATTGTAGCCCACAGTAACTTATAGCTTTACCGGACATTCAGGCGAACTGTTTCGCCATTTACGCTGCATTTTATCAATCACACCTGTTTAACACATTATGTCCGATATTTTTTCGGTACAACGTATAAATGTTCAGGTTCAACCCAACCTGAAACGAGAACAATTGCAACTATTGATCCGGCATAATTCCCGCCGACACCAGATAATACCTGCCTACAGTGATTTTCCGTTAATGTGTAAAACTACGCCTTGCATGCAAAAAATCTACAACCATTTTAATAACGTACGGCTTAAGAAGATGCCATTTATGGTTACCTATCCAGCGCAAAAGGTGACATTGTGACATAAGTTTTGTGACTTTTTACATAAAATAAAAAAATTAACTAACATAATATTGGTTGCCTCAAGGTCTGTTCTTGCACAATTTTTTACAGAACTCCCGAAGAGAAATAGTTTTCCCCTTTTTTTATATTTATATAACACCGATGGCGTGTAATGATTAAATCAATTTTTCTATTTTTAACTGGAGAAAACAAATGAACAAATTAACATTTTTTTTGATTAACCGATTTTCGGCAGGTAAGACTGACCATAATAATATGCGGGATATTATTTTAAAAGCACTTATATTGGGAGTTCTGGCACTGAGTGCTTACTCAAGCACAAGTCTGGCCGACTATAAAATTTGGTATGACAGTGAAAATTTTCAGGAGCACCAGATATATAATGGCAACACCTTATTGGTTCCACCAGACTGGGCCTGTGGTCGAAAATTTTCAATGCCATCCTATTATCGGCATTTAGATGTTTATTACAACACACTGGATTCCGCCGATTTCTGGAAAGATATTTATGTGTGGATAGAAAAACCAGGGTGCCCCTATACCAATACATCATTTATTGAATATATTGATGGCAGCCAAACCTTTTCACCGCCACTCGGTGCTATCGCTATTGAAATTTCGACTAATTATAGTTCGCGATGGGTCGATGAAAATGGTAGTTGGCCAGTCTGCAATAATTGCGTAGGGCCTACAGAATATGGAACCGAAACTCATGAATGGGAGAATATTTTCGGTGCAATAGCAACGTTAAAAAAATCTGTCTTTAAGAAAGACTTTGTCACGTTCAATGATGCCATCATCCACACAAAAAAACTGTTAGTATCTCTTGAAAGTGATATGAATGACCGCATTCAGGAAGCTGATTTTTCCCGGAGTAAAGACGACAAATATCGGCTCGCTACTGTTGAGGGGGCTGCATTAAATCACCTGTCCATGGCACGTAAACAACTTGAGCAATGCGAAAGTCTGGCAAATAACCCAAGAACAGTGGATAGCGCCTATCCTTCTTGTGATTTTATGCTTGAAAATTTACAACAATCCCAATCACTTTGGCGGTCACGTAACTAGGCAGCAGTAAAAAATAACACAGGTCGGGCGCTCAACACCCGCCCTGTGTTATTTTACATAACCTAAAAATAATACATGCAATCACGCCTTGGATATAACAGGAAAGCAGGAAAAAAACCACTAAAACACACTTTCCTGATCTATAAATTTTTCCGTCTGACGTATAGCTGGCAATAATACCTCATCGGCAAATTCACAACCGGTTGTACCTGGATCTTGCTGTTCCTGTTTATCGGCCATGGTGGGCCGGTGACCCTTTTTTTGTTGTAATAATTGCAACATGGAGTCATAACCTGGTGACCAGGCACGAACTTCGGTAAAACGCTGTTTCAATACCTTAAGAATACCCATACCGGAATAATCCAGATCACCCCAGAAATAGACAGGCCATTGATTTTTCTGTTGTGCAAACCACCAGGCTTCCAGTTGTTTTTGCATCGCATTATTGCTTTTACAATGGTAATGCAGGCTGACACCATCCACTTGCCTGATGCGTGCCGCACTGCCTTTGAAGCCAGCTAAATACACCAGTACCCAGTCTTTACATATGGCTAGGTTGCCTGCGACAGCATTGCTATAACTGTCCTGGTTTTCAATAAACAGGATGCCATGCACAGTTGTGGGAATAAATATGTTCACCATCACCGGCCGGGGTGTAAGCTGCACATCCGGATAAAGCGCGCGAACCAGTTCTTCGCGTGTATCAAGAAACTTGGAATCGCCCCAAAAGCAACAACTGCTCAATTGCCGCAGGCTCAGCCTTGCCTGCTGGTAATCCGCAAGACAGACAAAGGCATCAAGAATATCCTCCGCTTCCATGCCATGTACGGTAATGCAGTAAGCTGATAGTTTTTCTGTCTTTCCCGGAAAGCGATGCTGGTTTGCAGCGACGGCTTTCCGCCATGCCTGCAATGGCGACACGCCTTTTTCACGCTGTAACCAGCTACGCAATGTGTCTTCCCCTCCGCTTTGCAAGGTAAGTCGCGCTTGCCTGTATACCGGGTCTTTGTGCGCTTTTTCTTTGATCTGAAAAATATGATGATCTTCTTCAAGACTTTTTAGTAAATCCCAGAGGTCATCCGCTGCCTTTCCTTGCCGGAACAACGCGGGGATAGTTTTCTCATTCACTGTGATGCCGACAGGTTTCGGGCGTGCTGATGCAGATTGTGTATTTAAACGGTCGATAAACCAGTTGCACAGTGCCATGATTTCGGCTGTGTCATTTAACCAGACGGGTGGCGTTATCATGTTTGTAGGGTCTCTATTGTAATCGCGACCAAATCAGTCTGTGATGAAACCCTGAACCTTGGATGCCTGGGTTCCAGCCAAAAACATGCCGGAATGATGGCAAAACAGCGCAATAAACCACGTAAGGTGGGCAGAAATCACCTACCCACCCTATCGCATTTTGTCATTGCCCTTCCAGAACCTCATCCATAAAGTCCAACTCAGCTTGTTGATAGACTGTCCGTTTATGGTTAGCCCACAATTGTTGAATTTTTTCTGTGTTGCATTGTTTACGGTCTACCAGTACGCGAGTATTGAGTTGCCCACGGAGTTTTTCGCTGGGACATTTGGCAAATACAAATTCGTTGCTGATCAAATCCATGAAAGGTCCACATTTGCTGGTGGGCATAATAAAGATCAATTGCAGACCCAGCGCTTTAGTCAGATAGTCAATAACTTCCCGCGAACGGGTTTCATCCATTTTTGAAAAGGCTTCGTCCACTAATACCATGCGTAGATGGCTATGCCCTTCGACAAAACGAAATGCGGAGGTAATCGCCGCCGAACGGATAATGTAGGCTGGAGTTTCCAATTGGCCACCGCTGCCGGTGCCATATTCACTCAAAGCGATGGGATTTTTACCTTCCACTTCTTTGTAGATTTCATATTTCCGGTAGTTACGATAATCACCGATACGATCCAGTTCTCGTAGCGCTTTGTTTGCATCTTCATCGAGCAACATGCGCATCAGTTCTGTACGTACTTTTTGCGATTTTACCGATAGTTCCATTTTGAACAAATCAACTTCATCACCGACTCCCGGTTGTTTGATGATTTCTTCAAAGAAACGAGCATAATCACGAAATTCCGGAATCCAGTCGCTATCAAAACGAAAGCGCTCGCAGTCGTCGCCAAACCGGTGATGCTGCAATTCTTTGTTGAGCTGTTCTATCTGACGCTTGCCAGCGCTGATGGCCTGATGAATGGTATGGCAAAAGTGAGTAACAAAGGCGTTGTTGAAGCTTTCTTTGAGTTGTCGCAGGTTATCGTATTTTTCCACCAGAATGTTATTTTTCAGGCGATTGAAGACCCGGTCCAGGTCACGTTGCAGTCCACAAATAGCGCGAAACAAGGCGGCATCGTAGTCACCTTTGAAGTTATGATAAATGATGGCATCACCAGATAAACAATGCTGGTTATGTTTTTGGATGGCCTCATCCATTTTACGTTCCAGGCTGTGCAGCTTGCGTTTAACTTCCTGACGATAATTGATGGTACTTTCAACCGTGTCATCGCTCATCTCATTGGCTTCTTTTTCTGCCGTGCTCAGACGTGCGTCCGCGTCAAATTCAGGCCATTCACTCACGATAGCCAGCAGGTTTTGCTCGCAGCTTTCTGCCACCTGTTGAGTTTTTTCCTGTTCGTCAGCCAGTGCTTCACAGCGTTTACTGATCTTGCGTATTTTTTCCTGTAGTTCGCCTTTACCTTCTTTCAAACTGCCTTGCTGTTGACGCAGTTGTTGCTCTTGCGCACGCAGTTCAGTCAGCTTGTTTTCCAGGTCTTTGTGTTCGGACAAATCCAATTGTGCCAGCAGGTTTTCTAGCTTTTGCAATTCCCGATGTATTTCCAACATGTGGGTGATGGCATCGGCATAGTCCAACGACTGTAACTTTTTAACATTATCGAGCATGGTCCTGACCTGTTGCATCTGGTCATTGGCCTGTTGCCATTGCTCGTTAAGGTTACTCAGTTCTTCTTCTTTGGCTTTCAAAGCCCTTTCCCGTGCGGCCACACCAAACACCAGTTCACCTTCAGGTAGATCACAGCGGAACATACTGTAACCACCCGCCCCCATGCCATCGGCGGTAAGGCCACGGCGGATCTGGCGCAGTTCGTTGGCTGAGGCTACCTGCATTACGTTGCTATAACTGGCGGTCAGGTAGTGCTTAGCTGTGGCATGACTGAACGACAGCAAATGAATAATGGAGTCCGTCGATAGACTGGCGCGTTCAGCATCTCGTTGCGCTTTGTCGCCCTGAATGATGCGGGCGCGGTTGTCACGTCCCGGTAACTGGCGCACGATACGAATTGCTTCAGCTTCATGGTCAGCATCAACGATGATGGAAAAACGTGCCATGCCCAGATAACCTTCAATAGCCATTTGCCAACGCGGGTCACTGATTTCCACATGGTCACACAATACACGCGGATCGGCCTGCGGACAGTCACGGCGAATAGCCGCCAAGCCGCGTTCCACAAAGGGTGGATAACTCACCTGTTTGGCCTGCAAACGCTCAATATCCTGTTCTTTTTGTCGGCACTGGTTTTTCAGTTTTTCGTAACGTGCTGCCCGGTCATGCGTCAGTTTCGCCAATTGCTCGTATAATGATACGTTACCCGACAAGCTGTCGGATTGATGCCATTGTTCATACCACTGGTTATGCAAACGCTGGGCAGCGCGGGCTTGATCCAGATGCAGCTCCAGCGGCGACAAATCATTCAGTAAGTCTTTTTGCAACAGCGCGGGAATGTCCAATTCACCACGTCCACCCTGCTTCACCACATTTTGTGCAAGCTGACGAATCTGTAAATCGGCAATCACCGGTAACTCGTTCATTAAATCGGCACACTGCAAATCCTTTACGATGGCTTTGGTGGCTTGCAGATTATTATCCAGTGAGTTGTCTTGTTCCAACAAGCGGCGCGCCATGCCTGTCAGCTTGTTCTGTTGCTGTTCGCGCTGTTGTTCCAGTTCGTCTTTTTGTTGCAGGGCGCTGATGCCCAGGCGTTGGGCTTCCAGATGCACCAGTTGTTCGTTCAGTTGTTTTTGTCGCTGTTCGGTCAGCTCTGTTTCAGCTTCGTTTTCTTTCAAGCTGCGCTGGTAATCGCTTTGCTGTTTTTTGGTTTTGATGTAATCGCGCTGGCGTTGCAAATAATCATATTGAGCCAGAGTGAAGTCAAGGCTGTTCAGTTCTATCCATTGCTCAATATAATGGCTGGCCTGTTGCTCGGCATGTTCCAGAATGCCGATAGATTCTACCAGTTGGGCCGCATCACCTTCCATGGCATGAATGGTTTTGAGCTGCCCGGAAATGGAACGAATCGCTTCGCCAAGATCTTTTCTTTCGAGAATTTCATGGGCGACAAAATCATTGATGCTACGCACCGGCTTGTAGGCCATGAAACGGGAAAAAGCCCGTGCTGCTGCCGTGGCCTCCGCTTCGGAAACGCTATCATGTTGACCACGTAAGGCAGCATAAAGGCGGCGCAGGTAGGTTTTTTTTGTGTCGTATTTTTGTACACGACGCTGGCCAAATTCGCGGATCAGCAGGTTCTGGATTTTATCCAAAGGCGTGATGTATTTTTCAGTACCTTCACCACGAACAAAATGTGCCAACGTCAATTCTTCACCCGGTAAAATCAAAAACAGCGAATCGTCCTGCCTCGCCACCTGCTGTCCACCGGTAGCATCCAACCAGGCACGCACACCAATGACGGCGGTAAATGATTCGGCTGATTCACCTTTAGTGGGACAAAACACGGCAGCGAGATAACCATCACTGGGGTCGAGCCGTGCATAACTGCCATCATCACAACCCAACACGTAAGACGCCAAGGTACGCACTCGTTTGCCGCCACGGCCGCGCTGGGTGGTTTCATCTTGCCCTGGGTTGTATTGAAAGAGATTTTCGTGGGCAGCGGTCATGATGGTCTGGATGGCATCCGCCGCTGTGGTCTTGCCTGAGCCGTTACCGCCTGACAACAAATTGATCGGGCCCAGTTCAAATTCAAGCTGTGGGATGTTACCCCAGTTTACAAAGATAAATTTTTTCAGAAACATAAATGTTTGGCTCTACATATTTTTATAAGTTCGCAGGTTGGGCAAAAGAACGCCGCGATATGCCCAACGGGATAAAGGGTGATGTGTTGGGTACGCTACACTTTACCCAACCTACTCAATCTCGACAGTAGTCGCTTCGCTGTCTGTGTTTTCCGGCATTGTGGCCGTGGCCAGTGCCTGCACAGCGTCATCGTTAACGAAGCTAACGATCATCGGATGAATTTTCAACCAGGCTTCGCCACCAAGCAGATCTTCTTCGCTACGAAACTCGATAAGACGCAGGCGACGCAATTGAATGAACAGTTGTTTTCGTTCAGTCAGCTTTTCCGGCAGACTGCGTGCCAGCACATTTTTCATGGCAATACTCAGGGCTTCGACGGACTCAGTGACGTAACCCTTGTCATCCACCTGCCCTTCACGCAGCGCTTTATCATATTGCAGGCGCAGTACCAACACCATGGCCACCTCTGCCTGAGACAACCGGTTGCGCAAACTGCCAGCAAAAGCCGAGGTATCCGCCTCTTCCATGCCGGGTGTTTGACTGCCCGGCGGATAGAGGCGCAGGTATTCAAAACGCCGATCATGAAATACGGTGATGTCCATAATGTGCAGGTAGTCTTGTACCAGATCGGCAATGCGTAGGTAACGATCGTAGAGCTGTTGCTCGGTCTGACTTTCATCCCGGCATAACACGCCATAGTTGAGCAGGCGAATAGTGAGTTCACGAAATTCATCGAGACTCAGATTTTCTTTTTCGAGCCGCTGGCTCAAGACGTTAGTCAACATGATTCTTTTCCAGGGAGTGGTCTACCAGCTCGATGATGAAGTCATCTGTCATTTGATAATAATCGGTCTGCGCCCGCTGGCCGGTAGGCTGTACGTGAAAACAAAATTCGCTGGAGCGGCGTCCAGCCGCACCGGCTTCGATAGCATGGGCAGCCATCAGCAGATCACGGGCATTTTGCACCGGCAACTGGTTGCTGTGGATACGGTGGCCGTTTTTCAGTGCCTCAACAATAAACTGCGCCACTTGCTGGTTGTTAACCACAAAGGCTTTTTGCAGTGACTGCTGGATAAACAACTCGCGACGTGAGGCCTTGTCCATGGGCGCATGCACTTCAGCAGAGCTGTTGACCAGCCGCCGTTGTCGCCCGGCATGCAAGCGTAGTGTGCCAGGATCTATCACACCGAGATCGAGCGTGGCCATAGCATCAGCCACAGCATCAAGCGCCTGCTGCTGTTTCTCTTCCGGCAACGGGCCCAGTTGCTGACAAAGGTTGAGCAGATCACCTTGTTCGCCACCAAGCGTGTAACTAAGCTGGCGAATGATGATGTCGGCACGCCGGGTAAAGCTGTGCAGGGCATTACGCAACGCTGGCAACATGATATCGCTGGCACTGTGAATACGTGATTCGATGCTGTCGAGAATGTGATAATACAGCGAAGACTGTTTATCCTGTAATAATTCCGGAGCCAGCTTGCGCAACTCTATTTCGGCACTGGTCTTGAATTTTTTCTGCTTACGCTTAGCCTTGCGCAGCAGCGATTGAATTTCATCACGATATTTTTCCACGCTGTCCGCCGACAGGCGCACGGAAAGATCCGGCATAAAGCGCTTTTCCATGAAATCAAAAAATTCATCACTGGCCTGCTGGATAACCTGCCGAGCCTCTACTTCCCGTACCAGCATACGCTTGCGCTCATCCAGTTCAGCGATCACATCGCTGAAATCGCTGATGATGCGTTCCGAATATTCGTAAGCATCAAGCAGGTCATATACCTCACCGCGCTCAAGAAAAGATTGCAAAGCATTGCGTGTATTGCGGGTATTGCGATGCCGGGTACGGAAACCACCGCCAGCCGTTTCTACCATAGGCTGGGTAAACAATCGGCCTACACGACTGAAGGCATAACTGCTTTGCAAGGTAGCCTCATCAGCATGGCGCTCAACCCAGCCATGCTCCAGCAGCAGGTTAAGAATCCAATTGGCCTGTTCCCGCTCACTGCGTACCGGCGCAGAAAAATCCTCTTCCTCCTCATCCAGCACAGGAGAACGGGTAATGGCCTCAGTGAAGGATTCCAGCACCTGATCCCGAGTGAAAGCGCGCTTGTAGTCGGCCAATGAGCCATAAAGACGGGCATGCAGAATACGCAGGCATTCCACCACCTGCTCCCGATATTTACCGAAAAAGGGCCGAAAAAAATGTGTGCGGTTATCTGTGAAAAACATGAGGGTGACTAATTGAGTTAAGGTCTAATAATTGTAAGGCCGTACTATACCCAAAGCGACCAGGGTTTGGGGGGAATAGTGTGATAAGAGTGGACACTCTCCAATAATACGGATATTTGATATCGAGATACGTTCTCCGGGCATTTTCAATCTCTGTGGATGTGATTCCCCGCTGCTCGCCTAAAAGCGCCTACTGTTGGTGCCGCGAATATCGTCATTCCAACGTAGGCCAGAATCCAGCGGTCGAATCCCCTGGACACTGGTCTGCGCCAGTGTGACGTGAAGAGGTTAATACCCCGCCAGCTTCCTGCGGAGTCGTTTATTCAGTGACAAAAAGTTCTTTTCATGTTTAAAAACAAAGAAATAGAGAATATTCACATCGACATTATGAGAAAAATGGCAAACTGAGAAAAGCAACCAATCTTTTCGACGGGTAAAATGTAAAGCTGGGCCCGCAGGAAAAAGCGATGAAACACAAGGAAAGAAAATAAGTCAGTAACGTGCCTCTGAAATGGGCATTGGCTGCTGTATTACATTTGCGCGACAACTTCAGACCCACCGATTTGGATTTGTCCTGACACGAAATTGCTTTGTTAGGCTCAATATGAGCGGGTTATTTAGATGATTCTACTTCTTTCCCCCAACCATTAAATGTCTTTTGATGTACAACACTTTTAGTATCAATATTTACTATCATCATATCAATTCGGAGCGCAGAGAGTTGCCCAAAGTTGCCGTTAAACGATGAAGGGAAGCTTGCGCTAAAATCGATCAAATATCCTACTCCTGCATCTAATGTAACGCCCGGAAGATCGAGCGGAATTATAATTCTTCCTTTATCATAGAATTGAATTTTTATGTCATGAATACCTGGAAGTAAAACTACAGCTTCTGGACCACCTATTAATTTTTTGTTACCAGGTAAACTCTTTCCATCTATGCCAATAATATATATTGCTGTTTGTTTTTCAAACTTGGCACCAACCAGCATAGAAGTCTTATCTCTAGGTAAAGGTTCACCATCATAAGCCTTTATGAAGTTGGGTTGATTAGCGGGCAAATTACCATCAACAAGTAATGGAGTGCTTGCGCAGCCATATAGCAAAGAAATGACTAAAAATAATAGCGTTATCTTACAATGTTTCTTCATAACGCCCCCTTTCTCCTAGTTGATGCACTTTGTTATAAGTAATTTACACTATATTTTATTTGAATAAAGTCATTTGGAAATACAGTTGCCTCAGATTTTTCAAGTTTAATGTAGTCATCTATTTTGCCAAAAAGAGGAATACCTTCACCTAACAATACAGGAGCTTTAGTAATTGTCATTTCGTTGATAAGTTTAAGATTAAGGAATGAGGTAATAGTTGAACCTCCGTCGATGTAAGCATGTTTAAAACCTTTGTTTTCTAGCTTTCTAACTAGATCATGTATTTCACCGGAGAACATCTCTACCTTATCGCTCAAATTTTTAGGTGGTTCTTTTATTGAGTGACTTAACACGACGATGTGAACATTACCGTAAGGCCATTTCTCTGGAGTTAAATTCATACTGGAAATCATTTCCATGCACTTACGCCCCATAATCATGCAATCTACTGAGCCAATAAAGCTCCCGAACCCCATATCTTGGTTGGCCCCCATATCAGCCTCTGTGCTACCTGCTGTATGAAGCCAGTCAACACCTCCATCAAGGGTGGCTATGTACCCATCTGCGCTTGTTGCTATGTACACGGAGAATTTCATATTTTTTTCCTGTCCACAGAGCTAGAGATTACTTATAACGCCTGAATGAAAACTTGATAAGATACTAAAAGGGGACGATACCCTTACTTACTTTACTTCCAGCATCCTTGACCTGCCTTGTGGTCGATATTCCAGCACTCGTCTCGTTAATTTTTCCAGCTTCTTTATAAATCGTTCTGACTCGCAAGCCAATTTTTTGTCACCCGCATGTGTAATGACTTAAACAGTCGGTTAAGCCCATTTTCAGTAATGGGTACGATGACCAAATGGATATGATTGGCCATCAAGCAAGAAGTTAATACCCCGCCAACTTGCTGCGGGGTCGTTTATTTGATTCATCCAGGGTCATGCCGGATATGCTCCGGCATGATGGATGACTTATGTCTTTTCGGTTGCGATCAAAACGCCGTATCAAACCCCACTAGAAAATACCCTTCTCCAGTGTTGTGGCCGATACCATCGTTGGGATTATTATCCTTGTCTTGTAAGTCCACATTAATTTCGATCACGCCTTTGATATTACGCATAAAATAATAAGATGTGGTGACAGTAAAGGTGTTGAGATCAATGCCTTCGTAGACGGTGCCGCTGTTGGCCAGGTCGTTGGCGTCAGCGTAACTGTATAATAGGGAGTAGGCCCAGCGGTCGTCGTGAATGTAGTCTATACCAGCGAAACCGCCGTTCCATTCTGCCGTTTGTCCCAGCACCAGAAAATCATCCCAGCGGTTTTGTAACAACTGCACAAACCAGAAAACCTGGTCGTTGTGGTTGCCTGAGAAATCCACTCCCAGGATTTGTTTGTCGGTGTTGCGTGTGTTTGTTGCATCCTGTTGTTCGCCATTAAGGCCGAACAGGCCCATACGCACCGGGCCCAATTCGCCGCCGATCCTGCCAAATATACTCTTTTTGCTGTCGTTGTCGAAGGCGCGATCCGGGCGGCCGAAGCCGGGGCTGTTGACTTTGGCATTGGCCTCTATGCCATTACCGTTGACGATACCCAGTGCCAGAGACACAGGGCCGACATCGGCATCAAAGGTCACGCCACGTTCGTAGGTGATGCTGGCCATGCGGTAAGGAATGTAATCCTGCACAGTGAGCCTAGTTTCTCGTGGAAACATCAGGTCGGAGACCTGAAACTGCCCCAGCATCATGCCTACACCACTGCCGAACACGTCGTCGTGAGTGATCCAGGCATCTTCTACAATGGTTTCGCCGTTCCCGCCTTTTTCGGCGAAAATGGCGTAAAAATAGTAACTGATGTGCTCTGATAGCGGTGAGCCTGCCAACAACTTGATGAGATAAGGTGCCTGAAAATCTGAAGCAGGGTCGGCGGTAGTGGCGCCGCTGTTGTCTTGGGCTTCAGACTCGCGCGCCTGCACATAGGCTTGGGCGCGGAATGCCATCTGTGGGAATTTGGGTAGCATCAGCCGTTCATCGCCGGTTTCCACGCCAATCTTCTCACGCCAGTTGGGCAGGCGGATGTTATCTGCCAGAAACTGTTCGCCAAAGCTGTTGAGGCGGGGAAAGGCCGAGTGGCAGGTAATGCAACTCATTTCGTACTGGCGGGCAAAGGCTGGGTTGGCCTGGATGGTTTGTACTGTCAGTAGGTTTGCTGCCAGTAATATCAAACATTGGACGCTTCGCCCGAAGAAAAAAGGGTGATTGAGCTTCATCAGAATCTCCTTACCATAGATTAGAGGAACTTGTATCGTAGTTGATAAATCTTCATTCAAACTGAATTTTTGCTTTTCACCAAGCACGGTTAATGTGGGGAAAGCATTCAATGGGTAAAGCTTCCGCTCGTGTTTAGCGCATAATCAGTGGTTTGTGGCCTGTCTGGCCACTATTGGAGTAAATCGAGCATGTCCATCGAAAGAACCTTTCTCCATCGTTAAACCCGACGCCGTTGCCAAAATCACATTGGCGACATTTATGCACTCGGTTAAGCTCGTTTTCAGTAGTGGGGGTATGACGACCAAATGGATATGATTGCTCATCAAGCAATAAGCTAATACATCAACCTGCTGTTCCTCGCTATATTCTCCCGCCAGTCCAAATAAGCATGACGATCGTTAATCGATAAAGAAAACATGTTCACGACGATTATCGCGCTGTGTAAATCTGGTGAGGTACTCCAGGGGATACATTTCTCTAAACATAGGATATTTCAACACCTGACCCTTCCGCCTTTGACTTCCGCCTTTGACTTCCGCCTTTCCTGACCCTTCCGCCTTTCATTCACTTCACCAATGGCTTTTCCCAGATTCGATTTCTTTTTGGATTTGACGATGAGGGGGGGGGTATGATTCGTCATCAAACAATAGGCCCAAATTTCAATACCTTCATGCGTACACCATTCAACCAATAACTCAAGATAATATTCATAATCACGATCAGTGAAAAACATATTCTGGCGACGATTGCCTCGCTGGCTGGGTGATATGGTGCGGATGCCCTAGAAATACTACTCTTGCTAATCTGGCCATGAACGGAGAATATAATTAAATATTGTGTCCCCTTATTTGCCCCCCTTATTTGCCCCCTTATTTGCGTTCAGAATTTTGCTTCATATTCCCGGCTAGTTAAATGCAAAGCAGAGTCTGCAGGAAAAAGTTACGGCACTCAAGGTAACAAAATTGGGAATGCTCACTTGAAGTGGAAATTTACGAGGAGCTGAAATTGTTTACTAATGCCTGTTGACAGGGTTAAGGCTCATATGTGTTATGTGTGCTTCTTCTTTGAAAAATACTTAACACCTTCAAGTTTCTCAAAGTCACGGTCTTGCGTCCAAACCAATGCACTAAACTTTTGTGCCGTTGCATAAATAATGCTATCTGCCAACGGTAGTTTAAATTCAATGCCATAGTGGGCTGCATTTATAGCTAACGAACCATCTAGTGGCGCAACGTTACCTTGCTCCATATGGGCTACACATTCCAATGCTAAGTCTTCACCTCGTTGACGTAAAATACATTTAAAAACCTCAGTGATTGTTATGCTTGGAACGACTAACTTTTCAATATTTTCTATCGGCTTTGAGAACGATGCGGCATTGGCGTCACCTGCAAAATAAGACAGCCAAGCCGAGGAATCGACAACATTCATATACGATCATCATCCCTATCTACATCAGTACTAATCCCCTTGAGAATGCCTTTCAGCTTTTTCATTGGTTTTATAGGAATTAGCTCAATACGGTTACGATAAGTAAGAATTTGTATCTTTTGCCCAGACACAATGCCCATTGATTCTCGTACTTCTTTTGGGATAACTACTTGATATTTAGGGGAAACTGTAACTGCTAGCATATTAACACCTTATCGATAACGTTCTGGTATTACTCTAGACCCATCGATACCCTGTGTCAAACACATAACGCGCGCAATGAGCGGATTGCCGTAGCGGTGTGAGGCTTGTGCTAGTGTAGTGTTCTAATTTAATTATATATTATCAAGGGTCGATCGCGCGCGATTCACTTTTTCCAATATTTCTTCAGCAGACCTTGTCCAGACAAAGGGTTTCGGGTTTTTGTTGTTCATATCGATATACTCAATTATCTTTTTTTCCAGATCATCTACCGAAGTAGAAATACCTCTTTTAAGTTGCTTCTGTGTTAGGGGGTGTTAACAATTACCTGCGTGAGCGTGATTCCGAGGAATTTTCCGCGCTGGCAAGGCGCAGTGAGGCGTAATAGTTGTTCTATTGCAACGAACTGCAACGCCGCCAGCGCGGAAGAGCCACAGGGCCAGGTCTTGCCTTTTGCCTCTCCCGTTTGAGAATTTTGCTAATCCTCTACCCCAAATTACTGACCAGACACTCATCTTTTGAGTATTCAATCAACATCTGCAACCCCCGTGTCAGTGGCTGTTTAGCTGTCACTCTCAACATCTGTTTTGCATAACCAGGGTCACCTACTGATACTCGTATATCCCCTTTGCGTGTTGGTTGGTGTTCAACCAGCACCCGTTGCGTAGTGACCGACATCACAGCCTTTGCAAGCTGGTTTATTGTAATTCTCTCACCCGTACAAACATTAAACACGGCGGAGGTACGACTGATATTTGTCATGGCGGCACGCAGGAATTGTACGACATCCCCGACATAAATAAAGTCACGCGTCTGTTCTCCATCACCATAAATAGTCAATGCTTGCTTTTTGAGAATACGATCCACAAAGATCGAAATAACTCCTGAATAAGGTGAAGCCGGGTTCTGTCGTGGTCCATAAACATTGAAGAAGCGCATACCGGTGGTGGGTACACCATGTACCAGCGAGGCCACTCGTGCATGTAATTCCGAGCCGAGTTTATCAGCGCCGTAGGCTACCAGAGGTCTTACCGCCGAACTCTCTCTCAAAGGCATATCCGCATTGTCACCGTAAACCGCTGCCGATGAAGCATACACCACCGGTACTTTATTTTCTCTGGCGGCATCGAATACATTAATTGAACCTGTTAAATTGACTTGGTGCGTCTTGACCCATTCATCGTTTGATTGTTGCACTGAAGCAATGGCGGCAAGGTGAAAACATCCATCCATACCACGCATACACGCATGAACCACTTCACTATCAGCAACATCACCCGCAATAATTTCACATCGAGCTGAGACATTCTCCCGCTTACCTGTAGAAAAATCATCGAGGATACGCACTTGATGTCCATCTTCCAGCAGACTTTCTACCAAGTGTGAACCTATAAAACCGCAACCGCCGGTAACCAGATAACTTGCCATCTTGTATATCCTCTTTCGTGTTGGTGTTTGTCTGTGCATAGGCAAGTGGTATGCCAAATGGGATTTAGTGGAATACAGGTTGTTTTAAAGGGTATCGAATACAACTGACTGCATGCTGCATCGCATTTTGCATTACTTAGTACCGATTCTTGCATTCTGCGCCCTCTTTCAACGTCACTTCCAGGTTAATAAGGAACATGCACGTCATTGCTACTACCTCTATGGACTGATCCACCCATCAAAACCGGACGGCATCGATATTGCAAATTGAATATTACGAATTGTCGATTATCACAATGAACAACAATGGTGAGGTAAAAAATATGAAACAAAAAAAACAAGGCATCTGGCTATTACTGGATAGCCGCAAGCCAGGCGGTATCGAATCCCACGTTTTACAATTGGCAGAAGGGCTCCATAACCATCACGAGGATGTCACCGTGGTCTTTCTCACTCACTACGGTGATCACCCCTTGCGTGACCAACTTCAGCAACGTGGTATCAGTACGATCTGTCTGGATGGACGCATCACCACATTGTGGAAAGCAATGCGCAAGTCACGTCCATTGATTCTTCATACCCATGGCTATAAGGCGGGGATTTTCGGTCGTATGGTGGCTTTGCTCTGCAAGATTCCTGTTGCATCCACTTACCACATGGGTGAAACCCCATCCGGCCGCTTGGCTCTCTATGATTGGCTGGACCGGCAAACTGCGCATTTTGCTGCAAGCGTCTTCGCTGTAAGTCCACAGATTGCGCAACGATTACCTGTCAAAGTAAGAGTGGTAGATAATTTTGTCGATACGGTCGGATTAAAAATATCACACGGTCAGCAAATTGCTTTTGTAGGACGGTTAAGTCGGGAAAAAGGCCCCGATTATTTCCTGAGTCTGGCCAATCAGTTTCATGATACTCATTTCCATGTTTATGGCGATGGGCCTCTGGCTCAACAGTTGAAAGCCGCCGCACCATGGAATCTGCATTTTTATGGCCAGCAGGATGACATGACACCGGTATGGCCAAAGATTGGATTGCTGGTGATGCCTTCACGCAATGAGGGGTTGCCCATGGCCGCATTAGAAGCCATGTCAAGAGGTATTCCAGTACTGGCATCTCGAGTTGGCGCGCTCGATCAATTGCTCGACTCCGGCATTAATGGCTGGCTGGTTGCCCCTGGCGATCATGATGCACTGGCTCAGCGTCTCATGCAGTGGGTCTCGATGACAGAGCAGCAAAAATATTCGCTCAAACATGCGGCCCGGCAAAAAATCCTTCAACGCTTTTCTGCAGATATCGCCATCCCTCAACTCCTTACCAGCTACGAACAAATCGCGAGTTAATTGCAATCCGCGAAGCAAAGCCGGAAAGCCATCTGGGCAGAAAGAATGTTACCGCTGATTTTTCTATAAAAATCAGCGGATAAAACACAATCACAACTATTGGCCCAACCTTTGCAAACCCTTGTTATAAAACCACCGTTACAAAATCGTAGCGGTAAAATATTTACGCAAGCCAAGGTATCCTCATGCAGTCACAGCACCTCGACCATCAACCCCCTTCCCCTTCTACTGTGCTTTTTACCCATTATGGTGACAACTGGATACGTGGCAGTGAGCGCTGCCTGCTAGACTTACTGAGCCATCTCGACCGCTCCCGTTTCCGGCCCATCGTCTGGTGCAACAGCGAAATCATGGCCGATGAGATACGCCATCTTGATGTGCCGCTTATCCAGTCTGAATTCCCGCTGCTGTTTGGCTGGCAACGTCCCCGTTTTGCATTCAACGCTTTTTATCATCTCGTCAGACAAGGCATAAAATTGGTCGACACACACGGTGTGAACTTGATTCACGCCAACAGCGGTGCCCCGAATCAATGGTTGAATCTGGTCGCCCGAGCTCGCCACATCCCATTGCTTACTCATCTGCATTCCCGCTATCCTCTGCGTGACCGGATGAGCCTGGGCCTGCATCAAGTCCCGATGGCGGTCGGTGTCAGTCAGCCGGTTATCAATTCATTGCTGGACGATGGCATGCCCGTTGAACGCACCTGCGTCATTCCTAACGGCATCGATACACGACGTCTGGATCAGCAGGAACGTGTTGATCTGCGCCGGATGCTGAACCTGGAAAAAAATGATTTTCTGATCGCAACAACCGGTTCGCTGATTCATCGCAAAGGCACCGACATTATTATTGATGCGGTTTCCAGACTGATCAAACAAGGCATCCCTGCCCGGCTCGTCGTTATTGGTGATGGCCCTGAGCGGGCGAGCCTGCAACAACAGATTCAGCAACTCGGCATACAGGAACACATCAGCATGCTCGGTGAACGCACGGATGTTGCCGGGCTGCTGCGTGGTGGAGTTGATCTATTTGTTTCGGCTGCACGGGAAGAGGTATTTGGCCTGGTACTGGCAGAGGCTGGCCTTGCAAGTCTACCCGTTGTCGCACCCAGAGTGGGAGGAATACCCGATGTCATCATTGATGGCACAACCGGTCAATTAACCCCGGTTGAAGATGTAACGGCTCTGGCCCAAACAATGCGTGAATTTTATCTTTCTCCACAACAGCGATATGCCATGGGAATAGCCGGGCGTCATCACGTACTCAATCACTTCACTATCCTGCGCAATGTCCATCGGTTTGAACAACTCTATACACGAATGTTGTATGACCCTGCCATGCGTATGCACTGGCATAGCCATTGGCAAATACGCCCTCCCACTATCACGGGAAGTAGAAAATTATTTGATCTCGCCCGGTATCGTTTTTTCAGAGAGGTAACACCATGAGTACTCAGCATCATCATTTGTTGGTCATCGACCCTACCGCCTTTGCCGGAGGCTCCAAGGTCGCAACAGAGAACATCCTGCGTCTGCTCGACAGTGAACACATCCAGATCACCGTCCTCACTGCGGACCCGGATTCCTGGCGTTGGTCACGACTGAACCGAGTACATCTTTATCAACCCCGATGGCTGGCGAACCAGGAACAAGGCATCCCTTATTTTTTGCGCCACATGGTCATCGCTTTTCAATTGATACTGACATGTTTACGTTTCGGGCGGTTTGATATCGCTGTGGGTGCATCCGGCCCCGGAGTTGATCTGGCGCTCTATATGGTTAAATCACTGCTGGGCTTCCGGCTCCTGCAATTGATTCATGGTCCGATTGCCCGTTCGCGCACGATTGGGCGCTGTCTGCTTGCCGCAGACGAAGTGCATTATCTGAAAAACACTCGCAGTTCACTGCAATCTGCTTTATTTAAACTCACATCAACCCCACACAAGCTGACGCCACCCCATTTTCAAATCATGCAAAACGGGCTTTCAGAGCATGCCTGGCCCAGTCGCTGCCAAACTGAACGCCCAGTTATTTTCTGGGCTGCTTCACTGCTGAAATGGAAGGGATTGGATATTATGCTTGATGCCCTGAACCGTATTGAAGCCGGGTCACGCCCTGAAACTCATATCTGTTATATAGAACCCAAGGAAATCCTACTTCCTGTTATCCGCGCACCGGTATCCATTAATGCCGTGCATTGGCACAAAAACCCGGAACACTTGGATGAAATACGTGCCAGCGCCAATATCTTCGTTTCCACCAGTCGCAATGAACCCTTTGGCCTATCCATACTGGAAGCAATGGCAGCCGGGCATTGTGTATTGATACCGGCAGATGATGCCTACTGGGATCGCACGTTAACCAATGGCATCGACTGTATCAAGTACACGCCAGGTGATGCGGCAGACCTTGCCGGAAAATTACGCGCGGTCAGCAGTGATATGCAACGCATCAAAAACCTGGGGGCGGCCGCCGCCAGAATGGCCCGTCACTATCGGGCACATATTCGTTACGCTCCCATAAAAAACACGCTGGATAGAATGATAAACGTGCAGGGAAGCGATCATTCCGTCCAGACCAGCACGGAAACAGTCTCATGATGGACTGGCTGCTTCGACTACCGGAAGGACTGAAACAAACCGTCCTGTATGGCACCAGTATTGCGCTGATGAAAGGCGTTTCATTGCTAATGTTGCCTTTTATCACTCATCACTTATCCGCTGAAGCATTCGGGCGACTCGAAGTCATCGGCACGCTGGCCATCATTGGCAGCGTTCTGGTGGGCATGGGCCTGGAGAAAACCTTATTCCGTTTTGCCGGGGCTTCTCAAGACCCCGCCCGGCGGCGGCAACTAGCCGCAGAAATTTTCGGCCTGAGTATCATCATCGGCAGTAGTGCATGGCTCACCGGATGGCTGATGGCAGATTTTCTCGCAAACTGGATACCGGGCGATCCAACACCCTACGAGGTCCGTCTGGTGATATCAATGCTAGCCTTAGAGGGATGTATTGCCATACCGCTAGGCTGGCTACGCATGCGTAACCGGGTATTTCATTTTTTCTTTGCCAGCACCGGGCGGGCATTGCTTCAGGCACTACTTGTTGTTATGTTTCTGAGTGCTGACAGGGGGGTTGCCGGTGTTTTGGAAGCCGGACTCATCGCCGTTGTCACCCAGGCATTGGTATTGAGCTATTTACAAATTGCAGATACGGGCCTGAATCTAAGCCGCGAAACGGGGTTTCGCTCACTCGTCTACAGTTTACCCATTGTCGGCAGCGGCTTGGTGGCTTTTGCCTTGAATGGACTGGACCGCTGGGTGTTGGCTGACTATGCCAGCTTTACCGACGTGGCTCAATTTGGCGTGGCGGCTAAGTTTTCACTGGCTGTGGTATTACTCATGCAACCCTTTGGCATGTGGTGGTCGCCACGTCGTTTTGAGGTTCTGCGTGAGCCTGATGGTCATCAAAAAGTCGCCCGCTTTGTTGCGCTGGGAATCACCCTGGCACTGATTATCGCGGTGTTGGTCAGCTTGGCCTCGCCATTATTAGTGACCTGGCTGCTGCCCAACAGTTATGTTATCGCTGGACAATATGCGGTTGGCTTGGTGTTGGTCATGTTGTTTAAAGAAGTCACCGAACTGGTTAACCTGGGCTGCTTTAACGGGAAAACCACCGGCGTTCAACTGATCATCGACGTTATTGGCGCAACCGTCGGTATCGTCGGCTTGTTTTGGTGGACACCGCTTTATGCCGTATGGGGTGCCATCTTTGCTCTGCTCTCTGCACAGGCCATTCGCCTAGTGTTATTTTTCATTGCCAGTCAGCACTTCGTCCCTCTGCCCTATCCCACCCGTTCACTTATCCTGTTAGCCGCTATAGGCACAGGCTGGTTACTGTTAGGCACTCAAACCATTACATCCGGCCAGCAATTATTAACCATTGTTGCTGCAACCGGCACCCTGCTGGGAGCAGCACTCCTACTCCACCTCATTCCATTACCAGCCAGGGTAATAAAAAATACGATGACAAAAAAAATATGCCCGTGATGATTTTCAATATTCAACATCAACACATTCAACCACTGCTGGTTTTTTCTTTATGCATGGTGATTGGCATTCTTTGGAAATTGATTCCACACCCAGCCGTAGTGATTGCCATCGGTCTGATTCCCCTTGCAATAATGTTAACGCTGAATCAACCCTTCCTGATGGTGCTGCTATTTGTGGTGTTTTCCTTCTTCCGCATCCATGAGGTCTTTCCCCAACTCTACCACTTTAAAATCCCACTGCTGCTATCCATGGCATCACTGGGAGCATTGCTCTGGCACGTCGGACTGACACGTAAGGTAGAGACTTATTGGCGCCCGGAGCTAACCGCCATATCGGTATTTTTTGTGCTGGTGATCATCGGTATCGTTATGTCGGGCAACCGCCCCATTGCGATCGACTATTTCAAAAACATCTATTGGAAGATAGCCCTGATGACATTTGCCATTGCCTGGCTTACCCGAACCGCACGAGATTTTGGCCTAGCCTCACGGTTGATCACTTTTTCCGGGCTGCTGGTGGGTCTGGTTGCCCTCTACAATTCCGCCAATAGCATTGGATTGATTGAAGGCACGCGGGTCACTATCGGTCGTTCCATTGGCTCGATACTGGGTGATCCTAACGACCTCGCTTTAGTATTGATGTTCCCCATGGCCTTTGCCGTCAGTTTGCTCATGACTCAGGGGATGGGACGCTTTACGAAACTGCTGGGCATCATCAGTGTGCCGATCCTGTTTTTCGCGGTCATTGCCACTCAAAGCCGCGGAGGCCTGCTCGGTATCCTGGCCGTCTTCGGTGTCTACGGTTACCGCCGTATCCAATCCAAATCACTGTTCATCGCTATCGCTGTCATCGCCGCCATGGTTATGTTTATCGCTGCGGGTATCTCGGAGCGTTCCTCAGGCGGTGCCGCCGAGGCCGGTATCGATGCCTCGGCCATGGGTCGCCTGTATGCCTGGGAAGCCGCATTCGGGATGGCGCTGGATAACCCATTGACCGGAGTCGGTATCGATAACTTCTATTCAAACTACTTTTTCTACAGCCCTCATTGGGATGGACTTAATCATGCCGTTCACAGCACCTGGTTTGGTGTACTCGCCGAGACTGGTTTTTTGGGACTGGCGGTTTTCATCACCATCATCATCTTACTTATCAGAACGGCAGTCCGTGCCCTAAACAAGATCGAGCAACACCACAAACAATGTCACGAACAGGGACACACCCACCTCAACCCTGCCATACATGCCAGCGCACAAGCCGTACTTGCTGGCTTGATTGGCACCGTGGTCTCCGGCACCTTTCTCACTCAGGGATTTACCTGGCCGATCTACATCCTCGCTGCCCTGGTGGTCGCCGTTGCCCGATGGGTGGATTTACATCTGCCCACAATGCCCCAAGCTAATACCGGAAAAAGGTAAACACATGCAAACTTTGCCCAAGTCTCATTCACGCCCCCTTTCAATTTTGATCATTGATGATTCCACCAGTGAACGGGTACAGTTAAGAGTCATGCTCCTTCGTCTGGGACATAGTGTAAAAGAGGCGGCTACCGGTTTACATGCCCTTGATATTTTCACTGACAAATCACAAAGGTTTGATCTGATTTTTCTTGATGTCTGCATGCCAGGAATAGATGGCCTTGAAACTGCGCACCGCATTCGCACCCTTGAAAAAAAACAGTCCGAAGAATGGTGCCCGATTATCTTTCTCAGTGGCCGAGCAGCCCCTGACGATATTGCCAAAGGCATTGAAGCCGGTGGTGATGATTACCTGGCAAAGCCTGTCAATGCCATCATCATAAAATCCAGGATCGCAGCCATGCAACGCATTGCTGATATGCGACAGCGGGGTGTAGATCAGCCACTGACAAGAAAAGAGCGTACTCCTACCCATGCTCATCTCTCTATGTATTCACACCCCACCAACCCCCCTGGTTCCCACGGTCCTCCGTGGGAATCCATACGCCGCTTCACACGTACCTACGGTATGCATTCCCACGCGGAGCATGGGAACGAGAAAAAACAGCAACTTGACGTGCTGGCGCATACAGACGAACTCACTCAACTGCCGAATCGTCGCCACTTTCTTGCCACACTCAACGCGGAACTGGCCCGGGCAAAACGTCACAATACCCCGCTTGCCATTGCTTATATGGACCTGGATCATTTTAAACACATTAACGACACTCACGGTCACGAAACAGGGGATATCGTATTACGTGCTGTTGCCAACGTGATTTCCACCAACCTGCGTATCGAAGACAGTATTGGCCGCATCGGTGGTGAAGAGTTTTGCATCTGCTTGCCCGGTGCCGATGCTGCCCACTCATTGAAACCTTGTGAACGCTATCGCTCACTCATTGAAAATCTGAAAATTCATACGCCTTCACAAACATTACAAACATTAACCGTGACAGCCAGCTTCGGCCTGACCAGCATCCTTCACGATTCAGATGACTCTGCACGTTTGCTGGCGCGTGCCGATGCAGCACTTTATCGGGCGAAACAGAATGGGCGTAATCGTGTTGAAGTCATCACAAGATAATCATTATGACAGCCCTGTCAAAATGATGATTAATACTCCCTAGTACTCTGTCTCTGATGCAGCATGGCTCCATCAACAAATAACCTTGTTCTCGGATGATGCCCAGCAAATAAGTGTTCCAGACGTTATTCGCAAAGCGCACAGCAGTTTGCAAAATATCCAACATTGCTAATCTCCCCTCCCTGCAAAAAACACAATAACTTCCTGTTTTTATTATAAAAAATAAAATGGCCCATTCTCTGCATTAACTCTTCCAAAGCAACACACAAGAGGAGCATCAATATGTGCGGCATCTTTGGAGCAATCAACGGTCATTCGGTTACAAACCATTTAATGGCTGGACTGGAGGCACTCTCATACCGGGGTTACGATTCCGCCGGTATCGCTGTGGTCAGCCAGCAGGGGCTTGAGCGACGACGAGCCGAAGGCAAACTGGCCTGCTTGGAAAAGGTACTGAAAACCGCTCCGTTGGAAGGTGTCATTGGTATTGCTCATACTCGCTGGGCAACCCATGGCGCACCCACTGAAGGCAATGCCCATCCTCATATGACATCCCGGGTGGCAGTAGTACACAACGGTATTATCGAAAATTATCAGGAACTGAGAGACCAACTTGAAATAGGTGGCTATCATTTTCAAAGCGATACCGATAGCGAAACCATTCCATTACTGATCACCCGCAATCTGGATGCCGGACTGGATTACCCTCAGGCAATCCAACAAGCACTTGCCTGTCTCGATGGCAGTTTTGCCATCGCAGTGGTTTTCAATGATCAACCCAACACAATGTATGCCGCCCGCCGAGGCAGCCCACTGGTGGTCGGTGCCGCCAAAGGTGGTTTCTGCCTTGCTTCTGATGCGAATGCCTTAGGTACACAGTCCAGTGCCATTTGTCATTTGGATGATGGTGACTTGGCCTGCATGACTTGTAACACATTAAACATTACCGATATTCACGGCCAGTCTGTTGAAAGAGCGATGCATTCGTTCACTATTAACGAACAGACTTGTGGCAAACAAGGCTTTCGGCACTACATGCAGAAAGAAATTTATGAACAACCAAAAGTATTTACACAAACGGTAGCGAACTACCTGAATGCAACGGAAACCGGTGTCAAACTTCCACAACTTCCTTTTGCCATAAACCAGTTACAGCGTCTCACCATTATTGCCTGCGGTACATCCTATTATGCCGGTATGGTCGGTAAGTATTGGCTGGAAGGTTTCGCCGGTCTACCGGTTGATTTGGACATTGCGTCTGAATACCGCTATCGCGATGCCCCACTGAACAGTAATGAAGTTGCACTGCTTATCTCTCAATCAGGTGAGACTGCCGATACCCTCGCTGCATTACGCCATGCCAAAGATGCCGGGCAAAAATGTTTATCAATGATCAATGTCACCAACAGCAGCATTGCTCATGAGAGTGATTGTATGTTGCCAATATTGGCAGGAACAGAAATTGGTGTCGCGTCAACAAAAGCATTTACAGCCCAATTGGCCGTCTTTTTAATATTAACGCTTGCTGCTGCCCGTGCCAATCACCGGATAGAGGCAAAAGAAGAGGCTCGTTTGCTGAACCAGCTTCAACAGCTACCTGATGTGATGCAGGCATTTTTACAGAATGATAAAACCGTCCGCCGGGTCGCCACCAAGTTCCAGCATGTCAATAACATGCTTTATCTCGGGCGCGGCATTGCTTTTCCATTGGCACAAGAAGGTGCGTTGAAGCTGAAAGAAATCAGTTATATCCATGCCGAGGCCTATCCCGCAGGCGAACTCAAACACGGCCCTATCGCCCTGGTGGATGATCAAATGCCTGTCGTGTTGATCGCTCCGCCCGGCCCATTGTTCAGCAAGTCACTATCCAACTTACGCGAGGTCAGTTCGCGTGGTGCAAAGGTGGTGCTGATCAGCAATCAGGCAGGTGTGGATGCCGCTCGGGACTATATTGATGACGCCATCGTCATGCCGGAAGTCGAAATGTTGTTCCAACCCATTCTCTATACCTTACCGTTGCAATTACTCGCCTATCACATTGCCGTATTGAAAGGCACGGATGTCGATCAACCCCGCAACCTCGCCAAATCCGTCACAGTGGAGTAACTGACCATGAGCAGCTTATCGTTAAACCACACCAAACAATGGCTGAAAACCAGTCGCAATCCTCTGGTACAAATACTGTTTAAACAACTCAGAACGATTCGTCTGTTTGAAATACCAGCACCCCGGTTTGTGGTCACGCCGCTCTATTCCATCTATTGCCTGTTACGGTCACTCATCACAACGATGACCCGCATGTTCTGGTGGACACCACTGTTAAAAGGACGTCTGGATCACATCGGCCAAAACCTCTACCTCTATGGTGGCCTGCCTTATATCAGTGGACCCGTTCGCATCACACTCGGTGATCATTGTCGGATCTCTGGACACACCACGTTTAGTGGCCGTACCTGTGCTCAACAGCCCCCCGAGTTACACGTTGGCAATAATGTAGACATCGGCTGGATGACCACCATCGCCATAGGTCGGCGAGTAGAGATCGGCAACAACGTACGTATTGCGGGCCGCGCTCTGCTGGCCGGTTATCCCGGCCATCCGTTAGAAAGCAAAGCACGGGCTGCCGGACTACCGGAAACTGATGATCAGGTCGGCGATATTATTCTGGAAGATGATGTATGGCTCGCCACCGGTGTTTCGGTGATGTCAGGTGTTCGCATCGGGCAAGGCACCATCGTTGCTGCCGGCAGTGTGGTCAGCAAAGATCTTCCCCCAATGGTGCTGGCGGGAGGAATACCGGCCCGGGTGATTCGTCCGTTACATCAACCCGTCAATAACAAACACGATAAGTAAAATGGAGCAAACTGACATGACACACGATTTGATTGTATTCGGTGAAGACTGGGGCGGCTTGCCCAGCAGTACCCAGTGCCTGGTAGGCCAACTGGCAAAAACACGTAAAGTCGTCTGGATCAACTCCATTGGTCTGCGCCGCCCGACGCCGGGGTGGCGTGATATCAAACGGGCCTGGAAAAAATTAACGGCCAACAAAAACTCAACGAATTCCGGCCCCGGAAAAATACCCAATGATAATTTTCACATTGTTTATCCCCGCACCCTGCCAGCACCACGTAGTTGGCTGGGACGACAACTGGCCACTCTGTTACTGAAAAAACAAATACTGCCTGTGATGAAAAAGGCGAACCTGAAAAAACCGGTACTCTGGACCTCGTTACCGACTGCCGTCGATTTGTCAGGCCACCTGAATGAATCGGCACTGGTTTATTATTGTTGCGATGATTTCTCTGCCCTCGCCGGAGTTGATCACAACACAGTCGCCAAACGCGAACGTGAACTGGTACAAAAGGCCGACCTGATCCTGGCCACCAGCGATGAACTTGCGCAACGCTTTCCGGCAAAGACCACACGCCTATTACACCACGGGGTCGATTATTCACTGTTCGCAGAACCCGCACCACGCGCCCACGACTTGCCCGACAATGGAGCAAAAAAGAACCGCCCCATTGCCGGTTTTTACGGCAGCATTGATGACAGACTGGATTATGACTTACTGGTCTCGACCATTGCACAATTGCCGCATTGGGATTTTGTTTTTATTGGTAAACCGGCAATGGATCATTGTCCTCTCAGCCAATTCAACAACGTCACTCTGCTGGGTGAACGTTCGCACCAACAATTGCCTGCTTACAGTCAGCACTGGGATGTTTCATTACTGCCCTTTATCGACAATGCCATGGTGCGCGCCTGTAATCCGATGAAACTGCGTGAATATCTCGCAGCCGGACGCCCCATTGTCAGCACACCGATTCCCGCAATCACACCCTACCGGCATCTTGTTCACACCGTGACGGATAGTACAACCATGGTGGCTGCCCTAGAGCAATCAGTGCAAGCGCCTATTGATATTAAAAGACAACGCGACGCCGTCACCGAACACACCTGGACAGCACGGGCAACACAACTCTCTGACTGGCTGGAAACGTTGTGAATAACCTGACTCATCGTATTTTTCATATCCTCGCCGGTGCCTGGCGGCGGCGTTATGCGATTGCCTTGCCAATACTGCTACTTCCCGTTATTGGGTTATTGGTTGGCGTATTCAGCCCAAAACACTATTCATCCCATACCAGTATGCTGATTCAGGAAACGGCAAAAATGAACCCCTTTCTTGAGGATCTTGCGGTTTCCTTCATGCTAAAAGAGCGTATCGATGCGCTTAAAACGCTATTGCATAGCCGCCACATATTAGGAACCGTTGCTAAAGAACGCAGATTAATTGACTCAGAAACCTCTGCACAAAAACATGACGAGGTCATCGCTGAGCTTTCAAATGCCTTAAACGTAAAAATGGCTGGCATGGATCTGATACGTATCGACTTTACCTCGAACAACCCCGATGGCATGAAAGAAACGCTTGAAGCTGTGAGCAAACAATTCGTTGAACAATTACTGGCACCGGAACGTTCATCAATGAAAGACTCCCAGCATTTTCTCACCAAACATCTTAAACATCGTCAACAGGAACTGGATGAAGCAGAAACCGCACTGGCTGATTTCAAGAACCAACATGCTAATGAATTACCCGAGCTGCATCTTGGTAAAATTTCCCGCCGTGCCCAGTTAAAACAACGCTTATCTGAACGCAAGGCCGAAATGGCTGGCGCAAAACGAAGCCTCGGCGGACTGAATCAACAACTCTCAAAGACCAACCCGGTACTCGGGCGCATCGAAGAACAGATTGTGCGTATACGGGGTGAGCTGGCACTGAACCGTGCGCGTTATACCGATAAACACAGCCGCATTCAAGGCACACTGAGAAATCTTCGCCGCCTGGAAGAAGAACGCCAGAACATTCTTGCACGCACCGAACAGGCGCTCGATATCGAACAGCTATGGGATATCGCTAACAGCGCACCGATTCATACCAACAAGCATGCTGATAAGCACGAACAACCATTATTGGTTTCTCAACTTGAGAATCTGCAACTCACTCGCAGCAAAGTCGATGGCCTAAGTGAAGAGATCAACAGCCTGCAACAAATGGTCACAGAACTGGACAATCAGACAGCAGCATATGGTGTGAACTCCAGAGAGTTTTCCAGACTGGAACGCAACCTGAAAATAAAGCGTGATCTTTACGATGACCTGCTGTTGCGTAATGAGAAAGCACGCATCACCGGTTCGTTAGGCATCTTTGAACAAGACAAACGGGTAAAAGTTATTGACCGCCCGTTTACCCCCACGGCTCCCTCCAACCTGCCAGTGTCACTATTTGGTGTTGCCGGTCTGTTGGGCGGTATCTTACTGGGGTGTGGCCTGGCCTTGTTGTTTGAACTCAGCGATACCACATTGCGTCGCCGCGACCACCTTGAGGCACTGACCGGCGTACCTGTATTGAGCCGCATTCCACCCTTGGCTATCGCCTGATTAATAGAAAATTAAGGACAAACATGAAATATCATTACATAAGATTTGACAACCCATTCTGGAAAGTTGTTGTTATTCTGTTTTTTCTATCGCTATACGCTTGCGGCGGAGAAGAAAATGCTGATACATCAGCCGCTTCAGAGCACTCCTCCCGATTGACCGACAACAATGTACCCACAGGAATGAGCTTTACCAATTTTAAGCATGAAATTTTTTCCATGGACCCTTCTCTTTTAGCGCTTAGCGGCAACAGACTTTTTCTCAAACTGAACCGACAGGAAGGCCAAGTGCTTTTTCTGGGAGAGATCGACCGTTATCGTCCCTTTTCAATTTCCGTGGAAGTTCGACTGCATGATACGCAACTGCACTATGAGCTATTCACTGATGATGTTAACGACAACACACAATTTGGAGTCATCAGTTTATGAAAATCATATTTATTACTGACAATAATAAAAAAATTAAGGCTGAAAAACGCATTCTGATCATGATATGCATTCCTTTTATTTTGTTCTTCTCCTCTACGATTTTGGCATTGGAATCAATCAGACTTAATGATGTGATTTCTGCAAATGGAAGCGGTGACATTGATCTTTTCACACCCTTTGCTTCAAAACATACTCTCAACGGAGACATACTGGAACAGTTCCGCCAGAACAATGATGGTGAGCTGGTCTTTGCCATCGATATCAACGAAGCGGCCGATGGTTCAGAGAAGTCATCAAGCCAAGGCGTCAGCATAGCATCAGCCGAACTTACTATAATAATCAATGGGGTTGAGTATCGTTATAATCAATTCACCACTCGTACTCATTCGATGCTGGCGATAAAAGGTAGTACTCAACGCAGTCTTTATTCAACGCTGTTGGGTGACTCCGGCTCCAATCGCATCACCCCTAACAGCGACTCGGACCTTGATGGGTCATCCTTCGATTCCACACTAAACTTTCCGTTGGCGCAGGATATCAGTCAGGCCAATTCGGCCAGACTCGTCATTCACTTTCTCGACACCAATGGCAGACTGGGTGATCCCGAAGCATTTTACGATTTCTCCAATGGCTATGAAGATATCGCCATTATCACCAGGGAGGATGCCCACTATCTCAACCAACTTGCACCAGGCATGGAGGGTGCGCCATTGGTGTTACCCGAAGCAACAAGTGCCACAGCCAATGGGGGGACAGTCTATTATCCCTCACAAAGCGGATACTACATCGCTGCCTACGAAGATCTCTTTCCCGCTCGTGGTGATTACGACTTTAACGACCTGGTCGTGGGTTATCGTGTGGCTGCTGGCCTGGATACCGATGGCAATGTCCTCACCCTCTCTGGTGAGGGTTACCTGATTGCACGCGGTGCGGGTTACAATCACGACTGGCATCTGCGCATTGCCCTGCCAGCCTCGGCGTCCGGTGTCGGTGAGTTGAAAGTTTTCATGCCTGGCGAAGTTAATGCTGCAGACGGTTATCCATTAACCATAAATAGTATCGGTGATATTGACCTGATCGCATTTCCTCAGACCCGCTGGCTGTGGGTTGATGCTGCTTACGAAGAGGTCAATACCCTTGACAAACAATCGTTACTAAAAGGACATCGTTTTTCATTCATCATCTCTCTTGATGCGCCTATTGCGCTGGCCAGTATCGACAACGCCCCTTTTGACCCTTACCTCTATGTGCATGACAGCGGATTCGAAATTCATCTCGAAGGAAAAAACCCGGTACTTTCTCACTCACGTAATATTGAAGAAGGGCAGACTGACTTTACCGATAGTAACAACTATCCCTTTGCCCAGATATTTCCCGAAACCTGGCAAGTGCCCATTGAACGCACTGATCTGGGTGAAGCCTATCCTGACTTCATTCGTTTTATCCTCTCAGAAAGGCAACAATACATTCAGTGGTACAACACGCCGGATAATGCACGGGTCAAACCAATCACACCCTCACATTGGAAGTGGTAATAAATAAAGGCTCATCGTAAACCCCTGCGAAAGCTAAAGGATTATATTTTTGAATTCATTTCTTTAAATACAGCATTACCGATGGCGCGTTAAAAATAAGCCAGTATATTTATTTCGTCAGTAATTTTTTATCATGCGGTCTTTAAAGCACACTTTTCAGGCTTTAACTTTAACGAACCGTAATGTTTTGAGAGGGCGAAATACCAAAAATGACTAACCTGGAAAAATGACGTAAATCCAACGTAAAAATCAGCCGACCATTGTAGAGTCAATCTATAAACAGGAAAATTAAGCTACCTTTCATAGCATGAAAGTGCTCAGACTCACTATACCCAACCCATGCTAATACTGTATTTTATCAACATACCCACGCACATTAATACTACAATAACTCTCAAATATAGTGGGTTAATTTTGAACAGACAATGAGAACCAAGCCAAGCACCTATCATTTGACCCAACATCATTGCTATACCAAGAATCCACACAAGTTGTCCGACAGCCATAAATATAATAAGAGAGGCAACATTAGTTGAAAAATTAAGCGCCTTAGCAATAGCGGTAGAATGGACTAAATCATGACCTTTGAGAGAAACACCAGCAAGGGCGAAAAAGGAGCCTGTTCCTGGCCCAAACATACCGTCATACCAACCAATAGCAGGTATTACTGCATACTTATATTTACTTTCAGATATGCTAGGCTCAACCTTTCCTTCATGTGGCATAGGTGATATTACAAAATAAATGGCAATAAATAGTAGGATAATGGGGATTATAAAAGACAATATTTCTACATTAATCAGCTGGACAACTATTGCACCAAGCGCAGAACCAAAGAACGCGAAAAGCATAAAATATTTAATATCATTCCAACGAATTCTTCTATGTTTAAGCATCATGTAAGTTGATGTTGCTGTGCCCACGCTGCCTTGTAGCTTGTTAGTACCCAGTGCAGCTAGTGGAGGAACACCACTTATCATTAAAGCTGGCATTGTAATTAAACCACCGCCTCCTGCTAATGTATCTAAAAAACCAGCGACTATCGCAATTAAAAAAAAAACAAAAAGTAAATCTATAGAAAACCCACTGAACTCCACATATCACTCCAAATATTTTTTGTTGGTAAAAATAATATCCGGCTGATGCCACCCGCATCAATAAAGCCAAACACGATTGATCATTGATTTCTGACAACCCTCAGACTTTCGATCCCCGCAATTTTCTGCGCATATCGTCATTCTGGCGTAGGCCGAATCCAGAAGTCGAACCCTCTGGACACTGGCCTGCGCCAGTGTGACGTGAAAAAAACCTAAGGAATGGAAATTGAATAACTGATACAATTTTGGCATCCCTAAAGGGTGTAGATCAACCACTGACAAGAAATAGAAAAAAATCCAAACCGGATTTCAGAATAATTAGCATCAAAGGGGTATAAGTACCCAACCAATAACAATTTAACGAAAAAATGGGGTATGGGATAATACTGCTTATTTAAAGGGTGATATCTCTTCGCGATTTATGTACGGAAACTGACTAGCGAAGAAAGAGCGTACTCCTACCCATGCTCATCTCTCTGTGTATTCACTCCCCACCAACCCCTGGTTCCCACGGTCCTCCGTGGGAATCCATACGCCGCTTCACACGTACCTACGGTATGCATTCCCACGCGGAGCATGGGAACGAGAAAAGCACCAAAAATGACTAACTTGAAAAATGATGTAAATCCAGCGTAAGCCTGCCCGTTCGCCCATGCTGTTCAAATTCAATGCCTGAACTGCCTTGAGATTCTTGCAGGTACATTTTCCAGCCACCGGACAGAGAAAGAAGCTTTTCCGGCAGGATAATTCCCCGGCTGTCTTTCCCAGCCAAATGAGCATGCACGCTACTCTAGCGATAGTCCCAGGCTTTTTTCACCATTCCCACTTTCACCGGATTTAATTCAACATACGCTGCCGCTTTTAGCAACCAGCCCTTATCCATCGGGTATGAGCAAGTCTCCCCTGCCAGAGGTAGTCTTTCCAATTCTCCCGTAAATTGATCATCCTGGTGTATCGACGATGTACTTCACCAATGGCTTTTTCCAGATTCGATTTCTTTTTGAGTTTGACGATGAGGTGGACATGATTCGTCATCAAACAATAGGCCCAAATTTCGATCCCTTCATGCGCACACCCTTCAACCAATAATTCAAGATAATGTTCATAATCACGATCAGTGAAAAACACATCCTGACGGCGGTTGACGCGCTGGGTGATGTGGTGCGGATACCCGGGTAGTATCACTCTTGCTAATCTGGACGTGGACGGAGGATAACATAATTAAATATTGTGTCCCCTTATTTATTCTTTTGTCTTTTCTAAACATATGCTATTTCAACACCCGACCCCTTCTCTTTTTCTATGCTATTTCAACACCCGACCCCTTCTCTTCTTCACGACCCCTTCTCTTCTTTCACGACCCCTTCTCTTCTTTTTGTCTTATGTTATTTCAACACCTGACCCCTTCTGTCGACCCCTTCTTTTGTCTCTTCTTTTGCTTCTCCTTCTCTCTTTGCGTGGCGTTGGCCAATAGAATGCCCGTCTGAGTTGGATATTCTTGCAAAGAAACGAGATGTACCACGCCCAGTTACAATAGCATTGGCAACGCTGTGGTTCGCAAGCTCACCACCAACCTACGCCATGCCATGCCGCTATTTATTAACTTAATGACATTGGGTGGCATTAACCAATTTTATCTCGTTCATGGGAATCCCGAGGCTCCGAGTTTAGCTCCGCACAATGATTAATTTGTTAGATCTGAAATCATCCAAGGCGTATTAGCGTTGTCCCAAGTGAGCTGGTCGGAACAGCTAGCAAAAGAATCGTTGTATTGGATTCTAATTCTCTTGCTTTGAGCCTGGTGAGCTAATAACTTGGCATGCCAATTTTGACAAGCCTCGGGGGTAGCACCCTTCCACTCAACAGATAGATTACACAATGTTCGACCAACACCATTCCCATATAGATCGATAGAAATTAATTGAACACCGCCTACTTTTGTAACTTGTATTCTGTCAATTTTTCCTTCACATGTCGCTCCGCTAGCTAAAACGCTATGAAAAATAGAAAAAATATATATCAATACACTTTGGAATAACTTCATTTTTTCTCCTTATAAATCTAACGCTTAATATACGGCGTCCACCGGATTTTGCTTTCTGTATTATCGGTGTTGCTCTTATTTATAAGACCATTGACTCTGACCCCATTGATTTCATGCTGGCTCCATTTATTTTCTTTCAAGTAAAAATATTTCTTTATTAACTTGATCAAAGAAACTTTCAACCACTCGATTATTTTTAGTTATTGAAATAGCCCCAAATCCAATGTCGTCATGTGGATACACAATTAAATTCGACTTCTCAAAGAGTATGAATAAATGTCCATATACTCCCCCAAGAGCCATAATGACAAATAGTACTTTTTTGATTAAATTTGCACTCTCAAACTTAACTTCTTGATATAAAAAATTCGCCCCCGCCTCGTTCTCATCACCACTGTTTAATGTATCTCCATTAACAAGCATACCCCCTATTTTAATAATTTTTTTATTTATTAAAGGATTAATATAATCAACAATATCCGAGGTTTTATAATTACAGTCATTAATCAAAGATTCGAGAGGAGAATCAATTTTCAACGTTGAACCTAAGATCAATGTATCATCGATTGTTGATCGCCAGAATTTTTGGAAAAAATTGATTGCATTATCAACCTTCGATAAAGAGTGTTTCCCTTTTCTATAGAAAAACCCTTCGAAGCCTATTGAGCTTGAATAACTCTTCAGGTTTGTATTTTCTTCAAATTTGCGTATTAAATTTTCCATCATCTTTTGGAAAAACAATCACCATCAATCAATTTTGATTACAGCGCCTCCACTGGAGACAGTAATTTTGTTTCCGGGTCGAGGTGGAACACCGGGTCTTGGGCCAACTTTCCATTCACCACCTTCAGAGTTAGAATGATTTGTATTACTCGGAGACCAGATTTCACCAGTATTTGTATTCTTCCCCCTGGTTCCCACGGTCCTCCGTGGGAATCCATACGCCGCTTCACACGTACCTACGGTATGCATTCCCACGCGGAGCATGGGAACGAGAAAACATTGATCCTGGATGTCACCACTAGTCTATTCCACAGACGTGGATTCAATCGTCGTTTTACACCCTATTTGTGGCATATTTCCCACTTTCCGCCGTTAGTTTATACAACAGTAGGTAACTTATTGGGCCGGAAAACGTAAAATATCTGTCAGTGGCTGATCTACACCCTTACTTTACTTGACCTCTTATCAATGGCGCAGCGCAGGGCCTCCTAGCAAAAAATGACCAACTGATCAGAAATTGTAACTTGCTGATTAAAGGTCATATTTAGTAAACTTTTCCCGAAACAATAGTATAGGGAAATACGAATGATTATAGATAAGTGCAT
>Ga0316202_10000584_pt1 | contig 37140 bp, 38 predicted proteins | sample 3monrhotite_MG_FD_204934 | JGI IMG/M metagenome (GOLD analysis project Ga0316202, IMG submission 204934) | Microbial mat bacterial communities from mineral coupon in-situ incubated in ocean water Damariscotta River, Maine, United States -... | ecosystem: Environmental > Aquatic > Marine >...
TCTGCCTGCTTCAGGATCGCCATGATTTGGCTATCTGAATAACGTGATTTCTTCATGTAGAATCTCCTTTTTTAATCGTAATAGAAAATTCTACTTTTAACTCCTGTTATTTTTCGGGGGGATTACCCAGATCAGCAATCAAAAAGTTGTTTCATTTCAATATACCCTGACCAATGATGCCGGAGTGGTACTCGACTCATCCGAAGGTGAAGAGGCTCTGCTTTATCTGCATGGTGCAGAGAATATCGTTCCAGGCCTGGAAGAGGCTCTGGAAGGCAAAAGCGCTGGCGACAAGCTGAAAGTATCGCTGGAAGCTGCTGATGCCTATGGTGAATTCGATCCGACTATGATTGAAGTCGTATCCGCAGACATGTTTGAAGGCGTAGATAATCTTGAAGTAGACATGGAATTCGAAGCCGAGTTGCCCGATGGTGAAGGCTATCAGTCCGTACGCATTAGCAAGGTTGACGGTGACAACATTACTGTTGATGGTAATCACCCACTGGCCGGTCAGCGCCTGCATTTCGATGTTGAAATCGAAGCTATTCGTGATGCAACGAAAGAAGAGCTGGAGCACGGTCACCCGCATGGTGAAGACGACGAATGCTGCGGCGAAGAGAACTGCTCTAAGTAATCGCTCACACCCATGTTAAATCAAAAGGGCTGCCCATTAGGGTGGCCTTTTTTTTTGCAAAGGCCAAGCTGGAACCACGAATTCACACGAATTCACACGAATTCACACGAATTCACACGAATTCACACGAATGAGCACGAATTAAAACCTGTAATGTTTGATAATCAACAGACTGGGGATCTTTCTACATAAGCTCAGTTCATCCTGGATAATACCAATGCACCACAAATGGGCAGAAGGTCTGTGCAGAACAAGAATCACGGGGTATGAAAAAATATCGCCATCAGATGGGTAGGATTATTATTAGTCCCCCAGGGGAGCCTCTCTAGCTTCGCTATTCATCTTCTGTTCATTCGTGTGAATTCGTGTTTCATGATTGAAGGTTTTGACCTTCTACGTTATCTGAAAATTCGCTGAAAAAAGACCAGCATCTGTTGCCATGAATCTTCATCGGCTGCTTTATCGTAGGCCAATGGCATATCAAACTGCTTACCGAAAGCATCGGCATCAGGATTGGTGAAACTGTGTTTCACGCCCGGGTAGCTGGTCAGGGTATAGGTCACTCCGGCAGCTTTCATCTCCTGCTCAAAGCCTTCGACCTGTACTTGAGGAACAAAAGGATCTGCCGCACCTGTAAACACCATGATCTCTGCTTTCACATCTCCTGCTTGCACCGGTGTCCCGGTTCCCAGAGAACCGTGGAATACCGCGATGCCATCCAGATCTACACCTGCTCTGGCCATATTCAGTGCGATGCCGCCCCCCATGCAGTAACCAATGGCGGCCGTCTTTTCCCTGTCCACACTCGGATGAGATCGCAGGATATCCAGTGCACGGTCAAATCGCTTTTTCAGTTCAGGTTGATTGCCGGTTGCCGCCATCATAAACGCTTTCGCATCATCGGGATGCTCAGCCAGTTTACCTGTGCCATACATATCCAGTGCAAAGGCTGTGTAACCAAGTGCCGCCAGCATCTCCGCCCGCTTGCGCGCATAGGCATTGTGGCCCCACCACTCATGCAACACGAGTATACCCGGGCGTGTACCCTTCACCGCATCATCATAAGCAAGGTATCCTGTAAACTCCGTACCATTAACCCGGTAAACCGTCTCTTTGCCCTGTACTTCGGCATGCGCTGTCAGACTGATAAGGGAGAACAACAGGCCCAGTAGTAATCTATACATGAAATACTCCTTATGCATCGTTGGTTTCGGCCAATGAATGAAGGCGAGATAGTCCCAAAAAAATACACTGCGAAAAACCTTTTCTAATTAACGACTAAGATTCCGGCGCTGGCTGACGATAGCCAACCAGGGCTGCTGATCCCGTGGCTGATTCTCGGGCCGATAGTAGTGATGCAGCATCCTGAAACCGGCCTGTTCAAGAAAGGACTCCGTGACTTCAAGCTCCATATAGTGACCGTAACGCGGCCCCTGCCACCCTTCGGAGCTTCCCCTCGGATTCGATGTAAAGAGAATACCATCGGGCCGCAGGCTACGGTGCAGCTCTATTAAAACACGCGGTAGCTCTGCACCGGGTATATGAAACAATGAGGCATTGGCAAACACCCCGTCAAAACTGTCCTCTTCCAGATCCATGCTGAGAAACTGTTGATGCAGCACAGGGCAGCCACTATGTTGCTCAGCCATCTGACAGAATGTTTGGCTTCCATCCAGACCTGTTGGCCTGTGACCCGCACTTTTAAATGTGAAAAGATCGCGTCCCGGCCCACACCCCAGATCAAGAATATCCAGCTCTCTCCCTTTAGGCAGCGCCTGCAGGAATGCCTCTATATTCTGGCTGACATCATGATCGCGTGTCCCCTGCCAGAACGACTCGGCGGCTCCCTCGTAATGATCAAGAGTCCCCTGTTCAATATGATCGAGATCAGCCTGCGTATGCGTTATCGGCATCATTTTCGTTCCAGCAAGAGAGCGGTTCTGGAGTCACTGTTATCGTTTTTCAACACTGTAAGAGACCCGCAAACGATGCGTATCACCCGGAGCCAGTTGCACCACATCTTCATCAGCATTGGCACTCTCAACACAGACCATGCCGAGATAACCATCATCCGATCCGAAATCACCCATTTTACGGCTTTTCTCTATCCACGGATTCCATACGATGGTTGAATGGCTATGCTTTTTTTCGATACGTATATGACGCTGCAGGAGTGGATCTTCGATGATGACCCCCTGCCCCTGATCGAAATAGATGCGATCAACCTCTGAAGCTATAGTAATATCACCCTGCTGTTTTTTACGGACGGTAGGCCCGACCTTATCCAGATAGTCGCAGCCATCCAGCCCGCGAACAGTAATCTTGCTGACATCACTAACGCAGAAATAGGCGTGCAGTGCATCGCCTATTGTGATGCCCTCTTCACCATGATTTTCCGTGACCAGCTCCATATCCAGAGTCGCACCGATCACCATATGCATTTCAACAGGAGCTTCATGTGGCCACTGTGCCTCGTTGATCCCGTGGATACGAAAGTGAACAACTGTAGAGCCATTTTTAAGGCTAGCTGTATGAATGACATCCCACGCCACAGTACGGGCAAAACCGTGGCCGGGTAAGGAGGGGTTAGAAGCATGCGCGCCAAACCATGGCCAACAGATTGGAACACCACCGCGTATGGATTTCCCCCGGGCAAGCGTGGCCACAGGCGAGATCCAGATCACTGGCTCCTGCCCCTTGGGAGTCCAGCTCATCAAATGAGCGCCCTGCAGAGCGACAGTGGCTGTGCAATGAGTGTTATCGATATCAATAACAATAAACCCGTTCCCTGCATCCCGGAATGCAAGCTCTCCTTTTATACCATAATCATCATCCAATGTAGCCACCGTGCTCATAGCTCCTCCCTCATCAAACGTTCACACTGTGATCTCTTCTTTCCCATCCAGCAAGTGAATCAGTCAGCGTTTACCAAGCCGTATTGCCTATGCATATAAACCTTCGCGTGTAAGTGGCAATTCCGAAAGCCCTTTTGCAGCGTGTTTGGAAGCGACTACCTGATAGAGGTGGATAGAGCCCTGAGTGAATCCGATCGATACACCGGCAAGGTAGAGTAACCACATGCGGTATTTCTCCGAGCCGACCTGTGCTATGGCTGCATCACGATTAAGTACCAGTGCATCATGCCATGCCTTGCAAGTCATCGCGTAATGCGCGCGCCACCCTTCGACATCATGCACTTCAAAGCCTGCAATCTGCAATAAGTCCACGGTACGGCCGATGCTATCGAGTTCAGAGCCCGGAAAGATAAATTTCAAAATCAGTTTACGTTCAGGGCGAATTTTACGTTTCGCTTTGCTGCTTGCTTTGGCAGTGCGGGCAATGCCGTGGTTCAGCAGCATACCCCGGTCACGCAGCAGTGAGTTCATTTTTTCAAAATATCTACCCATATTATCCAGACCTATATGCTCAAACATACCGATACTGGAAATCTTGTCATAACTGCCTGTGAGCGTTTCATAATCCCGCAACTCAATGCTTACCCTGTCCTCAAGGCCCAGTCGTTTTATTTTCTCCTGCGCAAAATCATACTGATTCTGCGACAGCGTCACACCATGGGCCTGCACCCACTGCTGTCCCAGATAATTTGAGATCATAGCGCCAGCCTCAACTGTGGCGAATTCGTCGGCTTGGGGTTTGGCGGTATGAATAGTTCAACCATCCCTCTGGTGACGAACAGGTTCAGTTGCAGCAAGCGGATAATCTGCATCAAACTGTGCTTAATCGAAAAGGTAAATTTCATCCACGCGAGCATGAGATAGGCGCATAGCGCAACCATGACCTGAGTGATAACTGCATTCATACTTACGCCCAGGAAACTTTTGATTTTCAGGTTCTGCTTGATCCATTTGAAAAATAGTTCGACCTGCCAGCGCTGCTTGTAAATTGCTGCGATGGTGGTTGCCACCCAACGAAAGTGATTGGTGATAAACGTGAATGTCTTGTCTGTCTCTGCATCCCTGAAAACGACTTTGCGAACTGGATGCAGGTTGTACTTGCTGGCTCTGTTGCTGGTGTAGCGAATAATTTCATCGGAGATCACCCCATGGCCTGCTTTGACGGGATTCGTTTTGATGACCTCGTAAACTGCATTGCCACGAATTCGCGTCACAAAGAAAATACCCTTATCTGTAAGTGCTTTATGCCATGTGTAGCTGCTATATCCCTTGTCGAACACAACAACGGATCCTTTGGGGAAATCAAAGGTACGTGCCTGCCTCGTTTCCGATTCTTTGCCGACAGTCACTGAAGCAAACGCCGGAATCAAACCATCATGATCCAAGCCAAGGTGTAGCTTAAAAGCTGCTTTCATATTGTTGTAGTTGGCCCATGGAAATATCTCCATTGCCACATCGAACAGCGAACCATCCAGCGAAAACAGTTTGCCTTTGAATCGAAACGGGTGTTTGCCGCCCTTACCTTCGCAGCGGCGGTAGAGGCGGGAAAACAGGTCGCAGTAAAACTGATAATCCAACGATTCATTGGCTCTGCCGAGTGCTGATTTGCTCACGCTTCTGCATCCGAGGTGGTAGTGACGTGACGACTGGCTCTCCAGCGTGGTGGTAATATCACGCAGACTTTTTCGACCGCCAATGTGTCCTGTTGCCAGGGCAACAAACTGAGACCATCTCGGTAGGGCATCTCTGCGACGCTTGCCGTCATGCGCTCTGGAGAGCGAATCGAATTCATGTCTCGGAACAAGCTGAAGCAACTGCGAAAGAACTGTGTTATGATGGGACATGGCCTGATTATCCTTTTGTTATCAATGGTTTGTGTGGTACAGCCATTGTAACAAATGCCTGAGAATCAAGCCTCCTTTTTATGCGTTAAGTGGGACAGCAGTGGCCTGCACCCCATAATGTTGTGCGGCATGGCAGATCAGACCGCCCCAGCCGCAACCGATATCGAGCAGTTTTTCACCCTCTTTCAGGCGCAGCTTTCGACAGATCATCTCCAGTTTATCCCGCTGAGCCTCTGCCAGTGAGGTTTCAGGGGTAGAGAAATATGCACAGGTATAGAGCATTTCCGGATCAAGAAACAGGGCATAAAACTCATTACTGATATCATAATGAAATTGCACATAATCCTTGTTACTGCGTCTGGACTCAATGCGGCCAATAGCATCATCACTGTATTCATGCTCTATATCCGACTTTTCAGCCGCTACAAACAGAAATGGCCAGAGCTGGCGAAGCAGTACGGACTTGTTCAGCCCCCCAAGTTTTTGCCGGTGCCTGCCCATCTTCCGTACCACCTCCATAAAGCTGATGATATCGCCACCGTTGACATCAATATGGCCAAGCGAATAGAGGCGCATCAGGGTTTCAAAGCTTGGCCGGCGCAATAGTGAAGCGATCACACCGGGTCCACGGATGGAGATGTAAAAGGGTGAATCCGCATCACGCCCCAGTGGAATCATCGAGCCATCCCAAAGTTGAACCGATACCCTGGCATCCAGCAGTTGGGCGACGTGCTCAAAGATTACCCGCGCCCCCTTAATCAATCTCTCATCAGAACACACAGCAAGCATAAACATCCCCCCTGACCACAAATAGCATAGTTCAAAATTCAGAAGAGTGTAAGCCAGCCATCAACGATAAGTAGTGAAAGCTGCAACAATGCATGGCTGTAAGGAGAAGTGCCCACGCTGAGGTATAGAGCTCTTCAGCATACCGAAAATCATAAATGATTGCGGAAAAAACTATCGAGGGATAGCAGCAGCCATAAGCTTTAGATCTCTATCTCACCCTGCATATATTTCACAGCTTTACCTGCTATGGCGACCCTGTTTCCATCAGCCACACAAATCACATCTCCACCTCGGCTTGAGAGTTGCCTGGCCCGAAATTTATGCAAACCGAGTCTTTCAGCCCAGTATGGAACAAGCTGCGTATAAGCCGAGCCGGTTACAGGGTCTTCATTGAGGCCATATTTGGGTGCGAAGAAACGGACAACAAAATCATACTTTTCAGATGGTGCGGTGATAATAACGCCTCTTCCATCGAGTTTACGGAGCTGTTCAAGACGGGGCTCGGCAGACAACACATCCTCCTCATCTTCAAAGACCACCAGATAATCTTCTGCTTTAAGGCATGCAACGGGTTCAATGCCAAAGGCATGCAATATTTCAGCAGGAGTCTCGCAAGCTGTGGCCGGCTGAGCCGGAAAATCCAGAACCAGCAGTTCACCGGCTCTTGAGACCCGCAGTAAGCCGGATCTCGACTCAAAAGCTATGCTATCCTGCTCATATCCAAGACTTTCAAATAGTACATAAGCCGCAGCCATGGTGGCGTGACCACAGAGATCCACTTCAACTGTCGGCGTAAACCAACGGATATAAAAACCGGCCTCTGTTGGAACAAAAAAGGCTGTTTCAGAGAGATTGTTCTCTTCTGCAATCATCTGCATCACAGTATCAGGCAACCAGAACTCTAATGGACAAACCGCAGCCGGATTACCTTCAAACGGTTTTTCTGCGAATGCGTCAATTTGATAAACAGCCAACTTCATCTTCTCTCCTCCAGCATCAGACCATCGCGCCGGAGTTCAATGCCATCATAAATCGTGATCATCCATCAGGCATGCTTTTGCTTACCGGACTCAAAGCCTTAACTTTTGTAAGTAAAAAAATCCCAATTACTCTGTTCTGCTCCCATGGATTCATATAGCGCCTTCGCAAGCCTGTTATCAGAAGCCGTCACCCACTGAAGTCGTACAGCTCCTTGAGACTTACCATAAGCCTCGCAATGAAGAATCAGGGAGCGGCCTATGCCATTGCCACGAAACCCCTCTTCCGTGTAAAGATCATTCATGACTGCAACCTTTGCCGTAATGCTTGAGGCATAGCAGAAAAAGAGTGTTGCAAAACCAACAATCGTGCCTGCTTCACGATAGGCAAACAGACAGCCCTTCTCAGAAGATGTGCCAAACTGAGAAAAAAACTTTCTGTTTTTCTCATCATCGATCGATGTGATTCCATAGAAGGCCTGATACCTTCGAATCAAAGGGAGAACTTCTTCAATATTTCCAGCATTCACCGGCTCAATCATCTCTCCCCCTGTAACGACAGTTTCAAACAAAAAGGGATTCATAGGATTCGATCAAGATTTCTTCATCCCCAGCACAAATATGCCAGCAATGACAAAGAATGCACCAATCATCTGCATGAGAGATGCCGGTTCATTCAACACCAGTGCAGCCATGGCAATGGTGGCAACCGGCCCCAGTATCCCGATGATTGAGGTATTGCCTGCACCGATGCGCTGTATTGCAGCAGCCAGCAGGAATGCAGGAATCACGGTGGAAAACAGCGCCATTGCAAATCCGTATGCATATACCGGCATAGCCTGCTGCAAATCGCTCACATCTCGCAGCAGGATAAATTGCAAAATGATGACAAAGCATGAAACAATCATGGCATATGCTGTAAAACGCCTAGCCCCGACCTTGGGAATCACCTCACCGCTGCCAACCAGAAACAGCGAATAGGTTAATGTTGCTCCGAAGATCAAGGCCGAACCAAACAGGGCATGTTCCCCTGAAAGTTGCACATCATGATACATGGCAAATGCAATACCGATATAGCTCAGGGCCAGGGCTATCAACGCCTCTTTTTTGATGCGTTTACCCAGGAACAGCGCAGAAATAATAACAACAATGGTTGGATAGATAAAAAGGATCAAACGCTCTAATCCGGCTGTAATGTACTGTAAGCCGATAAAATCCAGAAGACTTGAAAGGTAATAGCCGATCAGGCCAAGCAGGGTGATCATGAGCATGTTCCGAAGCCCGACAGGAGCAACGGCTTTACGCTCCTCGATTATGGCAATGACCATAAAAAACGGCAGTGCAAATGCCATACGAAACATCAGTAGCGTAATTGCATCGACATTATAATTGTAAGCAAGCTTGATAAATATGGCTTTGGCGGAAAACCCCAGGGCTGCACCGATTGCCAGTAATAAACCCAACATCTGTTGTGAATTTGAGACCCTTAATATTGTAAGCGAACGAATAATTGCGTTCATACCACCCTCTTTTGGTTGAGAGCAAATGCAGAAGTGCGCTGGCAATGAATGGGATAAAAGTCACAGGCAAACGCGATAAACTTCCGCGATTGCCCTGTGATGTTGTTTTACTCAGAAAACGTCAGATGAGAAAGCGCAGCTTATGGCAAAAGCCATAGCCAGACTGTGCGTTGGGATATCTGAGCACTCATAAGGTTCGGATTATGCAGTTTCTGTATCTATTGTCTACATCGTATGGAACTTTTTAGCCGAATATCCGGGATAGTGGCTTGAATGAGACTAGCGAAAAGGAGAATTTAATAAACATGTCCTGTCGTATCTTGTTTATCTTCTTCCCATTTTCTATTTGAGCGCTCTTTATTCCATTGGGCCAGATCACCGGCCCCCTCCTTGGTTGCCTCCCAGCCCTTTTGAGACGCCTCTCTGCTCCACCGACTTATATTACTGGCGCCTTCCCTGGTTGCTTCCCAGGCCTTTTTTGACTGCTCTTTCGTCCACAGGGCTGCTTCTGAAGCACTCTCTTTGGTTGCTTCCCAGCCTTTTTTGGATGCATCGACGCTCCACTCTACAGCACTGCTGGCACTTATTTTTGTTTTTTCCAGCAAACTATCGTCTTCAGCTGTCGCCAGCGATGCCACCCCCATCAAGGCAAAAAATGAAAGTGCTAATATCATTAGTTTTTTCATAGCTCATCGCTCCCTGCAATTAAACCTGTTTTTACGATTTACGCCCCCTGCATACTAATAATGCATAAAGACTGGTGGCAAAGAGTACCATTCCAGCGACCACTTCCACGTGATCTTTATCACGAGCTATGCCACTGTACCGTGTTTGCCTCTGAACCAGCTATTTGCCGAGCTTGCTACTTCTTTTCATCTCCCAGTGTCCATTCCGCCAATAGCTCAACGTCCATCATCCCGGATACCGTACTCAACCAATCCAGTAGATCTGAGTGTTGCGAGGGTGTGGTCCACAACTGAAGCTTTTTATGCTCAGGGTCAAAACTGCGAGCTACAGCCAGCCCCTCTTCCCCTTCCAGAAGACACTGAAAGCGGTAGGCATGTTGAGCAGGCAGCTCTATCTCAACGATCCGCGTGGGCTCATTTACCATAGCTGTTCCGCTTCTCAATCCTGATCCACTGCCGCACATTGGCCTGATGCTCTGCAAGTGTTGCGGCAAATTTGTGCCCCCCTGTCCCGTCAGCAACAAAGTAGAGGTAATCTACATCTGCCGGATGGGCTGCTGCGCGCAGGGAAGCGGCCCCCGGATTGCCAATCGGTGTAGGTGGCAGGCCCCGACGTGTATAGGTACTCCATAGTGTGTCGGTAGTGAGGTCCTTTTTGCGGATATTACCGGAGAAACTTCCGGTCGTGCGCCAGATACCGTAGATGACTGTCGGATCCATCTGTAGCGGCATGCCCTTCTTCAAGCGATTATGGATCGCTGCTGCAACCAGTGGCCGCTCTCTGTCCAGCATGGTCTCCTTCTCAACGATGGATGCCATAATACGCAAACGATCCTGTGCAGCGACATCCGGAGTCAGTCTGTTTAGCACCTTCTTCTGTGCTGTGATCATGGCCTTTAGCAGTGTTTTCGGAATTAACGGCCTGCTGTACTGATAGGTCTCCGGCAGCAACCGCCCTTCGACTTCTCCCGGCAACAGCTCTTTCAGAGCACCCTGCCACTGTTTCATCTCTACACCGGTTTTATCAGCAAGCAGTGTCAGAATCTCATCGGTTCTGAGCCCCTCAGGTACAGTAACACTGAAACTCATCACATCACCCTGTTGCAGACGGGAGATTATACCGTTGATACTGTCAGCTCCTTCAAAATGGTAAAAACCGCTGTGCAGGCTTGCCCCTGCCCTGTGCATACGCACAACAAGACGGAATGCCAGTGGCGATTGAATAACACCAGCCTCATGCAGCAAGCGACCGATTTTGATTGTAGATGCACCCTTGGGTACTTCCAGTTCAACAGCTGTTTGTGGCTGAAACGTGCTTGAAGCCTGCCATAACAGCCAGATGGCCGGAGCAGTCAGCACGAGTAGAACCAGAGCAAAAAAAACAATGACCTTCTTCATAGTTGCACCCCATCACAGCTCTTTAACGAAGCTTTCAGACCCAGAATCGCCGGATGCTCCGTATCATATTCAGACACAGCATCAATGCTACAAACCGCCCGGATAAACTGTCCGCTATTACACAGGGCAATCGCCTCACAATCTTCCAGCCATTCCACCGGGCAATCTGTCTCTTCGACAAGACCAGCCTGAATGAGAAAGCCACGTATGATGCCGGGTAATACACCTGCACCTTCCTTCGGCGTCCACCACTGGCCGCTGCGATAAACAAGCAGGTTCGCTGTTGCTGCTGCAATCAACAGACCACCTTTCTCAAACAGCACATTGATATCTGGCCCACCCTGCAGGGCACGCAGTGTTTCAGCATAGTCTGATGTGAATTTTGATTTTTTCTCTTTCAGCGGAAAGGGCCAGGACTTCAATCTCAATGATCCGGGCTGCTGATCATCAGTATAGGGCATCACCTGTATAAACATAGCCGGCTCTGCTGCCTTTGTAGCCAGCCCCCAGCTGGCCTCTCCACCGGAGATAGTCAAACGTACCAGAGTATCAGGGCCAGCCCTGTCTGCCTCGCGCAGGCAGGCAAAAAGCAACTCTTCGTCCTGGCCCACAGGCAACAGCAGGCCATACGCTGCCAGTCCAAGCGCCAAGCGGTTCCAGTGAGCTGGCCAGTCAAAAACCTTCCCGTTGATCACCCGGAATGTCTCAAAACAGGCCTCGCCATAGGCGATGCCCCGATCCAGACTATCTACAATAACTATCTTCAAACTCGAATCCTTTTCCCGTTCATGGTAGCAAGCCGCCCATGAGCGATTTATACCTTGAGGCCATCGAACAAGCACGCGTCTATGATGTGGCGATTGAAACACCGCTAGAGCTGGCACCGAAACTTTCTGCGCGCCTTCACAATGAGGTGCTCTTCAAACGCGAAGATCTGCAACCTGTATTCTCATTCAAGTTGCGTGGAGCCTATAACAAGATTGCACAACTTACCGAGGCTGAACGTACCCGTGGTGTCATCTGCGCCTCTGCCGGCAATCATGCCCAGGGTGTCGCTCTTTCCAGTCGCAAGCTGGGTATAAAAGCCACGATAGTTATGCCTCACACCACACCTGAAATCAAGGTGAAAGCCGTGCAGCGACTTGGTGGGAACGTCGTACTCTTTGGCGACAGCTATTCTGATGCCAGTGGACATGCGATGGAGCTATGCAAGCAGAACGGTATGGTGTTCGTGCACCCCTATGACGATCCGGCAGTCATTGCCGGTCAGGGTACGATTGCTGAAGAGATGATGCGCCAATATCCGGGTGATCTGGACGCAGTATTTGTACCCATAGGCGGTGGTGGCCTGATTGCCGGCATAGCTGTCTATCTGAAAGCCAAATCCCCGAATACAAAAATCATCGGTGTGGAACCTGTTGATTCTGCCGCGATGTCTCAATCGATCAAGACCGGTCATCGCATCACGCTCGATCAGGTCGGTATTTTTGCTGATGGCGTGGCCGTAAAAACAGTGGGTGAACACACCTTCGCCATGGTTCAGCAGTATGTTGACGAGATTATACTGGTAGATACCGATGAAATCTGTGCTGCAATCAAGGATATCTATGAAGATAATCGCTCGATTGTTGAGCCTGCCGGTGCACTGGCTGTTGCTGCACTGAAGAAATATGTGCGCCAGAGTGGTGCTCGCGGGCAGTTACTCGCTGCAATCAACAGCGGTGCAAACATGAATTTCGATCGCATGCGTCATGTGGCTGAGCGCACTGAAATGGGTGAAGGTAAGGAAGCACTCTTTGCCGTCACCATTCCCGAGCGTCCCGGTTCATTTCTGGATTTCTGCCGCATCATCGGAGATCGTAACATCACCGAGTTCAATTACCGTATGTCCAGCCGCCATGAAGCACATGTCTTTGCCGGTATCAGTATCAGCGATGATGATGGAGAAGAAGCTGCAGCTCTTGAATCAGCCATGAAAGAGGCAGGCCTGCCAACACTGAATCTGCACGATAATGAACTGGCAAAACTGCATGTCCGTCACATGGTCGGCGGTCACTGTCCACTGGTTGAAAACGAGGTAATTTACCGCTTTGAATTCCCTGAACGTCCCGGTGCACTGCTTGAATTTCTAACCCGTGCGGCAGGTCGCTGGAATATCTCCATGTTCCATTACCGCAACCATGCTGCTGCCTTCGGCCGCGTACTGGCAGGGGTTGAAGTCCCTCCGCATGAGCGGGCGGAGTTCGAGGATTACCTCGATGTACTGGCCTACCCTTATGTTAATGAATCAGACAACCCTGCATACACTACATTCCTGAAATAAAAGGATTAATTGACCTGCCTGCAAAATCATCACAAAGCTAATCAGAGCTCCAGTGCGTACACCCACTTGCCACCGTGTTTGATTTTCAGACGACGTTTTGCCGGCATACCCAGAGCATGCTCACATCCCTGATCCGGAACGATGACAACCATGGACCAGCCCGCAAATGACTCCGCAAACAACTGCCCCAGGCTACGATAGAGCGCTCGCACATCACCCTTCACACGATCGCCATAAGGCGGATTACACACCAGCAGCCCCGGCCCGGTCGCCCCTTCAGGAGCAGCAAGTTTTCGCACATCCAGAAGCTTAAAGTCGATCATTTTCTCTACACCGGCCTGACGCGCATTCTTCCCGGCCTGAGCCAGTACACCGGCATCAATATCCGAGGCATGAATGGTTGGTGTTGCTTCAATTCGCATGGCTTCTGTTTTTTCCAGCACCCGCTGCCAGCGTTTCTGTTTCAGGGATGGCCAGCGTAGAAACGGGAAATCATGGCCTGATCCGGCTGCTCTTTTTCCGGCTATCAGGGCGGCTTCAACGGCAAACGTACCTGAACCGCACATCGGCGAGAGCAGAGGTTGTTCAGGTTTGTACTCCATCCAGCGCAGAAGTGCCGCTGCAATGGTTTCCCGCAGTGGTGCAAAGCCCGCATGTTTACGGTAACCACGCCGATCCAGACGTTCACCAGATGCATCAATACTGATCGTGCAGATATCATCATCAATGCGCAGCATGATCTGCTGGATAGCATCACCTGCCCGGTGCGAGCCCATACCATCAGATGCAGCAACACCATCAAGCACAGCCTGCTGGGCCCTGCCGCTATGCAGCAACTTTGAACGATGACAGCTGGCTTTGACCTCTACAGCAACACCGTTACCGATATACTTCTGCCATGCTATCTTTCTGGCTTTATTGTATAATTCGGGGAAGGTCAGCGCCTTGAATGTAGCCAGACGAACCACAATGCGTGTAGCGCAGCGGCTGCGCAGATTGATACGGAACAGTGTATCCATGCTGGCATGAAAGCCGACGCCACCGGGCTCCTGCACCACATCGTGGGCGGAAAGCTCATTCAACTCATCGGCTACAAGCCCTTCTAGCCCCGGTACTACAACTGCAAAACATGATAATTTTTCCATGCCCGCACCATAACAGCAGATATGCCTATTATATAGTGAGCTTTGCTAGCACCGCCCCAGTTTGATAGATTAAGCGCCTCATAATAAACCGACAGAAAAAAATAACGTTCTTTACGGATGAAGGACGGCCCCAAGGAAACGAACCCATGTCTTTTGACCTTCAACCACTCATGATTTCAGGTAAAGAGGTACTACCGCTTATAGAAGGCGGTAAAGGTGTTGCCGTATCAACCGGGCAAAGTTCGGGTGCATGGGCTGCTGCCGGTGGTGTTGGAACCTTTTCAGCCGTGAATGCCGATGAGGTTGATGAAAACGGTGCAATTATCCGCACCGTATATCACGGGCGCAGTCGAAAAGAGCGTTTTGAAGAACTGGTTGCCCAGGGCATTTCTGGCGGCATCAAACAGGCACGCATCGCTCATGAAGTATCCAACGGCCAGGGCCGCCTGCATATGAATGTACTCTGGGAGATGGGCGGTGCCGAGCGTGTACTTGAAGGTGTCATGGAAGGTGCCAAGGGCATGGTTCACGGCATCACCTGCGGTGCAGGCATGCCTTTCAAGCTGGCCGCACTTGCAGCCAAACACAACGTACACTACTACCCTATTATCTCTTCAGGGCGCGCTTTCCGGGCCCTCTGGTTACGCTCCTATCGTAAACTGCCTGAGCTTCTGGGCGGTGTAGTCTATGAAGACCCGTGGCTGGCCGGTGGTCATAATGGCCTCTCCAATTCCGAAAGCCCGGATGTTCCCGAAGATCCATACCCGCGTGTTGCCGCCCTTCGTAAAACCATGAACGAATTCGGTCTGAATCATGTGCCCATAGTCATGGCCGGTGGTGTCTGGTTCCTGCGCGAATGGAGCAACTGGCTGAATAACCCTGAAATAGGGCCTATCACCTTCCAGTTCGGCACTCGTCCCCTGCTTACGCAGGAGAGCCCTATTTCCAACAGATGGAAACAGCGCCTGCTCACACTCAAAGAGGGAGATATCAGCCTCAATCGTTTTTCACCGACAGGCTTCTACAGCTCGGCTGTTTACAACTCATTTCTGCATGAACTCTATGAACGCTCAGACCGTGAACTGGCTTTTGTTGACCATCCGGCCGGTGATCATTCCGAACTGTTCACCTTTGGTGTACGCAACAAGGAAGTTTACCTGACCAAAGATGACCTGAAGCGCGCCAATGATTTCATTGATGAAGGCTTCAGCAAGGCTCTGCCTACCCCTGACTCCACCCTGATTTTCGTAGCACCGGAGAAGGCAAAAGAGATACGCCAGGACCAGCTTGACTGCATGGGATGCCTCTCCATGTGCAAATTCAGTAACTGGGCTGCCAATGAAGCGGGCACAACCGGACACAAGGCCGACCCGCGCAGCTTCTGCATCCAGAAAACACTGCAGGATATCGGCCATGGCGATAATCCGGATCACAACCTGATGTTTGCCGGTCATGCGGCTTACCGCTTCGGCAGTGACCCGTTTTATGCCAATGGAAACATTCCAACCGTCAAGCAGCTGGTTGACCGCATCTGTACAGGTGACTAAAGGTCGTCTTCAGATGTGTCATGGTCGTTTCTTTACGATAAAACCCTCTGCCACGCATGATTGATAAAAGCAGGGATCCCGCTGTCGCATCCGTTCCCATGGAGTTGGATCATAACCTGCGGCTGCATGCCCAACGGCTGGAACTCGGCAAGGCTGAACTGCTCACAGACACGCTGACACTGCCATTCACCGATATTGAAAGCAGACTGACCCGGTTTGTAATCGGCTCATCGGCTGAAGAGTCTGAGCAACTACGTAAAAGCATCAAACATTACCTTGGCCGACTCAATGCCAACCATCTCATACCGCTCACCTTCCGCATGAAGGTACTCAAACGCTTCGAGCAGGAGCTGGATCTTTTCGACGGTGATATGACTGCCGCCGTACTCAATTCGCATAAGATAGCAGTTGAAATGGTTCAGCAAGCAGCCATCAATAATGCATCTTACTACCCTGTTCTCATCGACATGGTCAGTAGTGCTATCGAGCTTGCACTGAAACTTTTACATATTTCTCTGCAGAGGCACCAGGGCCCTGCCATTATCGCTATACGCCAGTTTTTCGAGCTGGCAAAGCTGGGGCTTGGGCTCAGCACGGCCCTGGATCACACCAATCAACAAAAAGTGGAACGCTTGCACACGGCGATCTGCAAATTTGAACTGCTTCGTCTGCTTGATTTCTACGGTAAAACAGAAGAGGAGCAGAGACTGACATGGAATGAACTTCAACATCATATTGGCAGCCTGCATGCCCATCTTTGTCGACGTAACGAAAACCATGAATCCTTCAGCAACAAGATCTTTCTGGTCAGCAACCTGCACCGCCCCAACGATGCCGCAAAAGTTCTGCAGCAGCTACCCGACCAGTTCGATTTCGATTGCATTCTGATACCCGTAGATATGCTCATCGATCGTGTCACTACTGCTATCGAGCATGTTCAGTCCATCCTGAACAGTCACAATCCACATAAAGAGCTACACACTGAAGTAGCGATGAGTACCACACTGGTTGGTGGCAAAGCGATTCTGAAGGCGCTTAAAAACAACCCGCGACAAAGCATCCGACACGAATCTCACCAGGGCCTGTTCGCCCTCGAGCTGGATTCAACCAAAGCCTTCAGGCAATTCAGCCAACTACGCAAGGGCTATCACAGTTCAATCAACACCCCCGAACATCAGGATGGCTGGCAAATTATTGACATCAGTCAACATGGCACCTGTATCGAGCGACTGCATGCACGTGACTTCACAGATCATGTCGGCAAAATTATTGGTCTCAGCTTTACAGGCATCGATCTGGAAGAACAGGATAATAGCCTCCCCCCCTTACTGAAAAAGCTTGGACATGCCCATTTCAAACTGGGTTTCGTGCGCTGGGCACGAGAGATCAAGCCTGGAGAGCATCGACTTGGTATTGAGTTCCTGCAGGGGCGAATGCAAACACTCGAAGCTATGATGCTGAACGGTCATGAAGATACGGAATTGAACCATTCATGGCCTGTCATCATCACTGCTGCCGGCAAAAACAGCTATTCAGCCCTGTTCCCCAACAGCAGGACATACCGCAATATGACTTTTTCCATTACAAAAGAAACACGCAGAGCCCACTACATCATCAAACAGGTATTAATCAAAGGGGAAAATTACAGCCTGTGTGAAATCAGCCCAGCAAAAGATAAAGGCCCGTCTGACACATAATCGGGCTGCCTGCCGGAGCAGCGGATCACCACCCTTCATCCTCAAATGAGTCTACAGGCTCGCTACGCACCAGCGCCTTGGCCAACACCTCTTCAATCTCCTGGCTGATATAGGCCTCTCCGGGGAGGATATAGATACAACGCAACTCTTTTCCGCTCTGCAGCCTCTTCTGCCCCAAATCCTTCTGCTTAAACCCATGACCAAGCGAAAGCATCGTGCCGTACTGTGCTGTAAGGTACTTACCATCGCCCAGCTTGTTAAGCTGAGCTGCCAGAGCAACAGGAGCTCCCACCACAGTGAACTCCTTTCTGCGACCGACGCCCAGGTGTCCGACTGAAACCTCACCTATCGCCAAACCAACACGAAAGGTACAGATACCACCATCAGGTCGGCTCAGAGCCATCTTCTGACTACCCTGAATAATGGCCATGCCAGCCTTCGCCGCCTGATTTTCATGGCATTTCAGATCAAACGGGTGATTAAACAACGCTATCATTTTGTCACCGGCGATATGATCCACATGACCGCCGAACTCCTGCACGATCTGCTGAAACAGTGAAAAATACCGGTTAAGCACCGCGATAACCTCTTCACCTCTGCCCTGCTCCCTGTAACTGTTAAAATCCACCATATCCACAGCCAACACGCTGACTTCCCGCACCGCATTGCTATCGCCGCGTTTGTTATTTCTGTCGTATTCATCTGCTACCAACTGCGGACGCTGATAGCGGCCATACAGGTCAAACACCCTCTCCCGATGCTCCAGATTAGAAACCATCTGATTAAACTGATTAAAAGCCTTGCCGAATTCATTAGAAGAAACAATTGGTAAATTCACCGAAAAATCACCACTGCCCAGCCGTTTGGATGCACGCGCCAGCAACCTCAGCTGCTTCACAACCCGTCCGCTCATCCCATAAACCAGCAAAGCTGCCAGTAATGCAAGAACAGCAGCGGTGGCCGTCAGCCGCATCTTGATCTGCAGATCATTTTCCCGCCATGATTTACCCGGAAAATACATCGCAATCGAGCCCAGCTGGGTCGTGTTATATTGAATACCCATGGCATACCATTTTTCCTGTCCCTGAATAGCCATCACCTCTGCGGGCAGAGTGGAGAGTGATTCAATTTCAGCTGGAATCAGACCTTCGCCGAACTTCTCAGTATGCCCGCTCTTCCAGTGCAGGTACACCGACACACCGGGTACTTCATGCATGAACATCTTGATCAGGGTATCCACTTCAGCCGTGGATCCTGCCACCATTGGCATTTTCAACTCATCCGATAACAGGGTAATCAGCAGACGCGCCTGATCATCCTCACTTTTTACCCATGCCCGTTTCTCAATTTCAGCAATACTTGCCATCATCGCAACAGCTACGACTGCAACCAGTAAAATCGTAAGCAGACTCCAGAGTGTACGCAGTGACATATTTTCTCCCCGATAATTCCAGACCCGAAGGGGCCTTCCGTTCAACAAGCATATTGCCTGCCAAACATAGCAGATTTCCCCGGCATGATGATGTCAAAATCACTGCGATATTGCACCCGCTAGTTGTTATCATTACAGAGGAGGCGCCACACATATAAATTGGCCGCATATTTGCTTTGTTTAACCACACATTTCTGAACTCATTCAATGTTAGCAGGAGATCTTCATGGATCTATCAACTATTGCAGGAATCATGGCGGGACTCGGGCTGATCGTTTTATCGATTTTCCTCTCCGCAGTTGAGCCCGGCGTTTATATCAATCTGCCGGGCCTGCTGGTCGTTATTGGTGGCACGCTTGCTGCAACGCTGGTCAGTTTTCCGACACAGGAGCTGGGCAAAGTATGGCGCATCCTGGGAAATGTATTCCGCAACAATCACTATTCTGTTCGTGACGATATTTCTGAAATCGCCCATGCCGCTCGCCTGCGCAGGCATGGAGACCTTGCGCGAATTGAGGATCAGCTTGAGCGTATTGCCAATCCATTTTTAAGAACCTCGATACAACTGGTCATTGATAACACTCCGGCCGATGAAATCGTCAACATCCTGCAGTGGCGCATCAAGCGCCTGCGCGAACAGGAGCGCGCGGAAGCACAGATTTTCCATACCATGTCCATCTATGCTCCTGCTTTCGGCATGTTCGGCACACTGATTGGCATGGTAAATATGCTCTATGGCATCAACGGGCCTGACCTTTTAAATGTCGGCCACAATATGGCTGTTGCCCTGATGACCACCCTCTACGGCCTGGTCCTTTCCAATCTAATCTTCAAACCCATAGCCATTAAGGTAGAGCGCCGCACAGAAAAACGTGCCATGATTATGCGCATGATTGTTGAAGGTACAATTATGCTGGCCGGTAATCGCAGCCCGGTATTTATCAGAGAAACACTGAAATCTTTCTCGGCACAGCATGATGATGAGTTGCGTGGTGAAGGTGGCTCTTTCACCGATGAACTAAGGCCGACTGAAAAGAAATCGTCCAGGAAGCAGCGCGATCTGGATGAAGACTTCTAATGCAAGCCGATAGTGAGAAAGCTGAGGGCTTCACCCCTCACTCCAGCATGGAGTCTGTACGCAGCCACATACTTGCCGATCCTGAAGAGCAATGGGAAGATCGAAGTGATGATATCACCCACGATGGATGGATGGTCGCCTATCTTGATCTGATGACGTTGCTACTTGCCCTGTTTATTATCATGGGAGCTGTGAGTCACTCCAAGGCAGGCGTTAAAATGCAATCGCCTACATCACCACAGAAAACCGCGACTGAAGGTGCTCCTGTTTCGGATAATGCTACGATTAAACGTCAGGGACAGAACAAAGGCATGGAAGATAGTGTGCAGCGCATACTGGGCAGCAATTCACTCGGCGGAGTAATGGATTATAAGGTATCACCGGGACAGATCCGGCTACAGATGCATGCCAGCATGCTATTTGACGCAGCAGGAACCCGCTTGAGCAAAAAGTCCATGTTGATGCTCAAAAATATTGCGCTCGTACTGCACAGTTACAGGGGCAAAGTCGAGGTAGCCGGCCATACCGATAACATCCCGCTCAGCAAAGGTCGTTACCGATCCAACTGGGAACTTTCCAGCGCACGTGCATCAGCCGTCGTCGAAGCCCTGATTAACCTTGGTATTCCTCCGGAACGCCTGCATGCGACCGGATATGCCGATACCATGCCTTTAGCATCCAATGCTACGCCTGAAGGAAGGGCAAAAAACCGACGCGTGGCATTTGTTGTTGAGATGGGGCCGGAGTTTCTTTACGAACGTTAAGCCATGATCTGTAAGCAGGTGCGATTACCGCTTATGCCTGCTCAATCACCTCCCGTATAGTCTGACTAAGCTTACTCACTGCAAAAGGTTTGGAGATCACTTTTTCGGCAATCTTGCTCTTGCTTGCACCGAGCGTACTGAGTTTATCGTAACCTGTAGCAAAAATAGCCTTCACCTCAGGATTCATCTCCCTAATAGCCTTAAGCGCATCAGGCCCCCCAAGCCGGGGCATGACCACATCGAGTATGAGCAGTCCTATTTCATGCTGGTGTGCCTGATACAACTCAATAGCCTGCAGGCCATCTTCAGCCGTTATTACCTTGTATCCCAGCCCCTCAAGCACATCCCGACCCGTTTCCAGTACGGTCAGGTTATCATCGACCAGCAGTATGGTTTCACCCTTACCGGCAATAATTTCATCATCAACTTCAATAAAACTAATCGGCTCACCAGCTTCAAGCAGAGGAAAATAGAGACGAAAGGTCGTCCCGGCCGGTTCATCCGTTGATGAAATCACATCAATCAGGCCGCCATGTGTTTTTACTGCACCATACACCATAGCCAGCCCAAGTCCGGTGCCTCGCCCGGGCTCTTTGGTGGTAAAGAAAGGTTCAAAAACACGTTCAAGGTCATCATGGTGTATGCCCTCTCCGTTATCGACTACCGAGATTGATGCATATTCCCCCTCTTCAATATCTTCAAACTGCTCACTGAAAGCTGCATCAGCATGGAAACGCTCCAGACGTATGCGTATCGATGGGCTTTTCCGCTGTTGCACTGCATCATAAGCATTATTGACCAGGTTCATCAGCACCTGCTGCAACTGATTGATATCCCCCTTCACTTTCAGGTCGGCATCTATGATCTGTAACTGAAGATCAACATTTTCCGGCAAAGAAACCTTTTGCAGTTTGATCGTTTCTTTCAAAAACGTAGCAAGCGAAACAGGGCTCATCTGCACGATACCTTTACGTGAAAAGGCGAGCAGCTGCTGAATCATGGTTGCAGCACTGAAGGAGAGCTGTTCCACGCTATCTAGCCGCCGTACAACATCAGGTAATACTTTCGCCGCCTTTTTTGCCAGATAGAGGTTGCCGGTAATACCGGCAAGCGTGTTATTAAAATCATGGGCAATGCCACCGACGAGTGTACCGATGGCCTCCATTTTTTGAGACTGGTGAAACTGAGTCTCCAGCTCTTCGAATTTTTCAAGGTTCTGCTGTATACCTATATAATGGGTTGTTTGACCATCATCATTTTTAATTGGTGAAATAGTAAGCATGGCCGGATACAGCTCATCACTCTTCTTCCTGTTGATGACCTTTCCCTGCCAGGTTTTTCCCTGGCTAATAACCTTCCACATTTTATCAAAGGATCGGGCATCCTGACTGACACTCTTCAGCAGGCTTGCCTGCTTACCCACCACCTCATTTTCACTATATCCAGTCACCTCGGTGAATGCCGGGTTAATGTGCTCGATGACACCCAGATCATCGGTAATAACAATCGCTTCACCCGACTGCTCCATAGCCTGGGAATAACGGCGCACCTTCTCTTCAGCCTGCTTGCGATCAGTAAGGTCCACACAGGTAGCAAGCAGATCCTCGCCAAGGAAAACGCCGGATATCTCGACGATTCGCTCATCACCATTCTTGCAGGTCACATGGTATTCAATCGGCTCTATATCCTCTTTTCGCTCAACCGCCTTCCTGCTTGCAGCTTCCCAGGTCGCAATGACCGATTGCCTGTAGCTCACATCGGGATAGGCAAGTTCCCACCACTGCTCAATGGTCGGAAGATCCTCATAGCTATAACCAAAGGTCTCCGAAAAACGATCATTAAAGAATTCAAACTCACCTGTTTTTGATACATAAGCAATCGGGACAGGAATCTGTTTCGCCAGTCTTTTGAAACGTGCCTCACTCTCCTTCAGAGCCTGCTCACGCTGCTGTATCTGCCCCTTCATGGTATGAATACCATCGCCAAGCATACCGATCTCATCGTTCAGGCTTATATCCAGATTATAGGAGTAATCACCCGCGGCAATCGCTTTGGTCGCTTTCAGAATATGCTGAAGTCGCATCACGACTATCCTGTTAAGCAGAGCAATCAAGGTCAGAACTACAAGCAGAGCCAGCAGGCTTAGCGATACAATCTCCCGAATCAGTTCATCATATAGCTCTTCCTGCATAAACTGTTGACTGATATAGAGTTTCACCGATCCGGTCAGCTCACCATCATGCATAATGCTTCTGTTGCGAACGATATAATCTCCGGAAATTTGATTCGCAGACTTAACAGGCTGCCAGTTACCCCCTCGTTCTTTACCTTCAAACAGCGCCTCACCGGCATAAACAAATACAGCATAAACACGTTTGTCGGCCATTTCAGTTTCAATGGTTCTTTCAACCCAGGAGTTATCAATCTCCCAGACAGGTAAATCAAGGCTTTCAGCCAGACGATCGGCTTTCCTGCTTGAAAGCTCTTCAAGCTCCGCCAGTGCGACCGCTTGGGATGTATTGAAATCATAGAACTCAAATATGATAAATCCGCAAGCCACAATCAGCACCAGTGCAAGGATAATCTTTCGTTTGATGCTGTTCATAGCTATTCATCACCCGTAAGGTAAAGATATGAGAAACGATCCAGTGTGGCGTCAAATTGATCTGGAAGTATACCTTTATCATAATATCTTTTCAGAATAGCCGTGTATTCACCACTATCCCGAATCTGCTGCAGCCCCTGTCTGTAGAGCATACCTAATGCCCTTCCATCCGGCTGATCATCGGCCAGTAAAATAGCGATTGGCGATTCTGACTCAGGAAGCCGCGCTACAGTAAATGCATCAGATTCCCCCGGAAATATATCCTCAATGACGCTGCGCCCGACAAGGTCAATTTCCACAACCAGATCAATACGGCCTTTGCGTAATTTTTTAAACAACGACTCCTGCGAATAACTCTCTTCAAACACTATGCCTGCATCTGCGAACGATGAGCGATCGACCACGGTTCCTTTCAACGCACCAAGCTTGTACCCCCTTAAATCCTGCAGTGAGTGGATTGTAACGGGCTTGGTATGGTTGGGCCGATACGAAAATATAGCTGTATGAATCACGGCAATCGGAACGATTGCTGCGAACTCCTGGTTATCCATATAGAAGGCAGGATTACCAAGATCATTATTTGAATCATCCTCTATCATGCGCTTCAAAGGCTTGAATGCTAAAACCGATTTGATGCCTGCAGCTTTTGATATTGCATGCACGATTTCACCACACATACCCTGGCCCTTCATATCCTTTGACCAGTACGGTTTACTCTGGTTGGCATCAAGCTTCACTTCCGGCTCGGCATAAGCCATTGAACTGCATGCACAACAGAACAGGAGCAAGCCTATCCCCCGGATCCTGAACAGATCAAGCAACATACAATCGACCTGTTTTTCGGTTTCGGCCTATCACTGAAATGTTTCCAGCCGTCTTAAATAGAGCTTACCCTTTTCACCCTTGCCCAGATGTTTTTCAACTATTCTTTTTAAATCCCCGTCCCGAACCATTTTTGACAGTGCTTTTCTGAATGCTAAGGCAGCAGCCTCACCTTCTGCATGTTTGCGATTAAATATGATGTATAGTGTTTCAGTACCAGCATCCTCATCCATACTGACATAGTTCTCTTTCTCGGCTTTCAAATATCTCTCAAGCAGCCACTCAACCGTCAGCGGTGACATGGAAATGAAGTCGACTTCTGTACTTTTCAGCTTTTTCAGTAATGCTGTAGTCCTGCCATACTTGATTGCGATACCCGCCTTTTCATAAGCACCGATATCTTCTCCTCGATGCGCGCCATAGGTAATGTCTTTCAAGTTTGAACCTTCGACAGGGATAACAAGCCCCTGCGGATGTGCAGGTTTATAGTAGTAGTACTTTTGCTGTGTGATCGTTAATGGAATAAAGATGAGATGCTGTTTTTGTTCTTCACTGAAGTGCATATGCTGGCCCAAGACTGCCAGTGCATTCTCCTGCAACAGGTAATACATAAGCATGCGTTTCACAGGATGGCTTGTAATCACAGCATCAACTTTCGCCTCTTTTAATACCGCTCGCACGATTTCAGACACCACACCGCCATCAATAACCTCCGATGAGATAAAGGGAGGAAGGTTGACACTATGAATTTCATTCTCATGGGGTGAAAACAGTGCTGTCGTCACACGCGGTCCGGTAGCCATAGCAGATACAGGATAGAACAGAAGCAAAACAATCATGGCAAAGAGAGATTTGGTAATCGTATCACTGGTAGATAGTTTCATGATCACTCCTAATCTGCCACAGCCGATGCCGATTGTACCAGCACCTTGTCCCATAATTCAAAATGATGGCCAAACGGGTTCGTCTGACTCAGGAATATCGTAATCTTCTGTTCCTTCGGATCTACGCTGAAGCGGGTGGAATAGATTCCAGCCCACTCATAGGTTCCAATATCACCACTATCAACAGCGTGCTCTCTGTCCTGCTGGATAGCAAACCCCAGTCCGAATTTCCAACCCTTGCTGTGCAGAAATTCGGCATCAAAACGACCGCTGTGATTCGTGGCAGTCATCAACTCTACACTCTTACGACCAAGAATCCGGACGCCATCAAGTTCCCCTCCATTGAGATACATCTGGGTAAAACGGAAATAATCATAGGCTGTGGAAAGCACGCTGGCACCGCCGGACAAATATTTACCGGATTGTGCCCGAGCATCACCTGGGTTCAGGCAGAGATCACCGACCACAATCGGTTTATCATCAGCGCGAACCAGCCCCCCTTGCCAGTCACTTTTCCAAACTGCAGCCAGGCGATGAAGTTTCTCCCGGGGAAGATAGAAGTGACTGTCATTCATCTTCAAAGGTTTGAAGATACGTTCTTCTACAAAGCTGTCGAACTTCTGACCGGATACCACTTCCACCAGATAACCCAATACATCCGAGTTCAGTCCGTACTCCCATACCTCTCCGGGCTGGGCATATAGGGGCAAACGAGCAAGCCGCTTCACCATCTCACCAATGGCTTCATCCGGCCTGCAAAAACCGTCGGTGATACCGGCCTCTTTGTACATCTGAACCACCATATTCCGGCCCGGGCTCGGATACACATCGTTGAGAAAGAGATAAAGTATGCCGGATGTATGTGCCAGCAGGTCACGGATCTGCACCTCACGCTTCACAGGCTCCAGTTTATAGGGGAAAGCCGAGCCTTCGGGCTGTGGCACCAGCACCTTCTGGTTGCGGAACTCAGGTATATATTTGGATACAGGATCGGAAAGCAGCAGCTTACCCTGCTCATATAGCATCATGATCGCTGTACTGGTGATGGGCTTGGTCATCGAAACAATCCTGAAAATCGTATCTCGCTGCATAGCCTTGCCGCTGTCGGCAAGGCCCGAGGCTCTGAAATAGGCAATTTGTCCTTTGCGTGCGACCAACACTACGGCCCCACCGATCTTCTTTTGACTTACATGTTCATCAATCAGCCTGTCCATATTGATCAAACGCTCGGAGGAGAGCCCCACCTCTTCAGGTTTGCTAAGCTTATAATCAGCAGCAAATACCGGTGTAGTAATCGCAATCACAACAAAAGAGAGGAAAGGGAGAATCTTTTGATACATGGGTATGGCTTCCTCCTGTTGCTCTGCTAAAATGCTCAAACCATGACAGACTTGTACAAACAGAGGTAAGCACAAAAGACTATCAGGAACGGGGCAGCACTGTATGTATCGCGAGAATACCATAAAAGATGAGTCATTCATTGATCATAGGTAGTTTAAATATTGTTTGCCATCAGTTATTCGTCAAATGTAGCCAGAACTTCTCCCCAGCATTGCACTATTCCGTCCATGTCAGAATAAAAATGAGGTGCAAAACGAATACCGCCGGCACGATTGGCACACACAAGCCCTGCCCCCATCAGCTTATGATAAAGGGCCGTATGTCCCAGGTGGTCCAGCCCCTTGTGCCTGAAGCTGACTATGCCTGCAAAACGGCCGGGATGATCGGATGTAATCAACTCCAGTTGAGATTCGGATTGCACCCAAGCCATCAGCTGTTTTGACCTCGCCAGCACTGCAGCCTCAACCTGCTCCATACCCACACCTTCAAACAGGGAGAGGCTCGCATTGAGAGCACAAATACCGAGCATATTGGGGCTGCCCGGTTCAAAGCGGCGAGCAGAGCTGGCGGGAGTCCAATCCATGGCATCAAAGTCCCCTAGCCGCTCAATCATATGCCAGCCATATTGCTGCAGTTTCAGCTGATCACGCGCCTCAGCTCTGGAATAGAACACTGCTATGCCTTCGGGACCCAGCATCCATTTATGCGCATCGGCTACCACGAAATCGGCCTGACATGCCTCTACATCAAAGTTTAACGCACCCAGACTCTGAATCGCATCCACACAGAACAGGATGCCGTTATCATGACAGAATCGGCCCAGCCGGTTCAGATCCATGCAAAGACCCGTAGCAAACTGCACAGAACTGATACTCAGTAATCGCGTTCGCTCATCACAAAGCGCCATCATGGCAGCTTCCGGGTCATCCATCGAAACATCCGCCTGCCTCAGCTCCACACCCTTATTTGAGAGTGACTCCCAAACGATACGATTGGAGGGGAACTCCTGATTACTGGTAACGACACTGTCCCCTGCCTGCCACTCCAGCCCATAGGCAATCAGGGAGAGTGCTTCAGATGTGTTCTTACTCAGCGCAATATCATCGACCGAATCTGCCCCAAGCAGCCACTGAAGCCTGCGCCTGAGTTCGGCCTCTGTTTTCAGCCACTCCAGATATCCGGCGGCACCGCGATACATGTTTTCATCAGCAAAAGCTCTCACCGCATCACGTGTGCGCCTCGGCCAGACGCCGACTGCCGCATGGTTAAGATAGATCAGATCGTCATCGAGAGGGAACTCTTCAGCCAAAGTATTCATCTCCCCACTCCACCGCTATTGCAACCATTCTGCAAGCTGCTCTGAGGCATCAGGAAGTCGTGCCAGTTTGATGAAATGGGCACATCGCAGGCATGAATAATAATGTGTGCATTTGCAGAATATGCGGACATGAACTACGCTCAAGTTAACAGTTTTTTAGAGCTGTTGCGGAGATGACCCAGAACTCAAGGCTTGACCCCAAATATCCTCAGCAATCATCAGTGGAGAAAAGAGTATGAAATCTATGACTTGCAAACAACTCGGCGGGGCATGTGATGCAGTATTCCATGCTAACAGTTTTGAAGAAATTGCTGAAATGAGCAAAAACCATGGTATGGAGATGGTTCAGCAAGGCGATGAAGAGCATCTAAATGCCATGGATGCCATGAAAGAGCTTATGAAAAAGCCTGGTGCCATGAAGGGATGGTTTGAAAGCAAAAGAAAGGAATTTGATGCTTTACCAGAGAGTTAACAGACTCAGACCAAGCCTCCCCTATGCTGGAAGGCTGACTGCTTTTCATGCAGAAGGGTAAGCGTCCCCTTAAATAAAAATGGAGCAACAAGAAGCTCATGCACCTGAAACTCATCATAAGAAGCGAAACTAATGCTGATATCACTGCAATAACGAATGTGACGGTCGCTGCATTCAAGTCCCTTGAGATCAGCAGCCATACCGAGCAATTTATTATAGAGGCCCTGCGCGCCGCCAACGCTCTCTCTATATCGCTTGTAGCGGAAACAGATGGGCTAGTGATTGGACATATCGGATTTTCGCCCTTGATGATTTCAGATAGTACGCAGAATTGGTACGCTCTTGGGCCAGTTTCAGTATTGCCAGAGTTCCAGCGACAGGGTGTTGGCAAAGCCTTGATAAAAGAAGGGTTGTCACGACTTAAAGAGATGAATGCGGGAGGATACTGCCTTGTTGGCCATCCGGATTACTACAGGAAATTCGGATTTAAGAATGTGCCGGAACTCGTGTGCGTGGGAGTGCCACAGGATCTATTTTTCGCTCTCTCTTTTGACGGGCACATGCCGCAGGGAGAGGTCTCTTTTCATGAGGCATTCAAAGCAAACGGCTAACAATGTAAATTCCTCCAGTCGCATTTCCACAACACTAGTATGAGGAAATCGAGGAAGGTTCAACTTGACCCGAATTATTGCTTTATATCGAGAAAAGATATGCGGTTAGGAAAAAGAATAGTAATTAACTACACCCTCCTTATTGGATTTCTTGTTATACCGAACCCCACCGTTGGGCATGCTACTACAATTGAATCTGATTTAAATCGTCAGCAACATATGGAAGAAAGCCCACAATGGAACGGTCAAACATTCCAAAATCCAGAACGGACTCCAGATGTCGAATGGGGGCCAAGTCTGAAGATGTTCTGGAATTATTTCTTCAATAAATCAGGAGAATATATAGCTGATCCTCCACTGCCTGCAATGCCATTTGATATTTACCAATGGAATGGACAGCGAGATTTACAGTTCGCCTGGCTGGGACACACAACCTTCCTTATTAAGATTGATGATAAAGTAATTCTCACCGATCCCATATTCTCACAGCGAGCAGGCTCCTTTGGCTGGATGAGTCCTAAGCGATATTCTAAAACGCTCCCTTCAACAGACGCCCTTCCAAAGCTCGATGTGGTATTAATCACTCATAATCATCCCGACCATCTGGATGAGGGTTCAATTAAGATGCTTATTTCCAAGACCCGGCACTTCGTTACACCTCTGGCCGTGGGGCAATTATTGGAAGAGTGGGGTGTGCCTCATAATAAGATACACGAACTTGACTGGTGGCAGGCAAAATCCATTAATGGTTTAACGATTACCGCAGCACCTGCCACACACACTTCTGAGCGAGGCGTTTTTGACAAAGACAAAACGCTTTGGGCCTCCTATGGAATTCAGGGAAACCAACAGAACATATACCTTAGTGGGGATTCTGGTTGGTTTAAGGACCTCTACGTAATAGGTGAACGACTGGGGCCGTTCGATGTCACCTTCTTTGAGATTGGAGCTTACAGTAATTTGAAAGGCCAGATGGAGCTACATTACACCCCCGAACAGGCGATTGAAGCACATCAGGCTGTAAAAGGTAAATTGATAATCCCGAGCGGCTGGGGCACCTTTAATTTAGGACTGTTTCCCTGGCACGAACCTATCGAGCGATTTTTGATTAAAGCTAATCAGGATGGTATCGATTATCTTACTCCAAAAATTGGAGAGGTAGTCATTCCAGGGAAAGCAGGTGGTGACACAGCATGGTGGGAACCATTTATCAAAAATAAATAGTAAACCAGTAGAAGCCACATGATTGAACAACGCAAAAGAGGTCTAAAAGAACAATTTCATACAAATAGACAATATCATTTGCAATTCATTGACCTGACTGGATACACCGGCAATCTGCATCAGAATCCTCGGCTTGAAACTTTTCTACCCAGGCACTTTCTTAGTGCCTGGGTAGACTAGATGGAGATAAGTATGGAAAATCAGGCGCGCCTCACCAGCTCAGTCATAACAGGAAAGGTTTGAAGGGGAACCGATGTTGCGAAATATTGTGCTGATATACATCGCCTTATCGCTTAGTGGCTGCACTATCATTAACGCTGTTATCGCCATGAACAAATCCACGGATCATTTTATTCCACTGGAAGCCGACAGTCGCGTGGTTTATGAGACTGGAGCAGAGTCCGTGGCTAAAACTGTAGCTGGCAAGCTTGCTTTCGCGCTCCATACCGTTGAGCAGCAGCAATTCAGAAAGTTCACAACACCTGTAGTTATCCATGTTTGCAGCTCTGTAGAAAGCTTTACTGCTTATTGCGTACAGAGCAGAGCGGTCGGATGTGTGTTAAATGAAAGACTCTTTCTCTCACCCAACGTAAAACATCGGGTGAAAGCAGTTTTGACACACGAATTGTCTCATTTGCACATGGAGCAACAACTGGGGATGCTAGCCTGGTATTCGAATGTTCCTGTATGGTTTAAAGAGGGCCTGGCTGTCTATGTATCCGGTGGCGGAGGTGCTGAAAGAGTATCAGCCGATGCAGCGATTAAAGCTATCAACTTAGGTTTATCATTTACCCCGGATGCACATGGCAGTTTGATATCTCACAAATCAGCCAGCTCTTACGGTTTGAAACCGCATATGTTTTATCGGCAGGCATCACTATTTGTAGAATATCTACACAAGAAAGATATAACAGGGTTCAAAGAGCTTTTGCTCGCCCTTGCCGATGGAGATGCATTTGATCATGCTGTTTCCACCGCATATGGCATGCCCTTGCGCGGGATATGGCAAAACTTTATCCAACAACTCAAAGCTTAACCTCATTACAGAGAGAGGCGTGCCAAAGCACGCCCCTTATACAGATATTGATCTGGCTGTTGCATTCAGTCCCTGAAGTTGGTGAACGATAATGGTCGATCCGTATCCATACCCTTAACCAGTGCCATCACAGCCTGCAAGTCATCACGTTTTTTGCCGGTGACTCGTACCTGATCACCCTGGATGGAGGCCTGCACCTTCATCTTCTCATCCTTGATCTTTTTAACAATCTTCTTGGCAAGCTCACTACTCACACCCTGCTTGATGGTGATCTCCTGACGTTTGCAACCACCGCTTGCATCCTCAGGCTCACCGTACTCCAGACATTTCGGATCCAGCTTCCGGCGCACCAGTTTGGCACGCAGCAATTCGGTCACTGTATTCAACTTGTTGATTTCGTCACCCACAGCGGTAATCGACGACTCACCAAGCTCGATGCTGGAGTTGGAGCCTTTAAAATCAAAACGGGTCGTGATCTCCTTGACCACCTGATTCACCGCATTGCTCATCTCCTGCATATCGGTTTCACTGACTACATCAAAACTGGGCATATCCCCTCCAAAAGTGTTTTAAAACCGAAATGTTGCCCTTTGGGGCTTTGACAAGCAATGCGCCACACTTAGGTTTACGGAATCAGGAGGCCTCGTTGCCACAAGACTTCAATCATGATTTTTCTGACAGGACTCAAGCCAAGCCCTCAGGGAACTCAAAAACAGTACAGAAACGCCCCCGTCTAAAGACTCCGACGATACCCCGGCCGGGCTGGTTCCCCCTGCTTGGTGCTCTGATCGGTTTTGCATTTATCATGCTACTGATTGGAAGCGCGGGCGATGATGTCGATGCACGCAGTCAGCCGCATGAAGAGTGGATCAATCCTGAGCTTATCATCTCTGCTGATGGCAGCTCCCGGATACGCCAAACCAGCCTGAAGTCCGGTGACAACGCTATTTCAGCCTTAATGCGCCTTGATTTTGATAGACGGACAGCCCATCACATTATCATGGCAGCCAATGCCAGTTATAAATTGAAAAACATCCGGGCTGGACAGTCTTTCAAACGCATCGACAGTAAAGCTGGCACAGAGATACTTTACAATATCAATGGGCTACAGCGCCTGCAGCTGAAGCGAGCCAGCGACCAGGATCAGTGGCAATCAACGCTGGTGGAACGGCCTGTTTTTATCCGTCAGCGCGTAGCTTCAGCCAATATTGAAGGTAGCCTGTTCTATTCGGCTTCGCTCGCAGGGATTGATCAGCGAACGACGATGAATCTGGTAGACATCTTTGCATGGGATATCGACTTTGCCCGTGACATGCGCAATGGCGACAGCTTCCAGGTCGTCTATGAAGAGCGTTATGATGATGCCGGGAAAACACTGGAGAGTAAAATACTGGCGGCCAAATTTATCAATCAGGGTGAAGAGTATCATGCTGTTCGTTACGAACAGGCTGATGGTAAAGCCGACTACTTCACTCCGGAAGGAAAAAGCATGCGCAAGGCTTATCTTAAAGCGCCTGTAAAATTTTCTCGCATCTCCTCGCGCTTCAAGCTTAAACGTAAACATCCCGTACTCGGCTACACACGCGCTCATCGCGGTGTCGATTATGCATCTCCCTCTGGCACACCGGTACATGCTATTGGTGACGGTCGTATTACGTTTGTAGGATGGAAAGGCGGTTATGGCCGTTATATCCAGATACGCCACAACAACCGCAACCATACCACCTCTTATGCGCATCTGCGCCGTTATGCCAAAGGCATGGCACGAGGCAAAAAAGTGCGCCAGGGTCAGGTGATCGGATATGTTGGCATGTCTGGTTTGGCAACAGGGCCACACCTGCATTTTGAGTTCCGTTCACGTGGCCGGGCAGTGAATCCGCTAACGGTCAAACACCCACCGGCCAAGCCTGTCAATAAAGCAGAAAAAGAGCGTTTTATGCAGCAGACCGGGCCACGCTTGGGTATGCTGAAACAATCATCACATCATTATGTCTGGGGCTGATATGAATCGAGAATCATGGTTGGCTAAAGCCAGTAACGTCCTGGATATTGAGATCGACGCACTCAAGGCGCAACGCGATGCCCTGGACGATAGCTTTGCCGATGCTATCGAAGCCATATTGGCCATAGATGGGAAACTGGTCGTTCTCGGCATGGGTAAATCCGGCATTATTGCTAAAAAAATAGCAGCCACATTCGCTTCAACCGGCACCCCTGCATTTTTTGTCCACGCCGCTGAAGCACAACACGGCGACCTGGGCATGATTACCGGCTCTGATATCGTACTTGCACTCTCTCACAGCGGGGAAACCACAGAGGTGTCCGGATTACTGCCTGAGATCAAGCGGCGCGGAGCCAGGGTTATTGCAATCACCGGCAACCGCTCTTCCACACTGGCTCAGCACGCAGACATCGTATTACATATCCCTGTTATCAAGGAGGCCTGCTCGCTCAACCTTGCCCCTACGGCATCGACAACCGCCACGCTGGCGCTTGGTGATGCACTGGCTGTAGTGCTGCTCAATCATCGTGGTTACAAGGAAGAGGACTTTGCCCGTGTTCACCCGGCTGGAAGCCTGGGTCGCAAACTACTGCGTGTTTCTGATGTGATGCATAAAGGCAAGGCATTACCCCTGGTAGACCACCAGGCAAGCCTGCGAAATGCAATTATGGAGATGAGTTCACACAGACTGGGCATAACCGGCGTCATTGAAAACGGGAAACTTGCAGGCTGCCTGAGTGATGGGGATCTGCGCCGTATTCTTGAATCCGGTCACATGGAGCTTGATGCGCCCGTACATAGTCTGATGCATCGCAATCCGATGACCATAGCAGCCAACATGCTTGCCAGTGAAGCCTTGAGGATTATGGAAGAGCATAAGATTATGGTGTTGTTCATTCTTGATGAACAGGAAAAACTGGATGGTATCATCCATATGCATGATATCCTGCAGGGTGGTGTGTAATGAGTATTCATAAAGGGTTTGACTTCCCGTTTGATAAAGCACGCGCCATCCGCATGCTGATTCTCGATGTAGATGGTGTGATGACTGACGGCTCGATCATCATGGACAAGAATGGCGATGAACTGAAAGCCTTTAATGTGCGTGATGGCCATGGCATCAAACTGATCCAACGTATTGGCATCAAAATCGCAATCATCACCGGCCGCGGTTCGCCTGTTGTAGAAGCGCGAGCCAATGATTTGGGCATCGAATATGTGATTCAGAAAAGCCTGAACAAAGCAGAAGCTCTGGCAACGCTTGAAGAGCGTTCAGGCATTCCTGCTACGTATTGCGCCATGATGGGCGATGATATTATTGACCTGCCACCGATGTACCGCTGCGGCCTGAGCTTAGCCCCTTCTGACGCATGCCCGGCGGTTTTGAACCATGTCGACTGGATCTCTGATTGTCCCGGTGGCCGCGGTGCTATCAGGCAAGCTGCAGAAGGTATCATACTTGCCAAAGATGGCTGGTCTGATGTGATGGACAGGTATCAAATTTCACCTTCAGATTGTGGCTGGAAAATCTAAGGACACGATGTCGATCTCTTTCTGGCAAGGCCTGAAATGGATAAGTCTTCTGCTTTCGATTGGCAGCATCGTAGTCGCAGTATTGTTGATGTGGTTTCAGGGTCCGCAAGAGGTAGCCACCGAAACAGCAGAATCTGAAAAACCACAAACTAGGGTTGAAAGTCCGGTTATCGTAGAACGCAAAGATGGCAATATGATCTGGCAGTTGCGGGCAGAAGAAGCCAATCAACAACTCGACGGCCAAATGAACCTGGTCTCTCCTACCCTGACACTGTTCACCCAATCCGGGCAGGAGGTCATTATCAATAGTAAACAGGCATGGTTTGACCCTCTGCAAAGAGATGTGCGCTTCCAGGACGATGTCAAAGTACATTACAAACAGTGGCTGCTTTTATCTCAACAATTGACCTATGTCAGCGCAAGCGATGTGCTTCATATTCCTGAAGCATTCAGCATCAAAGGTGGAAGTATAACGGCCAGGGGGAAAAATATGCGCTTGCATCGAAGCAGTGAACAGATCAACGTAGATGATGGAATATGGATTGAAGATAAAGACCCCCAGTGGCAGGGAGAAGAACAGTGATTAGAATTTTTGTAACCTGCCTGCTGTTACTCTGTACGCAACAGGTCTGGGCTGGCCCTATTTCAATAGAGTCAGGAAAAATGACCTTTTTCCATAAAAGCAATCAGGCCGTGTTTATTCAAGATGTTTATCTCCAGCGTGATGAGTTTGCGCTTCACTGCGACAAGTTAATCGCCTACTATAAGAACAATCAGCTCGATCATGCTGAGGCATTCGGCAATATCAGGCTCGAACAGGGTGAAATCACCGGCAGCGCTGATAAGGCGCTACTCAATCAGGGTAAAGGCAAACTCACATTGATCGGCAATGCCGTTCTGCAGCAGCAAGGCAGCCGAGTGCAGGGCGAAACCATCATCCACTATATCGACCAGGAAAAAACCATTGTTCAGCCCAAAAAGGGTGGCAGAACGCGTATGGTGATAGAATCTGATGATAGTGGTGCAAAACTTTTACCCGGTGGAGACAAACCTCGTGAGTAGCAGACATCACCTCTCAGCCAGAGGACTGTGTAAATCCTATCGCACCACCCAGGTGGTTTCCGGCGTCGACCTGGATGTCTATTCAGGCGAATGCATTGGACTTCTCGGCCCCAACGGAGCAGGTAAAACCACCAGCTTTTACATGGTTTGTGGCCTGATACAATCCGATTCAGGCAACGTTGCCCTGGATGATCAGGATATCACCAGACAAGCCATGCACCTGCGCGCACGCAGTGGTATCGGCTACCTGCCACAGGAAGCAAGTATATTCCGCAAACTTACTGTACGCGAAAACCTGTTGGCTATCTTTGAAACACTGGATCTGCCTGACATTCAGATTGAAGAAGAGATGGAAGAGCTGCTTCTGGAACTTGGCATTGAAGGTGTACAGCATCAGAAAGCCTTCACACTCTCAGGCGGCCAGCGCAGACGTACAGAGATTGCCCGTGCCCTGGTCACCAAACCACGATTTCTGCTTCTTGATGAACCGTTTGCCGGCGTTGACCCGATTGCCGTGGAAGATATTCAGGCCATCATCGCCGAGTTGAAAAGCAAGGGGATTGGTATTCTGATTACCGATCACAATGTTCGTGATACGCTATCTATTTGTGATCGTGCTTATTTGATGAGTGCCGGAAAGATCATCGTACATGGAAGTGCGGATGAAATCATTGCTCATCCGGATGCCCGCCGCCTATATCTCGGTGAAAGTTTTTCAATGTAAGGTCAATAATAATAGTCGGCCCTGCTTTATGAAGCGATGGTTGCAAGCGATGAGAAGAGACAGGAGCGAATGAACAAGGCTATGCAAACAGGCAATGATAAAAGAGCAATCATTACGGCAATGACAGGAGCATCAGGTGCAGCATATGGCCTGGAATTGATCCAGCGTCTTGCTCAGGCAGGTGTGCAACAACACCTGCTGCTCTCCAGGGCAGCTGAAGTCGTGCTCAAACAGGAAGCAGGCATCACCCTGCCCGACAATACAGACCAGAAGCTGTCGGTGCTTTGCGAGCACCTGAATATTTCAAGCGAACTCATACAGGCCTATACACTAAAAGACTGGTTCTCACCTGCCGCATCAGGCTCCGCAGGCATCAAACAGATGGTCATCATCCCCTGCTCTATGGGCACCCTGGCCAGGATATCCGGAGGCATGTCAGACAATCTAATAGAACGAGCTGCCGATGTGATTCTTAAGGAAAAACGACAACTTATTATTGTACCGCGAGAGACACCGTTATCGACCATCCATCTCGAAAACATGCTGAAACTCTCCCGGATGGGCACCCACATCATTCCAGCCATGCCCGGTTTCTATCACAACCCGACATCAGTGGATGAGATCATCAACTTCATCGTAGACCGTGTACTTGAGCACCTCAATTTGCCTAATCCGGAGAGCAAGAAATGGGGTATTTAATGATTATACGCAGATGTTTCATAAGCCTGCTTATTCCACTGCTCTTGTCTGGTTGCAC
>Ga0316202_10000585_pt1 | contig 37120 bp, 35 predicted proteins | sample 3monrhotite_MG_FD_204934 | JGI IMG/M metagenome (GOLD analysis project Ga0316202, IMG submission 204934) | Microbial mat bacterial communities from mineral coupon in-situ incubated in ocean water Damariscotta River, Maine, United States -... | ecosystem: Environmental > Aquatic > Marine >...
CCACCACTTCGATTCCGTCATTGCCCGATTGGCTCACCGCCAGCAGGAACCCGTCACGGATATCCACACCCAGACCCGCACCGCCGCCGGTCAGCGTGGTGATCACACCGACCTTCACCTTGGCATGACCATCCGCAACAGCGGCACCCGCCATCGCCAAGGCAACAGCAGTGGCCGCGCCCAATGTCTTGAGGCCCATCTTGGCCATCTTTCTTGTTTGCATTTTTCGTCTCCCTGGTAACTTCGGCCCGTCATTGCGCGGGCCCTTTCGGCACGATGTGCCAATCGCGGACCATTTTCCATGGTCTTTATGAGGGTGACGCTACTTTAGAGAGGAATTTATTTCAAGTTCAAAATATTTGAGCTTGAAATTTTACCGCAAAACAAGAAACGGCGGCACAGTTTTCACTGCACCGCCGCTCAAATCTTCGCTCTGATCAGGATCAGTTGCTGGCTTCGACAGCCGGACCAACAGACACCAGATAGGCCCAAACGTCTTTGGCCGCCTGCTCATCCTTCAGGCGGAAAGACATCTTGGACTTGGCTTTTTTGTCATCCAGATAGGTCCGCAGGTATTTCTTGGAATCGGCTGTGAAGGCCACAAATTCCGCCTCGTTCCACGCCAGACCGGCCTCACCCGCCGCCTTCAGCGACTTGCCGTATTTCTTGCCAAAGTCCTCATCGCTGCCCGCAACGCGGCCAAAGATGCCATAAAGGTTCGGACCACTGCGCCCGCCCTTGGCAATCGCTTCGCCATCCGCATCAATCACGGAATGGCAGGATTTGCACTTCTTGAACACGGCCTCACCGGCAGCGGCATCACCTGTGGCGTGACCATCTGCAAACGCCGGACCCGCAGCAAGGGCAAGCCCCAGAACAGCCAATTTCAATTGTTTCATCTCGGAACTCCTTTTCGGTATTCACTATGCCTAATATGGCGATAGCGGCTTCTACCTTAAATTGCCACCAGTAGAAATATTCGAAAGGTACATCGGCGTCTTTGTCGCAGCGGCCCATTGCACGGCCAATTCCCCTTGCACATCACCGCCCTTTTGGTTTTGACAGGGCAACCTCATTTGATCGGGCTTTTGATGACCAACACCACCGAAAATCTCAAAATCATGATCCCTGCATGGGTGGACGGCACCCTGATCCCTGTCGAAAAGCTGGAAACCCATCTGCGCGGACTGCGCCACCTCGCGGTGTCTGTTTTTGTGATCCGCGACGGCAAGATCCTGATCCAGCGGCGGGCGCTGTCCAAATATCACACGCCGGGTCTATGGGCGAATACCTGCTGCACCCATCCCGATTGGGATGAACCCCCTGCCCAATGTGCCACCCGCCGCCTGACCGAAGAGCTGGGCATAACCGGCCTCACCCTGACCCATCGCGGACAAGTCGAATACTGCGCCAAGGTTGGCAACGGGTTGACCGAACATGAACTAGTTGATGTTTATCTTGCCGATGCGTCCGATGACATGCCGCTGGCCCCCAACCCGGACGAGGTCATGGACACCCGTTGGATCACGCTGGAGGATCTCAGGGCAGAGATTGCGAAAACGCCCGAGGGCTTTACCCCTTGGCTGCATATCTATCTGGACCGCCACAGCGACATGATCCTTGGGCCGGCAATAGCCCTGAGCAGGATCTAGGCGCCGCAAGAAAAGAGGCCTCTATCAAGGTTTTCGAAGTCGAATTCTTGTGATGGGTTGCTTGAGCAACCCCCACATCGCTCGGCAGTTTTATCCAGACATCGCAACCGAAAATCCTGCAGGCCAAGGAAGCGATGCTGTGCCAGATTGCGGTGGCGAACCTGTTGCCCGAATAGAGGCGGGCGATAAAGCCGCCCGCCAGCTATTCGAAAACTACCCTCAGATCAGCTATTGGGGCGCACCCTTGCAGCGCTTTTGTCTGCAAAGGCCGCGAGGCGCGACCTGGCATCGGGCTGGGTGTTGACCACACCGGCGACAACCGCCTCGGCATAGGCCGCATCCATCGCGGACATGTTTTGCATGTGGCTGATCGCGGAGCAGATGGCGAAGTTGGTCAGGGGCAAGTTTTGCGCGGCGGCGCGGGCCAATTCCATAGCTTTGTCAAAGCTGGACCCATCGACGATATATTGGGCCAAGCCCAGATCAACGGCTTCTTGCCCCTGATACACCCGGCCCGTGAGCATCATGTCGATCATCCGGGATTTTCCGACCAGATCTGCCACGCGGATGGTCGCGCCGCCACCGGTGAACAACCCACGCTGACCTTCGGGCAGGGCGAAATAGCAGGTCTGATCCATCACCCGCACATGGGCGGAACTGGCCAATTCGAGACCGCCACCAACAACCGCGCCTTGCAGGGCAGCGATCACAGGTACGCCGCCATATTCCATCTTGTTGAACGCCTCGTGCCAACGCAGGCAGACGTGCATGAAATCCGCCGGACTGCGGTCTTGGTCGTGGTGTTCGATTAGATCGAGACCGGCGCAGAAGTGATCACCGGACCCAGCCAGAACCACGGCTTTGACACCGGCGCGAGGGGCAAGGGAGAAAAAATCCACCAGCTCTTCGATGGTGTCGATATCCAGCGCGTTGCGCTTTTTCGGGCGGTTTAGGGTCACAACCCACACGCCATCGTCCTGTGGGGCGAGGTCGAGGTTGGTGTAGTCGGAGATGTTGATGGTCTTGGTCATGGGATACGTCCTTTGTGCGATATGGGGCGCGGTTGATCAGGCGAAATCAAGCGCGATCAAGCTGTCTTCTCCGCCGGTGATGCGGCGCTTTTGGGTCTCGGCCTCGACCAGTATGTGGTCGGCGTAATAGCGGGCGGTGGCAATTTTGGCCTTGAGGAAAGGCGTGCTGTTTCCCGATGCGATCTCGGCCTGAGCGGCCAAAAGGGCGCGGGCCATTTGCCAGCCGCTGACCAGATTTCCGGCCAGCATTAGATAGGGCACCGAACCGCCGTAAGCCGCGCTGGGGTTTTGTTTGGCAGTGGCCAGAAAATGCGCCACGACAGTTTCAAAGGCCGCGCGGGCGGTGGAAAGTTGTTTGCCGACGGATTGCGCAATCGGATCGCCAGCGGCCAGATCGGCCTCGGTGCCTTTGATCATCGCGGCGAGGGCGAGAGCGGTCCGCCCGCCATTGCGCAGGGTTTTGCGGCCAATCAGATCGTTGGCCTGAATGGCGGTTGTGCCCTCGTAGATCGGCAAAATGCGTGCATCGCGGTAATGCTGGGCCGCGCCGGTTTCTTCGATGAAGCCCATGCCGCCATGGACCTGAACCCCGGCAGAGGCGACATCAATGGCCGATTCGGTGCAGTAGCCCTTAACCAGCGGCGTCAGGAATTCAGAGATGGCAGAAGCCTCGGCGCGGTCCCCTTCACTGGCGGCGTGACGGGCGAGGTCTTGCCAGCCTGCGGTAAAGGCGGCGAGGGCGCGGCCCCCTTCGGCCAGGGCCTGCATCCGGGCCAAAAGGCGGCGCACATCAGGATGGTGGATGATGGTCACGGCCTCGCGGGTGGAACCGTCAACCGGGGCGCTTTGCACGCGGTCCTTGGCAAAGGTGAGCGCTTGCTGAAAGGCGCGTTCGGCGATCCCGACCCCTTGCAGACCCACGGCATAGCGGGCGGAATTCATCATCTCGAACATATAGCTGAGCCCGGCGTTTTCGTCGCCGATCAGATAACCGGTTGCATTTTCGAATTGCAGAACCGCGGTTGGGCTGGCGGAAATGCCGAGCTTGTGTTCGATGCTGACACATTGCACGGAATTACGGTCGCCCAATGTGCCGTGATCGCCTACCATAAATTTAGGCACCAGAAACAGGCTGATCCCTTTGACGCCGGCGGGCGCGTCCGGGGTGCGGGCCAACACCAGATGAACGGTGTTTTCCGACATGTCGTGTTCGCCGTAGGTGATGAAAATCTTGGTGCCGGTGATGGCGTAGGTGCCATCGTCATTGGGGACGGCTTTGGATTTCACCAGCGCCAGATCGCTGCCCGCTTGTGGTTCGGTCAGGTTCATGGTGCCGGACCATTTGCCGGAGGTGAGATTGGCCAGATAGGTTTGCTTTTGCGCGTCAGATCCGGCGGTCAAGAGCGCCTCAATCGCGCCATCGGTCAGCAGCGGACATAGGGCAAAGCTCATGTTTGCGGCGTTGAGCATTTCGGTCGCCGCCGCGCCAACGGAACGGGGCAGACCTTGGCCGCCAAACGCTTCGGGGTGTTGCAGGCTTTGCCAGCCCATTTCGACAAATTGGGTATAGGCCTCGGTAAAGCCGTCGGGCATGGTCACGCGGCCCGCGTTGTATTGGGCGCCGGTCTGATCGCCGGAGGCATTGAGGGGCGCGATGACCTCTCCGCAGAACCGGCTGTATTCCTCAAGAACGGCGCCGATATCATCCAGATCGAGCCCGTCATATTGTGGCAAGGCCGAGATTTTGTCCCATTGTGTCAGATGGGTGATGTTAAAGAGCATGTCTTGGGTCGGGGCGGTGAACATTTTGATGTCTCCGGTTGGCAGCTGCGTTGCGCCATACATAGCGGACAAAGGGGGGCTTGCCATCTCTTCTATGGACGCAAAACTTGCAAAAAGTGACAAAGCCGCGCGATATGGGGCAATGAACAGCGCGAAGACCCTTACAATATTGCCAACTGTGTCGCGGGCCTTTCTGGATGATTGGCTGGCGGTGCTGCGCCGTGATTGTTCGGCGTGCCAGATGGCGGATTTTCTGGACAAGACCGGACTTTCGGCGGTGAACGGGGCGCGGGGGCGCGTGACCCATGACCAGATAGTGCGGCTGTATCAAATGGTGGTGGCGGAAACCGGGGATGAGATGATGGGCCTGTGCAGCCGGACCATCCGGCCCGGTGCGCTGAAGCATCTGTGCGCCTCGGTGCGGGGGGCGTCGTCGCTGTCTGCGGCGCTGTTCCGGTTTACGTCGTTTTGGAACCTGCTGTTGGATGACTACGAGATGACGCTGGAAAACGACGGCGAGACCCTGCGCATGGCCTTGTTGCCACGGGGGGATCAGGCGCCGCAGCGGTTTGGCCATATGTTGCTGCTCAAGCTGACGCATGGGGTTGCGTCCTGGCTGGCGGGATATGAGCTGCCGCTGACCTCGGTCGGGTTTTGTTTTGCGCGGCCGGAGTTTGCCGCAGATTATCCGATCCTGTTTCCGGCGGCGATCCGGTTTGGGCAGGCGCAGTCCTATGTGAGTTTTGATGCCAGCGTCGGGCCGATGCCGGTGTCGCGCACAGAGGCAGAGATGCAGGAATTTTTGATCCGTGCGCCGCGCGACTGGATTTTCACCAGCCTGAATGAACACGCGCTGCCGCTGCGGGTGCGGGAATTATTGCTGGCCTCGGATAGGTTGGAGGCCGGGCTAAGGGACGCGGCGCAGCAGTTGCACCTGACGCCGCGCACATTGATGCGGCGGCTGGATGCGGAAGGCACGTCCTTTCAGGGGATCAAGGACGGGTTGCGCCGGGATCTTGCGATCCGCGATCTGGCGCAGGGGGGCAAGAGCATTGAGGCGATATCGCTTGATGTCGGGTTTGCCTCGGCGGCGAATTTTCACCGCGCCTTCAAACGTTGGACGGACCTGACGCCGGGGGCGTACCGCAAGAAATCACGGATCAGCGCCCCGGCGCAGGGGGCAGGCGTTTAGCCTGCGATGCGGTGGGCCACGCAGCGCCCCGGTGTCAGCCCTTGCACTTTTTCAACGATCGACACGGCATCAATGCCAAAGTGGCGATAGAGATCGGCGATGGTGCCTGTCTGGCCAAAGTGTTCGACGCCGAGCGGAATGGTCTGATGCCCAACCACGGACCCAAGCCAAGACAGCGTGGCGGGATGGCCATCAATCACCGTGATCAGTTTGCAATCACGGGGCAAGGCGGACAGTAGGGTTTCGACATGGCTTTGCGCGGCTGCATTGCCACGGGCGCGGGCGCGTTGCGCCGCCGTCCAGCCCGCATTCAACCGGTCCGCAGAGGTCACGGACAGCACGCCAACATCGCGCCGCCCTTCGGCGATGATGCCGGCCGCTTTGATCGCTTCGGGGGCGACGGCCCCTTGATAGGCGATCACCACCTCACAATTTGGCCCCGGCTTGCGCAGCCAATAGGCCCCGTCGATCGCGCCCTGGCGAAAATCCTCATCCACACGTTTGCCGGGCTGTTCGATGGGATTGGTTGTCAGGCGCAGATAGACCGAACCGCCGGTTTCATCGCGCAGCCAAGTGCGTTCGTCCGGGTCGCCTTCGCCGTCTTTTTGCAGGTAATCAAAGGCCCATTTCATGATCACCGCCAGTTCATCGGCAAAGGCGGGTTCAAAGCTGGCCAGCCCATCCTGGCTCATCCCGATGAGGGGGGATCCAATGGATTGGTGCGCGCCGCCTTCGGGGGCGAGGGTCACGCCGGAGGGGGTGCCGACAATCATAAATCGCGCGTCCTGATAACAGGCATAGTTCAGCGCATCGAGGCCGCGTGCGACAAAGGGATCGTAGACCGTGCCGATGGGAATGACCCGTTTGCCAAACAGCGCATGCGACAAGCCCGCCGCGCCAAGCAACAAGAACAGGTTCATCTCGGCGATGCCCAGTTCGATATGCTGGCCCTTGGGGGTAAATTCCCATTTCGCGGTTGAGGGGATTTTTTCGTTGATAAAGGTGTCGGCCTGTTCGGTGCGGGCAAACAGCTTGCGCCGGTTAACCCATGGGCCAAGGTTGGTTGTGCCGGTCACGTCGGGCGACATGGTGACGATGCGGGCGGCGAGATCACTGTCACCTTTGGACAGATCATCGAGGATCTTGCCAAAGGCCATTTGCGTCGAAATCTCACGATCAGAGGCCAGATCAATCGCCGGAACCGGCAGTTTGTCATCGGTATAACGGCGGCGACCCTTGGCAAAGAACGGTGCTTTGTCGAGGAAGGTTTGCAGTGCGGCGGGGTCTTGAACGGTGGCGAATTTTTCCCATTCGTCGCCTTCGTCCACGCCCATGTGTTTTTGCCATTCCGCCATCTGGGTTTTGTTCATCAGGCCGCCGTGGTTGTCCTTGTGACCGGCGATTGGCGTGCCCCAACCCTTGACGGTATAGGCCAGAAAACATGTGGGGCGGTCGTGGTCGATGGCGGCAAAGGTTTCGGCCATGGTCTGCACGCAGTTGCCGCCGAGGTTTTCCATCAGATCGGCGAGTTCATCGTCCGAGCGGGCGTCGATCAGCGCGGTGACATCCCCCTGATCGCCAAGCGCCTCCATCAGTCGTTCGCGCCAGACCGCGCCGCCCATAAAGGTGAGCGCCGAGTAAAGCTGGTTGGGGCAATTGTCGATCCAGTCGCGCAGCTTGTCACCGCCCGGTTCGGTAAAGGCGGCGCGTTGCAAAGCGCCGTATTTGACCTTGACCACATCCCAGCCAAAGGCGTCAAAGATCTGTTCGATGCGTTTGAACAGTCCCTCGCGCACCACGCCGTCAAGCGATTGGCGGTTGTAATCTATGATCCACCAGGTGTTGCGCAGATCGTTTTTCCAGCCCTCTTGCAGCGCCTCGTAAACATTGCCTTCGTCCAGTTCCGCGTCGCCCACCAGCGCGACCATCCGGCCCAGCGGCAGACCATCCCCCCAGTCCTTGGCGGCGATATAATCCTGCACCAGCGAAGCAAAGGAGGTGATCGCGACCCCAAGACCAACAGATCCGGTGGAGAAATCCACATCGTCGATGTCTTTGGTGCGGCTGGGATAGCTTTGCACGCCCTGAAAGCCGCGGAAGTTTTCCATTTTCTCGCGGGTCTGATTGCCCATCAGATACTGGATTGCGTGAAAGATCGGCGAGGCATGGGGTTTGACCGCCACCCGGTCTTCGGGGCGCAGGGCGCTGTAATAAAGGGCGGTCATGATCGACACCATTGAGGCAGAGGAGGCCTGATGCCCGCCAACCTTGATCCCGTCCGCCTTGGGGCGGATGTGGTTGGCGTTGTGGATCATCCAGTGCGACAGCCACAAGAGCCGCTGTTCGATGGTCTTGAGATGGGTTTGGTCAATCTGTGTCATGGCGGTGCCTTCCTCGGGTGCGGGCAGGGGAATGATAGATCAGTTTTCGATCCGGGTGCTGATAATGTCGCCGTTCAATTGCACAGGGTTTAGGATCGTCTGTGCATTGGGGCTGTGGGCCACGGATTTGCGGTGCAGTTCGGCAAATTCTTCGGCTGTGGCATCCCCGGTGACGTGGATTTGATAGCGGATTTCGGGAAAGCCCACGGTGCTGTTGGTGCCCAGCCCCATGAACCCGCGCAGATCGAGCGTGGCGTCAAAATCAATGCGCACGGTTTCAAGCTGAATACCCTCGGCGGTGGCCCCGGCGATAAAGCTGACCACCATGCAAGATCCCAGCCCCGAAAGCAGCAGTTCCTGCGGGTTCGGGCCGTGGTTGTTGCCCATCAATTGGCGCGGCTCGTCCGATGTCCAGCTGAACGAGCGGCTGACCTGATGCGGGCCGACTTTCATCGGTTTGGTTTCGCTGATGGCGCGGGTGCCGCTTTGCCATTTCACTTCAAGACCATAATCCATGATCGCCTCTTCGGGGGCGGCGGCCACTTCGTTTACGAATTCACTGAGGGCGGCGGTGGGGATGGCGTTACGCATGTGCGGCTTCCTTTGTTGGATAAATGGCGGTGAGAGCCTGATCGAAATCGGCGATCAGATCGGCGGCGTCTTCGATCCCGACCGACAGGCGCACGCAGCCCGGATCAATGCCGACATCGGCCCGTTGCCGTGCGGTGAATGTGGCCTGCGAGGTGTTGAACGGCAGGCTGATCAGGCTTTCCACACCGCCAAGGCTGGTGGCTTGTTTGGGGATGTTCAGGGCATCGACCAGGCGCAGCGCCGCCTGATCACCGCCTTCGATGAAAAAGGTGACATTGCCGGTGCCGTTTTTCAGAAGGCGGCTGGCGGTGTCATAGTCGGGATGGCTGGGCAGGAAGGGGTAGAACACCTTTTGCACGCGCGGATGGCTTTCGAGGAATTCGGCCAGTGCCAGCGCGCTTTCTTCATGCGCGCGCATCCGCACGGCGAGGGTTTTGAGCCCGCGTTCCAGTAGGAAACAGGCATGCGGATCAAGCGAGCCGCCGTAATTGAGCAATCGCGGCCAGATCATATCAATCAATTTGCGCGGGCCAGCGGCAACACCGGCGATCAGATCGCTGTGCCCGTTGAGGTATTTGGAGGCGGAATGAATCACCACATCCACCCCATGATCCAGCGTGCGCATCGCCACGGGCGGGGCAAAGGTGGCATCGACCACCAGCCGCACGCTCCGGCGTTTCGCGATCTCGGCCAGACGCGGGATGTCGATCACCTTGAGCAGCGGATTTGTGATCGCCTCAAAATACAGCATCTGAGTGTTGGGCTGGATCGCGGCCTCGATGGCGTCAAAATCGTAGGGATCCACTATGGTGCAGGACATGCCCAGCGTCGGGAACTCTTGGTTAAAGAGGTTGAACGTGCCGCCATAAAGATCGCTTGAGGCGACGACATGTGCGCCCTTGTCCATCAACGCCAAAACCGTGCTGGTGATCGCGGCCATGCCGGAGCTGAAGACGATGGCGGATTCGGCACCCTCAAGTGCGGCGAGCTTTTCCTGAACAGCCCATTGGGAGGGGTTGCCATAGCGCGAATAGATGAAGCGGTCGCGGGCAAATCCATCTTCGACAGATTGGTACTGGCCCTCGTTCAACACAAAGGTCGAAGCTTGATAAATCGGGGTGCCCACGGCACCGGTGCGCGGATCATCATGGGTGCCGGCATGGACGGCGGTGGTGGAGGGCCCGGTGCCGGGCGCCGGATGTGCGGCCAGAAACGGCCCGGCGGCGCGAGCGCGGTTCAGGTCATTGAGCCACCCCCCCTTGGTCAAAGCAGGCGGCAGGCTGGCGTCATCGCCAAGGATCTTGGGATTTGTCATGGGTCTATTCCGATTTTGTTGGGAAAAATGGGCGCAGGAACTCCCCTGCCTGCGCCCAGTTGCTGCCTCTGGGAGGTCAGGCAGCCTGCATGTTATGCGCGCCAAGCGCAGCATGCAGATCGTTTATCAAATCCGCCGCCCCTTCGAGACCAACAGACAGGCGCACCAGCCCTTCGGCGATGCCATGTTCGGCACGTTCCTCGGGGGTATAGGTGGAATGGGTCATGCTGGCGGGGTGCTGGATCAGGCTTTCGGCATCGCCAAGGCTGACCGCCCGTTGGATCAGATTCAGACGGTTCATCAGGGCAATGCCGCCGGCCTTGCCGCCCTTGACCTCAAAGGGAATCATGCCGCCAAAATTGGCCATCTGGCGGCGGGCAAGGTCACGTTGCGCAAAGCTGTCAAGACCGGGATAGCTGACGCTGAGCACGGCGGGATGGGCCTCCAACGCCTGCGCCACTTCTGCGGCGGTTTTGCAGTGCCGTTCCATGCGCAGTTCCAACGTCTTGATCCCGCGCAGCAGCAACATGGCCGTCATGGGTGACATCACAGCGCCGGTCATATCCTTGAGGCCAACAAGGCGGATCTGGGTGATATCCTCAAGGCTGCCGACGATCAGCCCGGCCACAACATCGCCATGACCGCTGAGGAATTTGGTTGCGGAGTGCAGCACGATATCCGCACCGTGTTCGAGCGGGCGGGTGATCACCGGCGTGGCATAGGTGTTATCGACCACCACCTTGGCCCCCGCGCGATGGGCAATCCGTGACACCGCGGCAATATCAACCAACCGGTTGTTGGGGTTCGCGGGGGTCTCAAAATACACGATCTTGGTCTTACCGCTGATCGCATGGATCAGGTTTTCGGGGTTGGTCATATCCACCAGTGTCACCTTGACGCCAAAGCGGGGCAATCCGTGGGTCATGAACGCAAAGGTGCAGCCATAGAGGGTTTTGTCGATGATCACCTCATCACCGGCTTCAAGAAACGACCACAGGGTCGAGGTGATGGCACCCATGCCAGAAGCGGTGCAAAGGCCCGCTGCGCCGCCCTCAAGATTGGCGATCCGCTGTTCGAGATGATCCAGTGTCGGGTTGGAGATGCGCGAATAGAAATGCCCCTCCTTTTCCCCCGCAAACATCGCGCCGCCAGATTCGGCAGTGTCAAAGGTGAAGGTAGAGGACATATAGACCGGCGGGTTCAACGCCCCCTGATGGGATTGCGGATCATAGCCGTGGTGAATGGCGCGGGTGGAAAAGTCATAGTCAGTGGAACGCATCGCTGTCTCCTCGATTCTGAAGGCATTATCAGCTAGGATCAGAGGTCATTAGTTGCTATGTTGTGCTGCGATTTCATCAATGTTGGAATAAAATGCCAAAGCTTGACGCGATTGACCGAAAAATAATCCGTGCGCTGCAAGCCAACGGGCGCATGACCAACCTTGACCTTGCTGCGGAGGTCAACCTGTCGCCATCCCCTTGCCTACGGCGGCTGCGACTGCTTGAGCAAAGCGGGGCGATCACCGGCTATAGCGTGGACGTGGACGCGCAGGCCTATGGGTTGCCGGTGACGGTGATGGTGCGGATCACGCTGGACAAGCACACCCAGGATGTCGTGGGGCATTTCGAGGACCAGATGAAACGAATTCCGGAGGTGTTGGAATGCATGGTGATGACGGGTCTGTCGGATTACCTGGTGCGGGTCGTGGTGAGCGATCTGGAAGGCTACGAACGGTTTGTGCGTGAACGTCTGCACCCGATTGGCGGGATCGGGTCAATCGACACCAGCTTTGTTTACGGGGTGGTGAAACGGACGCATGTGTATCCTGAGGTGGGTTAGGGTTGGTGGAATTTATTTACATTATGTGAATTACGGGTGAGTAAGTTCACAGGGGGGCACATTCTAAACTGTGTTGCGAAATTTCCCCTATCTTGCTGGAAAGCAGGGAAATCCGACTTTGGCAATTCTGGACAGGCCGACGACAAATTTGCGACACAAGAACATGACACTAAGCGCCCAAAGTATTTACAGGGTTCTTATGCGCTGGTTTATGAAACGCCTTTACCGAGAGCGGAAACGTCTGGTCATAGCTGCCGCGGCAACGTTTCTTGGTGGATTTTTCGCTTTTTTTCAAATCCACGACAATCCTTTTTGGGCTCCCTTTCCCCATCATTGCTGGCCTTACCTTCATGGCTGGTCTGTCAACGACCTTAATGATCCTTGTCGTTTTCTTTCCAAAGATCAGGCATTCAGCGGAATCTATCGCGCTCTCAATCCCCATTCTCAGCATGATGGGAGACTTTAGCAGCGATCTGGATGGTGGACTTCCTACCTCCACCAACGTCTTTGGCATCTTATTGTGTTACCTGATGTTTACAGTTTATGGCGAAACTTTCTGGATCGATACCTTCCCCGCCGCCCCAGGCGCCTGCGCAGTTGCGCAACATCCAAACTACAGCCAGATCAGCTCTGGCCTTATCTGACCGTCACACCGGATTCTTTCGCCACCTATGAAGGTGAAGGCACGCTTTCGATGGAATGGATCGAACCGGGTGTTCGCTATCTCGAAGTTGAACGCGTCGGCGAATTGGCAAAAGTCGAGGAAATCCACACGATTGAGATTGATGAGCCGCACCAGCGATACCGTTTCTCGTTTGAAGTTCCAGACGCCACGGAGACTGCTTCGTTATCTCGGGGAAGCCGGGAAATCTGGATGATCCCAGCGCGGGATGGAACCAATCATGAATCGGTCCGGTGATTCGATCGAGTGACGATCCGCGCTCAGATCTTCAATTGGACTGATGGCGCAATGGGCCGTCTTGACGATGAAAAGATTCGTAGCGCTGAGTTCGCCTATCGCGACGAACGCCCGTAAACGATCACTAAGCTTGCCCTATCAAACGGACCGCAAAGTCCGCCAAGCCACACACATTTGTCTTGAAAATTGCCTACCAAGTAGTAGGTAAGTGCTTGGACACCAGTGCCTCGAAAGGACACCCATGGAACTGAATGCTGATTTCTCAAAGCGTGTGGTGATACATTCAGAACAACTTGATTGGGTCCAATCCCCTGCGCTTGGTGTGCAGCGGCGGATGTTGGACCGGATTGGCGGGGAAGTGGCGCGCGCGACCACCATTGTGCGCTTTGCCCCTGACGCGACCTTCGCTCCGCATGTGCACAACGGCGGCGAGGAATTCATTGTCTTGGAGGGTGTCTTTCAGGATGAGCATGGCGATTATCCCGCCGGCACCTATGTTCGCAATCCGCCCACTACGGCACATACGCCAGGTTCTGACGGCGGCTGTACGATCTTTGTGAAACTTTGGCAGTTTGACCCCGAAGATCGCAACCAATTCCGTGTGGATATGGCCGATGCGGCCAGGGACGACAGCGCGGTCTTACATGAGGATACGCAGGAAACAGTCCGCTATCATAATCTGTCTGCGGGGGAAGAATTGGCTCAGGCCTTGCCCGGCGGTGGCGAGGTTTTGGTGCTGTCCGGAGCGATCACCGAAGGTGGTGAGCAGCTGACCAAGGGGAGCTGGTTGCGATTGCCGGTGGGCGCAGACCTCAACGTTGTGGCCGGACCGGAGGGTGCAACGCTTTGGATGAAAGCCGGGCATATCGCATTTGCTCGCCCCCCTGCCGCGTGAGCCGGCATTTGAAAACAGATGTATTGATCATTGGTGGCGGGTTGTCTGGTCTGGCGCTGGCCGAGGCGTTGCAGAGGCAAGGCCGCGGTTTCCTGTTGGTTGAGGCCCGTGACCGCCTTGGTGGGCGGATCAAATCCGAGGTCATCGATGGCACCGCCTATGATGTGGGTCCGACGTGGTTTTGGCCGGGGCAAATGCGTATTGCGGGACTGATACAACGGTTTGGCTTGCAGGTGTTTGACCAATACGCCCAAGGCGAGCTGAGCTTTGAGGACGCAAAGGGGCAGGTGCAACGCGGTCGCGGCTTTGCCTCGATGGAAGGGTCTTGGCGTTTGCGCGGTGGGCTTGGTTTATTGATTGATCATCTGGCAGCGGCGCTGCCGCCTGCGCAGATCCTTTTGGATAGAGAGGTGACAGCGCTGTCGCGGCAGGGTGGTGGGGTGCGGGCGGATCTGATCCAAGGGTCAGGGATTGATGCCGCGCAGGTGGTCCTTGCCCTGCCCCCGCGTATCGCCGCGAAATGGGCGTTTGATCCCTCGATAACTGATCAACAATTGCAGTTTCTCAATACGGTTCCGACATGGATGGCCGGACAGGCCAAAGGAGTGGCCCTATACGAGCGCCCGTTCTGGCGCGAGGCCGGGCAATCAGGGGATGCGATGAGCCAGCGCGGGCCTTTGGTTGAAATGCATGATGCTTCGCCGCAGGATGGCGGGCCTTATGCGATCTTTGGCTTTGTCGGTGTGCGCCCGGAGGCGCGGCTGGATCAAGTCATTCTCAAGGACATGATCCGGGATCAATTGGGCCGAATTTTTGGGCCAGAGGCCGCCAATCCCCAGCAAATCCTGCTCAAGGATTGGGCCAGCGATCCGCGCACCGCAACCGCAGCCGATCAAATCCCGCTCAGCACACACCCGCGGTACAGCTTGCCCCCTGCCCTGCAAGGTATTTGGGATGGACGCCTGTATTTTGCCGGATCCGAAGTGGCACCAGATTTTGGCGGTTATCTGGAAGGGGCGCTTGAGGCGGCTGAAAATGGGCTTGCTGCGCTGAACCAAACTGGCGATCTGCACCATGGCCAATGATACTAAAACCGCCCTGCTGAATGCGGCCGAACATGTGGTGCGGCGCAAGGGTTATGATGGGTTCAGCTATGCCGATCTGGCGGCCAGCGTTGGCATCCGCAATGCCAGCATTCACTATCATTTCCCCACCAAGGCCGATCTGTCCCTTGCCCTGATGCAGCGATATCTGGCCGGGTTCGAGACACTTTGCGCCGCGATTGAGGCAGATCACCAGACCGCGGCTCGGCGGCTCGGCGCGTTGATTGATCACTACCGCGATTCCACTCAGGATGGGCGTTGCCTGTGTTTGTGCCTGTCATTGTCCGGCACCCGTGATGCCCTGTCTGAGGATGTCTGCAGGGTAACTACCGCGTTCCGGGACATTGTTGCCGATTGGATCACCGGTGCGTTTGTTTTGGCCCTCGAGGACCGCACCATCGCGGCTCCTGTCGATCCCGCCCGCGAGGCCGCCGCGACCCTTGCCGTATTGGAGGGCGCGCAATTGGCAGCGCGGGCCGAACAAGACCCTGCGGCATATGACAGGGCGGTCGATCTGCTACGCGCGCGGCTTCGTGACGCTGCGTAAATCTGGCCGGTTCTGGGCCTTGATATAAGCTGAAAACCATACCGCAACGGGCCTTGCCTTGGTCTGGTGTAAAAAATGCGGAACTTGGTTCCGTTATGCGGTATTGGCAGATCCCTCTTAACTGCCTAACCTTTGGGTAACAGAGTCGCACCTCCGGGGAGGGATGTGCGTAAATCTGCAATGGGAGGACGACATGCAGACCACAAGGTTGCTGCCATGACAGCGATGACACCAGAAGCGGCGGTGCATCACGTCATTACAACAGATCCGGTTTTTGAGGTGGCTCCGGCAGTGGTGCGCGGCGTCACATTCCGCGCGTTCAAAAACATCCCCGGCACTGTGCCTGCGTTGATGGCGGCAGGGCATGCGCGGCATGGCGATGGCGCGTGGGAGTATCTGGCCTATTGCGACGAATCCCTGACCTATGACCAGTTCTGCGCCGCCGTGCATCGGCAGGCAGATGCATTGACGCGGCAGCTTGGGGTAAAACAGGGCGACCGGGTTGCCATCGCCATGCGCAACTATCCCGAGCTGTTGATCATGACTTTGGCAATCTCCTCTATTGGGGCAGTTGTTGTGTTTGTGAATGCATGGTGGACCACCGAAGAGCTGGATTACGCCCTGCGCGACAGCGCGGCCAAGGTGATCTTTGCCGATGGGCCGCGACTGGAACGGATGCTGCCGTTGCAGGTCGATCTGGAGCTGACCCTGGTTGGTGTGCGCGATGGCGAGGGGCAGGGCGATCACAATTTTTCCGATCTTGATGCCGCCGCCATGACCAACACCCCGCCACAGGTTGCCATTGATACGGATGATGATTTTGCGGTGATGTATTCCTCCGGCACCACTGGCCATCCCAAAGGAGTGGTGCAAACCCATCGCAGCGCGGTGAACGCGGTCTTTAGCTGGCTGATGCAATCGGTTGTGGCGCCGCTGATCGATCCGCCTGCGCCCAATGCACCGCCGCCGCCGCGCCCTTCGGCGCTGGTGGTGACGCCGCTGTTTCATGTGACCGCCACACATCCACTGTTTTTGCTGAGCCTGCCAGCGGGGGCCAAGATCACGATGATGCACAAATGGGATGCCGCAGAGGTCGTGCGCCTGATCCGGGACAATGATATCACCCGCTTTCTGGGGGTCCCAACACAGTCCGCCGAACTGATGATCGCCGCCCGCGAGATGGGCGAGGCCCTGCCAACGCTGGACTATATCGGGTCGGGCGGTGCCAAACGACCCGCCGCGCAGGTCTCACAACTGGTGGATGCCTTTCCAAATGCAGGCGTAGCGACCGGCTGGGGCATGACCGAGACCAATGCCTTGGGCATCGGCATGATCGGTGATGATTACGCCGCCCGCCCCGAAAGCGCGGGGAAGTTGCATCCGCCCGTACAGGAACTGCGGTTTCTCGATGACGACGGCAACGAAGTGCCGGTGGGACAAATGGGCGAGATCACGGTCAAAAGCCCGGCGAACATGCGCTGTTATCTGAACAAGCCCGAGGCGACCGCCGAGACCTTGCAGGACGGATGGCTGCGCACAGGTGATCTGGGCACAATTGACGCCGAAGGTTACGTCACCATTCACGATCGCAAGAAAAACATCATCATCCGGGGCGGTGAAAACATCGCCTGTCTGGATGTCGAAGGGGCGCTGCACCGCCATCCCGACGTGTTGGAGGCCGCTGCGTTTTCCGTGCCAGATGAGCGGCTGGGAGAGACCGTTGGCGCGGCTGTCCAGCTGCGCAATGGTGCCAGCCTGTCCCATGCGGATATGGCGGCGTTTCTGGACGGGCATCTCGCCAAGTTCAAAATTCCAACGCATCTTTGGGCGCAGCGCGATGTGCTGACCCGTGGTGCGACCGACAAGATTGACCGCCGTGCGATCCGCGCGGCCTATTTGGACAACCAAGAGGCTAAAATATGATGACCCCGACCGAAGACCAAATCGGCAGCTATATCGCCGCATCCGGCAAAGCGGCATGGGAGGTGCCGGGCTTGCCCGCCGATACGCCCCTGCGCCCGATTAAGACCGTTGGCATCATCGGTGCTGGCACGATGGGCGGCGGCATTGCGATGAACTTTGCCACTGCCGGTTTTCAGGTCAGGATCGTTGAAACCACGCAAGAGGCGTTGGATCGCGGCCTTGCCGTGGTGCGCGGCAATTATCAGCGCAGTTCGGACAAGGGCCGCTTTCCCCAGGACGAGGTCGAGGCGCGGATGGCGCGCTTTGACGGGCGTCTGGCGATTGCCGATCTGGCCGATTGTGATCTGATCATCGAAGCGGTGTTTGAGAATATGGAGCTGAAGCGCAAGATCTTCACCGAACTGGACGCGGTGATGAAGCCGGGCGCGATCCTGGCCACCAACACCTCGGCGTTGGATATCAACGAAATTGCCGGCATGACCAAACGCCCTGAAGATGTGATCGGGCTGCATTTTTTCTCCCCCGCCAATGTGATGAAGCTGTTGGAAATTGTCCGCGCCAAATACACCGCCGATGATGTGGTCGCCACCTGCATGGCGCTGGCAAAAGACATCAACAAAATCGCCACGTTGGTTGGGGTCTGCCCCGGCTTTGTCGGCAACCGGATCTTGTTTGCCCGGCAAATTCAGGCCAACAAACTGGTCTATCAGGGCGTGATGCCATGGGATGTGGATGCGGCGCTGAACCAGTTCGGGTTCAAGATGGGGCCGTTCCAGATGTCTGATCTGGCGGGGCTGGATATCGGATGGTCCAAAGGGGCCAAGACCGACAACCCGATCCGTGATGCCCTGTGCGAGCTGGACCGGCGCGGGCAAAAAACCAAGGCGGGCTTTTATGACTATGACGAAAACCGTCGCCCGGTTCCTTCGGATGTGACGGCGGGCATCATCCGCGAGATTACCGGCGCTGAGCCATCCAAGATGAGCGCCGAGGAAATCATCGAAATCTGCATTTATCCGATGATCAACGAGGCGGTACAAATCCTTGAAGAAAACAAGGCGCAGCGGCCCTCGGATGTCGATGTGGTCTGGCTGAATGGATATGGCTGGCCCGCCGACAAGGGCGGACCGATGTTCTATGGCGATATGGTCGGCGCACAGGCGGTGCTGAACCGGATGGAAACACTGGGTGCGGAAGATGCCGCATTTGCACCGGCAGAGACACTGCGCAAACTGGCCGCAGAGGGCGGCAAATTCACTGAAGTAGACACAGGGGGGCTCAAGGTATGAGCTACGAATTCATCACGACCGAGAAACAGGGGCATATTCTGGTGGTCACCATGAACCGCCCCGATGTCTACAACGCGGTGCATGTGGATATGCACAACGAGATGGCTGATTGCTGGGACGCTTTTGCAGCAGATCAGGATCTCTGGGTTGCGGTTCTGACCGGTGCGGGGGACAAGGCGTTTTCTGCGGGCAATGATCTTAAGGCGACGGCGGCGGGCGGCTCCAAGAAAGAGATGACGCCATCCGGTTTTGCCGGCCTATCCGCGCGTTTCGATCTGGAGAAACCGATCATCGCGGCGGTCAACGGCTTTGCCATGGGCGGCGGCTTTGAAACCGCGCTGAGCTGCGACATCATTCTGGCATCGGAGAACGCCAAGTTTGCCCTGCCCGAGGTCAAGGTCGGCTTTTTCGCCGCCGCCTCCGGTGTGCAGCGCCTGTCGCGCTACATTGGCCGTTTGGCCGCGCAGGAAATGATGTTTACGGGCCGCACCATCGGCGCGGCGGAAGCCTTGGAAATGGGCTGTGTCAACGCGGTGCATCCCCATGACGAACTGATGGCAAAAGCCATGGAGAAAGCCGAGCAGCTTTGCACGGTCTCCCCCTCTGCGGTCAAGGCGACGAAACGCGTGCTTAATGACATGTACGCCCGCGACGGCATGCAGCAAAGCATCGGATATTCCCGCGAAGTGATCGCCGATCTGTCCAAAACCGAAGATTTCAAAGAAGGCGTCAACGCCTTTGTCGAGAAACGCGCACCCCAATGGGTGAACAAGTAAACCACGCCAAGGAGGCACAATATGTCCGATAGCAATTCGCCACTCAGCCTGAACAATCTGGAAATGTCTGACAAGGCCAAGCCGCTGCTGAATGCTGTGATCAAGCACATTCGCGAAAACGTCGATCCGATTTCCGAAGAGTTCCACCGCCTTGCCGACAGCAACGAAAACCGTTGGTCCTATCATCCGCGCCAGACCGAACTGATGGAAGGCGCCAAGCAAAAGGCCCGTGAAAGCGGTTTGTGGAACTTTTTCCTGCCCAATGCCGAAACCGGCGAAGGCCTGTCCAATCTCGACTACGCCTATATCGCCGCCGAGCTGGGCAAGAACCCGTTGGCGTCAGAGACGCTGAATTGTTCCGCGCCGGATACTGGCAATATGGAAGTGCTGGAACGGGTCGGCACCCAGCAGCAGAAAGACACCTGGCTCAAGCCGTTGCTGGCGGGTGAAATCCGCTCTGCCTTTGCGATGACAGAGCCGGATGTCGCCTCTTCGGATGCCAAAAACATCTCGACCTCCGCTGTGCTGGAAAACGGTGAATGGGTGATCAACGGCGAGAAATATTACATCTCCGGCGCTGGTGATCCGCGTTGCAAGATCATGATCGTGATGGTCAAAACCTCCCCCGATGCCGAAGCGTTCCGCCAGCAAAGCCAGATCCTTGTGCCGATGGACCACCCCGGTGTAGAGATCCTCGGCCCAATGCATGTCTTTGGCCATGACGATGCGCCGCACGGGCATATGCACATCAAATTCACCAATGTGCGCGTGCCCGAGGAAAACATGCTTTGGGGCGAAGGGCGCGGTTTTGAAATCAGCCAGGTGCGCCTTGGACCAGGCCGTATTCACCATTGCATGCGCTCTATCGGGCAAGCCGAAAAGGCACTGGATCTGATGATCGAACGCGGCCTCAGCCGTGTGGCCTTTGGCAAAAAGATCGTCGATCTGGGCAAGAACATGGAAACCATTTCCCGCGCCAAAATCGAGATTGAATCGATGCGTTTGCTGGTGCTCAAGGCCGCCAAGGCGATGGATGTGCTGGGTAACAAAGAAGCCCGCATCTGGGTGTCGATGATCAAGGCCAAAGTGCCGGAGCAGGTCTGCGATATCATTGATCAGGCGATGCAGGTGCATGGTGCCACAGGCATCAGCCAATGGTCGCCGCTCTCTGGCATGTATGCCCAGCAGCGGACCCTGCGGTATGCAGATGGCCCCGATGAGGTGCACCATCATGTGATCGCCCGCCATGAAGTGAAAACCTACAAAGACAGCAACTCGCGCCAGACCGCTGCCAAGGCCCATACAGAGGCACGCGGTTCTGCAGGGTTCATGGGATGAGCGATCTGTTTGATCTGACAGGAAAGGTCGCGCTGCTTACTGGCGCGTCCAAAGGCATGGGGCTGGCGATGGCCACCGCCCTAGCCGATCACGGCGCGACTGTCGTGATCTCCGCCCGCAAGCAAGATCAGCTGGACGAAGCGGCAGCGGGCATCAATGCCCGCGGCAAGGGCAAGGCCTTTGGCGTGGCCTGCAACGTGGGCTACAAAGATCAGCTTCAGGCGCTGGTCGATCAAACCCATGAAAAGGCGGGCAAGATCGACATTGTGATCGGCAACGCCGGGGTGAACCCCTATTACGGCAAAACCTCGCAAATCCCCGACGATGCTTATGACAAGACCATGAATGCCAATGTCAAATCCAACCTCTGGCTGGCCCAGATGGTGGCACCAGATATGATTGAAAAAGGCGCTGGCTCCATGGCGTTTACCTCTTCCATTGGGGCGTTCAAACCTTCGGTTATGCTGGGCACCTATGGCATGTCGAAACTGGCACTGATCGGGCTTTGCCGGAACTTGGCCGAGGAATTTGGCCCCAAAGGTCTGCGCTTTAACGCGATCTGCCCCGGCCTTGTGAAAACCGAGTTCGCTCGCGAATTGTGGGACAATCCTGAGGTCGAAAACCGCATCAAGGGTGAGATCCCCCTGCGCCGTTTGGGAGAGCCGGAGGATTTTGCCGGGCTTGCGGTGTTCCTTGCCTCTGATGCCAGCAAATACATGACCGGTCAGGCATTGACGGTCTGTGGCGGCTCCAACATGTGGACCTGAGATCATGGATGTAAAAGACAAAATCTGTGTCGTGACTGGCGCGGCCAGCGGCATTGGCCGGGCGCTCTGTGTGGCGTTCAAAGATGCCGGCGCGGCAGAGGTGGTCTGTGTGGACCGCAACGGCGACGGTGCGGCAGAAACCGCAGAAATGGTGGGCGGCGCGGCCTATACCGTGGATGTCGCCCGCGAGGATCAGATCAAAGACATGATCGACAGCGTGGAGCGCGACATCGGGCCTATTGATCTGTTCTGGTCAAATGCTGGCATCGCCGTGGGCGGCGGCATGGACACCCCAAATGACGAGTGGCAGCGGGTTTGGGACGTCAACGTGATGTCTCATGTCTGGGCCGCACGGCATCTGGTGCCGTTGATGGCGGCGCGCGGCGGGGGTTATCTGCTGAACACCGCATCAGCGGCAGGTCTGCTCAACCAGATCGGATCGGCCTCTTATGGTGTGACCAAACACGCCGCTGTTGGCCTTGCCGAATGGATTGCGATGACCCATGGCGACGAGGGTATCAAGGTGTCCGTGCTGTGCCCCCAAGCGGTGCGCACCGAAATGACCCGCGGCCACGAGGATCACGTCGCGGCGATCAACGGCATGATGGAACCTGAGCCGGTGGCGCAGATCTGTTTGCAGGCGATCCAGGACGAAACGTTCCTGATCCTGCCGCATCCAGAAGTGCGCGAATACATGAAGAACAAGACCGATGATTATGACCGCTGGATCGGCGGCATGCGCAAGCTGAACCGCAAATTTGGCGGCATGGACATGTAAACGACAGAAGGGTTGGTCGGGCCAAACGGACCAACCACAAAAGAAAGGAAACGCCGATGATCGGCTATGTAACCCTCGGCGTGAACGACATGACCCGCGCCAAAGCATTTTATGGTGATCTGCTTGCGGACAAAGGCGCGAAAGTTGTGATGGATCAGGGCCGCCTCGCCTTTGTCAGCGCCGGACGTGGCCAGCCGATGCTGGCGATCTGCGAACCCTATGACAAAAACGATCCGGTCCCCGGCAATGGCACCATGGTGGCCCTGACGGTAGACAGCAAAGAACAGGTCGATCAGTTGCACCAAAAGGCGCTGGATCTCGGCGCGACCTGCGATGGCCCTCCCGGCCAACGCATCCCCGACCGGTTTTATGGCGCCTATGTGCGTGACCCGGACGGCAACAAGCTGTGCTTTTTCGTCTTTGGCTGATCTCCAGCCCCATATCGGCCCGCATGTGACGCTCGATAACCCTGCCTTTGTGCATGGCACTGCGCAGCTATACGGCAAGGTCACAATCGGGCCGGGCGCATCTGTCTGGCCCTATGTGGTGACCCGCGCAGAAATGTACGAAATAATCATCGGCGCGCGCAGCAATATTCAGGACCACGTGATGATCCATGTCGGCACGGCGACGGGAACAATCGTGGGGGAGGATTGTTCGATCACCCACCGCGCAGTTTTGCATGGTTGCGAGATTGGCGACCGGGTGTTGATCGGCATTGGTGCGACGATCATGGACGGGGCCAAGATCGGCAGCAATTCCATTGTTGCGGGCCATTCCATCGTCACCGAAGGATCGGAATTTCCCGACAATTCGATCATCGCAGGCAGCCCGGCAAAGCTGATCAAAACCCGCGACAACAGCGCGGCAAATCTGATGAACGCAAGGTTCTATCATCTGAACGCGCTGAACTATGCCAAGGGGATTGATCGTTTGTCGCCTGAGGATCTCAAAGCCCTGCAATCCTGAGGCCAGACATAGAAAAAGGCGTCAGGAGCTTGGACCGAGGTCCGCACCAAGCAGCCGAAACTGCCATCCTGACGCCTTCCTAAACAGAGCTTCCCGAAGGTCCCCCTATTCAAATGCTCGGGCTCTATGAGCCGTTGCAAGCGGGATCAATCCTTGCGGATCGTCCCCCCAACCGGCAGCTGTCAAAGACCGCTACCAGACACGCGATGGCTTTTTCACCGACTTCCCGAACCGCTCAAAAGACCGTTTCGTTTCGCCCAGCGTTCCGTTGCTATCAACACGGGGTTTGGTTTGGTTTGACCCTCTCCTTGCCCGCTCCAACCTCGAAAGACCTTCGCGTCCCGCTTGGGGTCTTGCGACCCTTCGCGTTAACTAAAGACTGGCACCCAACCTCTGAGTCGCGCAAACAAAAAATCACGCAATCGCGCAATTTCTTGGGGATAACCTATTGGAATAACTTGTGTATTTCCTGTGGGAAAGTGGGTTTTGATCCCTGATCCCAATGGCTTGGCACCTTGGGGATAACTTCGCCAATTATTTGCGTTTTACGGGTCGCATCAGGCCTTCTTGGGCCACGCTGGCCACCAATTGCCCGTTCTGGCTATAGATTGCGCCACGGTTAAACCCTCGTGCGCCGCCTGTCCATGGGGCATCGAGATCATAAAGATGCCAGTCGGAAAATTCGATTGGCGCATGAAACCACATCGCGTGATCCAGGCTTGCGGTCATCACATTGCCCTTAAACCAGGTCAGCCCATGCGGGCGCAGGGAGGATCCCAAAAGGTTCATGTCAGAAGCATAAGCCAGCAGGCAATGCTGCATCTGTGGCGATTGCCCCTTGGCGGCTTCCATGCGGAACCAAAGCTGGTTCACGTCGCTCTCCACCTCGGGATCGAACATATCGCGCGGCGCCACCTCGCGCAGTTCAATCGGACGTTCGCGCAGGAATTCTTCGCGGTATTTCTCCGGAATGCGGTCCACATAGGCTTCGCGGGTCTCGGCCCGTGACGGCCAATCCTCGGGCTTGCCCACGTCACGCATCGGGTGCTGATAATCCCAACCGTCCTCTTGCACATGAAACGAGGCCGAAAGGTTGAAAATCTGTTTGCCATGCTGGATCGCCACAACACGCCGGGTCGTGAAACTGCCGCCATCGCGGGCGCGGTCCACCTGATAGATCACTGGAATACTCGGATCACCGGGGCGGATGAAATAGGCATGCAAGGAATGGCACAGCCGGTCCTCCACCGTGCGATAGGCGGCCATCAAGGCCTGCGCGATCACCTGACCGCCAAAGATCCGCGTTGTCGTCTCGCCACCCGATCCAAGGCCGCGAAACATATCGACCTCAAGCTGTTCGATGTCCAAAAGCTCAAGCAATTTGTCGGCAACGGATGTCATGGGCTGGCCTCAGGCGTTGGCCCGTGCGTTGGCATAGGCGATAAAGAAATCAAAGCAGACCGGATTGGCCATGGAATCGCGATTAACGACCGTATTCGGATCACCGCCAAGCAACAGCTTTTTGACCGGAACCTCAAGCTTTTTACCCGACAGGGTGCGCGGCACTTCTTTGACCTCGATAATCTCGTTGGGCACAAACCGCGCCGAGACCTGCGCCCGGATCGCCGCGTTGATCTTGTCTTTGAGGGCGTCATCGATCGCACCGCCCTGCGCCGGCACCACAAAGAGCGGCATAAAACTGTCCTTGCCCAGAAACTCCAGATCGACCACCAATGAATCCAGCACCTCGTCCAGCCCTTCAACCGCTTGATAAATCTCGGCGCTGCCAAGGCGCAGGCCCTTGCGGTTGATCGTGGCGTCCGAGCGGCCATAGATCACACTGGCCCCGCCTTCATCGATGGAAATCCAGTCCCCGTGCCGCCAGACACCGGGGTAAGTGTCAAAATAGCTTTCGAACAGGCGGCTGCCGTCCTCGTCACCCCAAAAATACAGCGGCATGGAGGGCAAAGGTTCGGTGCAAACCAATTCGCCCACTTCGCCGATCAACTCATTGCCGTGCGGATCGAACGCCCGCACCGCATTGCCAAGGGCACGGCATTGCATTTCACCTGCCCTGACCGGCATGCCCGGATGCCCCACCACAAAAGCCCCCGCCAGATCGGTGCCACCCGACAGCGGCGCAAGCCAGGCGTCGGATTTCACATCGCTGTAGATCCAGTCATAAGTGTCGCTTGACAGCGGCGATCCGGTTGAGCCAAGCGAGCGCAGCGCGGTCAGATCAACCGCCTCACGCGGGATCAAACCGGCCTTCATGCATGTGCTGAAATAGGCCGCCCCTGCCCCGAAAAACGTCAGCCCCTCATCGGCGACAAAGCGCCAGATCACGCCCATATCGGGATGGTTCGCCGCCCCGTCAAACAGCGCCACACGCGCCCCCTGCCCCAGTGCCATCCACTGCGAATTCCACATGATCCAGCCCGAAGACGTCAGCCAGCAATAGCGGTCCTTGGGCGAAATGTCCTTGTGCAGAGACTGCTTTGCCGCCTCCAGGATCACGCCGCCATGGCCATGCACAATCGGCTTGGGGTTGCCCGTGGTGCCGGAGGAATAGACAATCCAAAGCGGGTGATCGAAAGCCACATGGGTGCTGGCATAGGCACCCGTGCCGTGGATCAGGTCATCCCACGCCACATGGCCACCCGGCAAATCCCCCGCCACGGCAACGGTCACAAAATGATTTACCGACGGCAGTGCCGCACCAATCTGCGCCAGCACATCTCGGCGGTCCGTCATCTTGCCCGCATGCACATAACCATCCTGCGCGATCAGAACCTTGGGTTCGATCTGGGTAAACCGGTCAAGGATCGCAACATGGCCCATATCCGGCGCACAAAGCGACCAAACCGCGCCAAGGCTTGCCGTTGCGAGAAAGGCAATCAGCGCCACCTCTGTATTGGGCAGGATCGCGACAACACGGTCGCCCTTCTCCACGCCCATCCCGCGCAGATGATCCGCAACAGAGGCAACCTGATCGCGCAATGCGCCCCAGGTTGTCTCACTCCGCCCAAAGGTTTCCGACTGCACCACCAGCGCAATCTCTTCAGGGCGATTTTCGGCATGTCTGACGATCTGATCGGCATAGTTCAGCCGCGCTCCGGGGCACCATTGTGCGCCCGGCATTTGCCGTTTGGCGATAAAGGTGTTGGGCTGCTGGCTGGCGCGAACGTCAAAAAACTCCCAAATCGCGGACCAGAACCCGTCAAGATCCTCAATGCTCCACCGCCACATGGCGTTGTAGTCCTCAAACGTCAGGTCGCGATTGTCCTGCACCCAGCGTTCAAACTGCGCCATGGTCGAGGCCGCGGCACGCTCCGCACTTGGGGTCCAAAGGGTCTTGGCGGTCACATCAATGCTCCATGTACCAGCGCCTTGAGCTGGGGACGGGCGGGATAGGAACTGCTGGGTGACAACTGGGTAAAAAACACCACGCTCAATTCCTCCACCGGGTCTATCCAGAAAAAGGTCGAGGCCATGCCGCCCCAGCTGAAATCACCCACCGATCCGGGGCTGCGGGCGCGGCCCGGTTCCAGCACAACCGCGCCGCCAATGCCAAAGCCCATGCCCTCCATCGGCTGCTCGGCAAAGCTTTGTGGGCCCATGGATGCAATATCCCCCGGCAGATGGTTGCGCATCATAAAGGCCAGCGTTTTGGGCGACAAAAGCCCTTGCCCGCCGGTACGCAGCATCTCGGCAAATTTCATATAATCGTCAATCGTGCCAACCAGACCGCCACCGCCCGAATGCATGGAGGCCTTCAGGAAGGGCGATTTATCTGCGTGATCCACTTGGCGCAACGGGTCACCCCCCGTCTTGGCCGCGTTCAGCGCAAAACTGTCACCGGCCAAAGGCGTATAAAGCGCGGCAAAGCGATCAACCGCTTGGGGCGGCACGGAAAAGCGGGTTTCGTGCATGCCAAGCGGTTCAAGAATTTCCTCGGTCAGGAATTGATCCAGCGTCTTGCCCGACACCACCTCAATCACCCGGCCCAGCACGTCAATGCCCACCGAGTATTCCCAGCGGCTGCCCGGACGAAACGCCAGCGGCAGCGCGGCAACGCGATCTGTCATCGCAGCCAGCGATCCCTGATCTGGCTTGAACAACAGATCCTCGCCGTCCATGGCCTGTGCCAGAATGCCGGGATTAAACGGATAGCTGAGGCCCGATGTATGGGTCGCCAATTGATGCAGCGTTGGCGGGGCGCAGGGTTCGGTCTGCGAAATATTTGCCGCATCCGGGATCAGGCACCGTGCCTCGGCAAAGGATGGAATGAATTCGGACACTGGCGCATCGAGGTGAAACAACCCCCGCTCCGCCAGCATCATCAAGGCCACCGAGGTGATCGGTTTGGTCATCGAATAGATCCGCGCCACGGTATCCCGTTCAAACGGCAGACCTGCCGCCATGTCGCGCATCCCGCAGCTGTGGAAATACTGTTCCGCGCCGCCCTTGGCGATCAAAACCGAACAGCCGGCAAACCGGTCCCTGTCCAGATATGACTGCATCCACGTCCCGATCCGGGTCAGTCTGCCTGCGTCAAATCTGCTCATCTTTGGGTCCGTTCCGGGATGGTGTTAAACTTCCAACCATTCTTTGCGCACATCGTCACGTTCGCGCAACTCTGCCGGGGTGCCTTCAAACACCACCTGACCATGGCCCATAACATAAACGCGGTGCGCGATGTCCATGGCGATGGCCAGTTTCTGTTCCACCAACAGGGTCGAAATTCCGCGATTTGCGATTTCTTGCAGCACTTCTGCTACCTTCAGCGTCATCTGCGGCGACAGGCCCTCGGTCGGCTCGTCGATCATCACAAACTCAGGATCGCCCATCAGGGTCCGACACATGGTCAACATCTGCTGTTCACCGCCCGACAACACCGATGCCTCAACATCCGCGCGTTCATTCAGGTTCGAAAACATGTCGAACATGTTCTGCATCGACCAACGGCCCTCGCCATCCTTCTGCCCCGGTTTGAGGCCAAGGATCAGGTTCTGGCGGGTCGTCAAACCGGGGAAAATATCCCGGTTCTCCGGCACATATCCGATGCCCATTTTGGCAATTTCAAAGGCTTTCTTGCCTGCGATTTCCTGACCTCTGAACTTGACCGAACCTTTCGGCTCGACCTCGCCCATTATCGCCTTGCAGGTGGTGGACCGGCCCACGCCATTGCGCCCCAAAAGCGCGACAATCTCGCCCTCCTGCACATTCATATTCACGCCCTGAAGGATGTGCGACTTGCCATAATAGGCATGCATGTCTGTGACTTCGATCATCAGTGTTCTGCCTCCAATGCGGCACCCAGATAGGCCTCTTGAACCCTGGGATCTGCGCGGACGTCTTCGGGTTTGCCCGTCGCAATGATTTCGCCGTAAACCAGCACGCTGATCCGGTCAGCAAGGCCAAAGACCACGCCCATGTCATGTTCCACCATGATCAGGGTTTTGCCTTCGGTGACTTTCATGATCAGGTCGGTGATATAATCGGTTTCCGAATGGCTCATCCCGGCGGTGGGTTCGTCCAGCATGATCACATCCGCGCCGCCCGCGATGGTGATCCCGATCTCCAGCGCCCGCTGTTCGGCATAAGACAAGGTGCCCGCAGGCAGATTGCGCCGTTCCAGCAAATTGATCTGTTCAAGGATCGCTTCGGCGCCCTCGGTCAAGGCGCGGCTGCGGTTCACAAGGTTCCAGAACGAATATTTATACCCCTGCGACCACAGCAAAGCGCAGCGCACGTTCTCAAACACCGTCATCTTGGGAAAGATATTGGTGATCTGGAAGGACCGCGACAGGCCTTTGCGATTGATCTGATAAGGCTCCAGCCCTGCCAGATCCTCGCCGTGCAATTTCACCGTGCCAGCGGAGGGTGGAAACCGCGCCGTGATCAGGTTGAACAACGTCGATTTGCCCGCGCCGTTTGGCCCGATGATCGCGTGCCGCTCGGCCTTGCCAATCGACAGATCAATGCCACGGATGATTTCAGCCTTGCCAAAGCTTTTCTTCAGCCCGGTCAGTTCAAGTGCTGCTGTGCTCATGACGCACCTCCTGCCGTGTTGGCCTCGTCCCATGCTTCTTTCATCGCAGGTGCGGTGGCCCGCGCCACCCCAAGACCCACCGCGGCTATGATCCCCGCGATCAGCCATGGCATCACCGTGTGACTGTCGAAAGTGGTCCAGAACAGGGTCATCTCATGATCGCCCTTGGCCGCATGCCGGAAGTGAAAGGTCATCTCGATCAGGGCACAAACCCCCAGCACCCCAATCGCGCCGGGGATCAATGTCTTGATATAGGGCATGACCAAACCACTGGCCTTACCCAACCTCAGGGCTGGCACATGCATCATCATCAGACCTGCCAATCCACCGGGGAAGAACATCACAGTCGCCAGGAACAGCGCCCCAACATAGATCGCCCAAAGTTCGGTCTGAAGGCTCAGCACCGTTTGCAGCAGGGTAAATGCAATCGCGCCGATGATCGGCCCAAAGAAGAACCCGACACCGCCGAGGAAGGTCACCAGCAGGATCACACCTGATGAGGTTGCGTTGAGGTTTTCCTCGGTCAGGATCTCATAGCTGATCGCAAACAACCCGCCCGCGATCCCGCAGAAAAAGCCCGACGCACAGAAGCTGTAGAACCGGACCCAGCGTGCGGAATAGCCAAGGAACTGTGCCCGTTCAGGATTGTCGCGCACCGCATTGGCCATCCGGCCCACCGGCGTGCGCGAGAACAGATACATCAACACAGCCGACAGCATCAGCCAGAACGAGATCAGATAATACACTTCGATCTGCTTGAGGAACTCGACCCCAAAGAACGGCAAACCATAGGTCCGGTCGCCCGAGATCCCCTCTTCGCCGCCAAAGAAGGCCACGATGATCACGGAACAGGCTGCAATCAATTCGCCCACTCCAAGCGAGATCATCGCAAACCGCGTGCCCGCGCCAGAGGTCGAGAAAGACCCGATGATCATCGCGAACCCCATGCCAAACAGGCCACCAAACAGCGGCAGCAGCGGCAATGGAAAGGCAAGGCCAAAGTCCTCGATGTAGTTCATCAGGTGCATACAGAAGAACCCGCCAAGGCCCATGTAAACCGCATGACCAAAGGACAACATGCCCCCCTGCCCCAGCAGCATGTTATAGGCCAGCGCAAAAACCACCGTGATCCACATCTGGTTCATGATCGTCAGCGCCGAATTGGAGGTAAAGATGTAGGGCATCACCATTAGGGCAATGGCCGCCACAATCCATGGGCCAAGGGTCAGTGTCATCGAACCGGCCCGCATCCGCTGGGCTGGTTTGCTCGGATCTGTCGTCAGCTGATCGCTCATGATTCACGCTTTCCGAAGAGGCCCGCTGGGCGGAAGATCAGGATCAGCACCATCAGGATATAGGGCAGGATATCTGCAATCTGTGGGCTGGTGACGGTCCATAGGTCGCGGAACATATTGTCACTCAGGTTCTCAGGTGTGGCGATGCCGATCCCGTTCAGGATATCGGACATCGCGATGTTGTAGGATTTGGCAAAGGTCGTGATCCAGCCGATCAACAACGAGGCAACAAGCGCCCCCCAAAGCGATCCGAGACCGCCAATCACGATGGTCACAAACACGATGGAGCCAAGCACAAAGGCCATGCCCGGAAACGTGCCCAGAACCGGCCCGGCAATCACACCGGCCACACCGGCCAATGCCGTACCCACGCCAAACACACCCATAAAGATCAACGGCACATTGTGCCCCAGCGCCTCAACCGTGCGCGGATAGCTCAACGCGGCCTGAATGATCATGCCAACCCGTGTTTTCGTCAGGACATAGAGCAGCCCCATGAAGATCCCGACCGAGATGAAGATCATAAAGATCTTGTAGGCAGGGATCGAATTTCCAGCGATGGAAAAGGCGGTGAAATTCAAAATATCGGGGATGTCATAGGCCATCTGGTTCTTGCCCCAGACAAACTGCACCAGCTCTTCGATCAGCAGCGCCAAACCAAAGGTAAAGATCAGTTCAGGCACGTGGCCGTATTGGTGGACCCGTCGCAATCCGTATCGTTCAACCCCGGCCCCCATCACACCCACGATCAGGGGCGCAATCAGCAAGCCAACCCAAAACCCAAGGGCGAGGCTGATCTGATAGGCAAAATAGGCGCCCAACATGTAAAAGCTGGCATGCGCAAAGTTCAGCACGCCCATCATAGAGAAAATAAGCGTCAGGCCGGCGGAAAGCATGAACAACAGCAATCCGGTCACAAGCCCGTCGATCACATTGACGAGGATGAGTTCCATCAGGTCCCCCGAGGGATAGGATATTTATTAGCGATAAGATCCGCACCGCTGTGTGTCAGCGGTGCGGAAAGAAAGAGAAGAACGCTCAGGTCTTAAGGGCGCTTCATCTTACATGTGGTCGGGCTGTCCATCGACGCCATGGTCACTGTGGATTCGGTGAACACACCGTAACCAGAGTTGTCATAGTCAAAGTCGATGTTCTCGTTTGTGTGGACACCCACATGCATATCCTGGATCGCTTGGTGATCCTGTGGACGCATAAAGATTTTGCCGCCCCACATGGAATCGTACTCCATACCTTCGAGCTGGTTGGCCACGGCAACAACATCATCCGCTGTGCCCGCCCCTTCGATGGCTTTCGCCAACATGCCGATCACGTTGAAGATCCGGCTTTGGTCGATGTTGCCTTCTGGGTACTTGGCTTCAAACGCATCATATGTCGCGCGGGCCTCTTCGGTGGCAATCGGGTTGATGCCGCCCTGTGAGATCAGGCGAATGCGGTCTTTGGCGCTTTCACCAAAGGCGGCTGTCATACCGGAACCGGCTGCATAATAGGTAAAGATCGGGCCTTCATAGCCGTTCTCGATCACCGATTTGCCAAGGCCCAACATGTCTGCGCCCCAGTTGCCGGTGATGATCGCATCCGCACCGGAGGCAACAATCTTACGGGCATAAGGGGTGAAGTCTTTCACCTTGCCGATTGGGTGCAACTCGTTGCCGACGATTTCAACGTCAGGACGTTTTGAGGACAGGTTCGCAACGGCAGCGGCCGCAACGGCCTTACCAAAGGAATAGTCCTGACCGATGATATAGACCTTCTTCATGCTGTCATCAGCGGCCATCACATCTGTCAGCGCGTCCATCTTGATGTCGGCGTTGGCGTCGAAACGGAAGTGCCAGAAGTTACACTTGTCATTGGTCAGCGCCGGATCAACCGCCGCATAGTTCAAAAACAGAACCCGGCTGTCTGGGTTACGCTTGTTGTGCTTTGCAATCGCTTCGGTCAGCGCGTTCGCCACACCCGAGCTGTTGCCCTGCGCGATGTAACGGATGCCTTGGTCAATCGCGACCTGAAGCTGGATCAGCGATTCCTTGGGGCTGATCTTGTTGTCAAAAGGTACAATTTCAAAGTTCTGGCCATCCAGAACACCGCCCTTTTCGTTGACCATGTGGTCAGCCGCAAATTGGTACTGGTGCAGGCCGTTTGTGCCGGTGCTGGCAAATGGTCCGCTCAGCGGGTCAATAAATGCAATTTTGATGTTGTCAGCAAAGGCCGCTGTGGCCCCGACGATCAACGAAAGTGCGGACACCGCACCCAGTTTGGTCATATTTTTCATTTTCATCCTCCCTAAGGCGGCTATGGCAATATTTTTTCATGAGCTCTGAGCCGCTTGGAAAGACTTGCATACCCCCATTCAAAGTCAAGACTGTTGGCAGGGACCGCCAGCCCGTTTTGAGCAGGAAGTTCAATCCACTGACCACCCACAACTGCGGCGCAGCAGGCAACGGGCACCTCGGCAAAGCACCAAAGCTAACCCATTGTAAAAAAATATTTTTTCATTGTTCCGCAAAGGGCTTCCCAACGCAAAACACCCATTTTTTGGACACCAACAGCAAGATCAAAAGCCACAGATTCGCGTGGTAAAGCGCGGTATGTGCGCATTTTTCTCACCTTGTTTGGGCAAAGTTACGCTACGGAAATCGGAAGAGATTTTTAGATTTGTTCCGCTTAGCGAAACTGTGATCCGTGACAGCCGTCTCGATTCTACCCCGTTATCTCACCGCCGGACGCTGATTGCCTCCGCAGCCTTCAGCAGAAGCGGCGCATAGACGCTTTCCAACTGGCGCTTTTTCACCCGAAAGGATGGCCCCCCGACATTTAACCCATAGGTGCGCGCCCCGGTCAGTGAAAACACCGGCACCGCGATGCCGTTCACATCACTGCGCCAGCGTCCGTACCCGGTGCAAAATCCCTTGTCACCAAACTCGGCTTTGGCCTCGGCGTAATGTTCACGACCCTCGGCCTCGACCTCTGGGTCTTGGCGTCCGGCGATGTCAAAAACCGCCTCGCGGTGATCGTCCTCCATCCCGACAAGGATCGCCCGCCCAATCGCCGAATGAAACACCGGCAACCTTGACCCCACCCGGATCGACAGGGAAACCCCTTCGGAGGAATTGGCCGTCGCCAGATACACCACATCAAGCCCGTGTTGTTCACCAAGCGCCACCGTGATGTAAGAATTAGGCCCCCGGCGCAGCGCCTGCATTTCCTGTTTGGCGCGGTCATTTATGTCCATCGACGCCAGCACCCCAAACCCAAGTTGCAACACCCCCGCGCCCAAACGGTAGGTGCCAACCCGTTCATCCGCCACCAGATACCCCAGCTCGCACAGGGTATAGGTCAACCGCGAGATCGTCGCCTTGGGCAGGCCGGTCCGGTCCGAAAAATCGCTGTTGGTCAGCGAAGGTTCATTGTCGCGATAACACCGCAGAATCTCCAATCCACGGGCCAGAGAGGTGACAAAATTCCTGTCCTTGCCCTCTGCCTGATCTGCGTCCATGTCATGCATCGCTTTATCCCCGCTTCAGCGCATCCAGCCCGTGTTGCGCAAACACCGGCACATATTGCCCCAGCTTGATCGCTCTTTCAGGGTTGGACGCATTGCCGTCAATGGCGCGTTTCAAAACCCCCTGAATGATCCCCGCCATGCGGAAGAAACAGAACCCCAGATAATAGCCGAAATGATCAATCCCGTTCAGACCCCGGCGCGCGCAATAGGCCGCGATAAACTCCTGATCACTGGGCAGGCCAAGCGCGGCACGATCCAGCCCGCCCATCCCGCGCCCTTCGGCACCTGTGGGCATCTGCCATTGCATGATCACCCCGGCCAGATCGGCAAACGGGTGGCCAATGGTGGACAATTCCCAATCCAGCACCGCACGGCACGCGGTGCCTGTTGCATCAAACATCATGTTGTCGATTCGGTAATCGCCATGCACCAGGGTGCGCTGCCCATCGTCTTCGGGCCGCTCCGCCACCAGCGCATCCATCAACTGATCCATCGCCGGCACCTTATCGGTTTCCGAGGCGCGATATTGCTTGGACCAGCGGCCCACTTGCCGCTCAAAATAATTGCCCTCAGGGCCATAATCGGACAGCCCGACCGCATCAATATCCACCTGATGCAGCGCTGCCAAAACGCGGTTCATCTCATCAATGATCGCACCGCGATCTGCGGTGTTGAAATCCGGCATCGCCGGATCGGTGATGTTGCGGCCTGCGACCTGCTCCATGATATAAAACGCCGATCCGATCACATCGTCGTCTTCACACAGCAGATACATCTTGGCGACCGGCACATCCGTGCCCGCCAGCGCCTTTTGCACGCGGTATTCCCGGTCCACCGCATGGGCCGATTTCAACAAGACCCCCGGCGGTTTGCGACGCAGCACGTAATTGTCTTTGGGTGTGGTCAACAGGAACGTCGGGTTGGATTGCCCGCCCTGAAACTTCGTCACCTCGCTCAGCCCTGCAAATCCGGGCAGATGCTGTTCCAGATAGGCGCTGACCGCCGCTTGATCGAGTGTTTGTGTGTCCACGCTCATCCCCGTTTTTCTAACTATAGCTCAGCAGTTTTGCGCCCGCCGCAGAGGCAAAATGCGGTGTTGCGTTAAATTCATGCAACGAAAACCTCGGCCCTGAAAACATAAATCGCGTCATTGCGGTGTTCTTGATCTGCAAGTTCAACTGCATCATCTGCCGCGCAGGGGCGCCAAGGGCCGTGGCTGTCATCTGGCCAATCACCCCGCCGGAACTGATCACCAAGACCCGCTTGGCCTGCGTATCCGTGGCAAATTCCCGCGCCGCCTCAACCCGCGCGGCAAAGTCGGCATAGGTCTCGCTGGCCCCGTCAAAGGCCGCATCCTGCCAGTCAAAAACTGTCTCGCGCAGGGTGCGGAAATGGGTCTTGCGATCGCCTTTCACAACATCCGGCACCTGCCCCTTGAACCGCGCGTTTAACAGATCAGCAAAGTCATATTCGTTCAGCCCGGCATGTTCCTCCGCCGCGCCGCCGTCAAACCCCATCGAGGTCAATGTATCCCGCTGCCGCTTTAGCGTGCCGGTGACCAACCGGTCCGGCACCCATCCACCATCGCGCAGCATCTGGCCCACCGCCGCCGATTGCGCATGCCCCAGATCCGACAACACATCGTAATTGTCCTGCCCAAAAGAGGCCTGTCCGTGGCGGATGACCAGCAGCTCGGCCACTAGGTGAACTCCGCCGCCAGCTTTTGACCCGCCGCCATATATTCCGCTTCCATCCGGTCAACGATATCTCCTGCAGGCCCAACCGATTTGATTGCGCCAATCCCTTGACCAGAGCCCCAGATGGTTTTCCACGCTTTTGGCTTTTTGCGGTCCTGGCCAAAGTTCATCGAAGAGGCATCCGCCGTCGGAAGGTTTTGCGGATCCATGCCCGCCGCCTCAACCGACCCTTTGAGGTAATTGCCCCAAACCCCGGTAAACAGCGAGGAATAAACGATATCTTCTGCGCCAGAGCCGACGATCATATCCTTGTAGCCCTGATCTGCATTGGCCTCATCCGTGGCGATAAACGGCGATCCAGTATATCCCAGATCCGCCCCCAACGCCCGCGCCGCCAACAACGACTCACCCGTCGCAATCGCACCCGAAAGGGCAATCGGCCCGTCAAACCATTCGCGAATTTCGCGCACCAGCGCAAAGGGCGATTGCGCCCCCGCATGACCGCCCGCGCCGGCCGCCACAGCCACCAAACCATCTGCGCCTTTTTCAATCGCCTTGCGGGCAAAGGTGTTGTTGATCACGTCATGCAAGACGATCCCGCCACAGGAATGCGCCGCCTCGTTGACCTCTACCCGCGCCCCCAGCGAGGTGATCCAGATCGGCACCTCATGCTTGGCACAAATCTCCAGATCCCGCTCCAGCCGCCCATTGGACCGATGCACAATCTGGTTCACCGCATAAGGCGCGGCAGGGCGGTCCGGGTTGGCTTGGTTGTGGCGGTCCAATTCTTCACGGATCTGGGTCAGCCATGTATCAAGCAGCGGATGCTCACCCTCGCCTTCCCGCGCGTTCAACGCCGGGAACGATCCGACAATGCCCGCCTTGCATTGCGCGATTACCAATTCGGGCACCGAAATGATAAACAACGGTGAGGCAATCAACGGAATGCGCAGCCCTTGCAGCGCCTTGGGTAGGTGGGAATCGTCACGCGGCATAGGGCCTCCTGCATCATTCATGTTCACAGTCAAAGGGCGGGAAAATCCGCCCCGTTTGTTGGCAAATCGCATTACAGACGCAATGCGCAAGGATCGCCAGCCATCACCATTCCAGCTTCAGCCCCCGCGCCTTGGCCGCATTCAACGCATATTTGCGCGTCTGGCTAAAGGCATCCGTCATTTCCACATGGCCCGCCGGATCGGCGATCTGGTCAAACTGCGCCGCCACCGCCTCGGGTGTGTTGTCCTCGTCCATCAGGGTGATGCCCGTGCTTTCGTAGACCTGCGTCTGTGAGAAACTGCCAGCCCCCGCGCCAAGGATCACCCGGCTTGGTCCGTCTTCGCTCACCAGATACAACAGCCCCGGCGTGATGGTCTCGGGCGCCAGCAAGGCCTGCGCCTCGGCGGGCAGCAGATCTTCGGTCATCCGCGTCGCCGCCGTGGGGGCCAGCGTGTTCACCCGGATAT
>Ga0316202_10000587_pt1 | contig 37041 bp, 25 predicted proteins | sample 3monrhotite_MG_FD_204934 | JGI IMG/M metagenome (GOLD analysis project Ga0316202, IMG submission 204934) | Microbial mat bacterial communities from mineral coupon in-situ incubated in ocean water Damariscotta River, Maine, United States -... | ecosystem: Environmental > Aquatic > Marine >...
CCACAGGACTGCCTCTGACCAATCCAAGAGGGGCGGGATCGGAGCCCAAGAGCGGAACGCCTCGAAACCCGCTTCAGAAGCGGGTTTCGGGACGAGAACTAGCTAGGGCTGGTCCGGCCCGTCTCTCCGTCCGATCTCGCCGCCCACGACCATGGGGGCGAGGCCGAGGAAGGGGTCGCTAATGTCGACGTGCATGACCTCCTTGTAGACGACCTCGGCCAGGGCGCTCGGCTGCTGGAGAGGGCGCAGGAGGAGCAGGCGGTGAATCTGGAGCCGACGAGTCGTCTCATTGTGACGGCTGTCAGCGTCCAGAGTCGGCTTGGCCTTCTCGACGAGGACCACCTCCTCGGGGGAGAGGTGATCTCGCGAGAGGTGATCTCGCGAGTGGAGGGCACCCTTGAGTGGGGCTTCGACCGCCTTCTTGCTCGCGGGGTCGTAGCGCTCGCTCCGCTCAGGAGCCTCGCGCCCGAGCTCGCGCTTGAGGGGGGCCTCGACCTTGAACTTGCTGAAGGCCGAGAGGTCGAGCTCGTGCTTGAGCGGGGTCTCGACCATGCCCTTCGCGGCTGGATCCCGCAGGAAGGAGCCCCCCTCTCTGGGACCTTCTCCCTTGGCTACGAGCTCTCGCTTGAGCGGTCGCTCGACGGCACCCTTGCTCACGGCGCCCCCGAGGACCGAGTCGACCAGGTCGTCGTTCGACGAGAGCTCCGCGGGGTTGAGCGAGGGGCTGAGGGCGTAGGGGTCGACCTTTTTGGGAAGTCGAGCTTGCGGGAGCGCAGGGTCTATGGCGATCGCGCGCTTGAGCGGGTCCTCGACTCTGCCCTTGGTCATGGCCATGTGCTCTTCGAAGCGAGCGACGCCCGCGAGGTCGCCTCCGTAGGTCCGCGAGACGAAGGCGCCGCCCGAGATCTCGGGGCGCGGCCCCTGACGGATCGCCGCCAGGCCAGCCTTGTGACCCGATCCGAGCGAGACCTCGTGGTAGTGAGCCAGGCAGCGGGCGAAGGCGCTTTGGTTGGCCACGTCCCGATCATGGGAGTCTGGGAGGGGGTGAGCGCGGAGCGCCCGGTAGAGCTCGAGACCTTCTTGGAGCCGACGGAGGTAGGTCGCCTCGTCATTGAGTCCCGTAATGACGTCGAGGGTCCGGCCGTCAGGCAGACAAATGTAGGTGGCAATGTTCCCGTTGAGGGTTCGCTCGAGGACTCGGCCTTTGCCGAAGTCGATGGTGACCTTGGGGACGTCGCGGACGTTGACCCAGTGAGGCACGAACTTCTCGTTCATGAGCTTGGCAATGGTGGGGTTGGAGAACAGCACGGTCCTCGCAATGCGCGCGTTCGTTCAACAAAACTCCTGGTCGAGGTCGCCCAGGAGCTGGAACACGAGGAGCGGCTGGTCGAGCTTGGTTGCCCACTCGCGCGCGGACTTCAGGTCTTGATTCCAGCGGACGGCGTCCTTGGTCGCGGGCTGCTTGGTGGCGGGCTTCTTGGCCGCGCTCTTCTTAGGCGAGTCCGCCTCAGCGCCGGCGCCGAAGAGGGCCGCTCCCGCGCCGAGGGTGAAGAGGAGGGCCAGGGTCGTTCCAGCTTGAGTCGGGGTCACGTTGCTTCCTTCGTTCGAGGAGGAGTCCTCGGTGCGTCGTGTCCCTTCGCAATGCCCGTGCCCAACTCCTCGCTGAAGTTTCCGCGCCTTTGCCCGTGGCCGAGATGTGCCTTCCCTGAGGCCATGATCCGGCAGCCGAGCGCGAATCGCAGGAGATACGTGGCGGGGAGCGACTCAGAGACCTGCTCGGCGTATCCGATCGTGCACAGGGGCGTATCCGATTCGATACGGGGCGGAGGCCTCTTAGCGCTTGACGTCGAGCTTCTTGAGCAGGCGCGCCAGGTAGCTGCGCTGGAGGCCTAGGGCCTCGGCGGCGCGGGTCTGGTTGCCCTCGTTCGAGGCCAGGGCCTCCTCCAGGATCCGCCGGCGGGCGGCGTCGACTTGGGCGTGATAGCCCGCCTCGGGGGCGCCCTCGACGGACTCCACCAGCTCGGGCGGGAGGTCGGCGGCGCTGACCGTGTCTTCGTCGGCGAGGACCCGCGCGCGCTCGAGGACGTTGCGCAGCTCGCGAATGTTGCCGGGCCAGGAGTAGGCCTTGAGGAGGGCCAAGGCCTCGTCGTCGAGGGGGCGCTCGCGCAAGAAGCGTCGCGCGAGGTCAGGGATCTCAGCCGTCCGCTCGCGGAGGGGCGGGACCGTGAGCGTGACGACGTTTAGGCGGTAGTAGAGGTCTTCGCGGAAGGTCCCGGCAGCGATCTTGGCCTTGAGGTCCTTGTTGGTCGCGGCCAGGTAGCGGACGTCGACCTTGAGGGGGGTCTCGCCGCCGACGCGCTCGAAGGTCTGCTCTTGGAGGACGCGCAGGAGCTTGGCTTGGAAGGCGAGGGAGGTGTCGCCGATCTCGTCGAGGAAGAGGGTCCCGCCGTCGGCGAGCTCGATCTTGCCGCGGTGGCGGCCGCTGGCGCCGGTGAACGCGCCCTTCTCGTGGCCAAAGAGCTCGCTCTCGAGGAGGGACTCGCTGAGGGCGCTGCAGTTGACCGGCACGAAGGGGCCCTTGGCCCGGGCGCTCCAGCGGTGGATCTGCTGGGCTAGGACCTCCTTGCCGACGCCGCTCTCGCCCAGGATCAAGACGCTGATCTCGCTGTCGGCCGCCTTGCGAGCGGTCCCCAGGACTCGGTCCATGACGGGGTCTGCGGCCTGGAGCAAGGGCTGCTGGGTCTCCCAGGCCTGGCCGCGCCGCTCGAGGCGCAGGCGCTCAGTGGCCCGGGCCAGGGTCCGCTCGATCTGGGCCGCCTCGAAGGGCTTCTGAATGAAGTCGTAGGCCCCCTTGCGCATGGCCTCGACTGCGACCTCGACCGTCCCGTAGGCCGTGATCATGATCGCGGTCACGTCGGGCTCGAGTCGCTCGAGGACGAAGAGCCCGTCGCCCTCGGGCATGCTGACGTCGAGGAGCGCGATCTCTGGCGAGTGGTCTTGGGCGAGCTGGACGGCCTGCTTCCCGCTGTAGGCCTGGAGGACCTGGTAGCCGCGGGCCCGGAGCCGCTCGGCCAAGCCGGCGTTAATGCTCGTGTCGTCGTCAGCGATCAGGACCGTCGTCACGCGACGCCGTCCGAGGCGGCCAGGGTCACACTGAAGCGCGACCCCGCGACCGAGATCGTGCCGCCGTGCATGCGCACGATCCGCTGAGCGATCGAGAGCCCGATCCCGCCGCCAGCTGCGAAGGGGCGGAAGATCTCCTCGGCGCGCTCGGGCGGGACGCCAGGTCCGCTGTCGCTGACCTCTAGGCGTCCTGGAGCGACGAGGACCTCGATCCTGCCGCCGGGCGGCGCGGCCTTGATCGCGTTGTCGAGGAGGTTGGTCATGACCTGGCGCACGCGAGCCTCGTCGCAGCGGGTGGCTCCGCTGGTGAACGCGCGCTCGACCTGGAGCTCCTTGGCTTCGAGGAGGGGCCGCAGCGAGAGGAGGCAGGAGTCAGCGAGGCCGCTCAGGTCGTGGTCTGAGAGCTCGAGGGGGGCTGCCCCAGCCTCGAGGCGAGCCAGCTCGAGGAGCTCGTTCACGAGGCGGATCAGGCGGTCAATGTCCCCGCGCAGCCGCGGGAGGGTCTCCTCGCTCCCGACGCCGTCGATCAGGTTCTCGACCGAGACCTTCATGGCCGTGAGCGGCGTCCGCAGCTCGTGGCTGACCGTCGAGACGAACTCGCTCTTGGCCCGGTCCAGGGACTCCACGGCAGCCGCCATGTCGTCGAAGGCTCGCGCCAGCTGGCCGATCTCGTCGGTCCGCTCGATCCCAGCTCGGGTCGTAAGTTCGCCGGCCTGGAGCCGCTCTGCGGCCGCGGTCAGCTTCCGGATCGGGCGCAGGATCCAGGCTGCGAAGATCAGGCTGAGGGCGATGGCGAGGCCGGCGCCTGCGGCTCCCCAGAGGCGCGTTCGATCCCAGGCTGCGTCCAAGGGCGCGTAGGCCAGGGCCCGCGGCTCGCGGACCAGGAGGGTCCAGCCCTCGGGGGCTGCGTGGCGGGTCTCGAGCCAGTCCGGGTGAAGGTCAGGCGAGGACGCGGCGAGGACCCGGCCCTCTTGGTGGAGCAGGACCAGCTCGCGGTGCGAGCCGCGGGTCAGCTCCTCGAGGGTGTTGCTGAGGGGGTCGAGGCGGAGGTCGGCGCTCAGGATGCGGTCCTCGTCGACCCGGCGATTGAGGGGGAGGGCGCCGTTGCCGAAGAGGTCTATGGAGTTCGCGAGGCGCGTTTCGCCTGCCGGGAGGTCCTTGAGGAGGCCCGTCAGGATCGGGTTGTTGAAGTTGAGGGTCTCGGGTGCGGCGACTTCTTGTTGGCCCTGAAAGCTGCCTTGGACCTCTTGGCTCTCGAGCTGGCGCTTCTGTTGGTAGTAACCCTGTGCGACGGAGGCGCTCAAGACGCGATCGATGAGTCGGTTGTCTTCGTAGCGGAGCCCGAGGAACTCGTCGGCGGGCAAGAGGAGGTCGGAGAGCTGCTGGGCCAGGGCCTCGTCGCCGAGGATCCCGCGCTGGTCGAGGAGCTTGGAGATCGCCTCGATCTTGGCCGAGGCGTTGTTGAGGTAGGACGAGATCAGGGTCGAGGCGCTCGTGGCCAGGCGCCGGTGATCGCGCTCGATCTGGTCTTCGATTTGGATCCGGGTCTGGTGGAGCGAGAGCGCGGCCGCCCCGGCCAGGGGGAGACCCGAGGCCAGGAGGAGGACGAGGAAGAGCTGCAGCGAGAGGCGACGACGGATCATGGGTCACGCGAGGATAGCTGGGCAAGCCCTGTCGGGCGCGGGAGTTCGGACGACGTGTCCTCCTGCCTCGTGCAAGGCGCATGCCTGCTCCTATCCCCTTTGCCCTCGCTGCAGCGAGCGGAGCGCGCACCTTCGGGGCTCTTCCCGCGCGCTTTCGGGAAACTCCGGGCCGAGCAAAACCCTAACTCGCTTGCCTGCGGAGTCGGAGTCTCGGCGCGAGAGTTGCAATGGGGTGTCCCATGAAGACGAACACGGACCCCTCTCCCGACCTGGACCCCTCCCTGCCTGCCCGCGCCGAGGACGCGCTCCTGGCTCGGATCCGGCTGGCCCGAACCCGCGGCGTCGGCGCCCGGCGGGCCAAGCTCCTCGAGGAGCGCTGCGGGCCGCCCCTCGATCTCTTTCGCTTGGGGCTGGAGGGGCTCCGTGCGCTCGAGGTTCCGCCCCGGATCGCCCACGCCCTCGTCGATCCGCGCTTCGCCGAGCTGGCCGAGGCCGAGCTCGCGGAGCACCGGGCGGCGGGTCACGACCTGATCGCGCTAGGCAGCGAGCGCTATCCAGAGCCCTTGGCGGAGATCCACGATCCGCCCCAGGTCCTCTCTCTGCGCGGGAGCCTCGATCCCGACGCCCTGCGGGTCGCGATCGTGGGCGCCCGGCGCGGGACGCCGGAGGGCCTCGAGGTCGCCTATGAGCTGGGGCTTGGCCTCGCGGCGGCCGGAGTCGTCGTGGTCAGCGGCTTGGCGCGCGGGATCGACACCGCCGCCCACGAGGGCGCCTTGGCCGCTGGGGGTCGGACCCTGGCGGTGCTCGGGAGCGGGCTCTGCCGCGTCTACCCGCGACGAAACGCGGGGCTGGCCGAGCGAATCACCCGCCAGGGCGCCTTGATCAGCGAGTTCGCACCGGCGACCGAGCCTCGTCGTCACACCTTCCCTCAGCGGAACCGGATCGTGACGGGCCTCTCGGAGGCCGTGATCGTGGTCCAGGCCGGCCCGCGCAGCGGGGCGCTCCTCTCGGCGGACTTCGCCCTCCAGCAGGGTCGCGAGCTGTGCGCGGTCCCGGGCTCGATCCGCGAGCCCCTCGCGCAAGGGACCAACGAGCTCCTGCGCGACGGCGCGCACTTCGTGACCTGCGTCGAGGACGTCTTGGACCTCGTCCGGGGCGTCGAGGGCGCGGACGCCGTCCCCGGTCGCGGCGACGAGCCCTTGGCCGGTCACCTCCAGCCCGCTGAGTTGAGCGTCCTGGAGGCCCTCCAGGCCGGCGTCCAGGCCTACGACCTGCCCCAGCGCTTGGGGATCCCCGACTCGGTGGTTCAGGCCGCCCTGGGTCGACTCGAGTTGGTGGGCCGGATCCGGGCTACGCTCACGGGCTACGTGGCGTGAGGAGAGCTGTGACCGGCGAAACGGAGCCGCCCGGAGTCTTCGCCGATTTCTCCTGGTCGGCTGAAGCTGAGGAGTCGGAGGGCCGGGTGGAGTTCTCGGGCTGCCTCCTGCCTGTCTCGATATTCTTCGACGTCACTGGAGTATTGCCGGCCCACCGTCTTGAGGCCGTTGATCTGGCGGCCCGACTCTTCGCTCGGTTGACCCCAAGCGATGAGGTCGAGTTGAGGCGCCGCGGTGCGGAGGCACTTGTTGCGGACGCCTACTCTCAGGGCGGTCAGCCACAGCCTCTCGAAGCCGCGGACCTTGCTCAGCAAATGAAGCTGGTTGGCCTTTCGTTCCAGTTCGCCGCGGACAAGGCTCAGATCGACGGCGGTGGCCTCGACTACGAGTGGTGTTCGGACGTCTTGGTGGTGGCGTTCACAGCCCAATGGCAGTTCGAGGACGTCCAAGTCGCGACACGGTGACGATCGCACTGGCCTTTCCCGGCGACGATCCCTCGAGGGTCGGTTCGAGGGCGTCCTAAGGCGCTCGACGCTCCTGACGTCAAGACCCGGTCAAGGGCTGATCCGAGTCCGCTCTGCTTACGCCAAATCGGCCCTAGGAGCCCGCTGGGACGCTTGTTCGGCCCCAGGCGCCCTGGTATATAGGCCGCCCCGCGTCCTTTTGACGCGCCGCGTAGAAGCGCACGCTCGAAGAAGAGCGGCGGCCACGCGCGGAACCCTCAAACGCATGAGAGTTCTGCATGTTCCCCCTATCGTTAGCAGCTATTTCTGAATCCTGGGTCCTGGCAGGGCCCGCCCTAGGCCTCCTCGGCATGTTCTACGCGTTCATGTTGGCCGGTAAGGTCCTCTCCAAGCCTGAGGGCGACGAGAAGATGAAGAAGATCGCCAAGGCGATCCAAGACGGCGCCAAGGCCTTCCTTCACACCGAATACAAGTGGCTCTCCGCCTACGTGGTCGTGGTCGCGATCGCGCTCTTCGTCCTCTACAAGGACACCGTCGGCGTCCAGATCTCGACCTCCTTCGTCCTCGGCGCGGTCTTCAGCGCCGTGGCCGGCTACGTCGGCATGTGGCTCGCGACCCGCGCCGCGGTCCGCACGACCGAGGCCGCCAAGACCAGCCTCAGCGAGGCCCTCGGCGTCTCCTTCGGCTCGGGCACCGTCATGGGCCTGACCGTCGTCGGCCTGGGCACCATCGGCGTCGGCGTCCTCTTCTTCGGCTTCACCCACGGCTGGTTCGGCCCGCAGCTGGACCACGTCAAGGCGCTCCAGGCCGTGTTCGGCTTCAGCCTCGGCGCCAGCTCGATCGCGCTCTTCGCGCGCGTCGGCGGCGGAATCTTCACCAAGGCTGCTGACGTCGGCGCCGACCTCGTCGGCAAGGTCGAGGCTGGCATTCCTGAGGACGACCCCCGCAACCCGGCCGTGATCGCGGACAACGTGGGCGACAACGTCGGCGACGTCGCGGGCATGGGCGCCGACCTCTTCGAGAGCTACGTCGGCTCGATCCTGGCTGCAATGACGATCGCGGCCGGCATGGCCGCCATGGTCGCCACCGAGGGTGGCTTCTCGTCGATCAGCGACGCGCCTGGCGTCACGACCGAGGAGCTGGCCATGCGCGCCACGATCCTCCCCCTCGTCCTGGCGGCGATCGGAATCGCGGCCTCGATCGTGGGCACCTTCTTCGTCAGCACCGACTCCGAGGAGCACCTCAGCGAGGCGCTCCACAAGGGCCTCTGGGTCGCTAGCGGAATCTTCGCCGTGGGCGCCTTCATCGCCTGCATGGTCTTCGACGTCCGCGTCGGCGAGGGCGACGGCTTCATGCAGAAGCACGGGATCCTGATCTCGATCCTCTCGGGCCTCCTCCTGGGCGTCCTGATCGGCAAGGTCACGGAGTGGTACACCTCGGAGCAAATGCGCCACGCGCAAGGGATCGCTGAGCAGTCCAAGACGGGCGCCGCCACGACGATCATTTCGGGCCTCGCGGTCGGCATGGAGTCGACGGTGATCCCGCTGATCCTGATCTGCCTCGGGATCTACGTCAGCTTCGAGGCCTGCGGCCTCTACGGAATCGCGATCGCCGCGGTCGGCATGCTCTCGACCCTGGGGATCTCCCTCGGCGTCGACGCCTACGGCCCGGTCGCGGACAACGCGGGCGGTATCGCCGAAATGGCTGGCCTGCCCCCTGAGATCCGCAAGCGGACCGACGCCCTCGACGCGGTCGGTAACACGACCGCCGCGATCGGTAAGGGCTTCGCGATCGGCTCGGCGGCTCTGACCGCCCTGGCGCTCTTCGTCGCCTACCAGCAGCAAGCGAACCTGCAGTCGATCGACCTCAAGGACCCCAAGGTCACGATCGGTCTCCTCCTGGGCGGCACCTGCACCATGCTCTTCTCGGCCCTGACCATGAAGGCCGTCGGCAGCGCGGCCTTCGAAATGATCGAGGAAGTCCGTCGCCAGTTCGCGGCCGACTCCGGAATCATGGCTGGCACTGTCGACCCCGACTACGAGTCTTGCGTCAGCATTTCGACCGCCGCGGCGCTCAAGCAAATGATCCTGCCTGGCGTCCTGGCTGTGGCCGTTCCGATCGCGGTCGGCTTCGCCCTCGGCGCTGCGGCCCTCGGCGGTCTCCTGGCCGGCGCGCTCGTGACGGGCGTCCTGATGGCGATCTTCATGTCGAACGCTGGTGGTGCCTGGGACAACGCCAAGAAGTTCATTGAGGCCGGCGGCCTCAAGGACGAGGACGGCAAGGTCCAAGGCAAGGGCAGCGACGCCCACAAGGCGGCCGTCGTCGGCGACACCGTCGGTGACCCCTTCAAGGACACCTCGGGCCCCTCGCTGAACATTCTGATCAAGCTCATGACCGTCGTGGCCCTGGTCCTCGCGCCTCAGATCGCGATCCCCGCGGCTGAGGGTAGCGAGAGCACCAAGGGCAAGGAGCCCAAGGTCAGCGTCGTCGACACGACCAAGACTGGCGAGACCACGACTCCCGCCAAGACTGGCGAGACCACGACGCCCGCCAAGGGCACCGAGACTCAGGTCGCCTCGGGTGACCTCGACGCTCTGCGGAGCCAGCTGCGTTCGCTCGAAGCGGACCTGGCCGGCCTCAAGAACGCCGACGGTGAGCTCGCCAAGCGGATCGGTGAGGAAGACGCCAAGCGTGACGCCGCCATTGCGGCCGTCAAGAAGCGCGCCGACGAGCTCGGTGACACGGTCAAGGCCATGGCGAGCGAAGGCGCCAGCGGTGGCAAGACCTTGTCCTCGCTCAACAGCGATCAGCAGGAGCTCAAGGCGATCGTCAAGAGCCTCCAAGCTGCGCTGGCCGGCAAGGCCGCGAGCCGCGACCTCGCCGACCTCGGTCGGACCTTCGACCAGCGCCTCGATCGCGCTGAGAAGAGCCTCGAGAGCGGCCTGCGCGCGCTCGATCGCAACCAGGCCCAGGCCAGCGCGGAGTTGAAGAACCAGGACCGTCACCTGACGGACCTCAAGACCGAGGTCGCCGCTTTGCGGACCCGCCTCGGCCAGGTTCAGACCGGCTCGAACCAGGTCCTGATCGACCGCCTCGGGCGGATCGAGAAGCTCCTGGAGAAGGCTCTCGAGAGCAAGAGCGACGAGGGCGCGGGCGAGCTCCGCTAGTCGCGGCGCCTAGCGCCAACTGACGAAGCGCCTCGTCGCGTCCCGAAAGGACGTTGCGAGGCGTTTCTCATTGGTTGCCCGAGGTCGCGAAGAGCGAAGGGACGGCACCTAGCGCTCCGGAGTTGGAAGTGGCGGGGCTGCTTGGTGGGGCGGGTCGAGGAGGCAGGTCGCTCGGTTCCCGGCAGCCTTCTAGCCAGCTCAGGACGGGCTGCTAGAAGGACCAGGGCCGGATTCGATTGGGCGTCTCGCACTTGGGGCAGAAGATCACGGGATCGGGCTGACCGTAGGTTCGGTTGTCGCTGATCGCGAGCGGGACCTGAGAGAGGCAGAAGAGCGCGACGCACGAGCCGGCCACAGGCCAACCCAGGAAGAGCTCGACGCCGAATCCAGGTAGGAGGAAGCCCACGCCCGAGAGCGCGAGGAACACGACTCCGATCAAGAAGAAGGTGCCCGGGGCGGCCTTGTTGCCGCTCGCAGAGAACTCGGTCTGGCATTCAGCGCAGGTCATGGACCTTCTCACTCTAGCCAGGCGGAGCTCCTCGGGGGCGAGATGAAGTCGTGGGGCTAGCCGGATCGGTCACGACTCGGACGCGTTCTGCGCACGCGAGGGACCTATCGCTCGCGCGGGATCACGATCTCACCCAGGTCGCCCGAGAGCAGCTCTTCGAGGCTCAGGCTTCGCTTCATGACCCAGCGCCCCTCGGGGCGATTCGCCCAGGCCATGAGGCGGAGTTCGGCACGGGGCAGGCCGGTGCCCAGCCACACTCCGCGTAGGTCGGCGGACTCTGCCTGCTCCCAGCGCGTGACCGGGTCTCTGACGTTGACGACGATCTGATCGCGATCCTCGAGGCCTTCTAGGCGGAAGCGCGCCTTGAGGCGCGCGCCAGGCGCGAGGTCGACAATCCCCAGGTCGAGTCGGGGTTGCTCTTCTGCGAACTCGCTGCACGTGAAGCTCTGGGGAGCGCAGCCTGTGGCGTAGACCACGACCCTGGCCGAGGAGTGAGAGGTCAGCCCCTCCAGGTGGGCCTCAAAGGACTCACCGACCGCGACCCTCTCCGCGCTGCTCCTGGGGGCTTCGTCCTTGGCGCTGAACCAGGCGCACACGATGAGTTCTCCCGTGGCGACTCGGGCGCGCACGGTGGGGGAGAGTTGGCCCGTGACGATCAAGGTGCGGGAGCGACGGGCGACGATCTCAAGGGGCTCGTCCCCGAGCTCGAGCGCGCCCTTGGGCCCGTGGGTAACTCGGACGTAGGTCCTGGAGCGAATCTTGGCGCGCAGCGCTCCCTGCGGGAAAGGGCCGAGGTCGAAAGAGCCCTTGGCGTCGGTCTCTGCCGAGGCGCCGACGTACCAGCGGCTGCGGTCGAAGCGAAGCTGCAGGCCGGGCAAGGGGGTCCCGTCTTCGAGGACTACCCGGCCGCGGAGGGCAGTCTGGCGAGGTATCTCGACTCGCTTGGGCGAGCGGGTGGGGATCTCGAACTTCGCCACCAGGGCGCGCTCTCCTGCGCCCGCGGAGTTCCGGGAGAGCCAAGCCCCGTAGGTTCCAGGCGCGACCCCTTGGAGTCGGATCCAACCGTTGGCGTCGCTCTGGACGAGCGCTCCCTGCAAGGGCTCTGCGATCGGCGCCAGGTAGAGAGGGCTTCGTGGAGCCGCCTGGCCCTGAGGGTGGAAGAGGGCCAGCTGCGCCTCAGTGTTCGAGGCGCGAAGGACGATCGACCTCGTCTCTCCCTCTGCCAGCTTGACCTCTGTCCTGGCCGCCGGGAGGCCCCGCGGGCTCGAGAGCACGAGGGAATAGGAGCCTGGCTTCAGGCCGTCAAGGCGACGGCGCCCTGAGGCGTCGGTGGGCCCCGAGGTGCCTCCGCAGGACAAAGCGCAGCCAGCCAAGGGGGCTCCGGCGGCGTCCTCCGCCTGGACGAGGATCGAACTCAGCGGCCTCAGCCGGAGCTCGATCACGCTCGCGAGGTCCTCGCTGCTGAAATCCCGGGAGGCCTCACAGGAGTCACCGCTGGCCCCGCAGGTGCCTCCTCTGACTCCGCTCGGAGCAGGGATCACGATCTCTCCGCTGGGCGAGGTCTCCAGGGAAACGAAGCTCCCGTCCGGCAAGAACTGAACGCTGACCACGGCCTGGACACCTCGGCCGGCTGGGTCCAGGACCTGGCAGCGGAGGTCGCGGGGCGTCTCTTGGCTCGGCTCGAGTTCGATCAGGAGGGGTCTACGTCCGGCGGTGACGAGCTTGCGTTCATACCCAGGCGGGCCCGTCACGAGCAGGGTCGCGACGGTCCGTGTCCAAGGCAGCGAGAAGAGACCTCTCGAGTCGCTCGTGACGCCGCTCTCCTCTCCAACCCAGGTGACCTGAGCCCCCTCCAGCGGCTCGCCCCCGACGTGGACCTGACCCTCGAGGCTTGGCGTGGCTCCTTCGCTGCTCGCGCGGGTCTGCTCGGCTGAGTCGGCTGCGGTCGCTCGCCCTGAGGTCTGGGCGGACGAGGAGGCTGGGGTTGCTTCGTCCGGGGAAGGGGGCAGCGAAGGAGAGGGGGCCTCAGAGCCCGGGGCCAGGGAGGAGCCCAGGGAAGCGCTCGGGTCGGAGGCGCTCGCAGCGGAGGGTCCCCCCTGAGCCGGACTGGCAGGGTCGAAGGTGCCCTCCGGTGAGGGCCAGAGAAGGGCTCCTGCTCCTAGGGCGATCGCTCCGATCAGGAGGAGAGCAGAGTTGCGTGGGGAGGGCTTCACCGAGAGCTCCAACTAGAGGCAGTGGGACACCCTCTTGACGACCAAGCGCCACGAGTTGACTCAGAACGACCTAACTCGTGGCGCGGTAGCGGTCAGGCTCGCGCTGCGGGCGCTCCCGGCTAGGCTCGCTCTCCCACCCACCGCAGATCTGGAGATCGCATGAGCGAGGCGCCCCTGCGCTTCACCGTTGAGGCCACCGCAGGCGCCGCTGCTCGAGCAGGCCGACTCGTGCTGCCTCACGCCGTCGTGCCGACGCCGACCTTCATGGTCGTCGGCACCCGCGCGGCGGTCCGGGCTTGCACCGTGGACCAGGTCGCGTCGACCGGTGCTGGGATCATGCTTGGGAACACCTTCCACCTTGGGCTCAAGCCGGGCGGGGAGCGCGTCGCGGCGGCGGGTGGCCTGCACGAATTCAGCCGCTGGCCGCGGGCCATGCTGACCGACTCGGGCGGCTATCAGGTGTTCTCGCTGGCCGAGCTGCGCTCGATCAAGGAGGGCGGCGTCAAGTTCCGCTCGCCCTACGACGGGGCCTACATGGAGCTAGGGCCCGAGCGCTCCATCGAGATCCAAAACCAGCTCGGGGCCGACATTCTGATGGCCTTCGACGAGTGCGCGCCGCACCCTGCCCCCAAGGACGACGTGGCGCGAGCCGTGGACCGCACGACCCGCTGGGCCGAGCGCTGTATCAAGGCCCACGACCGGCCCAGCGAGCAGGCGCTCTTCGGGATCGTGCAAGGGGGCGTCCACCCCGACCTCCGGGCCCGGAGCGCGGAAGCCCTCGTCCCCATGGACTTCCCCGGCTACGCCGTGGGCGGGCTCTCGGTCGGCGAGGGACCCAAGCTCATGGACGAGACCTTGGCCGCGACCTGCCCCCTCCTGCCCCAAGACAAGCCGCGCTACCTAATGGGCGTCGGCAAGCCCGAGGACATCGTGCGCTCGGTCCTGCGCGGGATCGACATGTTCGACTGCGCGCTCCCCACGAGGAACGCACGCAACGGCGAGGTGTTCCTCTGGCCCCGAGGCTACCTCCGCCTCAAGCACGCCCGCTTCACAGACGACCACAGCGTGATCGACCCGACCTGCGACTGCCTAGCCTGCGGCCTCGGCGTCCAGCGGAGCTTCGTCCGCCACCTCCTCAAGACGGGCGAGCTAGCCGGGCTGACCTACTGCAGCCTCCACAACCTCCGCTTCTACCAACGCCTGACCGCTCGACTCCGCCGCGCGATCGTGGCCGGAACCCTCGACGAGTTCCTCTTCGAGTTCTTCGGCGAAGAGGGCCCCGCCCTCGAGTAGTCACAGGGCCTACGCGACACCTGTCCTCGGAGGACGCCTCCGCGGCGGACCAACCCCAGCAGGGACGTCGCTCAGTCTTCGCCAGGGAGGGCGCCGGACTCGTCCTCACCCTCGTTCTCGCCCTGACCCTCCTCGTCTTCTGAGCCGTCTCGTCCGCCGGCGAAGCGCTCGAAGAGCGACTTCGCGTCGGGGAGGAGCTTGCGCAAGGACTCCGTCGCCGGGTCAGCGCCGAGGGACTGGTCCAAGCCCCACCAGCCGCTCCAGTCCTGCGAGCGCAGGGACCCCAAGGCCTCCTTGGCGCCTTGAGCGTCCCCCGCCATGGCCTTGGCCCGCGCCACGCGCCACCAGGCCGAGGCGCCAGACTCGAGGTGCGGCGGCGCCAGAGCCGGAGTCAGGGCTCCGACCCGCTCGAGCGCCGCGGCGGCCAGCTTCTTGCGCTCTTCGCCCTCGGCGGCGGCGGCCAGGTCGACCCAAGCGTCTCCCTCGCAGGCCGTGAAGAACTTCGGCCGGCGCGTCAGGACCTGAGCCGCCCGCCAGAGATCTCGCGCCAGGGCCGCGCGCTGGGGGTCGAGGCCCTCGCCGTGGAGGCGGAAGGTCGGGTTGACGTTCCAGTAGAAGGTCTCTGCCGGAGTCCGAGCGCGGTTGAAGGCAGCGCAGCGGAGCAAGAGCAGGGTCAGCTCGTCGGCCTGCTCGGGTGTCGCTAGGCGACGAAAACCCAGCCGGAGGGTAGGTCGCTGGACGCCCCACAGGAGGGCCTGCGAGAACCCATAGGGCCGCGCGAGGTCCTCGGGGCTGAAGGGAGCGGCTTCGGGGCCGCCCGGGAGCGCTTCGTGGAGGATCCCGACGATCGGGGTCGGGTCCCAACGCCGAATCCAAGCCGCCCAGATCTCACGGCTCTCGGGGACGTTGGCCGCGATCCCAGAGGTGAAGACCTCGGTCGCCTCTTCGAGGGGCTCGAGGGGGCCGCGATACCCAGCTCCCATGAACTCCGAGAAGCGCAGGCGCTCACCGAGGGGACGGTCGGCGAGGCCCTTGAGGAGGGACTGGGCGGCCCGTTGGTTCCAGAGCTTGGCCTTGGCCGCCTGGCGCTCGGCCCTCTCTTCTCCCTCGAGCTCGTCGAGCTCCGGGTCCGCGGCGATCTGCTGCGCCAGCCAGTGGTAATACTCGGCCAGGATCCGAGCTCGCTGGCCGGGCTGCTTGGGCAGGGTCGCGCCCAGGGACGCCTCGAAGGTCTGGATCGAGGAGAAGTCGAAGGCGACGTCGGCGCCGGTCCGCAGGCGGAGCGAGAGCGAGCAGAGGGGCAGCTTGGCGACGTAGGCCCGCACCGAGAGCTCGTAGGCCGACATCGCGATTCGCTCGGCTCGGTCGTGACGCAGCTTGAGCGGCTTGAGCTGACCGCTGACTCCGTCCACGGCCCGGGCAGCCTCGGCGCGGTGAACCTGGAGCGGCTCGCGCCCGAAGACCGCCTTGGGAATGTCAGGGCGGGACACAAAGCCTTGGGCCAGGAGCTCGTCGATCTCCGACCAAGCGCTGCCCTTCTCGCGAGTCGCGAGCTCTCCCAGGAGGGGCGCCGCGGCCCAAGGCAGGGCTCCACGGGCGCAGGTCAGAGAGAGCGCGAGCTCCTGCTGGAGCTTCTTGCGGGCCCAGGGGGGCAAGGCGTTTACGACCTCGATCCTCAAGAGGTGGAGGGTCGGGTTGGCGGGGTCGACCCGGGTCGCCGCGCTGAGCGTGCTCAGGGCCTCGCGCGCCAGGGTCATGCTGCGGACGTCGCCGGGCTTGACCTGAGCCGCCAAGAGCAGGGCCCTCGCGGTGTGCGTCAGCAAGGGACGACCGGGGGCGACCAGGGCCTCGGGCTTGATCGACCTCAGGCCCTGAGCTTCTTCCAGCCGGGAGCGGAGGAGGGTCACGACGAGGCGCGTGTGCTCCGGGCCCGCCAAGACCGCCTCGGCCAAGTTCAAGAAGGACTCGGCCGAGCCAGCCAGGGGGTGTGTGGAGGCCGCGTTGAGCCCTGTCAGCTCGCGGCCGAGGAGGATCTGAGTGTGGTCGGGGACCCAGAGCGCGAGCTGCTCCAGCTCCTTGCGGTCTGCCTTGTCGCGCGCGACTCGGGCTCGCAGCTCGGCGAAGGCGGGGAGCTCCCCCGCCAAGGCGAGGTAAGCCCGGGCGGCGTCGGGCGCACCCGCGTCTCCCAGGAGGGAGCGCAGGCGGAGGGCCGGGGGCACATGGGCTGAGGTCTTGGTCTTGGCTGCGGCCAGCTGACCTGCAGCTTGACGCGCGGCCTCGAGGTCGCCAGCTCGGAGCGCCTTGGCCAAGCCGACGCGCGCGGCGAGGATCGGCGCCAGGTCGACCTCGGCCAAGAGCTTCTTGGCTAGGGCCAGGCCCCGGGCCTGGAGCGTGGCCTGAGCCTCGGGGGCGACGGCGCTTCGCCAGCGCCCGATCAGCTCCAGCTCCTCGAGCTGAGCAGCGACAGCTAGGGGTCCCTCGCCGGCTCCCGCCGCCTGGAAGGCGTCGAGGACGCCAGAGCTCGGCGCGAAGGGCGCGGCCTCACCTTCGACCCGCGCCGAGAGCCAGGCCAGGTAGGTCTTCTCGTCCTGAGCGGCCAAGGCTCGGGCCAGGAGAAGTCGTCCAGAGGCGTCATTAGGAGCCAGGCTCGCCACGGACTCGGCCGAGACCTGAATCTCACGGCCGCGGGCGCGGGCCAGCTCAGCCTCAGCCCAGAGGGCGAGGGGCTCGCTGGGGCGGAGCTTGAGGGCGACCTCGACCAGGGGCTCCGCTTTGGCTCTGGCCTGGGTCGTAGCTCCCAGCGAGCTGACCTCCGAGAGGGTTCGGACGCGGGTCGTCAGGAGCCCGTAGGCCCCGTCGAGCCCGCGCGCAGCCAGGGCGCGGAGCCCAGCCAGGGGCGAGAGCGCCAGCTCACCTCGAGTCGCGCCGGCCTCCTCGAGGGTCGAGATCGCGGTGGCTTGGTCGCCTGCGGCGAGGGCGATTCGGACCGCGCCGGCGGCGCCGAACCAGGGGCTGGGCTCCCCGCGGAGAGCCTTGGCGAGGGGAACACCCGGGGCGTAGCGAGCCAGCTCTGCGGCGCCCTCTGGCTCGGCCGCCAAGCGGCCGAGGAAGGCCCGCCAGGCGAGCCTCCGCCCGCGCTCGAGGGGGTGGAGCTCGTCGCCGAGCTCGATAGCAGCGCTGGCCGAGAGGATCGCCTTGCGATCACCTAGGGCCAGGGAGAGTCGCGCCCGCGCCAAGCGCCAGGACGCCCGCAGGGCGGGGTCTGACTCGCCGGGCTCTTCGCCCAAGTCGAGGAGCGCCGTCGAGAGGTCGCCGCGCAGGAGGGCTGCTTCGACCTGCGCCAAGCGCTGCCAGGGGTCTGCCTCGTCGGGCTCGATATCGACGGGGAGCTCGAGGCTGGGGAGGTAGGCCCTCAGCTCCCAGGCCAGCGCCAACGACCTGGACCCGCCCACGCTGGCGAGCGCCCGCAACACGGTCGGCTCGTCGCCGGCCCAGGCGGCGAGCCGGGCTCGGATCGCGTGGTCAGTCGTCTTAGGACAAAGCGCGAGGGCTTCGGCGTAGTCCCCGTTGAGGGCCAGGACCCACGGCGTGTTGGCCGAGGGGCTCAGCCCGGGGAGGTAGTGGGCGCGGGCCTCGGCGACCTCACCCTTGGCGAAGAGGGCTTCGAGCAGGTCGCGAGCCGCGAGGGCCGCCGCGTGCTTCGTCTCGAGGCTCGACTTCAGCTCCTCGTAGCGGCTCTTGAGCTTGGCGTCCTTGGCGGCGGCGCCGGCGCGCTCGAGCTCGGCGGCCGCTCCCTCGAGGTCGCCCTTGCTCAGGAGCTCGTCCGCCTTGGACAGCGCGGCTTCGCTCGACTTGCGGATCTTGACCATGTCCTGGGCGTAGAACAGGGCGCCGCCCATCAGGGCCACGCTCAGGATCGCGACTCCAGCCAAGAGGGCCGCCCGCTTCTTGCCTGAGGGAGGGGCGGCCTCGTCGCCTCCAGTGGCGGCCGGCGCCTTGCGGGTTTGGCGAGCCGCCCGGAGGGCCTGGAGGAAGGCGCCGGCGTCAGGGAAGCGCTCGCTGCCCTTATGGGCCAGGGCCTTCATGACCACGGCCTCGAGCTTGGGCTTGATCTTCGCGCCCAGCGAGCGAGGGGACTGGATCGGGCCGCCCTCGTAGAGCTGGGTGTAGATCTCGAGCGGTGTGCTCCCGAGGTAGGGCGTGCGCTTGGTCAGGGTCTCGTAGGCCAAGACCCCGAGGCCCCACACGTCCGTCCAGGGGCCGATCCCGGCCTCCTCCGAGGAGGTCTGCTCCGGCGCCATGTAGGCCGGGGTCCCCAGGGCTTGGCCGGCTTGGGTCAGACGCGCGGCCTCACCGCCCTGGGTGATCGCGCGCACGAGGCCGAAGTCGACCAGGCGAGCCTGACCCTCGAGGTTGAGGAGGACGTTCTCAGGCTTGAGGTCGCGGTGGATCAGGTTGCGCGAGTGCGCGAAGGCGAGGGCGTGGGCGATCTGGTCGATCACGTCGAGGCCGGCTTCGAGGTCCATGCCCTGCTTGAAGGCGCCCTTGAGGGTCCGCCCCTCGACGTAGTCCATGATGTAGTAGGGAGAGCCGCTCTTGGTCCGGCCGGTTCCGTAGACCGTGACGATGGCCGGGTGCTCACCCAGGATCTTGAGGGCCTCGGCCTCGCGCGCGAAGCGAGTCAGGGACTCTTCGTCGCTGACCATTTCCTCTGGGAGGAGCTTGAGGGCATACATGCCCCCCGTGGACATGTGCTCGACGAGGAACACCTGGCCCATAGCCCCGGTGCCGAGGTGGGCTCGAATCCAGAACTCGCCGACCTGCTGAGCGACCCGCTCGCTGGACGAGAAGATCTGCTGCGGCAGGAGGTCGCGCCCGCCGCTGGACTGGGAACTCGGAGTGAGGGGTTCGAGGCTCTGCTCGAGGGGGTCGTCCACGAATCCAGGGTGGATCCCAGGGGAGAGCCGCGCAAGCGGATCAGCGCCGCATTTCCAGGAAGATCAGAGGAGCCAGCCCCGCGGGGTCAGCTGAGGGGCCCAGGAACCTCGCGCTCGCTCCCACCACTCGCGCCAAGCCGCGGGCTGGGGCCCGCAGTCCACGCCGCAGGCGCGGGGGAGGGCCTCCCTCGCCAGGCGCCGCTGAGCGTCGAGGAAGGGATAGACCAGCTCGTCGCTGATTCCGGCGGCCCGAGCCTCGAGGGGGCCTGAGAGTTTGGGGAGGAGCGCGGCGGGGTCGAGGAAGGCGATCAGGGTCTGGACGACCTGGGGAGCCGACTCCTCGACGAGGGCGGCGTAGCTGAGGCGATCGATCCAGCCCGGCTGACCAGGGCCCGCGGAGCCCTCAGCCTCGGTCCGAAAGGCGACCTTGACCCGCCCGACTTGGAGCACGTCGCCAGGCAGGAGGGTTCCCAGGGTGCGGCGCTCGCCTTCGATTCGGACCCCTTGGCGGCTCCCCAAGTCGCGAAACGCGAACCCGCGCCCGAGGCGCAGGATCGCGGCGTGGCTGCGCGAGACCGAGACGTCGCGGACGCTGACCTCGCTCTGGAGCGAGCGCCCGATCTCCCAGTCCGAGCGCTCTGGATCGAGGTCGACTCGGCGGGTGCCCTCCTGGGTCTCGATCTCCACGAAGGCGCGCTCGCTCGGGCGATCCGGTCGGAACTGGACCGCGTAGCGCTCGCGGGCGTCCCACCACCAAGCCAGCCAGGCTTCAGCTTCCGAGCCGAGGTTCTCGTAGGTGGTGTGGAAGAGGCAGTTGCTCAACCACTCGCGCCGGCGGACGCCGATCTGACGAGCCCGGGTGCGCATTTTGCGGACCTGGTCCGCAGACGTTCCCGCCCCGACCGCGACGCGGACCGAGGCCTCGATCTGGAGCCGCTGGGCCCGCGGGTCGAGGTCCTCGATACAGGCCAGGAGGGCCAAGGGGTGTCCTCCGTCGACGAGCGCGTCTAGGGCCAGGGCCGGGATCCGGACGCTCTCCTCGGCCGCGGGCGCAGGCAGGGCGGAGTAGATCCCCGAGTCCCCGCGGCGGCGCGTCTTGCGCTTGCCCAGGTTTCCAGGTCGATAGGTCCAGGGCGCTTGGCCGCTCGCGAAGAGGACCTCGTCGTCGGGCTTGAGCACGACCTCACCCTGGGCCCGCTGCCCGTTGACCTCGACCCAGGCTTGATCGTCCACGGTGCGGAGGAGGAGGCCGTTGTCGGTCCGCTCGAGGCGGGCGTGGACTTCGGCCAGGCCGGGGTGGTCGAGCCAGAGGTCGCACTTGGGGTTTCGCCCGACCTGGAACAGGTCCCGGCCGACGAGGGCCAGGAAGGCGCCGCTCGGCCCCTCCAGGCGCGGGACCTTGGGCAGTTTGCCGTGCAGGACCCGCGCCAGGTCCTCGATCACGGCGGCCGCGGTCGGTGTCCGGTGACGACGATCTCGCTCGAGGAGCTGGGTCACGACCCAGGACAGGGCCGGCGGGACGCCGGGCGCCAGGGTCTCGAGGGGCGGGTATTCGCCCTGGCGGATTCGCAGCGCGAAGTCTGCAGGGGTCCGACCGCGGAAGGGGTAGGCGCCCGTGATCAGGAAGTAGGCCACCACGCCGAGGGCGAAGAGATCGGCGCGGGCGTCCACGTCGTGGTCTCCCCACTGCTCGGGAGCGATGTAGGCCGGGGAACCCAGGATCATGCCGGCCCGCGAGCGGACCTGGACCGCGTCGGCGGCCTTGGCGAGGCCGAAGTCGCAGAGCTTGAGGGTCCCGTCGCTCTTGACCAATACGTTGTGCGGCTTGACGTCGCGGTGCACGATCCCGTGGGCATGGATCGCCCGCAGGGCCTGTGCTATCTGGCCTACAGCGCGGACCTCTCCTTCCCAGGGGAGGCGTCGGCGGCGCTCCATGAGGGCTTGGAGGGTCTCGCCGGGGACGTATTCCAAGACGAGGTAGAAGTACTTGCCGGTCCGGCCCGACTCGTAGCAGCGGACGACGTTGGGGTGCTCGATCTGGTCGAGGAGCTGGCACTCGCGCCGGATCCGTTCGCGGTCTTCCTCGGTCTCGGTCGCCGTAAAGACCTTGACCACGTATCAGCTCGGGCCGGAGTCCCCGTTCTTCTGAGCGTGGTAGATCCGGCCCATGGCGCCTTCGCCGAGCTTCTGGCCGGTGAGGTAGTCGCCAAAGGTGTAGCCGACGAGGGGGTCCTCGTTCGCGACCGGCTGGAGCGAGGCCGACCCGGTCTGGAGGATCGCCATTAGTCCCCGCAGCTGAGCGCTCGAGAGGACTCCGCAGTTGCCGAGGAACTCGAGGAATCCACCCGTCTCGCTGTCGTCGTCGAAGGTCGCCTCGTTCTCGAACAGGCTCTGGGACCAGTCGCGAGCCAAGGCGTCGACCTCGTCCTGGGTCGCGAAGCCGAGGTCGACGATGCTCTGAACCAGGCGCTCGAGACGAGTCTGCATGTCCAACTATGGCAGCGCGCTTCGGGAGGTTCACGCGAGAGCGGGCGGTGAGGAGCCGAGGTTCAAGCTGCATGGACGGAGAGTCCCCCTCACGGCCCGTCGCTCGGCTCCTTCGTCAGCTAGGTCGGCGATCGAGCTGGAACGCGGCCCGGAGTTCCTGGGCGATCGTCAGGGCGTCGGCTCTTCGCTGCTCGAGGTCAGCCTCGACCATGGCAGCTATGAGGTTCGAGAGCTCGACCGGGAACCCAGGCCGGACGTCACGAACTCGAGGCAGGGGCTGACCTGAGGTAATCCGAGCTAGGAGCTGGAGCAAGGGGCCGCGGAAGGCTCGCTCTCCGGTAGCGAGTTCGTGGAGTGTCACGCCGAGGCCATAGAGGTCACTAGCGGGGCTGGCTGGGGCCCCCTCGATCACCTCCGGTGCTAAGTAGGCCAGCGTCCCGACCAGCTCGCTTGATTGGGTCAGGGCGCGATCGACTCCTTCCTTGGCTAGCCCGAGGTCCACCAAGGTGGTCTTCCCCTCCTCCGAGACGATCAAGTTCGCGGGCTTCAGGTCGCGGTGGACGATCCCTTCGGCGTGCAGCTTCGCTAGGGCGCATGCGACGTCGTGCCCAATCCGAGCGATGGTGTTCGCTTCGAGCGAGCCCTCCTGCGCGAGCTCCGCCGCTGTGCTTCCTGGGACGAACTCCATAGCTAGGTAGAACCGGCCAGCTTCGAACCCGCTGTCGAGGACCGAGACCACGTAAGGGGAGTCGAGGCGTTCGAGGAGTTGCATCTCGCGGAAGAAGCGCGCCAGGATCGCGCGGTCGTCGTTGCCCTTGGGGTGGAGGAGCTTGATCGCGGCTGGCAGGCCGTCTCGCAGGCGCCGCGCGCGGAAGACGGCCCCAAAGCCGCCCTCCCCCAAGATGTGCAGGAGCTCGTATCCCCCATAGAGGCAAGGGAGGCGCGCAGTGTCTTCGCGGAGGAAGACCCGGGTCGGAGGCGGCGGAAGCCCTCGCTTCGCGAGGCAGGAGGTGACCTTGATTCGCAGGTCATGGTCGTCGAAAGGGGACAGCAGGACCTCGTCTGCTCCGGCCTCCAGAGCCTCGAGGAGGGTCTCCTCGCGCTCGTGGGCCCCACACAGGAGCAGAACTTGAAGTCGCTTGCTGTCGTAGGCAGTCCGCAGGGCCCGGGTCAGTGAGATTCCATCGAGCTGGGCAGAGCGGGCCTCGACGATCACGAGCGCGAACTCGCGGGCTCGCATCCCGAGGAGGGCCTCGGCGCCGTTGGAGAAGCTCGAGACCTGATGTCCACGCTCGCTAAGCACCTCCACGATCCGCGCCGAGAGGCTGGCATCCTCCTCGACGAGGGCGACTTGAACCATTTTCGACTCCTGCGGCCCAGCTGACACGTGGACGACGGCGAGCTTGGGGTCTGCCTAGGGGGCGGAGAGACCCAAGAGCTCGACGCGGTTTCTTCCGCCTGCTTTGGCGCGGTAGAGGGCTTCGTCGGCTCGACCGATCAAGCTGCTCAGGTCGTCGTCGGGGGCCAGCGCGCTGAGGCCCAGGCTGAGGCTGATCGGAATCTCGAGCCCATCGGCCCCGATTGGCGTGTCGCAGATCGCGCGCCGAATCCGCTCGCCGACCTCTCGACCCACCTCTGGCGAGGTGTCGCCGAGCAACAAGAGGAACTCTTCGCCGCCCCAGCGCCCGAGGGCGTCTCGCTCCTTTCGCAGGTTCTGGCTCATGCGGCGGGCGGTGATCTGCAGGACCTGGTCGCCGACGAGGTGGCCGTGGGTGTCATTGACGCGCTTGAAGCGGTCGAGGTCAGCGATCCCGATCAGGAGGGGCCGTCCCTTCTCGCGCGCCTCCAAGATCGCTTGCTGGAGCGCGACCTCGATCCCGCGGCGATTCAAGAGTCCGGTCAGAGAGTCCCGGCTGGCGTCGATGCGGAAGCGTCGGGTCTCGCTGACCTGAGTGGCGAGCCTCCGCTCCAGTGAGCGGACGTGGGTCCGGTGATAGGCGTGGATCACGAGGGCCATGTCGAGGGCGGTGATCCGACACACGGTCTGGGTCAGAGCAGGCAAGAGGGTCGACTCGAAGCCCGCCGAGAGGGCCACCTCGAGGATCAGACATTGGAGGTGGTGGTGGGCCAGGGCGTAGTCGCTGAGCGGGATCGACCAGCGAACATGTGCCTCCCCGATCAAGATGCGCTCGTCGACGTATGCGTCGCTCCCGAAGCCCCGCCCGAACTTCAAGAGGAAGTCTCGCTGCCTCGAGAGGACGAAGTCGCGATCAAAGGCAGGCAGCTGGTCGTAGAGCGGGGCGAGGAAGGTGCGGAATCGCGCGACGATCTCTTCGATCCTCGGCTCGATCGCTTCGCACCGGACTCGACGCAAGAGCTCTACGTCCTCAGGCCCCAACCCGAGATGGGCGGCGCGAGTGTGCCATTGCTCATAGTCGATGCCGAGAGGGCTCACACCGCGATCATATGACGGTCGCCAGCCTGCGCGGGGCAGCCCCCGAGCGGAGCGACTCGCCGTCTCCCCGAGCGCTCCTCAGGCGCCGACTAGCCGAGGAACTCGATCCCGCCCATGTGCCCACGCAGGGCGTCGGGCACGCGGACGCGGCCGTCGGCGAGCTGGTAGGTCTCGAGGATCGCCACGATCACCCGCGGGAGGGCGAGGCCCGACCCGTTGAGGGTGTGGACGAAGGCCGCCTTCGGCTTCTTGTTCTCGGCGCTCTTCTTGGCCTTGTAGCGAATGTTGGCGCGGCGGGCCTGGAAGTCGGTGAAGGTCGAGACCGAGCTGACCTCGAGCCACTCCTTGCTGCCCGGCGCCCAGGCCTCGAGGTCGTAGCAGCGGGCGGCCGCGAAGCTGATATCGCCGGCGGCGAGCTCCTTGACGCGATAGTGAAGGCCGAGGTTCTCGAGGACGGCTTTGGCGTGGCCGAGCAGGAGCTGGTGCTCTTTGTCCGAGTCCTCAGGCCGACAGAAGCGGACCATTTCGACCTTGTCGAACTGGTGCATGCGCTTGAGGCCGCGGGTCATTTTCCCGGCCGCGCCCGCCTCGCGACGGAAGCAGGGGGTGTAGGCGCAGTAGCTGAGGGGGAGCTGCTCTGCGGGAATGATCTCGTCCTGCCAGAGGTTGGTCACGGGGACCTCGGCCGTCGGGATCAGGTAGAGGTTGTCGCGCTCCAAGCGGTAGAGGTCCTCCTCGAACTTGGGCAGCTGGCCCGTGCCGGTCATCGTGGTCGCGTTGACCACGAAGGGGACGCTGACCTCGGTGTAGCCGTGCTCGCTGGTGTGGAGATCCAGGAAATAGTTGATCAGCCCGCGCGCCAGACGCGCTCCCTGGCCCATGTAGACGACGAAGTTCGATCCCGCGAGGCGAGTCGCTTGATCGCCAAACACGACCATGCCGGTCTGGTCACAGATCGCGACGTGATCGCGAGGCTCGAACTCGAAGGTCGGGGCCTCGCCCCAGGTGTGGCAGATCTCTCCCTCGTCCTCGCCGCCCTCGGGGCACTCGGCGTGGGGCAGGTTGGGGATCTCGAGGAGCGCTGCGTCGAGGCCCTCCTTGACCCCGCGGGCCTCCTCCTCTTTGGCCTTGATCCCTTCCTTGATCTCGGCCACGCGGGCCAAGAGGGTGCTGGCGTCCTCACCAGCCTTCTTGAGCTTGGCGATCTCAGGGCTGACCTGACGCTGCTCGTGAACGAGGTCGTCGCGCTCCCCCTGGAGGGCTCGACGGCGATCGTTGAGCTCCTTGATCGCGTCCAGGCTGGGCGCCTTGCCTCCGCGCCGCCCCAGGGCAGCGCTGTATTCGTCCAGGTTCTGAGTCAGGTGGTTCGCGTCGTGCATTTTCAGGTCCTCGAGGGCGCGGATTCTAGTGGAGCCCTCGCCGGATCGCCGCCCTGGCGGGGGAAGGAATACCTCCCCTGAGCTGGAAGGGGGACGCTCCTGTCGTGGCCCCTGGCGGTCGATGGGCCCCTTGACGCAAGCCCTTGCCTGTCAATGGACAGCGCAGCCCGAAGAGCGCCCCGGCGTCATCTGATCGGACATCTTTTCTAGGCCCCCAACGTGCTTGACACCATATGGGGTCCTTGGTACGGTCCCCGCCCTCTGAGCGCGCGAGGCCCAGAGTATCCAGGGGGAAACCTTATGTCGTTCGTTCGCGGACTGGTCCCGGTCTTCGCTGCGGTCCTTCTGTCGCTGCCCGTCATGGCTCAGGCCGGCGAGCTTGACAGCTGCCGTCTCCAGACCCGGGGCAGTGGCCCTCAGGTCGCCCAAGCCGACCTCGGTTACGAGTTCGAGGCCCTAGCCGACGAGGTCCGCCTCCACTCGACTGGGATCGATCGAATGCTCGAGAGCGACATTCGCCTCGGGCTCGACTCGGTTCCCATGGGCGACCTCCGAAACGTCGAGGACTTCCACCCCGAGACTGATCGCTGGACCGAGCACAACAACCGGATCCGGATCACCTGGTTCACCGGTGGCTGGTTCTTCTCCAACGAGCTCGACATTCAAAACGACGTCGTGACTGGCTTCAGGATCGCGTGGGAGGTCCCAGGCTTCATCGGGATTCGCTGGGACAGCGGCTTCGTCCCCTGGAGCCGCCTCGAGGTCAAGGCGACCCGCGCGGACGGTGGTATCTCCAGCCGCGAAATGGACGGAATCGTCCACGCCCACACCCTCTCGCTCGGAATCTTCAACCCTGAGCTCTCCGTCGACGGCCTCGCCTTCTGGGCTGGCTTCGGCGCTGGCCTCTGGATCTACGACTACAACGAGAGCGATATCTTCTCGGGCACCACGGGCGGCAACACCCAAGACGGTGACTTCAGCGATATCAACATCGGTGGAAACATCTTCATTGAGCTCGACTACGAGATCGCGGACATCTTCCACGTCGGCATCGGCCTTCGTCAGCACTTCATCCTCGCTGACCACACCGACGAGGGCCGCTTCTACTCCTTCGACGGCGTCGATCAGTCTGGCCTCGGTGGACGTAACGACGGGATCATTGACGACCTCGCCGGCGTCACCGAGCTGACCTTCAACCTCTCGGTTCTGTTCTAGCGCAACCCGCTTTAGCCTCGAGAGATCGTGACGACCCGGCCTTTCGCCGGGTCGTTTGCGTTGGTTCGGGTGGCTCCCAACCGAAGGACTGGGTTGTGGGCTCCCGCCCTCGGTTCGCGACCGAGCCTTCGTCGGGCGGAGCACGTCCGGTCCGCGACCTGGGCGGGCGTGAGGCGGGGGAGAGTTCTAGACTCGAACCCAGCACTTCAATGAGGTAGCCAGGTTGCAATTCGGGCCCTACAGCGTGATTCGCCAGATCGGGCGCGGCGGAATGGGGACGGTCTACGAGGTCCGCCACCCGGAGATTCCGCGCTCGTTGGCGCTCAAGGTCGTCCGCTCAGACGTCCTCGACGAGGTCACGAGGCAGCGCTTTCGCCGGGAAGGGGAGGCCCTCGCGGCGATCAAGCACCCCAACGTGGTCTCGGTGCACCAGCTCGAGACCTTCGGCGAACACCTCGTCCTCGTGACCGAGCTCGTCGAGGGGGTCTCGCTCCATGAGCGCCTCCGCCAGCAGGGGCCCCTCGCGCCGGAGAGCGCGCGTCAGGTGCTCGCGGGGATCGCCGGCGCCGTCACTCAGCTTCACGAGCGAGGGCTGATCCACCGGGACCTCAAGCCTGACAACGTCCTGATCAGACAAGACGGGACCCCCGTCGTGATCGACTTCGGGCTCGCGCGCGACACACAAGTCGGGAGCAACCTGACCCGGACCGGCGAGATCCTGGGCACGCCCAGCTTCATGGCTCCTGAGCAGGCCCGCGACGCGAGCAGAGCGGACGCTCGCAGCGACGTCTACGCCTTGGGCGCGATCCTCTTCGCGTGCTTGGCGGGGCACCCACCCTTTCGGGGTGCCACGGCTCTCGACACCCTCGACCGGGTGCTTCACGCCCCGCCCGAGTGGCCAAAGAGCGCGAGCGATTGGCCGGGGCCCCTCCGGCAGCTCTGCCGGAAGGCGCTCTCGAAGGAGCCAGCTGAACGCCCCAGCAGCGCGGGCGAGTTCCTGAGCGCGCTGGAGGAGCGGGGATCTCCGCGGCGAAAGACGTGGCTGGTCGGGGGAGCGGCGCTGCTCATGCTGGCTGCCGCGGTGGGCTTCTCCCTCCTCCCAAACCGGACTGGGAGGGAGAGCCAGCTGGTGGCCGAGGACGCGATTCGGCTCGGGGAGGCCCCCCTTCCTACGAGCTCTCTAGGGCCGGAGGCTTCGCCTGAGCTCCAGTGCTGGAGTGGAATCCACGAGCTCCTCCGGGGAGGACCGCCGCGAGCTGAATTGGTCGCGCTGTCCGAGGGAGCGACCCCAGGCGCGCATGGTTTAGGCGCCGCGCTGGCGGCGATTAGGGGCGACTTGGTCGAGGTCGAGCGCCGTCTCGAGCAGCACGGGCAGGTTCGCCGGGTGGAGCTGCGGCTCTTGCCAAGCTTGGCCCGTGCGCACCAAGGCGCCGTGTCGCGCCGTGACGCGCGACAGGCGCTGCGGCTTTTCGACAAGGATTCGGAGCTCTCCGGGCTCGTCGAGTTCCGAGGGCTGCGGGCCCTGGCGAGGCGGGGGAGCTCGAAAGAGCCCCTCGAGCCAGGCGCCTTGGAGGACACGGGGGTTCCGGTCTGGGCGCGCGAGGTGTTGCTGACTTCGGCGATTCGCGAGCCCCTTGACGCGCCGACCCTCGACCTGATCGGCAGCGCCGGGGACTGGCTCACGCCGAGGACCCGAGCGCAGCTGGTCGAGCGGATCGGGGGCGTGATTCGCCAGCTCGCGCCCCGCGAGGACCAAGAGCGCTTCAGCCCCGAGCGCTTGCGCCTCTTGACTCACGCCATAGACGCCTTTCGAGGACTGGCTCCCTACCCAGCAGAGGTCCCAGAAGCGGAGGCCTTGGTCAAGTTCATGCTCAGCAGCGGCGTGGATTTGATCGCTGGTGACTCTGCAGGCCAAACCGAAGAGGACTTCGACTACGCGCTCACCCTCGCGGACGCCTTTCCTGACAACGCCCTCGTCCAGAGCGCCGCAGGCCAATCGGTCTGGAGTGCTCGCCTGGCGAATCCCAGGCGCTGGAAGCGCCTGCTCGTGATCGCTAGGCGCGAACTCGCGCTCCTCCACAAGGAGGAGGCGAGCTTGACCCTTGGCCCACAGCGGCAGAAGTACCGCGCCCAGACTCGGCAGCGAATGCTGCGAATCCTGACCGGGCTCCAAGAGGCGCTGCCCCCGGGCGAGCGAGACCTCGAGGCGCTCCAGAGCGCGCGCGAGATCTCCCTCGTGCTCCGCGACACCGATCCCACCTATCCAGAGCTCTCGCACGCCATAGACCTCCTCTATGTCCGCTTCCTCGAGGGGACCTTGAGCGCAGAGGAGGTCGCCAAGATCCCCGCAGACTGGCGGACGGTGCGCCTGGACGTGATCCGCTTCGCGTTCTTGTCCCCGAGAGACCAAGCCACGAAGACGCGAGACCTGTTCAACAAGACCCTCGCCTACGCCAAGCGAGAGGTCACCGCCGGAATCCTGATGCACCGGGTGATCGCGGACTACCTCTGGCCCAAGGAGGGGGTCCGCGCCAAGGACCCGTCGCGGGCGATCGCCGTGATCGGGATCGCGGCCAAGGCCCTCCAGACCCGCAACCCCCACCTGGCGCTCCATTGGTGGATTCAAACCACACGCCTGACTCTGGTCGGCTCGAGGGAGCGAGCGATACGTCGTTGCAAGACGATCGCCAGCTACGCCCGCCAGGCAGGCCTGCACGACCTCGCCGAGGAGATCTTGGCGGTCGCCCGAGACCCCAAGGACGAGAAGCTGAAGCCGCTCGCAGACCGCACCCTCTTGCCCTCCCTGGGGCGCTAGCCAGCACCTCGGGCCCGATCGGAGGATCGCTACCCGGGTCGAGGGGCAGATCGCTCGGTTTCGCAAGAGACTGCGGTGCTCCAGGGTCGCCGGGTTGTGGGCTGCGCTCTTTTTGAATCACAGAGGGCACGGAGATCCACAGGGGTCACGGAGGTCGTCTCGCGAGATTTGAGGGCGCTCCGAAGTGGGAAGTGGCGCGGGTTGGCGAGCCACTTCCCACTCTGGAGCGCTCTGTCCCACCAACTCGCTCTTCGCGACCTCGGCGGACCTCGGCGCCTCTGCGACTCAAGAAGGCGTGCCCACAACCCGGTCAGCGGGGACGGGATCTGGGCACGTGGTTCAGCAACAGCCTCACGGGCAAGGGCCCTGCACCTAGAACTCCTCTTCCAAGAGCGCGTAGAGATACTCGTCTCCCCAGGCCCCCTTGAAGAACACGTTCTGCCGGAGGTGCCCCTCCCGACGAAAGCCCAGTCGCTCCAGGAGCTTGGCGCAGGCCTCGTTGCGGACGTCGAGCCGGGCGCTGACCCGGTGCGTCTCCAGCTCTCCGAAGAGGAAGCCCAGGAGGGTTCTCGCGGCCTCGGTCATGAGGCCCTGGCCTTGGTGGGCGCGGGCGAGGGTGAACCCGAGCTCGACCTGGCGCTCTCCTAGGAAGTGCAGCGCGCAATCTCCCAGGAGGGTGTCGGACCCTCGGGCAGCGATCCCGACCTGATACCAGCCCGGGGCGCCGAGCTCGGCTCGAGCTTGGTTGGCGAAGAAGGCCTCGGCGTCGGCCCGGGTGTAGTCGGACCACCCCTGGTAGCGCGCGATCTCTGGATCGGCGCGGTAGGCGAGGAAGGCCTCGAGGTCTCGCGCCGCGAAGTCGCGCAGGCGCAGGCGAGGGGTCTCTATGGGTGTCATGCCCCTTGGTGTAGACGGCTCGGGCCAGCCCGCCTAGCCCAGGCGTACATGAAGCGAGCCGAGCGCAGGCGCTCGGCTCGCGGTTCAGGCTGACGACGACGCCTAGGCCCCAGGGATCGTGGCCGTCTCCTTGAGAGCGAAGATCCAGCCGTTGCGGAACCCGAGGATCACCATGCCGCCGCGGAGGCTCTGGGAGCGATCCGAGTGACGCGGGCTGAAGGGGTTGGTGACCCAGAAGTCCACGCCGCTCAGGGGGAGGCTGTCGCGGAAGTGTCCGTCCTTGAGCTTGACCCGCGAGATCGAGGTTCCCTCTTGGTCGTTGCCCTCGAGGAGGTAAATGTCCTCGCTGCCTTCGGCCAAGACCTGGGTCGCGCCCTTGCGGGTCCAGGCCAGCTTGTGGTCCATTTTCCGCTTGTTCTCAGCCATGGGGCCTATGCGAGTCAGGGCGTTCATGCCGGTCTTGGTCCCGAAGTAGACCGTCTTGCCGATCCCGACCGGGTCGCTCGTGATCGCCTCGCCGACGCAGGCCCGGTGGTGGACCAAGCCGTCGTTGGGGTCGAGGACATACATGTTGAAGTCGTCGCTGGGGAGATAGAGCAGGGCCCGGTAGACCAAGGGCGCTGAACGGAGCGGCTTGCCGGTCTTGAAGGGCCAGCGCTTGCGGCCCGTGGCAGCGTCGAAGGTGTACATCGTGCTGTCGGTCGAGCTCACGAAGAGGGTCGGGCTGTAGTAGGCGGGCTTGACGACGACGTCGGTCCGGGTCCGCCAGCTCCAGTCGGGGATCGTGGGGGCGTCCTTGCGGATCCCGTAGATCCGGTCGTCCCAAGAGCCGACGAAGACGTGGGTCGAGCTGGCGCGGGGCGGGGTCGCCGGGGCGAAGCTCAAGCGGGTCTGGAAGATCTCGGAGCCGTTCTTCTTGTCGAGGCTGAACAGGTGGTCCTTGGCGACGAAGAAGATCTCGTCGTATTCCTTGTATTTCTGTCCCTTGCGGACTTCATACTTCCACTCGGCGATGGGGTGCCCGGTGTCTTCGAAGCTGAGCGGGAGCCCGACGTCGAAGACCCAATTCACCATGCCGCTGTGCATGTCGAGTTGGTAGAGCCGGTTGCTCTTGGTGAAGGCGTAGAGCTGGTCGCCCTCGACCGTGACGCTCGTCAGGATCTCGTCGCGGATCGGGCTGTCCCAGTAGAGCTGGAACCCGAAGGCCTCGACCCGGTCCTTGTCCAGCTGCGGGCGCTCGCCGCGCTTGCCGGAGTCGGTGTATTCAATGGCCTGGGGGCCAGTGGGCGAGGGGCGGTTCTGCCCAAGGCAGCCCGTCGCAAGGAGCACAGAGCTCAGAAGTAGCACGCAGCGCTTCACAGGGGTCCTTCCTCAGCTTCGCGACCCTCTAGGAGTTCGGCCAGGTCTTGACCGTGTTCTCGTTCGAAGGCTTTGAGCCGGGTGATCCGCTCGAGGTCGTCTTCGATCCTGGAGCTCAGCTTGAAGACGAAAGGTTTGCGGTTCTTGCGGGCCTCGAGGTCGGCGGTCAGCTCGTCCCAACTGCCGCCGTAGAGTTCGTCGCGAAGGAGGAGCAAGGTCCGCTCCGCTTGGCCCAATTGAGCCACAAAGGCGTCCATCGCCTGAGGCTCGGTCATGAAAGTGATTCAGTCCTGCTTAGGGACGCCGGGGAGGTCGCTCTTGATCTTCCGCACGTCGTCGACCCACTTCCGCTTCACGAAAGTGATCGGGTCGGTGCCGTGGGCGAACTCGTCGCCGGGCCGGCTGTAGTGCAGCTCGAGGATCGCCTCGCGGATCGTGCGGTCGTTGCTGTTGGCAGGGGCCTCGTAGTACTTCTTCGAGAGAATGCTCCAGTTGCTGAGCCCCCGAATCCGAATGTTGAGGCGGTCCATTTCGGGGTGGAAGTTCTTGAAGATCGCGACGCAGGTCGCCTCTTCGCCCGGCTGAAGCTTGGGCAACGCGATCTGCGCCGTGTCGTAGCTCTTCTTGTCGTTGACCGAAGGGCCCGTGTTCTCCTCGCCCTCAGGCTTGGTGCTCAGCTTCCGCATGCTCAGGAGCTGCCCGCCCTTGCGGATTCCGAGCTGCTTGCGGACCTCGTCGTAGACCTCAGGCACCCAAATGTCGTGGTACTCGACCTTGTTCTTGCCGCGGTCTGAGTAGGCCCGGACGTCGAGAGCGAACTTGCGGACGAGGTCCTTGTGCTTGTTCTTGATCTTGTAGACGAGATACCAGTAGTTCTCGATATGACCGGTGTCGTCCTTGATCTGGACGCGCCCAAGCGGCTTCTTGTGCGTGAAGCCGAGCATGTAGTAGGGGTGGCGGGGGACCTTCTCGCCCTTGTAGATCTTCGCCCGGTCCTTGCGGGCCTCGGGATCAGCCGTCTCGGTGATCTCCTTGGCGAGCTCAATGCAGCGCGGGCACTTGTAGGGGTTCTCGCCCTCCTCGATCTCGCGCTGGTTGCAATAGGTGCACTTGTCGGCGTAGGCCGACGAGATAACCGGGGACGTGGGGGAGATCCAGCCGAAGAGGGCGAGGCCCGTCAACGAGAGGACCAGGGTGACGCTTGGCCTCATCCCTAACTCCTTGCAGTGTTGCGGGCGGATTATGGGCCGCTCACCCTTAGCTGTCAACGAGGTAGGGGGGCGATCTTGGCTCCGCAACACGCTCTCGGGAAAGAGCTTAGCGCTCAACGTGCATCGCCTCCGAGCTGGGTTGAGCCACGCCCCCTCGCGCGAGGAGGCCCCAGACGCTTCGGAGGGCTAGAATTCGGCCCCGCGACCAGGTCGACCTCGAACCGGGGCGCCAGAGGAGCAGGCATGCAGTGGGCCTCAGCACTCAGCGAGTCGACGAAGTTCAGCGAAGCTCTCCCTGAGCTCGCCGCTGGCCTCGCAGAGCTCCCCCAGATCGACCTCCTGGTGGTGTTCTTCAGCCCGCACTTTCGCTCGCGAGCGCTCGAGCTCTCGAAGCTCCTGCGCGAGCAGCTCAGCCCCAAGACCCTGATCGGGTGCTCGACGGCCGGGGTGATCACGACGGGGCGCGAGCTGGAGGAGGGGCCTGGAATCTCGGTCCTCGCGGCCTCCCTCCCGGGCGTGACCCTGACCCCGCTCGCGATCACCCGCGACGACCTCCCCAGCCCCGACGTCGGGCCCGGGGCCTGGCACGAGCGCCTCGGCGTGCCCCTCGAGCCTCGTCCGAGCTTCCTCGTCCTCTGCGATCCAGCGAGCTCAGACCCGAGCGGACTCTTGGAAGGCCTCGACTTCGCCTACCCAGGGAGCTGCACCATAGGCGGCCTGGCCTCGGACGCCGCGAGCAACGCGCTCCTCCTTGACGAGCAAGTCCTCTCAGGAGGAACGATCCTGCTCGCGCTCTCAGGCAACGTCGTGCTCGAGCCGATCGTGGCCCAAGGGTGTCGCCCCATAGGCGCCCCGCAGCGGATCACCGCCTGCGAGCACAACCTCCTCCTAGAGCTCAGCGGGAACCGCCCGACCCAAGTCCTGGAGGACATCTACGAGGAGCTCGCCGAGAGCGACCAAGAGGAGTTCCTGCACCGCTCGCTCCACCTCGGCGTCGCCGCGACCGGCCTCCTCGAAGACGGCGTCGAGCCCGAGTATTTGATCCGCAACGTGCTCGGCGCCGACCCCCGGCGAGGGGTCCTCGCGATAGGCGCCGCCCTCCGCTCAGGCCAGCAAGTCCGCTTTCACCTCCGCGACGCCGAGGCGGCCCGAGGGGACCTCAGCGCCCAGATCGAGCGCTATCAAGCAGCCCCGCGCCAGGCGCTCCCAGCCGGGGCGGTCCTCTTCGCCTGCGCCGGCCGCGGCAGCCACCTCTTCGGCGAGCCCCACCAAGACGCCATGACCTTCGCGGGCAGCGTGGGCGTCCCGCTGGCCGGCTTCTTCTGCGCAGGCGAGATCGGGCCCGTGGGAGGGATCACCTCGCTCCTCGGCTACACGAGCAGCTTCGGCGTGTTTCGTCCGGCCGACCCGTCCGCGGAGGACGACTCGGGCGCGAGCTAGACCCGGAGCGGGCCTAGCTCTTCCCGCGCGCCCGCGCCTGGAGCGCAGCCCGCGGGTCGTCGGCATCCGCGATCTCTTTGAGCGCCCGAATCGTGGCCTTGAGGTCGTTCCCGCAGCGCGCGTGGAGGGCCTGGAAGAGCTTCAGCTCACCGTGGTAGCGCCGGAACTGGAGCAGGATCGCGTTGTTGAGCTCGATCTCCAGGACCCAGTCATAGCGGTCGTCACTAAGTCGCGAGCGGACCTCGGACTTGTATCGCTCTCGGAAGCGGGCGATCGCCGCCGTCTTGAGCTCGAGCTTGCGGGCCTGCTCGCCGTTGGACTCGAAGATCCGATCCAGCTCCTCGCGCAGGACGCCGATCGCCTCGTTGAAGACCTCGCTGTCGCGGGCGCTCTGAGCCGCCGCCTTGAGGCGGGGGTCGTCGGGGCCGCCCTGCTCGAGGAAGTAGAGCCGGGCTCCCTCTTCGCCCACGAAGCTGGCCAGGTTCTCGTTGAGCTGAACCTCGTCTGGGATCCAGACCGTGGCGTGGGCCAGCTCGTGGATCACGACCTCGGCGATCCGATCCTCCTCGTCGCGGAGGAGCATGGCCGTGAACACGGGGTCGTCGAACCAGCCCAGGGTGCTGTAGGCCGGGATCGGGAGCAGGAGCGCGTCCTTGTCGCTAGCTCGAAGCTCTCCCAGGAGCTCGACCGCGAGGGTCTTCTTGAAGAACCCGACGTAGGGCAGGGTCCCTATGAAGGGGAAGGTCCAGGTCAGGGGATAGAGCCCGTCGGGTCTCGCGCCGCTCACGTTCCAGGCCACGGGCTCGTCGCCGGTGTCGTGGAAGGTGGTGTAGCTCTGGCTCTCCTCGAGCCCGACTCCGCTCATTGAGAAGCGACGGACGTCGAGGACCAACTTCAGCTTGCGGCGGAGCTCTGCGTCTCGCTCGGGGTGGAGCGGCCGTGGGTCGTCTAGGCGCTCTTGGATCGGCTGACGGTTCCAGAGGATCGAGATCTGGCCTGTCGTGGCTTGCCAGGCATAGCAACCCGAGCTGGTCAGGCAGAGCGAAGCCCAGAGGAAGGCACGCGGCAGGAGACGGAGCGAGGCGGACACGTGGGTATGGGAGCACGCCAGGCCTAGGCTGACCAGGACCTGCCTCAGAGTCAGCCACCCAGAGCCACCTCCCAACTCACTCCAAGATTTGCCAGTCGACTCCCCCTTTCGGTGGGGTGCTATATAGTCGGGACCATGGCCCAGGAATCCGTTCGCGAGCAAGACCTAGTCAAGGTCTACCTCAACCAAATGAGCGTGATCCCGCCCATCTCGGTCGAGGAGGAGCGGATCCTCGCGCGCGAGCTCGAGGACGCTCGGGCTTGGTATCGCGAACAGATCGTTGGCAACGGGTTCACCTTGACCGAGGCCGTGCGCCTCCTCGACAAGATCGTCAGCGGACAACTCCCCGTCGATCGCGTCCTCCTGATCGAGGCCAACGACGGCTCCAAGAAGGATCGGATTCGCAAGGACCTCAAGGAGATCCTGCGCGTCGTGCGCCGCGATATCAGCGAGCACCAGCGGATCTTCGCGGCCTACCTCGACGAGCCCTCGCCCGAGGGGCGCGCGCTCCTGAGGCGCGCCCTGGCCAAGAAGCTCGACGAGGCGGCCTCGATCCTGCTCCCCTTCCGCGTCCAAATGTCGCGCCTGATCCCGAGCGTCGAGCGCCTCCGGATCTTCTCCTATCGGATCCACGTCCACTTGCGACGTCTCAAGGAGATCGAGAAGAGCCGCTCGGCGAACGACCAAGCCGAGCGCGCTGCGCTCCGGCGCGAGCTCCGCGAGCTCCAGCTCCGGGTCCACTGCACGCCGGCCGAGCTCGACTTCTATCTCCTCCAGGCGGACCGCGGTCAGGACCGCTACGAGCGGTCCAAGCAGGCCCTCTCGCGCAAGAACCTCCGGCTCGTGGTCTCGATCGCCAAGAAGTTCCGCAACAAGGGGCTCCCCTTCTTGGACCTGATCCAGGAGGGCAACACGGGCCTCATGAAGGCCCTCGATCGCTACCAAGCCAGCCGTGGCAACAAGTTCTCGACCTACGCCACCTGGTGGATCAAGCAGACGATCACGCGCTCCATCGCCTACCAGTCGCGCACGGTTCGGATTCCGATCCACGCCATCAACAACCTCAACCGCCTGATCGAGCTCAAAGAGGACTTCCAAAAGGCCAACGGGCGCATGCCCTCCCTGGCAGAGATCGCGCGCTTGAGCTCGACCCCGGTCAAAGAGGTCACTCGCCTCCTCGAGCTTCACCGGAGCTCGCTCTCCCTCGACCAACCCTACGGGAGCGGCGAGGACGGCCACTTCGGCGAGCTGATCGAGGACAAGAACAGCGAGACCCCCATCGACGCGAGTCAGCAGGTGCTCCTCAAGGAGAGCATTCAGGGTCTCCTCAAGACCCTCAGCTACCGCGAGCGCGAGGTCCTCAAGCTCCGCTACGGCCTGGGCGACGGCTACACCTACACGCTGGAAGAGGTCGGCGCGATCTTCAAGGTCTCCCGCGAGCGGATCCGCCAGATCGAAGTCGGCGCGCTCCAAAAGCTCCAGCTCCCCGCCCGCCGCAAAAAGCTCAAGGGCTTCTGGGAAGAGGTCGGGACGAGTTAACTGGGGGGCTGGTTTATTGGGGGGGCGCGCCCCCCCAAACCCCCCATCTTTGGCTGCAAGTGGCGAGGAGGATCTTCCGCTCCTGGACAGGGGGGAGGGTTGGAGGGAGCAGGGTGAGGGGAGCGAAAGATCCCAAACCCCGCCACTTGCCCTCACGGTTTACTGGGGGGCTGCGCCCCCAGACCCCCGTCATTGGCTGCAAGTGGCGAGGAGGATCTTCCGCAAAGATCCCAAACCCCGCCACTTGCCCTCACGGTTTACTGGGGGGGCTGCGCCCCCAGACCCCCGTCATTGGCTGCAAGTGGCGAGGAGGATCTTCCGCAAAGATCCCAAACCCCGCCACTTGCCCTCACGGGTCTATTGGGGGGGCGCGCCCCCCCAAACCCCCCCTCATTTGCTGGAAGGGGCGAGGGGGATATTACGCACCAGG
>Ga0316202_10000588_pt1 | contig 37014 bp, 38 predicted proteins | sample 3monrhotite_MG_FD_204934 | JGI IMG/M metagenome (GOLD analysis project Ga0316202, IMG submission 204934) | Microbial mat bacterial communities from mineral coupon in-situ incubated in ocean water Damariscotta River, Maine, United States -... | ecosystem: Environmental > Aquatic > Marine >...
GCTTCGTGCTTGAACTCTTTAGTAAATGATCGTCTGTTTCTTTGATTCATTGAACACCTCTCTTTGGTGGCGACTATACCACCCTAATTGGTGTCCGGTTTTATTGAACCACTACAACATGAAGCCGTGGACTTCTCGCCATGGTTCAAGGTCGTGTGTGATGAGCTTTAGGTCTTCGGTATTGCGGATGTGGATCATTTCGGGATTCCTTTCTGTGGAAATAAAAAAAAACAGGCCTCGTTTAAGGGGAAACTGGTCCTGATAATGGAAGAGTGTACCTGTTTCAAACCGTATTTTTATCCTTCAATTTCACTGGCTTTCATGACACTTTCGGGCAGGGTTCGCAGGCTGGCTTGTTTTTGTAGGGCAAAACCGAGTGCGGCCATGCCGCCTAGCAGTGACCCTTGCAGGTGGCGGACTTCGGTGAGCAGCACTGTCAGTTTTCTCAGATTTCAGTGGAAGTTGGGTCATTGGTTTTCTTGATGGACAGACATATCATCTGCGTACTTATTTAAGGAGATTATGATTGGCATTCACCGCGGACAATTTTAATCACTGCATATGGTGCGGTGAATAAGCTGGGTTTTAGAAAGCAAGGAAAGTGTCCCTAATTTATTGGGGGTGGAATTGATAAAGTTTACGGCCTGCTGAAAGGCCAGAGTAGAATTATACTCGCAAGCTGGACTGAGCTGTTCGCAAAATGAAAATTGTTCACCTGCTATTGTCAACAGCCACCCGGGAACGGCGTGACCGTAAAGCTTGCGTGCAAGTTGAAGCAATTGCTGCGGGGAAAGTTGGTGACCACAACTTCCAGTGCCATCAGGGTTTAACTGGGATATGACGCAGGCGGTCGTCTGATTTTGCTTTGCATCTAAAAATAGTACCCCCTCAACCTCTGGGGCGGCAAGTTCAAGCGCAAGTTCAGGTGTTAATTGGTGGCCGCTGATAACGCTTATTTGTTCTTTTGACCACTGGTCACTTAGTCTTTCAGCCAAGCGTGGTCCTGCGCTATCATCACCGCGTAAGCGGTTTCCATAACCGATAATTAACCACATCAGCCGCGCTGAATTTCATCAAGCAGTTCACCCTGGGCAGAGATAAGTTTGATCTGCATCGGCATGCGACCCGCTTCATGGGTTGAGCAGCTCAGGCAGGGATCATAGACACGAATTCCATGTTCGACTCGATTCAGCAGTCCTTGATCCAGTTTGTCCCCGCTGATGAAGCGTTCGGCCAACTGTTTAACGGTTTTATTCATGGCCAGATTGTTTTGTCCGGTGGCGATGATCAGATTGACCTTTTCCAGGATGCCATTGTCATCAACTTCATAGTGATGGATCAGGGTTCCGCGTGGTGCTTCGCTGATGCCGATACCGATATTTTGATTCACCCCAGCCTTGCTGCGGATATGGTGATCGAGCAGGATCTCATCCGCAAGAATCTCTTCTATCCGTTCTAACGAGTGCAGAATTTCAATCAGCCGGGCATAGTGATAATAGAAACTGCCGGTAACCGGTTTGCCGTGGCCTCCGTAGTGGCGGAATTGACGTAGTTCGCGATCGGCCAGTGGAGTGCCGGCAAAGTCGCAGACGTTCAGTCGCGCCAGCGGACCAACCCGGTACATGCCATTTTCTGGGCCGAGAGGTTTATAGTAAGGGAACTTCAGGTAGCTCCAGTTCTGTTCCGCTTCGGCAATCAGCGTTGCGTAATCTTCAGGCTTGGCGCTATTTTCGAGAAGCTTGCCGTCGCTATCGATCATCCGAAGCTTGCCATCATAATGTTCCAGACCGCCATCCTCGCCAACCAAACCCATGAAGAGGCTGGGAAATTCACCATAGGCATCGACTTCATCGCTGAATTTATCCAGCGCATCCTTCATCAGGTCGAGACCGATATCGACGGTGGCATACATCTCTGGCAGCTGCTTAAGAATTTCATCCCGCTGTTCGGCTGTGAGCGATTTACGCACCCCGCCAGGGACAGTCCAGGAGGGGTGCACGCTGCGGTCACCTAGGGTGCGGATCAGGTGTTGACCAAAAGCGCGCATACGGATTCCGGCACGGGCCAGATCAGGGTTGGTGGCGATCAGTCCGGCCATGTTGCGCTGTGCCGGATCGGCATCCATCCCCAGAATCAGATCGGGGCCGGAGAGCAGAAAAAAACTGAGCGCATGACTCTGGACCATCTGGCCGTAATTCATCAACCGGCGTAATGCAACCGCTGGGGCTGGGGTGCGCACGCCGAGGATCATGTCACCAGCCTTGCTGGAGGCCATCAGGTGACTGACCGGACAGATGCCACAGATGCGGGCGGTTATCCCAGGCATTTCCCAAAAGCTGCGTCCGACGCAGAACTTTTCAAACCCACGAAATTCGGTAACATGGAAACGGGTGTCGGCCACCTTGCCGGCATCATCCAGCATAATACTGATTTTAGCGTGCCCTTCAATCCGGGTGACCGGCTCTATAGTAACTATCTTAGACATTTTATCTCCTAACCGAAGGTGCGCATTTCCGGTTGCAGGTTGACCGGTTGATTGTTTAGCAGGGCGGTGACCGCAGTGGCGATCCGATCAGGAACAGGGGGGCAGCCGGGCAGAAACAGGTCAACTTTGATTGCTTGATGAAGAGGTAGCGCCTTCTTCAACAGCGCAGGAAGCACTTTGAGAGCCTCTGCACCGATCGGTGCCTGGGCTTCATGGTAGACGGCTGTCAGCAGATCCTTGACCGGAATCCGGTTGCGCATGCTGGTGATATTGCCAGTGACAGCGCAATCGCCGAAGCTGATAACAATTTTGCTGTTGATGCGGATGTCCCTAGCTAATTCAAGATTCTCAACATTGGTAACGGCACCTTCAACCAGGCAAATATCAACATTCTCAGGGAATGTTTTGGCATCGACCAGTGGGCCGTAGACGATATCGACTTTTGCTACCAGCTCAATCAAGAATTCGTCCAGGTCGAGAAAGCTCATATGGCAGCCGGAGCAGCCGCCCAGCCAGACCGTCGCTAGACGGAGTTTTTTCGGTAGAGTACTCATGATTTCATCCTTCTAGCGACGCCATTGGCGTTTTTCGCGGCCATCAAGTATCCGCCGCAGGAAACTTGCTTCTTTTTGCATCTCTGCCACCGAAGACCCTTTGTCGAAGAGGGCACCGGTGGGGCAGATTTCAACGCATTTTCCACAATCGGTGCAGCTTTGACTTTCACCCCAGGGGCGATTCAGGTCGGTGATAACTCGGCTTTCGATCCCTCGTGCTTTGACGTCCCAAGTGTGAGCGCCTTCGACTTCATCGCAGACCCGCACACAACGAAGGCAGAGGATACAGCGATTGTGGTCGACTCCATAACGGTCATGGCTCGTATCGAGTTTTAGTTCTGGGTACAGGTAATCGTAGCGGACATGGTCCATCCCTAACTCGGCGGCAAGGGTCTGTAGTTCACAATGTTCATTACTGACGCAGACCGCACAGGTATGGTTACGTTCGGCAAAGGTCAGTTCAAGAATCATTTTCCGGTAGCGATCGATCTTTTCATTGTGGGTGGTAACCACCATGTCTTCCGCCACCTCGGTGGTACAGGCGGGGAGAAGCCGCGGATTTCCAGCAACCTCGACTAGACAGAGGCGGCAACCACCGCGAGCACTAATACCATCCAGATGGCAGAGGGTAGGAATTTTGATCTCATGCTCGCGGCAGGCCTCAAGGATCGACTGTCCCATACGGGCACTGACCAGTTCATCATTGATTGTCAGAGTGATAACCGGCATCAGTGCTCCTCCTTGAAGATTGCGAGCTCAGCGGCATGTTCAGGAAGTCTCATCAGTGGAATTTGGTCAAGGTGACAAACACCGGCGGGGCAGTGGTTGTCATTGATATGTGCCAGATACTCATCCCGGTAATACTTCAGGGTGTTAAGAACCGGATTCGGTGCCGTCATCCCCAATCCGCAAAGACTAGTCTCCTGAACCAGTTCGCAAAGCTCTTCGAGGTTTTCCAGGTCGGTGAGCATGGCACTGCCGTCGGTGATCCGTTTGAGTAGCTCAAACATCTCAACCGTACCGACCCGGCAGGGGACACACTTGCCGCAGCTTTCATCCATGCAGAATTCCATGAAGAATTTGGCAACATCCGGCATGCAGCTGGTATCGTTCATGACGATCAGACCACCTGAACCCATGATTGAACCCAGCTCCTTGAGGCTTTCATAGTCGACGGGAGTGTCGAGGTAATCAGCGGGGATACAACCACCGCTCGGGCCACCAGTCTGGGCGGCTTTGAACGTACCGCCGTCCGGCAGACCGCCGCCAATCTCAAAGATGATGTCTCGCAGACTGATCCCCATTGGCACCTCAATCAGACCAGAGTTAACCACTTCGCCGCACAGGGCAAAGACTTTAGTCCCCTTGCTCTTATCGGTGCCGAACTCAGCAAACCATTCGGCACCTTTCTCCATGATGGGGGCAACATTGGCGAACGTTTCGACATTATTGATCAGGGTTGGTGACCCCCAAAGACCACTTTGGGCGGGATAGGGTGGCCGCGGCACTGGTTGGCCGCGGCGCCCCATAATTGAGGTCATCAGGGCGGTCTCTTCACCGCAGACAAAGGCTCCGGCTCCGATTCTTAAATCGATACGGAAATTGAAATTGCTGCCTAAAACCCGACTACCGAGCAGGCCGCGGCGTTCGGCGGCTTTAATTGCCTTAACCAGTCGAGCTGCGGCGAGGGGGTATTCACCCCGGACATAGATGTAGCCCTGTTCTGCTCCAACGGCAAAACCGGCAATTGCCATCCCTTCCAATACACGATGTGGATCCGATTCCATAATGGTGCGATCCATATAGGCACCGGGGTCACCTTCATCACCGTTGGCGACAATATATTTACGATCGGCCGGAGATTTACGGACCAGATTCCATTTGACACCAGCGGGGTAGCCACCGCCGCCACGGCCGCGCAGACCGCTCTGTTTGAGTTGGGTACAAACTTCTTCTGGACTCATTTCATGCAGGACATGTGCAAGGGCAGAGTAAGCTCCGCGTGCGATGCAATGTTCTAGTTTTTCCGGGTCGATCTCACCATTGTTGCTCAAAACAATTCGAGTCTGTCGAGCAAAGAAGGGGAGGTCTTCAGGGAGTGCGGCCGTTTCAACCGTTTTGTTTTCTATGCTGTGCAGCAGGATTTCTTTCGCCGTTGCAGGGGTGACCTTTTCAAAGGTTTGTTCAGCGCCATTGATAGTTCTTATGCGCAGCAACGGGCCGCGACTACAGGGGCCCATGCAGCCGGTGGCGACAACTTCCAGGTCGGTATCCAGCTGTTCTTCGTTTATCAATTCATCCAGCGCCGTTTTAACTCGATCGGCACCGGCTGCCAGGCAAGGGGTGCTGTAACAGAGGAATACGCGCAGTTTCAGTTGGGATTGTCGCTGAAGCTCTTCCTCGGCAAGTTCGGTCAAGGACGTTGGGTTCATGCGCTCTCCTCCTGCTTGGCTTTAATCAGGTTGGTTTTGGCATTGATCGCAGCAAAGGTCGATTCTGGAGTCTCCCGACTGAGAACTTCACCGTCAAGGGTCAGCATAGGCGCCAAGCTACAATTGCCAAGACAGCGTGCTGTCATCAGGGTTAACTTGCCATCTTCCGTGGTTGTTCCTGCCTTAACTGCCAGTTCTTTTTGTAGCTTGGCGACGATGTCACCAGCCCCTTTAACGTAGCAGGCGGTCCCCATGCAGACGACGCAGATATGCTCACCTTGCGGATCGAGGGTGAAAAAATTGTAGAAGGTTGCCACGCCGTAGACCCAGCTAGGGGGCAGCTTGAGTTGCAGGGAGACATAGTCGAGAACCTCTTCATTCAGGTGACCAAAGGTCTCTTGTGCCGTATGTAAGACCTCAATCAAGGCATCCTGCTGAAACTGGATTTTTTTTAGTGTTTTGTCGATCAGCTGGAATTTGAGATTTTGTCCGTCATCCTTGTTGAAGGATGAAGCTGTTTCGGCTGACATATCCTGCTCCATGTGTAGAAGAGGTATTGAGGACGATAGATAATCGTTGAGTTGATCTGTTGTAAGAATTCTAGCATTTAATAAGTTAGCAGGGACTCATCTGGAATGCAAGGAGCGGCGCGACAAATGAGTCTCTTGGAAAGGTACATTCATTCTTCTGAATATGCCTGCAAAAACAATAGACTCCAATTGTCAAATCTTAGCAGTTGTGCCAGGCGGCAAGCCTCTTCATTTCATTTCGCAAATATCCTGTCAAAATGTTTTCTCACATAATTTAAGGAATTTTGGCAGGGGGCAGTCGAATTGTCCTGAATATGACCATCAGTAAAACAGGAAAAGCCCACGGTTACCAGATCATGGGCTTTTCCGATTTATCAGGGCCTATGGGAATGTTGATTTAACCCTGAACTTGTTCCACTCCAAGATATCGAACAACTTATGAGCCAATTTAATAAGCTGTAAATACTGATACTTGATGATATATAAGAGATTCAATTCAGCTACATGGAGGAGCGTAGCATCAATTGCTATAAGAGGGGATTGGGGTAGCTGTCAAAAATTGGCTTCTTTTGCAGATTTCAATTACGCTTATAGAATCGCCTAATCTTTTTAAAATTATCGTAAAAAGTGGCTTATGCCGGTAAGTAACCCGGAATCATAAGTAGAATTTTCTACATATTTACAAGCCATATGAGCACTTCCGAAAAGGATGAAAAGCATGGGAAATGGGCCACGAGATTACACAGGTAAAACGCTAAAGCGCCTTTTTGGCCTATCTGGCAATCAATGTTCTTTTCCCGAGTGTTCAAGGCGTTTGGTCAATTCTCACAACGCAAAAGATTCAAACATATGCCATATTGAAGCTGCGAATTCTGGCGGTGAACGCTATAACCCCAGCATGACGAATGATCAAAGAGCTGACTACAACAACCTGATTTTACTCTGTGTTCAGCACCACGATGAAACTAATGACACAGAAAAATACACAGTTGAGCACCTGGCAACAATGAAGAAGGACCACGAGAGTCAGTACATCAATGAGCGGATCAATAAAAATCCTTCCATGCTCAAAAACACTATTGCAGCCCTCGCGATAGTTGACCTAACAAAAGATCCCGAGGAACAAATTCTCAACATTGTGGACCCAAGAGAGAAAATTGAATTTAACCATATGAAAAAAAAGGCGTCCTTAGTTCGACAATATTGTATTTATCACACTAAACTAAATGCACTCTACACCGAGCTCGAGGATCAAGGTTCTATTGTAAAGGAAAAATTGTTACGTACGATAAAGCTTACATACGATACAGTCAAAAGCACATTCGTTAGTGAATCTGAAGATTCTTTGAAAGTTGTACGCGAAAACTCTGATGAAATCTTCGACGAGGTCTACAATACTCTCTACGAAAAGTTAGAAGACTCCAAACACTGGGAGGAAGATATCATTCTAGGTTTGAATATTGTGATGATCGATGCTTTTATTAGATGCAAAATTCTTGAGGAGCCGCCAAGGTGATAGTTAGTAAAGACACCAACCCTGAGAAAGATTTGTACTATCTGGGTGCGCAGGTACTTGAGGTTCTAGCTTCCACAGACACCAGTGAAGTTGACTACGTCGATATCTTTATTAATTTAAAGTCAAAAATTCAAATAACCAACAGCTTGTATGCACTATCATTGGATTGGTTGTACCTGCTCGGAGCTATAGAAATAAGTAAAGAGGGAAATATTCGCAAATGTTTCTAAAGAATCTTCAAATCAGAATGAATGATGTGATCATTAGGGATATCCCTTTTAGGAAAGGGATTAATCTTATTGTAGATGAGAGCTCATCTAAGAAAAAAACGAGTACTGGTAATAGTGTAGGAAAAACCACAGTGCTGCGCCTGATTGATTATTGCCTCGATGGAAATGGGAAGAATCTCTACATAGACCCAGAGTTCAAAACCCATAACCACGTTATTGAGAGTTTTTTAAAAGAGAACAATATAGTAATTACAACTGTGTTGGTTAGTGATCTTGACAACGAGATGTCCGAACAGATAAAAATTGAAAGAAATTTCCTGACTTATGGTGAGAAAATTCAGAGAATCAACAATGAAGATCTAAAAAATGATGAGTTCTCGCAAAAACTCAAAAAGTTAGTATTCAAGACTCATTCTACACAACCAACATTCAGACAACTCAAATCAAAAAACATACGAGATGAAAAAAACAAACTGTTTAATACGATCCGAGTCCTTACCCCAAATGTAATCACTGATGTCGCATATGAGGCGCTTCACCTATTCTGGTTTGGAATTGACACAAACCTTTCCAAAGACAAATTGGTCAGAGATCGCAACATCGAGAAACGAATACAAACTCGACTTAGAAAAGAGAATAACCTTCCGCAAATAAACCAAGCGTTAATAATCATCAATAGGCGAATTGATGAATTGATCCGGCTAAAAAATTCTTTCAACGTAAATGAACACTACGAAAAAGATTTTAAAGAAATCAACGATATTCGTCAGAAGATTAATCGGGCTGCGACAGAAATATCGAGACTGAGCTTGAGGAAAGATCTTCTTTTTGAAAGTAAGACAGATCTCGAAGATAGTTTTGCCGAGGTAGATACAGAACTAATTAGAGTTCTATACACTAAGGCTAAAATTCTTATTCCTAATATTCAGAAAAGCTTTGAGGATACACTTAAATTCCATAACGGAATGGTCAACATGAAGCTCAAGTTCATGACGGAAGAGTTACCCGAACTTGAGGAAGAGATTCGCTCGAAAAGTAGTATACAAACAAAACTGGTTTCACTGGAAAAGAAGCTGTCAGAAAAGCTGGTAAAATCTGGTGCAATTGAAGATTTGCAAACCATAATCGAGGAGCTGAATAGTTTCTATGAGAAGAAAGGTACGCTTGAAGAGCAAAAAAGAAGTTGGGAATCCTCAGTTTCTAATACAGAAAAAATAGAAGATGATCTTGAAAAAATTAATGCCGATCTGTATTCAAAAGATGATCTCATCCAGGAAAGGATATCAGATTTCAATGTATTCTTTTCCGATATATCTTCACGACTTGACGGCGTGCATTCGTTGCTTAGTGCAGACAATCCTGACGGAATTTATAAATTCACCATTGGTAACATTGAGGGCAACCCTGGAACTGGTGGGAAAAAGAGCCAAATGGCATCATTTGACCTTGCATACATTCAGTTTGCAGATTCCATTGACCTCCCATGCCTGCATTTTATTTTGCAAGATCAGATAGAAAATGTCCACTCGAACCAGATTACTAATCTGCTCACAGAAATCGTTTCCGAAGTCAATTGCCAATATGTACTGCCAGTTTTGAGGGACAAACTACCGAAAGATGTCGATATCGCCTCAATGGAAATCTTGTCTCTTTCTCAAGCAAGTAAATTGTTTAAAATATAGATATCCATATAACAATAGCATGCACCAGATGGCGTGAACGTCAGCGGCGCTGGCGCAGTAAGTTCATTGGCGCCACTGGTGATACAAGTCGTTGAGACCGTAGAAAAACCGCATTCCGATAAAGCACTATCAATAGAACGCCAAACGCCCACGATTACAAGATCGTGGGCGTTTCCGATTTATCAGGGTCAAGGAAAATTTAACGTTTCCCCCATCTCCTTTCCATTAATTTCTTGTGCCATAGATTACAGGAAAGAAGAGTCAACTATTCTGTCCTCTGGCGCATTAGACTGCATATCGGAGGATTAATGCCCGTTTTTGATCTTTGAGCCAGCTGTGACTTCACCATGATGCCCTGCTTCAGCCTTGATCAGGCCGTGCAGTCCTTCGACATAATGGGTCAAGACCACGTACGATTCGACAAATTCACGCCCTTCGTCGACGCTGTCTTCGGCTTTTTTTTGCTTTTCGTAAGCACTGGCAAAGCGGGCGCGAATCTCTTTACCCATGGCATTGGTCAGCACGCTGACCAGTTTATCAACCGAACCATTTTCCAGCGCCTGATCAGCCAGCGCCACCGCCGGATCAACAGCGGTCCCCGGTTTGAGGCCGGTGTAGGGAGCCCCTTCGCCAGCACGATGAATGCGCACCAGGGTTTCAAAAAAATATCGGTCAGCAAAGTCTTTGGCTTTCGGCCCCATTTTCCGAACTGTCAGAGTATGCGCGAAGGCGGTCTTGATCGCCTCTTCCTGGTCGGGTTTCACCCATTTGAGCAGGGTGATCACATCTCCTTTTTCAAGCGCTGTCCGTGCGGTTTCGACCACCGGCCCATCGAGGGTGTCACAGTGTGCCAAAGCACTGACCGGTGCCGCCAAGGTGGCTAGCAGCAAAAAAAACAGTCCGGCAAATCCTCTCCAGCCTTTAGTTGAAACTTTCATTTTGTTCTCCTTCTCCTGGTTTGTGGGTTATTGTTGCGTTTCACTCACTAGAACGGGAAGGTTGCTGTTTTGTGACAAATAAAGCGCGGCATTTTTTTTAATTTCGTCACGGAATAAAAAAGTGTCACAAATCTTCATGCGGCTGCGTATCTATAGATAAGAGCGAAAAGGAGCCCACTCTTTGACCGACGAGGAACTTATGCTGGCCTATGCGACTGACGACATGGACGCTTTTGAGTTGTTGTATCGACGACATAAAAGTCAGATCTTCGGCTTTTTGCTGTCGAAGCTGAAGAACCAGCTGGACGCAGAGGAAGTTTTTCAGGTGGTTTTCAGCAAATTACACCTCGCCAGAGTCAAATACCGGGCCGAGATTCCTTTTCTCCCCTGGATTTTCACCATCACACGCAACACCATGATCGATCATATCCGCCGTCGCGACAGTTATCAGCAACATATTTGCGACACCGAAACCCCATTGGAAGACTATGCCGCACCGCTGCCTGAGGAGCCCTGCGGCACTGTCTCGCCGCAGGATCTAAGCCACTTGAACTCGACCCAACGTCAGGCGCTGGATTTGCGCTTTTTGCAGGAGATGAGCTTTTCCGAGATCGGCGAGCGGCTGGCAACTTCGGAGGAGAACGCGCGGCAAGTGGTCAGCCGTGCGATTCGCAAACTGCGTAAACATCTGACCGGCAAGGAGGTGCGACATGATTGACCCCCAACATGAACAACAGCTGGAACGGGAGTTTGCTGAATTTGTCGCCGCCGAGCCGTTACCCCCCGCCGCGGCGCTGGATGAGATGGTTAGCAAGCGGGTGGCGCGTGACCTGCGGCCGCCCTGGTGGAAAGTCTGGGGCACATTGACCCTGGTTGAAGTGACAGCCGGGCTGTTGACGCTGACCCTCTGCCCGCAGTTCGGTGTCGGCTTCGGCCAACACAATGAATTTCTCCATGCCTTGCACGCGACCACCACCCCGCCGGTGTTCTATCTGCTATGCGGGCTGCTGTTTGTCAGTTTCGGCGCCGCATTCGGAGGGCTTATTTTACCACGAGGCGCAATTCGCTCCCTTGGTCGGCAGAAATATCTGTACTTTACGCTTTACACGCTGCTGGTCTATCTCGCCTTGGTAACGCTGGGTACCGAGGCTTTCGTGCTTAGCTCGCTGGTTTGGATGGTTGGCGGCTTGCTGGGAAATATTGTGACGTTTAACGCGGTTATCCGCCTGCGGCTGCTTGCAAATTAACGCCAAAATGAAATCATAAGAATTTGAAAAGGAAGGTCAAACTGGTGAAAATTGAAGTGTTAAGTACCGGCTGCCGCAAATGTCAGACTCTCTACGAAAACGCCCAGACCGCTCTCGCCGCAAGCGGTAAAATCGGCGAAGTCATCAAGGTTGAAGAGATCACCGCGCTGTTGCAATATGGCGTTTTGAGCCCACCCGCGCTGGTGATCGATGGCGAACTCAAGACTTCCGGCAAGCTGCTCAGTGTCGCCGAGATCCAACAGCTGCTGTAGCTTCAACCCCCTCTGCCGACTGATCCCCTTAGTCCAAAAGGAACCAGCATGAAATTTCACCTAACATTTTTTTCGCTCTTGGTGCTGCTTGGCAGCAGCGTTTATGCCGAGCTTCCTCCTGCCACGCCCGCAGTGGTCGAGCAGGCGTTGACGTCCGGCAAGCCGACGCTTATCGACTTTGGTCTGCTAACCTGCGGTGTCTGTAAAAAGATGGCACCTCATCTGGAAAAAGTGGCCACAGACTACCCGAATCAGGCCAATGTGCTGTTTGTTAATGTGCGCGCCGACCAGTCTCTAGCGCGAAAATTTGCGATTCGCATGTTGCCGGCGCAGATCTTTCTTGATGCCAACGGCAAAGAAGTTCAACGGCACACCGGTTATCTCGATCAAACCGGAATTCTCGCAGGCCTCAAAGCAGCGGGGCTGAAGTGAGCTTCATCGACAATATTGAACAGATTATTGTCACTTATCCACTCTTCGCCTTTGGTGCCGTGTTTGTCGCGGGCGTGATCTCTTCAGCCGCACCCTGTGTGTTGTCGACGATTCCGCTGGTGGTAGGGTTTGTCGGTGGCTACAGTGATGGCAACCGTTTGAAGGCATTTCGCTACTCACTGATGTTCATACTTGGGCTGTCGCTGACCTTTACCGTCTTTGGCGCTGCTGCTGGACTGTTCGGCACTATCTTCGGTGTGGTGGGAATTGGCTGGTATGTCTTTGCCGGGCTTCTGGCCCTACTGATGGGCGGGCAGATGATGGGGCTCTACGAAATCCGCCTGCCCATCAAGCGCGAATTCAAACCACGCCGCAGTGGATTGGTCGGCGCCTTTTTACTCGGACTCTTCTTCGGGCTCGTCTCCTCCCCTTGCGCAACCCCGGTGATGGTGGTTCTGCTGACTCTGGTCGCAGGCAAAGGGCAAGTGCTTTATGGCATCGCTCTCCTCTTCAGTTACGCCCTCGGTCATTGCTTGCTGATGCTCTTTGCTGGGACATTTACCGGTTTTGTCGAAGCCTTCGCCAAAAATCGCGGAGTGGTCAATTTATCAACCTGGAGCAGAAAACTTAGCGGCGGAATTATTTCACTCGTCGGGTGCTGGTTTTTTTGGCAGATATTATAAAACGTCAAAAACAGCTGGATAAAAACTCGAAGGTTGTAATCTAAATAGAACTGAACAAAGTAAGTGTTAAGTGCCAGCAGGTTGATTTTTAAAAGTCACCATCAATAGCACGCGAAGAGCCCACGGTTACCATGCCGTGGGCTCTTCCTGTAATGCGCCATATTTAACACAGATCGTTGCAATGCTCTTTATGGAGACGATAGACAGAAGATCTGCTGATTCCATAATGCTCGGCGATATCGACTTTGCTGCAACCAGGCGCTTCAAAATCCTCCACCAGTTGAGCAATATCTTCTTTGCATAATTTAGCTTTTGCTCCAAACTGAACCCCTCTCTCAATAGCCTTTTCTCGACCTTCACGAGACCGCTCCCTGATCAGACCACGCTCAAATTCACCGATAGAGGCCAGAATGTTGAACTGCAGCCGTCCATAAATTGTTGTCGTATCGATGCCCTGATCTAAAACCACGAGATCGACCTTCTTCTCTTCAAGCCGCTGGACGATAATTGACAAATCAATAACTGAACGAGCTAGTCGATCAAGTTTCGTAACGACAAAAACATCATCGTCCCGAACAAAATCCAGTGCTTTTTGTAGCTCTAAGCGTAATTTTGTGGAACCGGCCGATACCTTTTCGTGAAAAATCCGATCGCAATCAGAGAGCTTGTCTAATTGCACATCAAGCTTCTGGCCAAGACTACTGACTCTCGCATATCCAACTCGCATTCCCATGATGACCTCCGTCGCAAATGGTTAGCAGTGACCCCTTCTAGGCTGAGCAGCTAGCTGGGTCTTGGAGTAAAGTTTAACTTGATCGGACAGGTAGGAGTCTGGACCAATATCGGAATACAGGAGTTTCGAACTGAGAAATATCTACTCGGGAAGGCGCGGAAGTAGCTCGACCTACCGAGTTTACTTCTTGTAAACTACTTTGCGATGTGGTACCGTTTACTCACAGTAAACAGCTTATGCTAATGGAGATGGAATGCACGTTATTCGCAAGAGGGCTTTCGAGGAGGCAGCTAAAAGGTTCCCGAATGACACAACAGCGATCATGGATGCTTACCGGATTTTAAATAGTGGAACATTCAAAACCCCGGAGGAGCTGAAACAAATATTTCCAAGCCTTGATAACTTCAAGCATAAGGGCAAGTGGTACGTGATCGACATCGGCGGTAATAACCTGCGAATCATGGCGATGGTTCTATTCACCAACCAGAAATTCTACGTCAAACATATCGTCACGCACGCGGAATACGATAAACTTTGCAGAAAATACAGAAAGGAGAAGTGATGCATACGGCAACAGCAAAAAAACTTGAAACTTCCTTTCTCTCCTTCTTCGAAACTGCACACCGGGCAATTGAAATCAATACCGAGGAAGACTACGAATTCGCCCTGGATCTTGTCGAACACTTGATGACAAAGGCCGAGGACCGTGAGGGTGAGCCGCTACTTCGTATGATAGACATGGTTGCCGACTCAATAACGAAATACGAAAACAGTCTTGAACGTGTGGGCAGTTTCTTTCAGAAAGTAGAGGAAATTGACCCGGGAGTCTCAACGCTAAGATTGCTCATTGATCAGCACAGTCTGTCATATTCTGATCTGAAGGAGGAGATCGGCTCAAAATCTCTGGTATCTCAAATTCTGAGCGGATCGAAGAATTTAACCAAGACACACATCGCAAACCTGACAAGACGGTTCAGAATCAGCCCTGAACTATTTTTCTGATCAAACACGAAACCCCGCCAAGTTTGCCAGGCGGGGTTTTTCTTAGAATACAGGGCCTGTAGGAATATGCCTTTTGCAATGGTCAACATATCCTGATTTTGGGTGAACCAACTTCTGCGACATTTTTCGACCGGTCGATACTCCAGATGTTACCTCCCCCCCGAGCAACGTCGAACAAATCAGGGTATTTAATAATTGGGCAATCATACTTTTCATAGATCAAATATTGCTGACATAACTTATCGGATAGAATTGACAACTACCTTTACACCTGTCGCCCGCGTTCTTGATTGGTTACTAATCATGGGATAAATAGATGTGGTTCCCAAAATTCAGCGGGATTCTCGCCGTACGGGTGAATCCATTTGTAAAGCGTGTTGGGGGGGGGGATTGCCAGATCTCTGGCCACATCGGTTACGGAGTGATCAATGCCGGTTACAAATGTACCGTCTCGATCTTAATTTCACGGGTATAACGCTTTCCCTTCTAAACCATGCCAGTCCTCCTGGTGCTGTTTTAGCAGCTTTTCGGACTGTCCACAATTTCGAGGGAAGGTCACAATGGCAACTTTTCAATTGAGTGGCCTGTTCCCTCTCATGATCTATGCATTGCCTGAAGCAATTGTCGCTCAAGTTGACATTTTTTTGGCACCATGATTTATGTAAATCTCAAAAAGTTTTTCAGTACAGGATTAATTCATGAGCAGCCGCAGCCTTATCAGTATGATCGAAAGCCTTGAACCGGGGGTCGTGATTCTCAACAGCGACCATTCGATCTCACATATCAACCGCATGTTCATACTGATGTTTGGAGGAATACCTGTCGAACGGCTCTTTCAGACGGACATCCTCGGCTTTCACCACGAAAAGGATCGCGCAAAGGTCGGCGCCATGCTGCGCCTGGCAGGGGAATCGAAACGCCAGATTCCGCTGTCGCTGAAAATGATTCGTCATGACGGCCTAGATCGCTACTTGCTGATTAAACTGACCCCTCTGGTAAACCGCGACATGGTCGAGGACCAACTCTGCGCCACCTTCTACGACATCACCCAGCTTATCTTGTCGAAACGTAAACTCTTTCGGGTGCCGGTCACCTCAAATGGGGATCTCTGCCTGCTCAAGCCGGAGGAGATCATCTACATCAAGGCAGATAACATCTATGCTCAGATCTACGCTGAATCAGGTGAGTATCACTGCGACATGGCCATTGGCTCTATCGCCAAACGTCTGCCGGACGATATCTTCTTCCGGACTCACCGCAGCTATCTGATCAATATTTCCAAAGTAAGAAAAGTAAACCGGGAGCGACTAGAGTGCACCGTGAACGTCAAGGGGAGGGATCTCTGCCTACCAATCAGTCGCAACAAACTTCAGGAATTCCTAGTCGAAATCGGCATCAAATAACTTTCACTCACAATTACCCTCCCTTTACATGTCCCTGAGGCATTTCACAAGTTCCTGCTTTTTCACGTGTATCTATGTTCAGTATACTTTTTGTCAAGATCAGTTACTAACAGATTAAGGGAGGATTCTACTATGTCTACGTGCGACGCAGGATGCGGAAAACATGATCACCGGAGCGCAGATCCGGCGGCGGTGGAGATGTTGGCGATTGCTGACAGAGAGCAGTACGACAACCAGTGGAGTCGCTATGAGAAACAGCAGCCACAGTGCAGTTACGGCCAACTTGGCACCTGCTGCAAGATTTGTTCGATGGGGCCATGCCGGATCGATCCATTCGGAGAAGGCCCTACTCAGGGTGTCTGCGGTGCAACCGCCGATACCATCGTGGCGCGCAACTTGGCGCGTATGGCCGCGGTCGGTTCCTCCTCCCATTCTGATCACGGCCGCAAGGCCGCCCTGCTGCTGAAAGCCGTGGCAACTGGTGCCAACACCAATTATCAGCTGACCGATACGGACAAGCTGGTGGCTGTCGCCACCCGGATCGGCATCCCCACCGAGGGGCGAGGGTTCCCGGAGATTGCCAATGACCTGGCCGATGCCGCCATCAACTGTTTTGGCAAACAGGACGATGAACCGATCATCTTTCTGAAAAAGTTCATGCCGAAAAAGCGCTATCAGCATCTGAAGAACCTGGAAAAGACCCTTTTGGAAAGCACTGGCTCCGTGATCGGTCTGCTGCCGCGCGGCATTGACCGCGAGGCGGTCGATATCCTCCATCGTACCCACTTCGGGTGTGATGCCGACCCGCTCTCCCTGATCGCCCAGAGCATTCGCTGTTCCCTCGCCGACGGCTGGGGCGGTTCGATGATCGCCACCTCGGTGCAGGACATCCTGCTCGGCACGCCGACCATCAAAACGATAAAAGCCAATCTGGGCGTGCTTGAGATCGACAGCGTCAATGTCGTTGTTCATGGCCATGAGCCGATCCTTTCGGCAAAAATAGTCGAAATGGCCCAGAAACCGGAAATCCATCAGGCTGCGGTTGCCGCTGGCGCGACGCGGGTGAATATCGTCGGGCTCTGTTGCACCGGTAACGAGGTGCTGCTGCGCCAAGGGGTCGGCATGGCTGGCAACGAGGCGCACAGCGAACTGGCGATCATGACCGGGGCTGTGGACGCCATGGTGGTGGACGTACAGTGCATCTATCCGGCCCTGGCCGATTTGGCCTCCTGCTTTCATACCCGCTTCATCACCACCAGTGACCAGGCCAAGATCCCCGGCGCAGTCCATATCCAGTTCCATGAGGATCAGGCCGACGCCATCTCACTGAAAATACTCAATGAGGCGATCGCCGCCTTCCCGCGGCGCAACAAAAACCGCATCAATATCCCCGAACATACCGCAACCGCCATGGTTGGTTTTACGGTGGAAGAAATTCTCAAGGCGTTGGGGGGTACGCCCAAGCCGCTGATCGATCTGATCCTGAACGGCACGATCAAAGGGGTAGCCGGAATTGTCGGGTGCAACAACGTCAAGGTGCAGCAGGATTTATTTCACCGCCAGTTGACCGCCGAACTGATCAAACGCGATATCCTGGTGATCGGCACCGGCTGCTGGGCGATCGGAGCGGCCAAGGCCGGATTGATGGATCTCTCGGCCCAGGAGCTGGCCGGTGACGGCCTCAAGGCCGTCTGCAAGCAGCTCGGCATCCCGCCGGTACTGCATATGGGATCGTGCGTGGACTGTTCGCGGATGCTGGTGTTGGCCGGAGCGATTGCTGACCATCTCGACCTGGATATCTCGCAATTGCCGCTGGTCGGCTCGGCGCCGGAATGGACCACAGAAAAAGCGGTCGCCATCGGGGCCTACTTTGTAGGCAGCGGAGTCCCGGTACACCTCTGGCCACTGCCGCCGATCCTCGGTAGTCCAGCTGTCACCAGTATTCTCACTGAGGGTGCCAAGGATTTACTGGGGGGCTACTTCTTTGTTGAGGAAGATCCGCTCGTTGCCGCCGACAAGATGGAAGCGATCATCATGGAACGCCGCGCGGCGCTGTCGATTTAACATTAACGGTTAAGGTGAAGTCTCTATGTGTCAAGGTAACGGATTTCGCGTCGTGATCACCGGCAAGGGGGGGGTTGGGAAAACCACCCTGACTTCCTGTCTGGCCACGCAACTGGCACGCAATGGGGTCACGGTGCTGGCGGTGGATGAAGACCCGCAGATGAACCTCCCTCATGCGCTTGGCCTGGGTGTTGAGGCGGCGGGCAAAATTGTTCCGCTTAATCTGAACCATGGCTATATCGAGGAGAAGACCGGCATCCGCCCAGGTGCTAGCGGCTGGGGGGCGATGTTCAAGTTGAATCCGGACGTCAACGACGTGGTGAAACGCTTCGGAGTTAACGTTTCCATCAACCTCAATCTGCTGGTGATGGGGACTGTCAAGCAGGCCGGTGGCGGCTGCCTCTGCGCCGAAAACGTACTGCTCGATTCCACCATTCGCCATCTGGCGCTACGTGATAACGAGGCGATTCTGCTCGACACCCAGGCCGGAGTAGAGCATTTTGGCCGGGCGCTGGCCAAAGGCTTTAATCACTGCCTGGTCGTCTCCGACGACACTTTTAACGCTTTAACCGTGGCCGAACATTCCGCCAAGCTTGCGCGGGAGTCCGGCATTGCCCAAGTTTCCTTGGTCATCAACCGTGGCAGCCAGGGGACCGCAGAAAAGATGGCCCGCTTCGACGATTACATTGGTACCGGTCTGGCGCAAAACTTCAATTCCGTATTCCTGCTTCCATTCGAGCCACGGCTTGAAACACTTGAACCAGCGGTCACCAGGATCATGGATATGAAGGATAGCGACTACGGGGCTGCTGTCGCGGCCCTTGCCTCCCGCCTTGGGTCGAACACCTGCGAATGCGCAGAAAATCATTCACACTGACATGGGAGGAACACCATGAAAAAAGTGTTTGTCGATTACAAAAAATGTATGGCCTGCAAGGCGTGTGAAACGGCCTGCGCCATTGAACATCACCCGAGCCACAACCTTTTCGAAATGCTGGGTGACACCAAAACGCAGATCAATGTGCGGGTGCTCGGTGTCGAGCACGAAGCCTTCCCGCTATCCTGCCGCCATTGTTCACCTGCCGACTGTCTTGACGCCTGTCCCGCGGGCGCCATTACCCGTGACGAGACGAGCGGCGCTGTACTTTTGAACCCGGATATGTGTAAAGCCTGTGCAATGTGCGCCATGGTCTGCCCCTTTGACGCTATCGCCTTCAAGGAGACCCATCGCGCCAAATACGGCAGGGATGTGGCCTACAAATGCGACCTCTGTAATGACCGGATCAAGCAAGGGGGACAACCGGCTTGTGTCGAAGCCTGCCACTCCAACGCTTTGGTCTACGGAGATTTAGAAGATATCAGAGGCGGCAGGGCACGCAGCGGGCTGAAACAGTATCTTTTAGGGAAAGACGACCAGATGCCGCCGCTGCTGGAGCTTTTTCGAGAACTGCGCCGCAAGGAGTGTCAACGTCGTAGTGGGGGGGAATGATGAAGGTCGTTACCGTCGGCACCGGGATGGCTTCGGCTGAATTCGTCCAGCGCCTGCGTCTGGAGGGGTTCGAAGGCCCGATCACCATGGTCGGAGATGAGAATTACCCCCCCTATTCACCCTGTGTGATCCCATTTTTCCTGGCCGGTGAACCGCTCGATACGGTTTACTGGAAGGGGAGTGACTTCTATGAAAGATATGGGGTCACCAGCCGCTTGGGGAGTCCGGTGGTGTCGGTCGACCCGGAACGACGCTTGATCACCACCGCGTCTGGAAAGAGTGAAAGTTACGACCGCCTCTTCTATGCAACCGGCGCCAAGAGCTGGTATCTCAACCCTGAGTGGCTGGATACCAGCGGAGTCTTCGGCTTCAAGACCCTGACCGACATGGTGGCAATTGATCGTTATGTTCTTGAACATAATGTCACCAGAGCCGTGGTGTTCGGCGGTGGTTTCATCGGTGTGGATGCGGCCCTGGCCCTCTGGCACCGTGGTCTTGAGATCACCCTGGTGCATCGCAATACCCGCGTACTCTCCCAGATGACCGATGAGGATGGCGGCCACTTTGCCACCGACAAACTGCGGGAGAAGACCGGGATAAACATCCGCCTTAAAGCCACGGTTGACGGCATCACAGCCGACCACGGGCAGTTGACCGGAGTCAGTTTTTCTGACGGCGGCAGCATGGAGACCACACTGTTGATAATCGCCATCGGCGTCTCTCCAAATTCAGAGGCAATGACCGGTCAGGACAAAGGGGTGACCGTTTCCCCGCAGATGCTGGCGGACCCGACCATCTACTGCGCTGGCGATGTAGCGATCACCCCGCACTCGGTCACCGGTAAAGACGGAATTTACGCCACCTACCCCAACGCCATGGCTCAGGCACGCACCGCCGCCCGCCATCTGGTCCAGGGTGACGGTGAATATGCCGGTTCGATCAACACCAATGTGTTGAAAAAACATATCGACTTCCCGATTGTTTCAGCTGGCAGCTTCAGCGGCGAGCCGGTCACTTGGCAACAGGGGGACATCTGGCGCCGGGTATACATGGTAGAAGGGAAGATAAACGGCTACTTGATCATCGGCGACACCCGCATGTCAGGCTACATCTTCCAGCTATATCGTTCGCAAAAGCGCGTGGATATGAGTATCAAGACGATTATCTCCTCACCTAAGCATGACGGGTACTATCGTGAGATGTTGAGAGCGAACATGATAAATTCCTGAGACTGTAGATTGAATTGACCCAGTCTTAGTGCTTATATTTTGTTTTTAAGAATGTGGAAGCGGTCATATTCAACCCCTTTAAGTTCTTCGCTAAGTTCTTTCAGGTATGTATCTGGAGCCCCAAATGCTTTTATGAATTGTTTTCTTTCGTTTTTAATCTGTTTTGCACATTGAGGAGAGGGGGGCTGAATCGCCTCTAGCATTCTAGTCATTTACCACAGGGGGCCACTCACCCCAGAGGCGTCACACAAATCACCATCAATAAAACGCCTAAAGCCCACGGATACCATATCGTGGGTTTTTCTCGCATTGCGCTAGTTATCGTACGCTTTGTAGGGTAGAGGTGTTTGATTGAGGTCGGAGTTTGAGATTGCGGATATAAAAAAGCCCGGTCACGGAGGGGGGGGGGTGACCGGGCTTTAAGAGTGGCTATTCAGCCCCTCGACAACCATTGTAGTTTAACGGAGCGGGTGGTATCAACCCGGGAAAAGATTAAAAAAAGGGTCACTCGTTGAATAGGGACATGTCCTTTGTCGGGGGCTGACCACATTAATCATACAATCGAGAACTGGCCTGACAGCCATTGTCTAGTTCAGCCACTTTCAGGTATTCAATCAGTCTCGATTTGCACAATTTTGGAGAACACTCTCTCGGCATCTTCCAGCCCCCAGCGAAACCAGGCTTCCATTTGTCCGCATCCACGTGTGCTGCCGGAGGATTTTTCAACAACATAACCGTCTCGAATTTGCAGGAGCCTCAGTCGATACCAGGCATTGCACGTAGACTCCGCCTGAAGGAATACCTGCCGAATAACTTCAGAATGTCTTTGGGGACTGTCCATTTCAGACTCCACAAACATGTGCTTGCCTGATTAATGGGGAGGGGGGGAAGCTTCATGGTGGGATTTTGTTGAAAACTCTGTAAATGTCATTTATAGTTCGCATAATACGAACTAGGAGATACAATGTCATATCAATATGAGCAGTTTGACACAGCACTACGGTTACTTAATGGCCGCTTGGCCATAGCTGACTCCCCAAATTTCAACCTGGTGGTTTGCGGTGGAACAGCTTTGGTCGCAACCGAGTTGGTCATGCGAGCCACTAGAGATGTCGACATCGTGGCGATGGCGGATGACGAAGGCTGCCTGATTGACCCAGCACCACTTCCAGGTGCATTGGTGACAGCGGCCCTTGAGGTAGCGGAGGATCTGGGGCTTCCGGTGGACTGGTTGAATAATGGACCCAGTAGCGGTGAAGGAGGAATTTACCGCCTTGGCCTTCCTCAGGGATTTGCTGGTCGCTTGACCTGGAAGAGGTTCGGAGAAAAGTTGTCAGTTGCCTTCATCGATCGTATTGATCAGATTTACTTTAAACTCTATGCCGCCGTTGATCAGTTCGGCAGTTATCATGCAACAGATCTCCAGGAGTTGAATCCCACGGATGATGAGCTGCTAAAGGCCATTGCTTGGTCAAGAACGCATGATCCATCAGAGGGATACATGGAAAGTATCAAAATGTTTTTTAGAGAGTTTGGCTATGAGCATCTCGTTGACCGAATTTAAAAAGAAAATCCTTGAAAGCCTACTCGATCTATTGTGGCGACAATGGTCTGCAATTGGTGTTTCCGGTTACAGCACGTCAGAAGAGTCGAAGGTGATTGACCCAGAGGCTCTCTTGTTGCTGACCTTGACGGTTGCTCGGCACGACGCTCGTTTATTTGATGAAGTGCTGGATTGGCTGGGTGTCAACGGAGACTTTTTGAATGTTCAGCGCCTGCAGAACCTGGTGAAACAATTTGATTTCCAGGCCAAGGTGGAGCTTAGCGCCATTGCAGAGATGCTTGGCCAAAAATCCTCTGTAGCGCTCAAATGGAAAAAACTGGCGACAAAATACTTCCAGGAAAAGGAATCAGCTCTCTTCTATATGAAAGATGGGCGTCAGATGCCGTCACCAGAAGAATGCGACGGAATCTTTCGTCATCATGGGCTGCTGCGCCCAGTGATTCAGAAACGAGGGCTTTCTCAAGCTTTTCCCAAAGAAGGAATGCCCGCTTTGCTTTTGCGGCTGCGAGCTCTGTTTGGAGTGAATCTCAGATGTGAAATTCTATGCCTACTCGGGTCGGTTGATGAAATTCACCCTTCTCTGATTGCCAAATTAATTGGCCAAAGCCCGCGCTCAACGCAGAATATTCTGGCTGAAATGGCTCGCTCAGGTGTCGTACAGGTTCGAACCAGCGCTCGCGAAAAAATTTACGCCCTTGCCCCAGAAGCCCTGGATAAACTATTGCGGCCGGAAGGCTGGACACCATGGGTGAATTCTGTTCCATTATTTCGGGCTCTCGAGATTCTTTGGCTTGGCGTGACCAATCCCAAGTTACAATCGCTCGATCCGTTGATGCTGGCCTCTGAATGGCGGAGGATAACGAAGCAGATCAGGCCGTTACTCGGGGACGCCGGAAGGGGGCAGCCTTTACGAGATGATTTTTCGTTTGCAGGTGAAAAATATTACGAGATTTTCATAGATGACATTAGCCAGGTTTTGGCCAAGCTATAACTTGATGCTTATTTTGATAAAAACTGTCCACCATGTCTGGTGCCGCCGGCAGCGTCCTAGATTGCAGGATCAGCGAGAATTCAACGATTCTCCCATCTCCATGCCTATAATTTCGGGTGACATAACTTATAGGACCGAAGCGACAACTATCCTGCCCCCCCACCGCAGATCATTCCGAGCTTGCTTCAGTTTACACTTACTACTGTGTGCCCCCTCACCGACCAGTATCCTGGTAGCATCCGAATTAAAACTGGTGACCATTACATCGAGGGTTTTGCCTGATTCTGTCATAATTTTTAATTGTGTCATTTTCTAGCATTATTGGGTCAAGGATTTTATAGACAGTATTTCGCGATATACCTAACTGCTTAGCAACGGCAGAGATATTTCCATTGAGTTGTGCATGTGCCTGTACCACGATGTCACGCTTTTGTTCCCTGAGTTGACTTGAAGACATTCCTTCTCTTACGAACTTCTTATTCTCTCCCAATAGCGCTCGAGCCTGTTCGGCGCTGACCTGCCCGTTTGATGCTTTGATGTGCAGACGAACCAAGAAGTTTTTCAGTTGCCGGATATTGCCCGGCCATTCTGCGCGGTGTAAGACTTCGATGACAGAGTCGCTTAATTGAAGTGGTGGCACGAAGTTTTCAATAATTGCCTCCACGATTTCCTGAAGATCACTCCGCTCTCGTAGGGGCGGGAGACAAACCTCTACCGCATTGATCCTGTACCACAAGTCCTGCCTAAATATTTTATCGCTCACAGCTTTTGCCAGATCACGGTTGGTCGCAGTAATCAGGTTGATGTCAACCCTTTTCTCCGTTGTTCCACCGACCGGGCGCACCTGCCAATTATCGAGAAAACGCAGAAGGGTCGCCTGAAGTGACAGCGGCATGTCGCCTATCTCATCGAGGAATAAGGTCCCGCCGTCCGCCTGAAGAATAAGGCCTGTCGATCCGCCGCTTTCGGCGCCGGTGAAGGCACCGCTTCTGTATCCAAAAAGTTCCGATTCTGCCAGTGTCTCTGAGATATTAGCGCAATTAATAGCAATGAATTTTCCACGAACTCCGCTGACCTCATGGATATGCCGTGCGAGCACTTCTTTTCCTGACCCGGTCTCACCGTGGATATGGATGGGGGCGTTGAAGCACAGGGCATTTTCTGCGTCATTCGTCGCTGACTTCATGGCTTGATCACTGATTACCATTCTTGGGAACTCTTCGTCCCGTTTTCTGTGAAAGCGTGTTTGTGGTGGCATGAAGACTGTGGAAGGGGCACTCGTGGTTGGCATTGAGGCTATGATTGCAAAGGAACTGCCGTGAGTATCTTGTAATTGGGTGTGATAATTTTTCTTGCGTAGGGCGAGGAATTCATTGAATCGAATTTTAAAAATTTCATCAAAATGCCAACCTTTCTTACGCTGGGCATTCGGGAAAAAATAGCGAGCCATTTGATTGGAGGCCAATAGTGTTCCGTCTTCCTCGAAAGCCATGAGGCCGACCTGCAGTGTTCCAAGAAACTCTGGCCGATTGTGCATCTCCAGAACGATCTTGTCGCTTAAGGTTTTTTTGAACAAGCCATTCTCAATCGTTATGCAGGACATCCTGATGAGTGCGTGGGTATGGTGCTGACGGTGTCTGCAGTCTGATGAGGCGTCCATAACTCCAACCAAAGTCCCCCCTGGGTCGAACACGGGGGCCGCGACGCAAGTCAGCTCACTGTAGGATTGGAAAAAATGTTCGCCAGCATGCACCGTACTAGGCCGCTGAGATATGAGAACGCTACCGAGTGCATTCGTGCCATTGGTGGTCTCCCCCCAGAGATTGCCCGGCACCAAGCGTCTTGTGTCAGCCACCGTTCCGAAAGATTTATCACACACACTGTCCAGAATAATTCCGTCTTGGTTGGCGAACAGTATAGCAAAATTTGATCCGGAAATTTGCATGTAAAGATTTTCAAGCTCCACGTGAGCCAGACGCGTCAGGGCCTGATTCTTGGCCTTGATCTCTTCCATTTCAGTTAGACTTTTTGTTAAGCGTTCTGGTTTCCCCATCGGGTCAAGACCGAGGGTGAGGCAGCGATTCCAGGAAGCGTGGATCTCAGGATCAAGAAATTCGCTGGTTGCCTTTCCCTTGCGCTCAAGCATGATGCGCGCTCTTTTGATTTGAGTTTCAAAGGCTAACAAACCGCTCCTCCTTCTTTCAGGTGCCAACGTTGTTGATTGCAAAGTGCGAGTGCTCAGATTCTTAACAGTTGATTGAATACTGTCCTGAAGCACAACAATAACACATTGTTATATTTTCTATTCAGTTTAAAAAACCATTCTATTTCATCTATTTATGTACCTAGTAAAAATTGGAACATTACTTGCTTTCGTTTCATAGTCGACAGAAAATAATCCGGTTTCTATTAAACAAGGAGGTCATTATGAAAGCAGCGGTACTGCATCAGTACGATGAGAAACTTGCCGGTCCAGAGTGGGTGGTCTACCAGGATGTTCCCGACCCAAAGATCGTAAAACCTAACGATGTGATCGTAAGGATTGGGGGAGCCGGTGTCTGCCGCACGGACCTGCACATTGTCGAAGGTCTCTGGCGCGGTCATGCGGATGTGACATTGCCCTACATCCTGGGTCACGAAAACGCAGGATGGGTCGCAGAAGTAGGGAAAGGCGTTGAGGGGGTCAAAGTCGGAGACAAGGTCATCATCCATCCCCTTGTCACCAACGGCTACTGTCTGGCATGCAGGCGAGGAAATGACATGCACGCAGAAAACAGCTCTTTTCCAGGTGTCAACGTCAACGGTGGTTACGCAGAATACCTGCTCACCAACGAGCGTGCGCTCATCAAACTTCCGGACAATCTCGAGCCAAAAGCCGTGGCGCCGTATACGGATGCTGGGTTGACCGCATATCGAGCCGCGAAAAAGGCTGCAAGCCATCTGCTTCCAGGCGAATACGTTGTTGTTGTTGGCGCCGGCGGGTTGGGCCATATCGGGATCCAGGCGCTCTCCGCGCTTTGCGCCGCCGAGATTATTGTCGTTGACCGCTCGGATGCAGCACTTGAACTTTCCAGAAACATGGGCGCGCATCACACCGTGAAGGCCGACGAGGGTTGGGACGATGAAATCCTCGCTTTAACCGGGGGGCATGGAGCGGAAGCGGTCATCGACTTTGTCGGCGAAGGCGACGCAGTTGAAAAGAGCCTAGCCGCAACCAGAAATCAGGGTTCTTACTACATCGTCGGTTACGGTGGCAAAGTCGAGGTTCCGACTATCGATATGATCACCACGGAAAAACGGATCATTGGTTGCTTAGTCGGAACTTTCCCGGAACTAGTGGAGCTGATGGCGCTGGCGGAGCGTGGACTGGTCAAACTCGATACGCGTGAATACAAGTTGAGCGATGCCAATCAAGCCTTGCAGGATTTGCACCACGGTATATTCACCGGACGCGCGGTTCTCGTTCCTTAGGTACAGCATAAGGATGTTTCTCATCATCGTTACAAAGGAGGTTCAGGATGAAGAGTCTAATTACCATTGTCACGTTTCTTTCAGTGGCTGTTTCTATGCCGGTTCTGGCTGCTGATTACAGCAAGTACGGGATCGATGCCGATGTTCCCGGCGCGTGTTCGTTTGCAGCCACTGACGCCAAAGATTACTCAGGTCAGACCCTGAATATCATCACCCATGCGGTCCCTGTAATGGGTGAGCCGACAGCCTTGCACGCTAAGCAATTTCGTGAGCTGACTGGGGCCGAGGTCAACGTGGTCTTCGTTCCATTCGGTGACCTTTTTCAACGCGTTATGATTCCATTCCAGACCGAGCAGAGTGCTTACGATGTTTTGTTCTATCCCTCTTTGTGGATTGGCGATCTGAATCCCTTCCTGGCTCCGGTTCCCGGAAAGTACCAGGACACTTCCGGTATGAAGGATGTCACCACCAGCTACAAGGATGTGGCGACCTGGGGCGATACCATGATCCAGTATCCGGTTGATGGTGATCGGCACTACATGAAATATCGTACCGACGTCTTCGACAACCCCAAAATGCAAAAGCTGTTTAAAGAGAAGACCGGCAGGATTCTAGCTGTTCCCAAAACATGGGAAGAGTACGACGAAGTGGCACGGGTCTTCAACGGTTGGGACTGGGACGGTGACGGCGAGAAAAATTATGGATCTGCCGAAGTGGTCAAGCGAGACGACCTGATGTTCTCAGCGTTTATTAGTCGGGTCGCTGCTTATGCGAAACATCCGGATGTGAAAGACGGTTTCTTCTTCGACCTGAAGACGATGGAGCCGCTAGTGAACACTCCTGGCTGGGTCCGTGGTCTGGAAATGTTCAAAAAGGCACAGGAATTCATGCCGCCAGGCGGGAACAACTTCGGCCTCGGTGATGAAATCTTCTCCTTTGGTGGCGGTCAGGCCCTGCTCAGCTATTCCTGGGATGATGCCTTCATTCAGGCGATGCAGGAAAACAGTCGAATCCGCAACAAGGTCGCCGCTGCGCCTCTGCCTGGATCGTATGATGTCTGGAACCGCAAGACGGGCAAATGGGACAAGTTCGACACACCGAATTACGCTCCGTATATCACTTGGGGCTGGACCTCTGCTGTTGCCAAGCTCAGTAAGAACAAAGAAATGGCATTCGATTACCTCTGTTTTTTCTCAAACGAAGCAAACACCTTGCATGATCTTCAAATCGGACACTTCGGTATCAACCCTTATCGCAATTCCCACCTCAAGGCTGATTTCTGGACCGACAAGCTAGGCTGGGAAACAAAAACTGCCAACACCTATGTGGACACCCTGGCCGGGATGGACAAGAGCAATAACCGGGTCTTTGACTTACGGGTTCCGGGTGTGAATCAATTCATGTCCTCTATGGCCACCGGCGTTTCAGAGGCCCTTGCAGGTCAAAAAACAGCCCAAGAAGCGCTTGACGGCGTCGCTAAGGAATGGAAGAACATCGTTGATCGTATCGGCAAAGACCGTTTACGCGAGGCCTACGCTAAAGTGGTTGCTTTGGAGAATTAGGTCTCAGGGCGAAGGTCACTCTCAACGTTATCATTTTGTCGTTGGTGAACTGTTTTCATCAGATCCCGACCGGAGGCTATAAACGGGTCCCCCGGTCGGGATCAAGCGGGCTGCAAAGACCGGAAACGAACGTCGAGACAGCCCTGAAGTAAAATTGGTGACCCCACCTTGGCCTTTTACGAGGAACAACATGCATACAAAGCGTAGTAAATTAATTTTTCTTCTGCCTGGCCTTCTGGTTTTGGTTGCGATCATCCTGTTTCCACTCCTGTTCACGATCAGGGTCAGTTTTTCGAGTTGGGATGTCATCACTCCGGGTCTAAACTGGTACGGGATCAAAAATTACGTCAGGTTGTTCGCCGATACACGGTTCTGGGAGTCGATGGGCCGGCTGAGTTTCGTCGCAGTGTCAACAGTGCTCATCGAATATCTGCTCGGCTTTGCCCTGGCACTGTTGGTTCTGAAGGAGGTTCGTTGCAAACGGTTTTTTCGGGTCCTGTTCCTGGTCCCGATGATGACGACGCCGGTCATCATGTCGGTGATCTGGCGCACGATTTTTCACGAATCAATCGGTCCGCTGAACGATTTGTTGGGCATCATCGGTATTGACCCCATCCCGTGGCTTTCGACCAGCCATATGGCCATGGCGAGCGTTATGATCGTGGAGGTCTGGCAGTGGACGCCATTTATGTTCCTCCTCCTCCTGGCAGGACTGCTGTCTTTACCCAAGGAGCCATTTCAGGCCGCGGAAGTTGATGGAGCCGGCCCGTTACGGACCTTTTTTCTGGTTACCTTCCCCCTGATGGCGCCGATTACCATTGCCACGTTGATTATCAGGCTCATCGAGGCGTCGAAAGTGATGGAGACTGTCTACGTCCTGACCTCCGGCGGGCCTGGAACCGCAACGGAAACTGGAAGCTACTACATCTATATCCGGGGGCTTCGCGAATTTCAGATCGGTTATGCGGCCTCCATGTCCGTGACCTATCTGGTGTTGATGATCGTCGCCCTCACAATTATTGCCAAGATTCTCGTCAAGTTGATGGTTGTCAAGGAGGGGAAGTGATGCTGGGACTCTACCGCTTTTTAAAATACACGGCGATTATCGCTTGGTCCGCATTTGTCGTTGGCCCTTTCTTGTGGGCGCTCACCACCTCTTTCAAAACAGCGGAAGGAGTTGTCTCGGGTGCCCGATATATACCATGGCTTCAGTACAAACCCTCCCTGGAAGGTTGGAAAAACCTCTTTGACCGGAGCGGCAAGGGGATCGACATCGTCGCCCCCTATCTTTCCAGTATCACTGTGACCCTCTCTGCCAGTTTTATCAGTCTGGTATTGGGAACGCTTGCCGCCTACGGGCTTTCCCGTTACAAATACAAATTGGGCCCGATCAAGAACGCCGACATTACCTTCTTTTTTATTTCGCAGCGGATCATGCCGCCGATAGTTCTGTCGATCCCCTTCTTCCTGATGCTGCAGGCGTTGGGGTTGCTGGATACTCTCCTTGGCCTGATTCTGGTGTACATCGCTCTGCTCATGCCGATCGCGGTCTGGGTGATGGTCGATTTTTTCAGCAGTATTCCAGTCGAACTCGATGAGACGGCGATGCTTGATGGCTGTAGTCCGGTGGAATGCTTCCTGCGGGTTATCTTGCCAAACTGTAAGCCCGGTTTGGTGGTAGGCGGATTGTTCTGTGTATTTTTCGGTTGGAACGATTTTTTCTTCGCCTTCATCCTCACGTTCACTAAAACGCAACTACTGCCCGTCGCTGTGGTGGCGCTCAACTCATCAGTGACCCCCTGGTGGACCCTCAGCGCCTCCGCACTGATCTCTGTTGTGCCTTTGGTGGTCCTGGCCTTTATCGTCGAAAAATATCTCTCTTCCGGAAACCTGTCCGGGGCAATCAAGTGACGGCATTGAATAGGCGTGGTGAATCGCAAGAGGGCCAATTGAAACGTTCCAGAAGAATCATCCATCAAGGTGAAGGTGTTTTTATATGTCATTAATTTTGGAGAATATGACGAAAGTTGTCGATGGGGTAACCCATTTGGACAATGTCAGTCTGGAGATGGAAAAGGGTTCGTTCAACGTCATCCTCGGCCCGACTCTGGCCGGCAAGACTACTATGCTCCGGTTGATGGCTGGGCTGGAGAGGCCAACAAGCGGACGAATGCTGATCAAAGGCCAGGACATGAACCCGATTCCGGTGTGGAAACGCAAAGTATCCATGGTCTACCAACAGTTCATTAATTACCCGAATCTCAATGTTTATGAAAATATCGCGTTCCCATTGCGGCGAGGTAAGTTAAAGGCTGATGAGATAGACCACAAGGTGCGAACTGTAGCGGAACTCCTCCACATAGGTGAACTCTTGACACGGAAACCCAAGGACCTTTCGGGTGGTCAGCAGCAGCGCACGGCCCTGGCCCGTTCCCTGGTGAAGGGAGATGATTTATTGCTTCTGGACGAACCGCTCATTAACCTGGATTACAAACTCCGTGAACAGATCAGGGAGGAGTTCAGGAATATTTTCGACGAGAACGGTGACACGATTATCGTTTACTCAACCACCGACCCTTTGGAGGCGCTGCACCTCGGTGGTCAACTATTGGTTCTTAATGAAGGGCGGCCACTGCAGAGCGGAGCGACTCATCGCGTTTTCAGAAATCCGCAGACCGAAGAAGTCGCGCGCGTCTTTAACGATCCGCCAATGAATATGATTGATGGCGTCGTTGTGAACGGGCGCGCGGTTCTCGGTCAAGGGTTATCCGTCCCCGTGACCGGACACATCAGCGGTCTCAAGGATGGAACCTACCGGTTTGGCCTGCGCGCCAGTGACCTGTTTTTGCTCCGCCAGTCGAAAAATGACGTGGAGTTTAGTGCAACCATCGAGTTGGGTGAGATCAGCGGTTCCGAGACCTTTATCCATGCCCGTCACCATGATGTTTCGTGGGTGATTCACGAATTTGGCATTCACGAGCACTCTCTCGGTGAACAAGCCTCCATCTATTTCAACTCGCGGGACTTATTTGTTTTCGGCACAGAGGGGGGGCTCACCGCGGGGCCGGAAGAGTCCACCAGCACAGCCCCCATTTATTAGGAGACCACATGGCGAGGATTGACTTTGTAAACGCTGGGCACTCGTACAGCGGTATATCAGATAATATAGCGGATTACGCACTGCAACCGATGAATCACTCATGGGATGATGGTAAGAAATACGCGCTGCTGGGACCCTCCGGATGTGGCAAGACCACCTTGTTGAATATCATCTCGGGTCTGGTCCGACCGTCTGACGGCCGGGTCCTCTTTGACGACCGGGATGTGACCGATATTCCGACCGCCAAGCGAAACATCGCCCAGGTCTTTCAGTTTCCGGTTATCTACAACATCATGACCGTCTACAATAACCTGGCTTTCCCGTTGCGCTGCCGAAAACTTCCCCGCCCAGAAATTGATATCAAGGTGCGCGAAGTGGCAGAACTCCTCAATTTGACGAGTCACCTTTCGCGCCCGGGGTTTGGGCTGACCGCCGACGCAAAACAGCTCATTTCACTCGGCCGGGGTCTGGTGCGTAACGATGTCGCCGCCATCATGCTTGATGAGCCGCTCACCGTCGTCGACCCCCACTTGAAGTGGCAATTAAGGCGCAAGCTCAAAGAGGTCAATAATACCTATAAGATGACGATGATACTGGTCACCCACGACCAGAACGAAGCCTTGACCTTTGCCGACAAGGTTGTCCTGATGAAGGATGGACAGATCGTGCAGGTCGGCACTCCCCAGGAACTGTTCGAAAACCCGAAGCATACATTTACCGGCTACTTCATCGGTTCACCGGCTATGAACTTCATGCCTTGTCGCCTGGAAAACAACGCAGTGATGGTCGGGAACAATCAGATCCCTTTGCCGGGACTGGAAGCGTGCAAAACTCTCCCGCAGGGCAAGCTTGAACTCGGCATCCGCCCCGAATTCCTTCGACTCGCGCAGAAAGCCTCTCTGGACACGATAGAAGTCCACGTCTGCGATGTGCGTGATCTCGGTAATTACAATGTTGCCACGGTCGTCATGGGGGATCATAAACTCAAGGTGAAGGTTCCTATTTCGCAATCGCTACCGAGCGATAAGGGTTACCTGAGTTTCCCTCCTCAATGGACCAAGCTCTACCACGAAGAAAAACTTGTGGAGATCTCTTGCTGATAAGGTAGGCCTGACAAGATCTTATTTTTTTAAGGAGGTCGGCTACTTGAGGTAGGTCTGTAATAGTGGACACCATAACGTTAGTCATGCGACTCGCATCGATTGAAGGATTTCCTCTAATAAGTCACCATTTAGCAGACGCCATGGAGTTGACATAGGTCTTTTTTCGGGAAGATAATATCGCTGAGGGGCATGTTTGAACAAACCTGTTCCTTATATGCTCGATGACACTCCCCCTCCGTCATCGGGCCTATTTTTTTCTGATCTATCACCAGATCCAGAACAAAGAACGGCCCCATCTGAAAATCAGGCAGGGCCGTTCCTATTTGTTGTCCTATAAGGGTCCCTAGTTTTCCTTAAGATTAATAGCACACCGAAAGTAAGAACGGCCTCCGCCGCTAACCGCCTTTCGAACCAAGGGTGTCACAAAAGATTTTTGCCATTTCGTTACGCGGCACCCGAAGAGGCACAGTGCACTGATGGCCTCACTGAACTTTCTGTAGAGGTAACAACTCCAAAGGAAAACCCCCCAGTACCTTGCGGTATGGGGGGTCCAAATTCCTAAGACCTCAGTTGGCTTGTTGTCGCCGTGTTCTGAGGCCTGCTACCCGAAAGTAGTCTCACAAGCCCGTTGCCGGGAACATTTAGATTATCTCTCAGGGTTAACGTCCTGTCAATAGCTTAGCCTAGGGGAGATGTTCGGTAAGGGAGTTCAGCCCAAGGGCAAAGAGAATGCCTGTGCGAATGGCCTTGAAATCATCTGGTGTGATTTTCATAGAGACATATTTCCGCTTTCCGTTTACACCTCTACCATCGGCAACACGATCAAGCCTATTCAAAGAGACTGTCATCAGCATGTCGCATTTTGCCCATGACTCTTTTTCCGTCAAACTATCCGGCATAGAGGCGAGATTCATGCGATGGTGATGGTCTAGGATTGGTGTGGGCGGAACTGTGCTGAGGGGAACGATGGTGCACAATTGACTATTATTCCTGCGAGGGGACACAACGACAACAGGCCTCTTCTTGACCATTTCTGGTGCCTTGAAGCCAGTGTTGAAATCACACATCAAAATTGTGCCGTGATCTGGGTAGAATGTAATGGCCATGTAACTTCTCTCCGGTAAACTATGCCAGCGACGGGAATGTAGCATATTGACCAGCCGTTTGCACACGGACTATTGTCTGAAAACTGACTTGGTCAGTTCAGATAGATACTAATCAGTATGGATAATAGCTATAAATTTTAGAGGCTTGGCCATGCTTGCCCCCCCCCCAGCACAAATGGATGCCAGAGTTGTGGTCAATCCATCTCTCAAAATTCTTGCATCACGGTAATTTGATTGTGGGTATGCCCCGGTCAAAATTAAAAAGCCCCCAGCCGTGGGAGAAGAACTCCGGGCCAGAGGCTTATGCCAGCCGGAGGGGTCCAACTGGTGGAGACATTTTATCAGAACCAAACTCTCCGTCAATATAAATGCCGGGGTCTCTTCTAAGTTTCGACATCCCAATGACAAACGGCGTTATCGTACAACCAATTTATGTTTGCATGATAACGCCAAAAATTCGTGAGGTGTCTGAAATTGAAAATCTTGTGTCGGTCCCATCTTTCAAAAATCAATCAAACCAGTATCTTGTAGCTCAACTCACCCATCATGAACCCTTAATTTGTAAATTCCGATTTGACGTTAAAGGTAGCCATAGATATATTACAAATAAGGTTGATGCCGGACGAGAAGAGCCGATATAGCTAGGACGGAGGTAACCGTGTCGATCCTGAACTTTTTGAAGAAAATCAAGCTACCGAGCTTCGAGGATGAGTTCATTATAGATCCGGTGGATCAGGAAATTAGCCCGGAACACGGACAACGAATGCGGGTATTTGTGGCCATGCACCGGGAAAAGGTGCTTGCAGATAAAACAGTTCAAGCTCGACAGTTTGAACTGGAAGAGTCTATGGAAAAAGAATGGGATCACCACTCTGACCAACTAGATCCGCTAACTCCCTCTGCTGCGGGTTATTATGATCCGTGGTCTCACATGAATGAGTAAAGATAAAGCCCCGACGACCATATCTGGGGCTTTATTGTCGCTTTATTTCCCTCCCAACTTTTTCAACATTTCATCCATTCTCTGCAAAGACTCTTCCGGGATATAAAAATCAGTCGGTTGAGCCGGTCTTCCGTCGAGTGCGGAATTACCTCTTTTCCCCTGTATCGAATCCTGTGTTTGTGGACCAGTTCCTCCGCCAGGTGTCATCCCCGGAAGATTTCTGGCATCCGGTTCTTCAGGTTGTTGAACAAAGGGGCTCGCAGCATCGCGCCCTGCCTGTTTAAAAGCATTTCCTCCAAAATCGAACGCCCCGTTATCCTCGTAGATCTCGTTGACCACTCCGCGTCTGGTTTGTTGGCGGTTGATCCCCCCGTCAACATCAGGTGCCTTGATATTTCCCGGCCTCGGGTCCTCAAACGAGTTGTCAGCAACCGCCCCTTTTACCCGGTCCGAGACACTTTCCCCAGCCGCGCTATGAGCCTCGACTCCTGCACTGGCCCTGTTTCTGTATCCAGCAACATCCCTCATCACGTGATTGCCGGTTTTAGGTGTATCAAGATAATCGTCATAGCGTCTGATAGACCATGACCTCATGTCGTTTTTAAGGGCTTCCTGATCTGCACCGCTGCCAGTCCGCTGCTGGCTCATATCATCGAGAACGCTCTTGCGCATATCGTTTGTAACCTCTTCAGGCGCAACATCAAACTTCCCAGCCGCTTGATCATCAACATAGGCAGTCATAAGATCCATATTCTGTGATGCTGAAGTGGTATCCTAAATGGAAGAACGACGCAGATATGAGAACCCTTCGGAGGCATTATCTTGCGCGGATGAGGAAGATGCGTACTTCTGTCCGGTATCAGTTTTCATCGTCTGGGTGATCGCCTCTTCCCGGATTTGCCCCACCTCCTGTGTCAGTGATTTCATTTCGCTTTCGCTGGCACTGAATTCTGCTGTTTTTCCATCGGCCCCCATAAGTTCGTATTTCCCTGAAGCGGACGCACCAATTTTCACCGATCCGAGAGAAAGGGCTGCAAGCAAGCCCCCACCGCTCAACCCCATTGTTGCACCCGCTCCCAAGACACTTCTTTTTGTTTCATTCTTCATCTGCTTGAACGCCGCTCCCTCATCAACTTTGTTCTGTACAGAATCAGAAACCCGTTCGGTCAGCCCCTCTTTGAACGCCCGAGCCTCGCTGCTGCTTTTGGAATCCGAATCAACTTCCTGCATCATCTGGTTCCAGTTCTCACCGGACGAGAGAGTATGAGCACCTTCCTCGATGCCCGTTTCCCGATAATCTCGAGCAAAGGAATTCGTCAGACCGGTAGCCTGAGTTTGCACTGTAGATTGTCCATCGGCCCCAGCTGTCTCAGTGATTGTCCCGGATGCTCCAGAAAAAGTATTGGTGCTACCCACCACGTCACCACCCTCAACCCTCTCACTGGTTTTCTGCGTCCAGCCATCAGCCTGCGTTGCCTGAGACCCACTGAGCCCAGTCCCAGCCGCCGCGCCAACGCTGTAGCTGGATACCACCCCGTCATTGTTCGCTATTTGACCTGAGCGCATGGATCTGTTGAGCAGTTCACCACCCGCCGCGCCATAGGCACTTCCACCAGGGATATTCCCAATCGCTTGCTGGTGGGCCGTCTTGAGTTCGTGCGCGGAAGCAGCCTCGACCTGTCCCATTTTTGAGACCATAGAACCGTGCGTCATCCCTGAATATCCATATCTAGGAGCATTGGCTATTGTCTGTGTGGGCATGGCAGCACTGTTTGCCTGGATCGCAGCAGCACGTCCCGAGGGGTCTTCCGTCAACCTTGCGGCCTGTAAACCTGCGCCCTGAACCTGTCCGGTCAGATTCCCCGCCATTGACGCCAGAGCATGACCACCGAACTTGACCAGAACACCGGTGAGAACCGTTGCCAGCATCAAGCCAGACATACGGATCATCCCGAACATCCCCAGAACTTTCGCGGTTTCCGGTGGAGTGAAATAAAATGCATCCATCCCCATTGCCCCTGGTGTGGTGGCAAGGTTGCGTATATCCAGCAGGGCCTTCCCGGCAAAATCAACAGCGAAGCTGTGCAGCAGGGCGTCGGTAACGCCCCAGGACACAATCCAGATCATCATCCCAAGGAAAAAACTGAGCGATTTACCGAGCAGCGGGGTCGGAAGAAAGAGCGCCAGAATCGGCACCAAACCGAGTGCAATGGCCGTCAGAACTCCTTTCATGGTTGGCAGCCATTCGTTCGC
>Ga0316202_10000589_pt1 | contig 37009 bp, 28 predicted proteins | sample 3monrhotite_MG_FD_204934 | JGI IMG/M metagenome (GOLD analysis project Ga0316202, IMG submission 204934) | Microbial mat bacterial communities from mineral coupon in-situ incubated in ocean water Damariscotta River, Maine, United States -... | ecosystem: Environmental > Aquatic > Marine >...
GTTCCTCGAAAGTGAGCCTGACGACATGCTTCTTGTTCATAGATCCTCCAGCGACCGCTAGTCGCTGGAGGGTTCATCGGTCGGCGTGGCCCCGAACTGATGAGAAAACTCCCTGACACCCCACTAGCAGCTGCCCAGCAGTCCTGGCCCCGGTGAAGTCCCGCGTAGAAGCGAAGGCTGGCGGTCCGCCAAGCTGCCGTGGCATGGAGTTCGGCGGGTTGGGGTGCCCAGGCTGGTGAGGCAGGGAGCGGGGTCGCCTCGCGTGTCCAAACTGGGAGCCCGATCGCTCGAGAACCCACACCTCCTCATCGGGGACTTCGCAGAACCCGCACTTCCCTAACAAGGAGAACCGCGTCGCGAGCAACTTGGCTTGGCGTCGAGCAAGTTCCCTAGCGTGGTTCTCGTCTACCGCCTCCATGCTCAGGTGACGCCAAATCCGTGAATCGCGGTAGGACTCGGGCGGGGGGCTCCTTCGTCTACTTCGCCTTGGGGTCGGCTGGCTCAAGGAGCACCGTCTTGGTTTGAGAGAAGACCGTGCATGAGTAGGTCCCGCCCTGATAGCGAAAGAGCCGGGAAGTGACTGGAGAATCGGTTTCGACTCCCAGTCGGGGATCCCGGTTTCTTTCGCGCTGTCCGGCAGCAAGTCGACGGTGTCGACGAGCGCCAGGCCTTCGCAGCTCTCGACCCCGAGGTCTACCAATCGCTGTGTCAGACAGACTTCCGCATGCTCCGGGGCTGGGTTGGGAGCGCGCTTGGTCTCGGCGAGCAGCTCGCTTTTCCAATTCGCCAGCGCGTCCCGGCTACGCGGCGATCCGCGACACGTCGAGGGAGGTATAGCCTGAACGCACTCCCTCACTCCGAGTCGCGGGCTAGCGCGCTTGGTTCGGGGCCAGCGAGAGTGTGGACTGGCGTGGGCGTGAGGACCGCCAGGCCGCGCCATGGTCCCTGTCTCACGTGGACGCGGTGGAGGAGCCCGGGGAACCGGGGGCCGTGCAGCGGCCTAGCTCTTCAACGCACTCGATGTGGAAGGTCGTCTGGCAAGCGTCGCAGGTGCACACGGTTCCCGAGAGGGGTCTCCGACAGGAGTGGCAAACCTCGTCCCCGGTCGACGCGACGTCGCCGCCCACGAGCCGGAAGCCCGCGGGTCGAAGCAGCGTCCTGGCCGCCTCCCCGCCGAGCGCGCTACTCCTTCTCCTCGAGCCACTCCCGGCGGGCGTCGCTGAGGTTGAGGAGGCCTCCGCCCGCCATAAAGAGGCTCCCGCCGACGAGCACCGCGAGCCCAAGGACGTCCTTGAGCCCCAGCGTCGGTTGCTTCAGAATGAGGGGCGCAACGACCAACGCCATGTAGGCAGTCGCCGTGAAGAAGGCGACGAAGCCCAAGACGTAGCGGTTGATCGCGGGGAGGTCGTCCAAGACCAATCGCGAGCGGCGTCCTGGCAGACGCCGTGAGGGAGGCCACTCGCGAGTCTCTCGACTGCCGAGAGCGATCTGAGCTCCTGGGGGCAGGCTCTTGATCCGCTCGTTGATCTCGATCGCGATTGTCTTTGCGGACGGGGTCAGGCCCTTGGCTCCAATGCAGATCGGAGGGAGGTGCGCGCTGCGGTTGAACGAGGCGGTGACTCGCCCGGCGAAAGAGGCTCGACGTAGGGCGCCGCCGGCGTCGCGGGGGTTGATCGCCAAGATCGTGTTGTTCTGCAGAGTCGTTCGGGCCGCCGCGTTCTGAAGGGTTTCATAGGGCAGCAGGAGGTTGTAGTCGCGCAAGTAGACCCCGTCCTGGCGGACCAGGAGGATCGGATCGCTCCGGATGAGTTTGACCACTTCCAGGAGCAGGAGGCTGAGGAAGAACAGCCCGCCAACAATGAACATGCAGGCGTAGCCGAGCTTGCCGGGCATGGTGGCGCAGGCGATCCCGAGGCCCAACATGGGGAACGTGATCAGAGCCCCCCGCAGCACCAGGCGTCGCTTCTCAGACTTGGAGTCGTGGCACGCAATCGGTTGAGGGGTTTCGCTCGACATGACCTGAGCTATACTACCCGACAGCCCCGGCGATCCGATCGTCGGGGCTGTAAGCGTTGAGTTGAGTTAGTTGCCGGCTCCGGTCAGCGCGGCGACCACGCCTCCCCGCTTGACGTAGTCGAGCGAGTAGTCGTTCTCCCTCGGCGGTCGCCCAACCTGAACGGCTGCGCCGAGCGCTTCATTCGGACGCTCAAGGAGCAGCTGCTCTGGATTCAGTCCTTCGACGACGCAGAGCAGCTTCGCCAAGGGCTCCGCGCCTGGGCAAAGCTCTACAACGAGACGTGGCTCGTCCAACGCCACGGCCACCTGACGCCTGCTCAGGCTAATGCCCACCTACGCCAAGCAGTCTCGAGCGCTGCCTGACCTACATGCTCGTAGTCCATGCTTCTTCAACGCTGTCCGAAAACCCATCGCAGTACACGATCGTTGTCCCTCTGGCGCGCCAGTGGGCCAATGAGCGATCAGTTCGACTTCGCCTCCGTTCGATTCGACTCGCCGCATGGGATCTCTAGCCTGAGATCTTTGGTCCGTAAGGACTTGCGAGTTATAGACGGAGCGTCACTACCTACGTTGCAGCGAACCCTGTGGAGGCTTGGGTGGTCAAGACTCCGGACCGTTGGCCGGGGGTGATCAGTCTCCCCAGCCACCTCGGCGGGGTCCTGAGGGTCACGCCTCCGCCGCGCGGTCTCTTCGGCCGCGGCGTGGAGGGTTCGGCTCTTCCTGCCGAGTCCACGCTCGAGGTCCACGTCCCTCCCTTCTTCGAGGGCGAGGATCCTGAGCGCTACCGCTGTCTCTTCCAGGTCACCCTCGACGCTCATCTGGAGGACCTCCATGCTCGCCGGGGCAGTTACAGCGGTCGCCAGTCGGCCAAGGCCCTCGATCCCTTCTCTGCGCCCAAGGGTGCGCGCACGGGCCCGACCTTCGGCTTGATCCCGGCTCTAACCAACGCCACCAAGGAGAAGCGGATTGAGCTGAAGCTCTGGCGTCGCAGCGTCCGGGACGCCTTCCTCCGCTGGCGGACCGACAAGTCGGTCCGCTTCCCGGAGGGCACCTGGCAGGCAGTCGAGCGCTACGGCGCCAAAATAGTCAGCACCTGACCTATTCGCAGCGCGACCACACCAGCGGGGCCAAGCCCCGCTAGACCCACGTACGGACTCTTCGCCGCGGGGGTGGGGGAGCGGCCCTGGTGAGCCGCAGCGGCCCCCCGCAGGCGGGAGCAACCATACGGAATCGTGCAACTTCCCCGGCGGCTGCGAGGGGTCGGCAGCGGACCTTCGGTCCGCTGGAGGCCCCTCCGACGCTGGCTTGGAGACGCTGGCTGGCCACCGCGAGCGTGGGAGGCGCGCGTGACGTGCCCTCCTCTGTCGGAGGGCAGCGCGGGTCGGCTAGTCGTCGCCCAGGCGGCGAACCTTGAGCGAGTTGACGTTGCCCTCGGCTCCCAGGTTCGTTCCGCCGACGTAGATCACGATGTCACCTTTCTTGCCCAGCCCGAGGCGCTGGATCTCGTGATCCGCCTCCCGGACCAGGTCTTCCGAGCGAGTCGCGTTCTCGACGAGCATTGGGATCACGCCACGGTAGAGGGCCATTCGCCGGCAGGTCCGAGCGTCGGTCGTGGCGCCGACCACCGGGACGATCGGGTGATACTTCGACATGTAGAGCGCGGTCTTGCCGGTGCTCGTGAAGGTCACGAGGCAGGCGGGCTTGAGCTCCTTGGAGGTCGCTATCGCGCCGCCGCAGATCGAGTCGCAGAAGGTGTCGGTGTCTACGATGCTCTCGTGGCGCCGGCTCCCGTACTGACGGTCGGCGTGGCCGTCGGCGGCGCTGGCGATCCGGCGCATGACGCGGACTGACTCGACCGGATAGTGACCGCTGGCCGTCTCGCCCGAGAGCATCACGGCGTCGGTCCCGTCGTAGATCGCGTTGGCGACGTCGGAGACCTCGGCGCGCGTGGGGCGCGGGCGCTCCTGCATCGAGTCCAGCATTTGGGTCGCCGTGATCGCGATCTTGTCGTGGAGGTTGGCCTGGCGAATGATCTCCTTCTGGAGCGCGGGCACGTTCCAGAGCGGCGTCTCGACCGAGAGGTCGCCGCGGGCGACCATCACCCCGTCGAAGGCCTTCACGATCTGCTCGAGGCGCTCGACGGCCTCGGGCTTCTCGATCTTGGCGATCAAGCGGGGCTTGTCGGGGTAGGGCTCGGCGGCCTCGTGGATCTGGATCGCGTCGTCCTCGTGGCGCACGAAGGAGAGCGCCACGTAGTCGACCTTGTGCTCGAGGCCCCAGATCAGGTCCAGCTTGTCCTTCTCGGTCATGGAGGGGACGTCGAGGCGCGTGTCCGGGAGGTTGATCCCCTTGCGCTTCTTGAGCAGCCCGCCGTAGACGACTTCGCACTCCAGGGTCTTGAGCTCTTGGTCGACCGCGAGGACCTTGAGCTCGATGAGCCCGTCGTCGAGGAGGATCCTGTGCCCCGCCTCGGCGTGGGTCGTGAGCGACTCCAGGCTGGCCCCGATCACGTTGGGGTCCTTGCTCTCGGTGAGGCCGGCCACGACCTTGACCTGCTGGCCTTCGATGAGGTCGACGGCTCCGTTGGGGAGGTCCGTGGTGCGAATCTTCGGGCCGCAGAGGTCTTGGAGCACGGCCACGGGCCGGCCGAGCTCTTGTTCGATCTGGCGAATCCGGTGGAGAACGTCGAGGTGCTGCTGATGGTTGCCGTGGCTGAAGTTCAGCCGGCACACGTCGACCCCGGCCTCGATCAGCTTGCGAAGCGGCTTGAGGGCCGAGCTGGAGGGGCCGATGGTGGCCACGATCTTGGTCTTGGGGGGCGAGTCGTTCACAGGGAGCCTCCGCGGCACAGGCGAGGGCGCAGGATCACCGGGGGGCAGGCCGAGCGCAACAGAGACGCGCGGGAGCGCGGCACCACCGCGTGCCCGGTTCGAGCTCGAATCCAGGTAGGATTCCGCTCGGAGATCTATCCACATGGCCTTCGCTGGCGACCTCAAGAAGCTCCCCCTCGGGGACGTGTTTCAGTCGATCCACCAAAACGGCATGACCGGGGCGCTCGCGGTTCGCGACACCCGGGGTGGCGAGCGTTTGGTGGCTTTCGAGGACGGCTACGTGACCGGCTGCAGCGAGCAGCCTGGCGACGAGCGGGATATCGCCGACGAGCTCGTCCGCCAGCAGGTCGTGAGCGAGAAGGACGTGACCTCGGCCAAGAGCCGCTTCTTCAAGCGCAAGGGGAAGCTCAAGCGCAGCCTGACTCGGCGCCGGATCCTGGAGTCTGGAGAGTTCGACGTGTTCGCCCGCGGGCTGGTCCTCGAGCGCGTCCACGACTGCTTCCTGATCGAAGAGGGGACCTTCGAGTTCCTCGAGGAATACGACAAGACTCGCTTCAGCATTGACGAGGGCCAAGCCAAGGTCCGAGTCTCGGCCAGCGAGATCCTGATGGAGGCCATGCGGCGCGTCGACGAGTGGCAGCGAATCAAGCGCGCGATCCCCAGCTTCAACGAGGTCTACGCCGCCGGGCGCCCGACCCGGGAGGACGACGACAGCCTGACGCGCGAGCTCCTGAGCTTGACCGAGCAGGGGGTTCGGACCCTGGAAGAGGTCCTGGCGCGAGTGCCGGTGGCGCGCTTCTTGGCCTGCGAGCGGGTCTTGGTCCTCGTCGAGGACGGCTCTCTGCGCGTCGCGACGGGCCCTGAATACCTCGAGCTGGGCAAGGGCGCCGCAGCCCGCGGCGACCTAGAGGCAGCGGCCAACTACTTCGCGCGCGGTCTGCACTACGAGCGAGGGAACACCGAGCTCAACGAGCGGCATATCGCGGTCCTCGAGCAGCTCGAGCGCAACGACGAGGCCGCTGCCGAGCGCAAGGTCTTCGCCGGGACCCTCATGGAGCAGGGCAAGGGCGATCAGGCCGAGCGGCAGTTCCATGAAGCCGCGCGGCTGGCGCCGGCCGACCCGCTCCCACGAGAGCGGCTCCTCGACCTCCAGCTCAAGCACGGGGCGGGGGACCTCGACGCTGCCCGCGAGACGGCCCACGAGCTCGTGGCCCTCTACCTTCGGCTCGGACTGGGCGTCAAGGCTAAGGGGGTCTACCCGCGCCTCCTGAGCTTGGTCCCCAAGGACCGGGTGCTGCGCGAGCGCCAGGCCGCGATCCACGAGGAGCTAAACGAGCCCAAGGTCTCGGCGCGACTCCGCCGTGAGCTGGCGGCCGAGGCCCTCAAGCGGAAGGACCCCGACGAGGCGCTGCTTCAGCTGCGTAAGGTCGTCGAACTCGTCCCCGGCGACAACAAGTCCAAGAAGCTCCTGGAAGAGGTCGAGACGGGACAATATGCCGTGACCCGGCGCCGCCGGCGCTGGCTGGTCGTGGTCTCCCTCGGCGTCCTGGTTGGCATGCTCGCCCTGAGTTGGGGGGCCTACGAGGCCCTCGCCATGGCGAACCTCAGGCGGGCGCAGCGCGACGCCTTCCCGCGCATGGCTCAAGGCTGCGAGGGCGTCTTGGTCGCTCTCGAGACCATAGAGGGGGCCCACGCGGCCTACCCTCGGACTCAAGCCGCGGCTTGGGGCCGCGAGAACGTGGGCCTCCTGAGCGAGCTCTACGTCGCGAACGCGCTCCGAACCGGCGCTCAGACTCGCGCCCGCTCGCCGGCCGAGACGATCCCCGGGACCGCCGTCTCGGTGGCCCTGACCGAAGCCCTCAATCCCAAGGGGCGCCCCAGCTTCAAGGAGGACCTCGAGCGCGCGTGTCAGCTCCTCGATCACGGGCAACCCAAGGAGGCGCGCCAGCTCTTGGCGGCGCTCCACCCTCGCCTGGACCGCGCCCTCGAGGCTCTCCAGCGGGCGGACGACACGACCCGCAAGGCCGACCACTACGAGATCGACCAAATGCGAGTGGCCAAGGAGCTCCCGCTCTTCTGGCTGGCCTGGGGCGAGGTCCACTTCCTCCTCCCAGAGGCCCGCGAGCGGCTTCAGCGCGCGCGTCGTGAGCTAGATCCGAAGCCCAAGGCCGAGCCTGGAGCCTCTCCGGTCCCCAACAAGACCAAGAGCAAGACCAAGGGCGCGACCAAGAGCGCGACCCCGGGCTAGGCCATGCGAGTTCTGATCACAGGAAGCAGCGGACAGATCGGGACCAACCTCGCCCTGAGCCTCCTCGACTCCGGTCACGAGGTCCTGGGCCTCGACCTGCGCGAAAACGCTTGGGTCGCAGACAGGATCCCCGACCTCCGCTACGACCTCCGCCAGCCGCCGGCGGACCTCGTGGCGCGCCTCGCAGACGAGCCCCTCGACCTCGTCGTCCACCTCGCGGCCTACGCCAAGGTCCACGAGCTCGTGGTTCACCCCGAGCGCGCCCTCGAGAACATCGCCACGACCTTCAACGTGTGCGAGTTCTGCCGCCAGCGCGGCCTGCCCCTCGTGTTCGGCAGCTCGCGCGAGGCCTACGGTGACACCAGCGAAGGGCTGACCGCCGAGGACCGGCCCGTGGTCGCTAAGAGCCCCTACTCCGCGAGCAAGATCGCGGGCGAGGCCATGGTCAAGAGCTACTCCGAGTGCTACGGGATCCCCTCGCTCGTGTTTCGCTTCAGCAACGTCTACGGGCGCTACGACAACGACCTCGGACGAATGGAGCGGGTCATGCCCCTCTTCATTCGTGAGATCGCAGCCGGTCGCGAGGTGACGGTCTTCGGGCGCGAGAAGGTCCTCGACTTCACCTACGTCGACGACACGGTGGCGGCGGTCAGGCGGGGAATCGAGCTTCTCTACAGCGGGGAGATCAGGAGCCAGACCGTAAACGTCGCGGCGGGACGTGGGAGCTCTCTGATCGACCTCGTGGACTACATTGGCAGCGCCCTAGGCGTGACCCCCAAGCTCCGCGTCGAGCCGACGCGCCCTGGCGAGATCACGCGCTACGTGGCGGACATTAGTCGGGCCCGCCAGCTTCTGGGCTACGAGCCGACGATCTTCCTCGAGGAGGGCGTCCGGCGGGCCGTGGCCTGGTCAGGCGCCGAGGCCAGCCCCGCCGCGCGCGGAGAGTAATGCGCCGCGCCGAGCGACGCCGCGGGTGAAGTCGAGTGAGCGGACCCTCGCCGTCGGACTAGCCCTCGTGCTCGGTCTCGCTGCTGCGCCGCCGGAGGGACTCCGGGGGGACCTCCTCCGTGGCGTGATCGTCCTCGCCCTCGGCCTGCTGGCGCTCCTCCAGGCGGTCGTCGCCACCAACCGGCCCCGCCTGGGGTGGGGCGCGCTCCTCTTCGGGCCGCCCTTGGTCGCGGCGTCGCTTCAGCTCTTGCCATGGCCGAGCAGTCTCCTCGAGAGCCTGAACCCGGGCCTGGCCGGGCTCTACCGAGCAGAGGAGGCCGCCGGAGGGGTCGGTGCTAGCGGTCGCCCTGCGACTCCGGACCTCGTCCAGAGCTCCCGCTATCTGCTCTTGGGCTTGGCCTACCTGACCGCCTTCGCCCTGCTCCGAGGCCGCCGCCAGCGTCGCGCGCTGACGGCCTCTGCTGTGGCCGTGACGACGATCGTAGCGGGCTGGAGCCTGGCTGGCCTCTACCTGAGCCCCTCGGTCCACTGGGCTCGACGAGCCAGCGGCCCCTTCGTGAACCCCAACCACCTCTGCGCCTTCTTGATCTTGGGACTCTGCCTTTCGCTGGGACTGCTCGGGAGCAGGCTCCCGCGGACCCAGCGGCTCCTAGCAGCGGGCTGCGCGCTCCTCCAGCTGGTCACGATCGTGGCGACTCGTTCGCGAGCAGGGATCGTGGCGACGCTCCTGGGCGCGGGGCTGGCCCTCCTGATCCTCGGGAGCGGAACTCGACGGCGCGCTATCGGGGCCGCGCTGGGCGTTCTGGTCCTGATCGGAGGGCTCACCTTTAGCGACTCCGAGGCCCTGCGGGGTCGGTTTCAGAGCGCCGGGCAGGAGGCTTCGCTCGGACTGGGGGCGAGGACTGAGACTTGGGGGCTCGGCCTAGGTCGCGTTCGAGCTGCCCCCCTGATCGGCGAAGGGCTGGGGAGCTTCGACCTTCAGAGCCAAGCTCGCCTCGATCCCGAGCGTCTCCGGTGGACAAGGCCGGGCGCGGTTCACAACGACTACCTCGAGCTCGCGGGGGACGTCGGGGCCCCGGCCGCAGGGTTGGCAGTCCTGGGGTTGCTGGCCCTCTTGGTCGGCGCTTGGAGGAGCACTCGCGACGCGCGGGGGACCTCGCGCGCGATTCGAGCCGGCGCCTTGGGCGGCGTGGTCGGAGTCTTGGTGCACAGCGCCGTGGACTTCCCGCTCCACCAACCGGGGATCGCGCTCTTGCTCTTGATCTCTCTCGCCATCTCCCTCGGGCCCGGCCGCTATCGGCGGCGGCCTCGAAAGCCGCTGCGCTTCGCCCTCGGGGTCTGGGGGCTGCTCTTGCTCTCGGCGGGAGCCTTGGTGGCTTGGCGGGGGGCTGGGGAGACGAAGGCCCGGGAGGCCTACGGGAAGATCCGCGGCGTGCGAGCAGCCCTCCGTGGGGAGCAGACGCGGCGCGTCCTTCCGGTCTTGCGAGGAGGCGTCGGGGTCGGCGCGCGGGGAGAGGGAGCGGCCCTCTTGGGGAGCGCCCTCGAGACTCAAAGCGTCTACCTCATGAGCGACTCGGAGCGGGAACTCAGCGCAGAGGTTCACAAGCAAGCCCTGAGCTTCCTTCGGGCAGCAGTGGAAAAGTCACCAGGAGACGCACGCTTTCAGCTCCAGCTGGCTGCGGCGCTCTTGCGGAGTCCGAGCACGCCCGAGCGCCAACTCGAGATCGCGCGGCGCCTCCAGATCGCGCTCGAACGAGCCCCGACCCAACCGACGGTCCTGTTCGGCGGCGCCGAGGTCGCCCTCGAACTCCGGGTGCGCGGCGGAGACGAGGAACACCTGGCGCTCGCCGAGCGCTGCTTGCGGCGGGGCCTCCTCCAGCGTCCGGACGAGGCTCGCCGCGCGCGAGCGATCGCCAAGCGCTACGCAGCCAAGCTCGGTCGGCGCGCCGACCTCCTCTTGGAGCGAATCGCCGAGTTCGAAGCCGCTGCCAAGGCCAGCGCCCAGGTCCGAGAGACCGGGTCTTGACGGTCCGAATCGATTGGGACGCGACCCCCTTTCGCGAAGTCGAGTTGATCGGGCGCGGGGGAATGGGCGCCGTGTACGGCGCCCTCGACAGCCGGATCGGGCGGCGCGTAGCCCTCAAGATCCAAGGACACGACAGCTCGCAGGCCTTGGCTCGCTTCCGTCGCGAGGGGCAGCTGGCGGCCGCCCTCCAGCACCCCAACGTGGTCCAAATTCACGAGGTGTTCCAAGTGCCCCAAGGGGACGTCTTGGTCTGCGAGCTCGTGGCGGACGCGAGGTCTCTGGCTGAGGCTTGGGCGCCGCTCGAGCTGAGGGGGCGGGTGGCGCTCCTGCGAGACGCGGCCGCGGGGGTGGCCGCGGCCCACGCCGCAGGGATCGTGCACCGGGACCTCAAGCCAGACAACGTCCTCGTCGACGGCCAAGGGCGGGCTCGGGTGGCCGACTTCGGCGTCGCCTACAACGCCGACCTCGAGCGATTGACCCAGACCGGCGCCATGGTCGGGACGCCGAGCTTCATGGCGCCAGAGCAGTTCTCAGGGACTCGCAGCCCGACCGCGGCTTGTGACGTGTGGGCCTTGGGCGTGCTCCTCTACCTGGCGCTGACCAATGAGCTGCCCTTCGCGGGCGAGAGCGTGTTCGAGGTCGCCGCCAGTGTGACCCTCGGGACGACGAAGGACCAAAAGCGAGGGCTGACCAAGGCCCCTCTCCCGCTGCGGAACGTGGTCCTGAGGTGCCTCCGGCCAGCCCCGGCGGAGCGCTTCGCGGACGCGTCCATGGTCCGCGACGCCCTCCAGGCTTGGCTGGACGACCCCGTCTTGCAGACCGCCTCCCGTCGCGCGCTCTCGCTCACAGTAGGCGTTGGCCTGGTGCTCGCCCTGGGGGTGGGGGGCTGGGCCGCCGTGGGCTCGCAGCCGACTCCCACGCCCCTTGCGGCCCCTTCGACGGCCTCGCCCCGCAGCTCAGAGGCGAGCGAAGAGGATCCGGCGCCTAGGGGCCTCGTCGCCCAGCTCGACGCCCCCTCGGCCATGGTCGCTGGCTGGGCAGAACAGCGCCTGATTCGACGCTACCCAGGACACCCACGAGCGAAGGCTGCCCGCGCCTCTTGGGGGCGTCGCCTTTGGCGTCCGCTCTTGACCGTCGCCGCCCCTGGCGGCGCGCAGGGTGAGGGCGACGCTCGCTTAGCCAGAGCGGGGCGCTTCCTCGGGGAGGGCCCAGACCTGGTGACCTTCGGGCCCTCAGACCTCCGGGTCTGGCGGCCGGGCCGGGAACTCGAAGTTCACCTCTTGCCTCCGCTTCGTCGGACCAAGCTCGCGATCTCGAGGGACGGGACCGGCCTCTTCTTCTCCTCCTGGCAATCCCCTGTCGCGGGGCTGTTGCGCGTTTCGCTCGACGGAAGCCACACTTGGATCGGACCTCCTTCCGGTCCGCCCCTGACCTCGGCCTTCTTTCTGCCGGACGGGCGCTTCGTCGTAGGCGGCAAGGGTGAGATTCGGATCCTCTCCTCCACCGGCAAGACCCTAGAGCGAGTCGAGGTCCCGGGAGAGATCGTGCGGCGGGTTCAGCCCTTCCGTGGCGGGGCCCTGAGCATGGGCGTTGTCAACGGCGCGGACCCCCCCCGGAGTTGGCTCCGGGTCTGGGACAGTCGCCTACGCGCCGCAGCGGAGCCGGTCCTGATCGCGGGGAACAACTCCCGGATCGCCCCTAGCCGAGACGAGTCTCGGCTCCTGATCGCCAACGCCCACTACGCGAAGCTGTCTGTCCGGGACATGAAGAGCGGCGCTGTGCGGACGATCTTCAGCCCGACCCTCGGCGGCCGAGACACGTCGTCGGTCGCGGCCGCAGCCTGGGTCGAGGGCGAGGAGCGCTGCGTGGTCTTCTCTGGGGCCAAGGAGGCGGGAGCCAGAGTGGAGTGCTGGGACACGACTCGAGAAGGCGTGCGCCTCTGGAGACGCGACCTCCCACCGGCGCTGACCGCGACCTTCGCGGGCCCAGGCCCGGACTTCCTCTTCCTCGGGTTCCCGGACAAGCTCCAAGTCCTCGCGATCTCCCCTGAGGGTCCGTAGCATTGGGGCATGGTTCGAGCATGACGAGCGTGTCCGCCCGCGAGCGGTGCCCGGCCTCGCCCTCGCGAGTCGTCGCGTGAATGGGAGCAGCTCAGGCGGCGGCGTCGACTGGAGTCAGACGCCCTTCCGCCAGGTCGAGCTGATCGGGCGCGGCGGAATGGGCGCGGTCTATCGCGGGTTCGATCTGCGGGTTGGGCGCCCCGTCGCGCTCAAGCTCCAGCAGCGAGGGAGCCCAGCCTCCCGGGCTCGCTTCCTCCGGGAGGGCCAACTCGCGGCGGCCCTCCAGCACCCCAACGTGATCCAGGTCCACGAGATCTGCTCGGTGCCCCAAGGGGACATTCTGGTGTGCGAGCTCGTCGAGGAGGCTGAGCCCCTCGACGCCGCCTGGCGAAGCCTCGACACCCTGGGGCGGATTCGCCTCCTCCGGGACGCCGCGGCCGGCGTGGCGGCAGCGCACGAGGCGGGGATCGTGCACCGAGACCTCAAGCCGGACAACGTCTTGGTCGACGCCTCGGGCAGGGTCCGCGTGGGCGACTTCGGGGTGGCCTACAGCGGTGAGCTCGATCGCTTGACCCAGACCGGCGCCATGGTCGGGACGCCGAGCTTCATGGCTCCTGAGCAGCTGAGCGGCAACAGCCGCCCGACGGCCGCCTGCGACGTGTGGTCGCTGGGCGTGCTCCTCTACCTGGCGCTGACCGATCGGCTCCCCTTCGAGGGGCGGACGATCCTCGAGCTGGCTGCTCAGGTCGCGACCGGCGCGAGCGACGAGAACTTGCGCGCAGTCACCCGCGCCCCGGCGCCTCTGCGAGCCCTGATTCGACGCTGCCTCGCCAAGGAGCCCCAGGATCGCCTGGCCCACGCCGGCCTCGTCCGAGACGCTCTCCAGAGATGGTTGGACGACCCCGTGGCTGAGGCCCGGGCGAGCCGAGCTCTGATTGGGCTGGCCTTGGGGGTCTCGAGCTTGCTCGGCGCCCTCGGCGTGGGGGCCTACGTCCTGCGGGACTCAGGTCCTCTCGAGAGCGCCTCGCCCACGGCGACGGTCACGGAGTCCAGGCCCGAGAGCGAGCGCAGCCTGCGGATCAAGGCGCTCCTAGATCAACTCCAGGACCCCAACGAGCTGTTGGCCTACACGGCGGCGCTCGCGGTGTCTCGGGAGTTCCCGGATCACGTCGACGCTCCCAAGGCGCTCGCGATCCGGGCGCGTCTCCGCGGTAGACCGCTGCTCGTCCTGAGATCCGGGGCCAACGTCGTCCCTCGAGGAAAACTGATCCCGACTCAGGGGCCCGCCTTGATCTGGGCCGCTGGAGACCGAAGGGTTCGAAGGTGGTCGCCGGCCGGAGAGGAGGAGGCCCCTTTGCCTCGGGTCAGGCGCTCGGTGATCGACTTCACGCCCGGAGGCCGCGTCTTGTTCCACTCGACCTGGAAGGTCCCTCGCCCCGGGCTCTATCGCGTGGACTGGAGCGCAGAGCCCGCCTGGCTCCTCGATCCCGCGCCGGGAGGAGTCTCGGTCACTGCGGCCTGCGACCTCGGAGGGGGCCGGCTGGCGGTGGGAGGGGCGGGCGAGGTTCAGGTCCTCGTAGCCGGCGAGACCGTAGCCGAGGCGAAGTTCCCGGGGGAGGTCGCGGACGAGATCTGGCCCTTCGATGGCGGCCTCTTGTGCGTCACGGTCAAGGAGGGCGAGGGCGTCCCCTCGACTCGGATTCACCTCTTCGGCCCCGATCTGAAGCCGCGGCGCGCCCCGATCGTGCTCCCGGGCAGCGACGTCCGGCTCACGATCCGGCCAGGCGATCGGCGTCTCTTGATCGCCAACGCCTACTTCTCCAAGCTGTCCGTCGTGGACATAGAGAGCGGGGCGGCGAGAGAGATCTTCGCCCCCACCATGCTCGACAAGAAGGTCGGGTCGATCGAGCGGGCGGCGTGGGTCGAGGGTGCGGAGTCGGCCATGGTGCTCTCACGAAGCGGGACCGGGGGGACCAGCCTCTCGCGCTGGTCGCTGGAGGAGGGCGTCGGCAGGCTCTGGGCTGAGGAGTTCCCAGCTTCGAGGAACGGGACCTTCGCTGGAGCGGGCCCAGATTTCATGGTGCTCTGCCTCAAGGGCCGAATCCAGGTCCACGCGATCTCGACCGAGAAGCCGTAGGCTCAGACGCTTCATGGAGTTCGTCGATCGTCGCGCTTGCCCTTCCCCCCTCCGCTCTTGCCCTCGAGCCCGGCGTGGCTGATTCCTGGCGGAGCGGCTCCGGGAGCGGGATCGACTGGGCTCAGACTCCCTTTCGCGAGGTCGAGTTGATCGGGCGTGGTGGCATGGGAGTGGTGTTCAGCGGCGTGGATTCGCGCGTCGGCCGCCGAGTAGCGCTCAAGCTTCAGCTCAGAGGCAGCCCCGGGTCCCAGGCCCGTTTCCAACGCGAGGGGCAGCTCGCGGCCTCGCTTCAGCACCCGAACGTGGTCCAGGTTCACGAGATCTGCGAGGTGCCGCAAGGGAGCCTCTTGGTGTGCGAGCTGGTCGAGGGAGCGCGCCCCCTCGACGAGGCCTGGCGGACCCTCGACCTCCCGGCCCGGATCGCGCTCCTGCGGGACGCCGCCGCGGGCGTCGCATCAGCGCACGCGGCCGGGGTCGTGCACCGAGACCTCAAGCCCGACAACGTCTTGGTCGACCGCGAGGGCCGCGCTCGAGTGGCCGACTTCGGCGTCGCCTACAGCGGAGATCTCGAGCGCCTGACTCAGACCGGTGCCATGGTCGGGACGCCGAGCTTCATGTCTCCCGAGCAGCTCGCGGGTTCCAAGCAGCCCAGCGCCGCCTGCGACGTGTGGTCCCTCGGCGTCCTGCTCTTCTTGGCCCTGACCGACGAGCTCCCCTTTTCGGGGGACTCGATCTTCGAGCTGGCAGCCACTATCGCGAGCGGGGTCAGCGGTGAGAACGTGCGCCTCCTGGCCGGTTCGCCGCCGCCTCTCCGCGAGCTGGTTCGGGCCTGCCTCCGAACAGACCTCGCCGAGAGGCTCTCGGACGCCAGCCAAGTCCGAGACGCGTTGCAGGCTTGGTTAGAGGACCCAGTCCAAGGCTCGAGCACCCCAAGCGGCGTGCTCTGGGCTGCTGGTGGAGTCCTGGTCGCGGTCGGCCTCGGGATCGCGGGCTACTACGCCTTTGGGAGCGAGCCCGGTTCGCAGCCCGGGCGCGCGAGCAGCCCAGGCTCGAGCCCGGCGGTCAGCGCCCGCGCCGCGTCCGACAAGTCCGAGGCCGATCTCCTGGCAGAGGGCCTGGACGATCGCGTTGAGCTGATAGCGGTGCTCGCAGCGAGGAGGCTGCTCCGTCGCTTCCCCGACCACCCTCGGGCGGGGGAGGCGAGCCGCTTCCTCCGACGTCGTCTCTGGCGTCCTCTGTTGACGCTGGACTCTCCAGAGGGGACTCCCTTGGGGCGGCTGCTCCTAGATCCTGAGCCGAGGGTCGTCATGACCTCGCCGGGCGGGAGGCACCGAGTCTGGCGACCGGGCCGAGAGGTCGAGCTGAATCAGCTCCCGAGCGCTCCGAGCATGGAGGTGACGGTGGACGCTGCGGGCAGGATCTTCTACTGCACTCCGAAACACGCCTTCCGGGATCCGAACTTCGCAGCGAGTGACCAAGAGGCTGGCGTCCTGCGGGTCGACGAGGCCGGCGACTCCGCCTGGGTCGTCGCGCGCTCCCGGAAGGTGACCGCGGTCACGGAGCTCAGCGCCGGGCGCTTCGCGATCGGAGGGGAGAACTTCATTGAGGTCGTCCTAGGATCCGAGACCGTGGCCCGCGCCGAGTTCCCACACGAGCTCGTCCACAGCTTCATTCCCTTCCGAGGCGGGCTGCTCTGCCTGACCCTCTCAGCGGGCGAGGACAACCCAACCTGTCGCATTCGCTGGCTCGACCGCGCCCTCGCGCAGCAGCGAGAGACGATCGAACTCGCGGGGCACAACGCCCGAGTCGTCCCGACACGCGACGAGGCTCGCCTCTTGATCGCCAACTTCCACTACTCGCGCCTCGAGGTCCTCGAGGTCGACTCGGGTCAGCGCCAGATCGTGTTCACCCCGACAGGCGGCGACTGGAGAGCGGGCTCCATGACCAACGTGATCTGGACGGAGGACGAAGGACGAGCCCTGGTCTTGATCGGAGCCAAGAGCGCCGGCGCTCGCATGGAGTGTTGGGACACGACTCGGGAGGGGGTCCGCCTCTGGGGGCGAGAGCTGCCGCGCTCTTGGAACGGGACCTTCGCCGGGGAAGGACCGGACTTCCTCGTGGTCGGGCTCAAGGACACGCTCCAGGTCATGGCGATCTCGGCTGAGAAGCCCTGACCTGACCTGAGTTCCCTCGAAGGCTGGCGTGCCCGACCCGTATTGACTCGGGGCTTGGGCCAGTCGAGGACTCAGGGCTAGCGCGGTCGGACCACGATCAGGATGCTCTCCTCTCTCGTCGCCTCTTGACCTTCCTTGGCCTTGGCGCCCGCCTTGCGAGTTGCAGACACGAGGACGCCGGCTCCGAGGGGGACCCGGGTCGAGGTCTTGGTGCTCGAGAGCTCCAGGCGCGGGACGTCGATCGCGCCGTAGGGGGTCGAGCGTCGAGTCATGCCCAAGAGTCGTGAGCGAGCGCAGTGGAGGTCGAGCATGATCTTGCGCTGGCCCTGGAGGACCGTCGGGCGGACCTCGAGGGCCAGTCCGGTCCGGAGGGTGTCAATGATCGGATCGCTGACGGTCTCCACGATCTGCCCCGTCCCACCCGAGGAGCGCTCGAAGGAGGAGACGTAGGAGCGCTCGGCGCCGCTGTGGAAGTAGACGCTCTGCTGCCCGAGGGAGCTCAGGAGCGCGGCGTCGACCAGCTTGCCTTCGCCGCGAGCCACCGCGCCGTCGAGCTTGGCCAGGGCCCCGACCTCGAGGACACCTCCGCTGAGCAAGCTGGCGCGCTCGAGCTCCTCTTGGAGCCGGGGGGGGAGGGAGTAGATCCCGACCTCGACTTGGACGCAGCGGAGTCGCTGGCGGCGAATCTTGCTCAGCATGGCTCGCGCGATGGCGTGGTTGGCGGCGGTCGTCTTGAGGTGCAGGAACCCGCCTGCGAAGCGCATTTCGTGGGGGTGCCCCTCGAGGAAGCCGACCCGAAGGAGGTCCTCGACGTATTCCGGGCTGAGGTCGGACTCTTCCTCGCCCGATTCGAAGGAGAAGCCGCCACCGCCGCCGCCGGCAGCGGTCTGGCTCCCGCCGTCGGTGGTGGGGAGCTTGAGGCTCGGGGCCGAGCGGTCCGGCGCCGCGCGGAACAGGGCTCGGAGGTCGTACTCGGTGAAGCTCACGGGAGGGTCGTTGGCGGCTCGGAGCTTGCCCAAGGCGTCGTCGACCTGGCTCAAGAGCTTCTCCAGGCGCGCCTGCTCCGCTCGGGGAGTCTCCTGGGCGGCGGCTGGGCAGGTCAGCGAAAACGTCGCCATGAGACTCAGCGCGGCGGTCAAGGAGAGGTGGAGGTGGGTCGTGCGGGCCATGGCTACTTCTTCCCCTTGATCAGGCGGACGCGGGTGTAGACCACGACGGCGTCTGCGTCGCTGCCGGTCGCTAGGCTTCCGGCCATGAAGGCGCCTTGCCCGAAGGGCACGATCAGGCTGGCCGCCGTCCGCGTCAGGCTGAGCTTAGGGAGCTCGACTTCGATCCCGGCCAGCTTGCGGACCTCACCGCCCTTGGCGAGCAGCTTGGCTCGAGTCAGGGACATGTCGAGGTGAACGACGCGCGCGTCGCGATTGGCGATCCCGCGCAGCTCGAGGACCAGGCCTTCGTTCACGTTTTGGACCACTGGGTTGAGGACCGGAATCACGCCGGTCTGGTTGACCTCTACGTCCGCGACCAGCGCCCGGCTCCCGCCCTGACGAACTACGACTCGCTGACCGTCGGTCGCCATGACTCGGTGGGCGGAGAGGAGGGTGGCGCGCTTGGCCTCGACGGCCTTGGCCAGGATCTGCTCGTCGGCCTCGGTCAGGCGCGCGGCGCGCTCGGCGACGGCGGCGAACACCTCTCGCGGGAGCTTGTAGAAGCGAAGCTCGACCAGGAGCTGTCCTTCGCGGACGGAGCGGAGCTGCGCCAGGACCTCACGGATCTTGGCGTGCCCGGCTCGGCTGTGGCGAACGACCATGCGGTTCGCGCTGATCTCGATCGAGGACTCCTTGGCCTCGACTCCTTCGAGTTGGCTCTCGAGGACCTCGACGAGGACCTCGACGTCGAGAACGGGCTGGGCGGTGGTCTCTCCGGCGCCGAAGTCTAGGACCGCGCCCGAACCGACCGCTAGGCCAACGGTCGGCGCGAGGTGATCGGGGGCGGCGTTGACGAGGTCCGCTATGTCGTAGACGGCGAGCTTCGAGCGCTCGCTGCTCTCGATCGGGTCTTCGGGCTCGGGGTATTTCTTGGGGTCGAGCTCACGCAGGCGACGCAGGATCGCCTCGCGAACCTGCGAGAGCTCGTATTGAGCTTGCTCGGGTTCGACCTCGCTCCGGCGGCTCCGCTGGGGCCGGACGCCGTTGATGCGTGCCAGCGCGCGCCGCCGGGCTTGGGCGGGGCTGAGGGGCGCGCGGGATTCGCGGCCGAAGCTCTCGAGCTCCCCGAGGGCCTTGCTGGCGGCCTCCTGGGCGGCCTCGCGAGCCTCGTGGACCGCGCGGACCTCCGGAGGCTCGGGCTCGTCTTGGGCCCAGGCCACTCCGCCAAGGAAGAGCAAGGGGACGAGCGCCAGCGAGAGGGGCCGGCGCGGAGTGGGAAGGAACGCGTGAGGCATGCAAGGCTCCAGGGTGTGGCTCGCTCACCTTCAACACGCCGCCACGATGGCTTCGGTTCCCCGGAGTGCCTTGTCGGCTGCGCCTCTTGCTCGATCTGACCCCGGCTCCGGTATAGAGTCCTCCCGCGCGGGAGAACCCCGGCGCGGGAGAGACGCCTGTGTTGGCAACTGGGGAGCAGCTCGACGGGATCCAAGCCCGGCGCTACCTCGTCCCCTTCGACGCCAGGGAGCTGCCGCTCCGCTGGGCGGGGGTCTTGGTGCTAGGCAGCGGGGTGGCGGGTCTCTCGGCCGCCTTGGAGGCGGCTCAGAGCGACAGCGTCCTGATCGTGACCAAGGCCGAGGCGCCAGAGAGCAACACGAACTGGGCTCAGGGCGGAATCGCGGTCGTCCTCGACCCCGACGTCCCCGACGACAGCTACGAACGCCACGCTGAAGACACTCACGTCGCGGGCGTCGAGCTCTGCGACCCCGACGTGGTGGAGTTCGTTGTTCGCGAGGCGACCCCGCGCGTTCGCGAGCTGATCGCAGGCGGAGCGCGCTTCGACCCCGACGGTTCAGGCGGCTTGGCTCGGACCAAGGAGGGCGGCCACACTGCGGCCAGGATCCTTCACGCCGCAGGCGACGCGACGGGGCGCGAGATCCAGCGGACGCTCCTCGAGCGGGCGCGGGCCCACCCGCGGATACGCTTCCTAGAGCACGCCTTCGTGGTCGACCTCGTGACGCACAACGGCGAGTGCCAAGGCGCCTTGGTCTGGGACCACGGCCAAGGCCTCCAGCTCGTGGCGGCCCGCGCCACGATCCTGGCCGCGGGTGGAGCTGGGCGGGTGTTCCGCGAGACGACCAACCCCCACGTCGCGACGGGCGACGGGATCGCCATGGCCTACCGGGCCGGCTGCAAGCTCCTCGACATGGAGTTCATGCAGTTTCACCCGACCACCCTCTACGTGGCCGGCGCGGCCCGGACCCTCCTGACCGAGGCCCTCCGCGGCGAAGGCGCGCACCTCGTCGACGACGAGGGGAAGCGCTTCATGGTCGGCCAGCACGAGCTGGGCGAGCTGGCACCGCGCGACATTGTGGCTCGCGCCATCGTCAAGGAGCTTCAGGCCGGCAAGGGCGTGTTCCTCGACCTGCGCCACATTGAGGCTGAGCACCTCCGCAAGCGCTTCCCAGGGATCAACCGGATCTGCCGGACCTACGGCTTCGACTTCACGAGCGAGCGGATTCCGGTCCGCCCCAGCGCCCACTACACGATAGGCGGGGTCGAGATCGACGAGCACGGCGCGACCTCGATCCCTCGCCTCTACGCAATCGGCGAGGTCAGCTGCTCAGGGCTCCACGGCGCCAACCGCCTCGCGAGCAATTCGCTCCTCGAGGGCCTGGTCTACGGCTATCGGGCCGGACGTCAGGCCGCAGGCCTCGCTAATGACTCCCTCGGGGACGCGGCGCGCCTGCCCCTCGAGCACTCCGAGATCGAGTCGCGCCGTCGGGTCGAGGTCGACCTCGACGACATGGTGTCCTCGGTTCGAGCTTTGGCCTGGCGCCAAATGGGCGTCGAGCGAACCGGCGAGGGCCTCGAAGACGCTCACCGCCAGCTGACCCGCTGGGGCGAATACGTCCTCGACGCGCTCTTCGCCGGGCCGCGTGGTTGGGAGCTCCAGAACCTCCTGACGGTCGGAGCGCTGATGGCAAAGACCGCGCTCTGGCGCACCGAGAGCCGCGGCGCCCACCACCGCTTGGACTGCCCCGAGCGCGACGACGCCAAGTTCAAGATTCACTCCGCGATTCGACGCCCGACCCAGGAGCCCAAGTGAGCGCACCCAAGGCCCTCGTGCTGCGCGCGGCCGGCAGCAACTGCGACCGCGAGACCGCCAGCGCCCTCGAACTGGCGGGAGCCGTGGCTGAGCGGGTCCACGTCAACCGGCTCCTCGAGCAAGACGACGCCGCGAGCGCCCTCGACGCCTACGACCTCCTCGCGATCCCCGGAGGCTTCACCTATGGCGACGACCTCGGCGCCGGGCGAATCCTGGGCGGGATCCTCTCGCGTGGCCTCGACGAGGCGATCGAGCGCCTCGTCGCGCGCGGCGGCCTCGTGATCGGGATCTGCAACGGGTTCCAGGTTTTGGTCCGCGCGGGACTTTTGCCCGGACCTGGGGTGCTGGGCGAGGGGGCCCACGCGACCTTGGCTCAGAACCGCTCGGGCAAATTCGAGGCACGCTGGGCGCGCCTGCGCGTCGAGACCGACCGCTCGCCGTGGCTGACCAAGGGCGAGGTCCTAGACCTCCCCGTGGCCCACGCAGAAGGCCGCTTGGCTTTGAGTCCTGGAGCGACACTCCCCGAGGACCACGTCGCGCTCCGCTACCTCGAGCCGAGCGACGGCGCGGCGGGCGTAGCGGGCACGGCCGGGACGACGCCCGCCAGCTACCCCGCCAACCCAGCCGGGAGCCTCGAGGGGGTGGCCGGCCTGATCGACTCCACGGGCCGGATCTTGGGGCTCATGCCTCACCCCGAGCGCAACGTCGCCCCCTGGCACCGGCCGGGGTGGACGCGTCAGACTGGCGAGGGCGCCTCAGGGCCTTCGGTCGGCCTGCGGGTGTTCCAGTCCGCCGTGGATTACCTCAAGGGCTAGCCGCTCGACCCGGTAGGTGCTTCCTAGCGTCGCTCTGCTGAGCGTCTCTCCGTGCGATGTTTGACGATTAGGTCTCGAATCCGCCGAGCGAAGGTGGCTCTCTCCGCGGGGGTCTGAACGCTCTCGGCCTGCTCTGCTAGCTCGCGCGCCTCTGCGAGGAACTTCTCCGAGGGCTGAACCTCGAGGCTCCGAAAGGAGAAGTCGAAACGGAGCTCGCCAGCAGCTTCTTGGGGCTGTCCGGCTTCGATCAACATGGCTGCCCGGCGCAGGATCCACTCGAAGAACCTCGTCTTGCGGTAGACGCGCGTGGCCTCGATCAGCTCGTGAAGCTCTGCGAGGGAAAGGAACCTCCTCAGTTCCCAGCTAATCGACACGAGGTTCTGGAGGTGAAAGGGGCCCTTCCGCCAGGCGAGGGAGTGCCGCAGCGCGCTGAGCGCTACGACGCGCAGGGCCTGGTCTCTAGCTTCTCCAGGGGGGAGGTTCTCGGCCTTGGTCCTTCGAAGTCGGAGCTGGTCGTATCGCCAACGGGGAACGCTCTCGTGGAGCTCCTGCGGGAGCGAACTCAGCGCCTCATAGTGTCGAAGAGCCGCGTCAGGACGGTCGAGCCTGAAGTTCGCGTGCGCAAGAGTCCAGAGCAGGAGAGCTCGGAGGTCGTGTTGGGTCAGCGGGAGGACCGCGTGGGGTGGATCTCGCCCGAGCTCAGGCAGGCTGAGATACGGAGTGAGCTCGGCTAGGACCTCTTCGAGGTTGGTCTCTGGCTCGCGGGCCCGCAGGTGGGAGTGGTAAATGTGGACCCAGGGGAACTCCTCCGGGGTCGCCACCTCGAGAATAGCTGTCAGGCAAGGACGATAAGAGTGCCGGACTTCACCGGGCACTTGCAGGACGAGGCGCAACGCGTCTGCGCGGAGGCTCTGGTCGTTCGGGCGCGCAGCGATCAGTTCACGCAGGAACTCGGCCTGGGCCACGGCGTCGGGCATGAGGGTGGAACGACTCCGGGCTCTCTCGGCGGGGTCGGCTCCGCCTAGGGTCAGGCTGATTGGAATGATCTTCCGAGCGTGAGCCAAGAGTTCCCCGATCAAGCGGTCGAACTCGTCTAGGGTTCGCAGGCGGCTCGCGATCTGAAGCCAAGCGGTGATGTGTCGATAGAGCTCTGGCGAGAAGGAGGCCCACTCCCCCTTGGCTCGGGTCGGCTCGAGGAGCTCGATCAACTCAATCTCCCAATCGTTCGCCATACGACCGAGGCTCGTGGTCAAGAAGGGCGGTGCGACCTCAGGGGCATGGACCGACTCATTGGCGAGCTTGGGGAAGTCGGCTTCAATAGAACCGTTCAGGGTCTGGTAGATCCGCCAGGTCTCGAGAGCCTGCAGATTTGGGAGCAGTCGTTCCACGTGCTCCAAGGTCTCGCGTGAAGGGGATCCCTTGAGAGCGAGGACTGCTCGCAGGGCGAGGCGGGACTCCTTGTCGGTAGGCGTGGCCGCAGGGTCATTCCGCAGGCGCCTCGAGAGAAGGGCCAGGGCGGCCGCCTGGTCGGAGTCTTGGGAGCTGCGCAGGAGTAGCCGGATCTCCCAGGCCTCTAGGTCTGGGAGGTCTCGTAGAGCAGGGTGCCTCCTCGCGCGTCGAAGGAGCTTGACCGCACCAGGCGAGCGGCCGGAGGAGGCCGCGGCGATTCCACCTCGGACGGCGGCGCGGAGCTCCTTGCTGCCCTTGGGTCCCGCGAGCTGCTTGGCCATGACCTCTGCGCGGGCGAGGTCTCCCTCGACAAGGGCTGAGAGCCCACGCGCGAGGACAAGCTTCGGGGGCGGGTCTTCTGGCCAGAGTTTCGACCACTTCGGAAGTCCAGAGTGGACGGCGGCTACGCTGACCTGGAGGGCCAAATCTAGCTCTGCGAGGGCCTGGGTCTGAGCCTGAAGCCGAGTCCGCTCTGCCCGCCACGCGTTCAGCCTGGTCGCACCGGGGACCGCGGCACCGCAGAGAGCAACTAGCCCAACCAGCCAGATCCAAGGGAGGCGCCTCTTCTTGGGCGTAGCCTCAGAGCGCCCTTCGAGGGCCTCTTGAAGGAGCTCCAAAGACGCGTAGCGATCTTCGGGGTCCTTCTCGAGCGCTCGAAGACAGGTCGCCTCAAGCCATGCTGGAACTTCGACCTCGGGGGACGATATCGGCAGCGGGCGGTCCTCGACGACGGCGGCTAGGATCCCAAGGCCAGCGCCCTCGAATGGGGGGCGACCCGTGAGTAATGCGTAGAGAACAGCTCCCATGCCGTAGACGTCGGTTCGGACGTCGGCTTCGTGGCCGAAGGCCTGCTCGGGTGCCATGTAGGCGGGGGTCCCCAGGAGCTGCCCGGTCTGAGTCAGGCTGGAGCCTGCGAGTGAGCGGACCAGGCCGAAGTCGACCAGTCGTGGCTGGTCTTGGTCGTCAAAGAGCACGTTCTGCGGTTTGAGGTCTCGGTGCAACAACCCTTGTGAGTGGGCATGCGCTAGGCCTGCACAGAGCTTGGACGTGATCTCGATCGCCTGAGCCCAAGGGAGTGGTCCCCTCCGGAGGCGCTCCGCCAGGGTCCCTCCTGGGAGGAGGTCTTGGATCATGTAGGGGACCTGGCACTCGAGGTTCGCGCCGTGAATGCGGACCACGTGCGGGTGCTTGAGCTGGGCCAGGGCCTGGGCCTCGCGGACGAAGCGGACTCGCTCTTCCTCGAGGGCGTCGGGTACGAAGGTTAGCCCGGCGGGGAGGAGCGTCTTGAGCGCGAAGCGCGCGCCGTCGGAGATCCGCTCGACCTCGTAGACCACGCCCATGCCGCCCCGGGCGAGCTCTCCCACGACTCTGTGGTCGGGGAGGTCGGGGAGGGGCGAGGTTTCAGTGGTGGCTCGCCGAGCAGAGAGGGTCTCGAGGGCCTGCTCGAGGACGGGGGCGGGGACGAGGTCCCGCGTTCGCAAGACCTGAGCGAGGGTCAAGCCGGTCAGGTCGCGCTCCCCTCGCACGGCCTGGAGGGCCCTTCGCAGGGTCTCGACGTCCAAGGTCGCCTGCGAGAGCAGGAGCCTCGCTAGCGCTGTATCCGACCCGTCGTTGGCAACGATCACCCGCTCACTCTCCCCCGAAGTGCTCCTCCAAGCAACGCCTGATTGCGGCCAAGCGTCCTCGAGGGACAATGCGGGCGCGAGGAGCTGGCGCGACGACGCGGACTGCAAACAGCGTATTCAGGGTGTAAGGCGGAAATCGGGAGGAAGTCCGTCAGATCACGCGAATCCTCTTGCAGCCCAAGGACTTGGGCGCGCGGGACCCCGCTTCGCTAATGCGCAGCGACGGAGTCGGGGGGGACGAATGCGGCGATCGGCGACGATCCGCTATCTGGTGGGCGCTTGGATTACGGTCCTCGCGATTCTGGCGTTGGCATATTTCTTCCTCCCCGAGGCGGAGGAGATCCCGAGCCAGGTCAGCGCGGCCTACGAACGAATGCCCGCTGAGGGTCCTGCGAGGCCGCGCGGCGAGGCGCCACACGCTCCAGAGGTTGCTCCCCAGGGAGCGGCCGAGATCAGCTCGACCTCGGCCGCGAGCGTGGCTCAGATCGAGAGCTGGACCCCCACAGGCGAGGCCCGGGTGTTCGGGACCGTGACCCGCGAGAGCACGGGTGAGCCCCTCGCAGGCGTCGAGGTCGCGCTCCTCCTGCGAGAGGGCTGGTTGGCCAGGTCTGCTACGACCGACGCGGCAGGGGCCTACTCCTTTGACGAGCTGCCGGGCGGGGTCTACCGCCTGACGTCTGGCGGGGGCGCGGCGGACGTCGTTCAGCGGACCGTGCGCGGCGCGTTGATCGTGGGCGACGAGGACGAGCGGCGGGTGGATTTCCGCGTCAAGTTGGGCGGCAGAGTCTGGGGCCGAATCACCGACGCCCAGGGCAACCCCGTCAAGCACGCCACGATCTTGGTCGGGACCTCCGAGAGCGTGTTCACCCAGGTCACCCAGGCGGCTCGCCAGCAGCGGATCTTGGCGGGCCGCAGCGACGAGCACGGCGACTACGTCGTGAGCGGGGTTCCCTTCGAGCGCGAGTGGCGAGTCTGGGCCGACAAGGAGCGCTTCGCTCCCCTCCTCTCGCCGCCCTTCGTGCTCCACCCCTCACGGCCGCACCTCCGCATGGACGTGACCCTCCTCGCGGGGACCACGATCCACGGCCAAGTGGTTACGGCCAAGGGCGAGCCGGTGGAGAACGCTGAGCTGGCTTGCTTCCCTCGCTATGGCGCCCTCTTGGCCCCCATGTCCCGAGCTCGGACCGCGCGCGACGCGCGCTCAGAGAAGGACGGGACCTTCAAGCTCGAGGGGCTGCCCGCGGGCGACTACCAGGTCATGGGCTTCAAGGAGGGCTATCGCTTCGCCCTCAAGGGCAAGCCTGTCTACCCCGACGGACGCTCAGACATCTACGGTTTCAAGATCGTCATGGAGTCTGCGCTCCGCCAGGGCAGCCACTCGATTCAGGGTCGCGTGGTGGACGCCGAGGGAGCGCCGATCCCGGACGCGCACGTGGGCTTGGCTGCCTTCGGGACCCAGAACTTCAGCTTCGGGGGCAAGGAGACGCGCTCTGGCGAGGACGGGAGCTTTCGCTTCGAAGGCCTGGCTGAGAGCGCCTTCATGCTCGTGGTCAAGAAGGCGGGCTTCGAGCAGCGCATGCTCGAGAAGGTCGCGCTTGATCGCGAGCAGCTCGTGACCTTGACGCCCGAGGCCAGCCTCCGCGGACGCGTCCGCTTTCCTGGCAAGGCCCCGAGCCAGTTCACGGTCCGCGTCCTGCGCGTGCTGCCCTCTCTGGAGGGCGAAGACCCGAACGCGGAGGCCTCAGGCGGGCTCCTGACCCGGCTGGCCGCCATGGGACAGGGCGCTGCCTTCTCGGACCCCAAGGGCGAGTTCGAGCTTCACGGTGTCCCTGCGGGACGCCTGCTCCTCGAGGCCCGGGCCGCGGGGCTCCCTCCGGGCCGGGTCGTGGCGAGGGTCCGTCCTGGCACGCCGACCGAGGGCGTCGTGATCGAGCTCCCGGCCGAAGGCGGGAAGGTCCAGGGTCGCGTCGCGACCTTCGCGGGCGTCGGCGTCCCGGAGGCTACCGTGCGCTTGGTCGAGCTCGGAGACTCCAGCGCGAGCGGCCTCCTGGGCTTCCTCGGCGGGCAGCGCGAGCTCCCCGAGGCGACCACCGACGAGGAGGGGAACTTCCTCCTCGAGGACCTCCCCAGCGCGAGCTTTCGCCTCGTCGTGAGTCACCCCGAATACGCTCCGACGGTCCTTCCCATGGTCCAAGCTGCGGCCGGCCAGCCGGCCGCACGGGCCGACGTGACCTTGACGGGCGGGGGCGCGATTTCGGGCCGCGCGCCGACCGGGGCCATGATCACCGTCGCCGGGGAGGGCTTCAGCCGCCTGGCCTCTAGCGACGAGGAGGGCGCCTTCCAGTTCGAGCGCGTCCCGGCCGGGACCTACCTGGCGCGCGCGGTCCTGACCGATCAGGAGAACCCGACGCGCACGCCCGAGATCCTCCGCCTGCGCGTGACGGTCAAGGAGAGCGTCGCGTCCACCCTGGACTTCACCGCACCTCCCACGGGCAAGACGGTGCGCGGACAGCTCCAGCCGCCGCCGGAAGAGGGCGAGGTCGGCATGGCGGTCCTGATGCTCCCGAGTGGGCCGGCGCCGGACCCCAACGACTTGATCTGGCAGGGCCAGGTCGGGGTTGGCGAGGGCGAAGCTAGCCGCCACACCGTGGGCGAGGCGCTCCTCCAGCCCGACGGGACCTACGTCCTGCAAAACGTCCCCAAGGGGCGTTACGTCCTCTACCTCTACGTGAACTCGGTCATGCGCAGCCTGACCGGAGACCAAGCTCGCCTCCAAGAGCGACGGGAGATCAAGGTTGATTAGTCACTCCGAACTCGCCGACGGCCGAGAAACCCGGATCCTAGAGGTCGAGAACCTCCAGGTCGCCTACGGCGACTTCATAGCCCTCGAGCTCGACGAGCTGACCCTCGGGACCGGGACGATCGGGCTCTTGGGCCCCAACGGCGCGGGCAAGAGCACGCTCCTCCGCACGATCATGGGCTTCCGCAAGCCCCGCCGCGGAACCGTCAAGGTCCTGGGCCTCGACATGTCCCAGCACCTCCTCAAGGTCCGCCAGCGGATCGGCTACGTCCCCGAGAACGACGTCATGAGCCCGACCCGGAGCGCGGTCTCCTTCGTGGCCTACTGCGGCGAGCTCTGCGGCATGCCCCGCAACGACGCGCTCCAGGCCACGCACCAGGTCCTGAACTACGTCGGCTTGGGCGACGAGCGCTACCGCAAGATCTCGACCTACTCCCTCGGCATGCGCCAACGGGTCAAGCTGGCCCAAGCCCTCGTTCACGACCCCGAGCTGGTGTTCTTGGACGAGCCGACCAACGGCCTCGACCCGCGCGCCCGCCAGGACATGCTGCGCCTGATCCGGGAGCTCAATGAGCGTCGCGGCGTGACGGTCGTGCTCTCGACGCACCTCCTCCCCGACGTCGAAGCGATCTGCGACGAGGTCGTGGTGATCGGGGCCGGGCGCAAGCGCTGCCAAGGCCGCCTGGACGAGCTCCTAGCCAGCGCCAATCAGCGCTATGAGCTGGGCTTCGTGGGCGATCCGGAGCGAGTCCGCCAGAGCCTGAGCGCCTGCGGACTGGAGTCGGAGCTGGGCCTCAAGGGCCGCCTGGTCCTGGACCTCGGGATTAGGTCCCCGAGTGACGTGGTGCTCGCGGTCCGCGAGGCCGGGGCCGAGATCCGCCACCTGGCTCCGCTCCAGCAGCGCCTGGAGGAGGTGTTCCTGGCCGCGGTCAAGGACGCCAAGCGCGAAGGAGTCGCACATGCCGGTCTTTAAGCAGAGCTATCCGACCTGGCGACCGGACCGGCGGGCAGGGGCGCAGCGGACGCGAGTCCGTTGGCTCCCGATCGTGCGCCGTGAGCTCGAGCAGCTCGTCAGCCAGCGCGGGTTCAAGGTCCTGCTGGTGGTGGCGGCGCTCCCGGTCCTGGTCCACCTCCTCCAGATCTACTCGGTCAACAAGCTGGCCGCGGAGCCCAACGGCGACCTGGCGGCCATGCTCCGCAACGTCGCGATCACCATCGACGCCGAGTTCTTCTTCGGCTTCTTGCACGTCCAGACCTACTTCGTGTTCGTCCTCATGCTCTACGCGTCCTCGGGGCTGCTCTGCGACGACATTCGGCTCAACTTGGCCGAGGTCTACTTCTCTAAGCCGCTCACCAAGCGCGACTACCTCCTGGGCAAGGTCGTGACGGTGGTCGGGCTCGGGCTGACCTACACCGCGCTGCCGGCGCTCTTTCTCTTCGGCGCCCAGCTCATGATGGTTCCGGACGCCGAGTATCTGCGAGCGAACTGGTGGGTCCCGCTCAGCTCCCTGGCCTTCGCGTTGGTGTTCGTGATCCCGACCGCCTTCGCGACCCTGGCTTGCTCGGCGCTCACGAGCAGCAGGCGCTACGCCGCGGCCGCGGTGATCACGCTCTTGGTCGCCAACGGCTTCGTGGCGACGCTCTTGAGCGACATTCTCAATCGCCGGAGCGTCTCGATCATTAACGTCCCCGAGGCCATGGGTCGCGTCGGCGAGAGCCTGTTCTCCGTCGAGAGCTATATCCCCTTGGGCTGGCCCTGGGCCATGGCCGTGGTCGTGGGCGTGGCGGTGATCGGCTGCACGGTCCTGGTCCACCGAATCAACCGCGTGGAGGCAGGTCTATGAGCGCGATCCTCAAGACGAGCTCCCTCTCGAAGTGGTTCGGCGAGGTCGTGGCCCTGAACGGAATCGATATCGAGATCGGCGTCGGGATCACCGGAATCCTGGGCCCCAACGGCGCGGGCAAGTCGACCCTCATGAACCTGATCACAGGTCAGCTAAGCCCGAGCAAGGGCAGCCTGACCCTCTTCGGGGAACAGATCCGCAACAACCTCGGCGTCCTGCGGCGAATCGGCTACGTGCCCGAGCAAGACCGATTCTGGGACGAGGTCACGGGCTACGAGTTCGTGACTCGCCTGGCCGGCCTGACGGGAATGTCGATCCGGGACGCTAAGATTCGCTCCAAGCGCGTGATCGAACGGGTCGGCCTCGCCGATCGCTGCCACACGCCGATCGGGAGCTACAGCCGGGGCATGCGCCAGCGGATCAAGCTCGCCCAAGCCCTGGTTCACGACCCGGACTTGCTCCTCCTAGACGAACCTCTGACGGGCCTCGATCCCCTCGGTCGCCAGGAGACGATCGAACTCCTCCGCGAGCTGGCCGACGAGGGACGCACGATCGTGGTCGCGAGCCACGTCCTACACGAGGTCGAGTCCCTGACCTCGGAGGTGATCCTCCTCGTGCGGGGACGGATCTTGGCCAGCGGCGAGGTCAAGAGCATTCGCGCTCACATTGAGAACTTCCCTCACACGATCCACTGCCGCTCGGTGGACGCGCGCGAGATCGGGAAGCGAGTCGTCGCGACGCCCGGCCTGATCGGTCTCGACTTTGACGACCAGGGCGTCGCGATCAAGACCCAAGACCCCGCCGCCGTCTACGCCGCGATCACCGACGCCGTCGTAGCCGGGGGCGTGACCCTCGATCGACTGTCCGCCGCGGACGACGACCTTGACGCCGTCTTCAAGTATCTGGTCCGTTAGGAGCGCCTCATGAACTGGCAAGCCTATCTCTGGTCTTCCCTGGCCGCGGCTCGGATCTCGGGCTCCCTCCTCGTGCGCAAGAAGCGGATCCTCTTCCTGGGCGTCCTGGTCCTCCTGCCCGCCCTCTTGCCGATCGCCGTCGCCTTCCTCAGGGGCCCTCACGACCGAGTCACGAGCGGCCTCGAGCTCTTCGCGCTCCTGGGCGAATACGGCTTCCTCGGGACCCTGGCGCCGCTGGCGGCGATCTTGCTCGGGACCGCCCTTGTCGGCGACGACCTCGAGCACGGGACCGCTCCCTACCTCTTGACTCGCGCCGTGCCTCGTTCAGCGCTGGTGCTCGGCAAGTTCCTGGCCTACGCCGCGGTGGCCTCGCTGACCTTCTTGCCGGCCATGGGCCTGACCCTGGTCTCGGTCCTCGTGACCTCGCCCGAGTCGATCGAGGCGGCGCCCATGATCCGGCTCTTCGCGCACACCTTCGGCGTGATCGTGCTCGCGCTCGGGGTCTACGGCGCGCTCTGCTGCATGCTGGGGACCCTGACCAAGCGCCCGGTGATCTACTCGGTGATCTTCGTGTTCGGCTGGGAGCCCCTGACGCGGCTCGTGCCGGGCTACGTCGACTTCCTGACCGTCAAGAAGCACCTCCTCGCGCTCTGGCCCGTCGTGACCGTCGACCGGATCGACCACTCCATTGACGTGACCCGCAAGGTGATCGACGTCGGCTTGGGCGAGGCGAGCTTGATCTTGGCCCTGGTCGCGCTGGCCTTGGTCGGGGTCACGACCTACGCGCTCCGCAACAAGGAGTTCGCGCGCGGGCAGAACCTGGCCTAGACCTAGTTCCCCGCGTCCTCGACGGACGTCTTGGGCGGAGTCGCAGTCTTGCTGGACTCGGCGATCTCCTCCAGAGTCTCCTTGATGTGAAGACCCGGACCCCGGTTGGCGTAGACGCCTAGCCTCTTCTCCCAGAACTCTTCGGAGGGGCGAAGTTTGAGGGCGGCTCGATAGTCAGCGAGGCCCTTCTCGTAGTCCTTGCGGTTGCGCCACATGTGGCCGCGAACGAAGAGGAGCATGGCGCGCGTGTCCTCGGAGAAGCCCTCCGTGAAATTGGTGGTGCCAAAGGAGAACGTCTCTCGCTCTTGGCGCTCAAGGACTTTGTTGATTCCGCTGATCCCCATGTCTGGCTCATGCTGGCCCCAGGCAATCGCGACTCGATAGAGCACGTAGGGGCTCTCGGGCGCGATCCGGAGCGCCTCGTCGAAGGCTACCCGCGCGCCAGGTCGGTCGCCCGCGTCGAGGAGCGTGTCCCCCTCGTCGAGGGAGGCGTCGACGACCGCATAGAGCTCTGCCAGCGTTGGCGTCGGGGTCGAGGCGCAGCCAGAGAGCGCCAGGAGAATCAGCAGCGGAGCGAACTTATTCATCGAAATCCCGTTTCCTTGCAGGGCTCAGGCTACCGAATTTGGCAGGGGCAACGCCGGTTCCATGCCCTGACGACACGGTTGACCGATCTGGCACGGTCGGCGATTGCCATCTTCGCAATGCCCGCGAGCGCAAGACTTGTGACCGGCCCCGACCGTGCTCTAAGCCCACTCCCCCCCCGACAACTGCTCGAGGGGCGCTGATCGGACTACCAGTCGGCGCCCCTTGAGCGTGTCACCCGCGCAAGCCTTAGAGGCATTGGGAGGGGCAGGAGAAACCAAACCCATGGACGTCCCTCCTCCTTTCGCACTTCCCGGGAGCTCACCCATGCCACGCTCAAGTTCACGCCGCGCCAAGACCACCCTGGTCCTAGCGGGCTTCGCCGCCCTCCTCCTTGGAACGAGCGGCTGCAGCAGCCTCCGCTACGCCGACGACGACGAGCTCTGGACCGAAGGCGACGGTCACTTCGACGCCGGCCGCCACGACGACGCGATCCCCTACTACGACGAGATCGTGCGCCGCGACGAGAATGAGGCCAAGGCCCTTCTCCGCCGCGCGATCTCGGCCGAGCGCGAGGGCAACTATCAGAGCGCCCTCCGTGATTACGCCAAGGCGGGCTCGCTCGGGGACAGCCGGGCCTGGCTCTACCGGGCCAACCTCAATATCTCGACGGGCGCCCTCGGCGAGGCGGAAGCTGACCTGACTCGCCTCGCGAACGCGAGCCTCCAAGGGCGCGACCAGGTGATCCAGCTGACCCTCGTCGGCACGCTCCGCCTGGCTCAGGGCCAGCACCAAATGGCGGCCCAGAGCCTGCAGCGGGCGGTCGAAATGGGCGGCGGCTACAGCGACCCTGACACCCGGCGCCACGTGGCCAACGCGCACTACAACGCTTCCGAGGCCTACTACCACATGGGCGACTTCTCCCGCGCCTACGACCACATGATCGGCTACGCCTCGAAGAGCGGCGGCGGGAGCACGACCGAGCAAGGTCTCCTCGACCAGCCGGCGACGCACCTCAGCGGTCAAGACAACTACATGCTGGGCCTCTTGGCCTACCTCAATCACGACTTCGACGCGGCGAATATCCACTTCAGCCGCGCCGACGCGGAGCTCGTCGCCAAGGCGCGCGAGGAGTTCGGCGACCCCACCCTTGGCACGAGCGCGCCTGGAGGTGTCAAGTGATTCGCCTAGGAACTGGCCTCTTCTTGGGGGCGAGCCTGCTTGCTGCTCCCGCGCTCTTGGCTGCGCCGGCGGCTGCTCAAGGCGCCTCGGCCGGGACTGGTGGCGCGATCGAAGTCGCGCCCATGCCCGACTGGTCGATCCGCAAGGAGGTCGATCGCCTCGACACCTCCATGCAGGAATACAGCTCGCTGATCAAGTCGCTGACCGCGGCCAGCGACGGCCTCGGCGACGAGTTCCAGAAGTACTTGAAGGACCCGACCAACGAGGTCCTGGCCAGCTCGGTCGAGAAGAAGATGGCGATCTACGCCAAGCGCGTCATGGGCGACTTCGACGACATCATCGCTGACCAAGACGTGCTCGGGACGAACTTCCGCGAGCTGCAACGCAAGCTGGTCACCTTCTCGAGCCACCTCGGCGGGCAGGCCAAGGGCTTCAACACCCGCCTTCAGGGCTACCGCTCGACGGCCAAGGTCCACGAGGACAAGCTCCGCGAGCTCGCGGTGCGCCTCAAGGAGGATCCGCCCGAGGACGAAATGGAGCTCCGCAAGCTGCGTCGAGACTTCAGTCGCCAGCTCCGGCGCTACAACCTCCAGGGCCGCTACGTGAAGGGCTACGAGACGCGCCTCAAGAGCTACAAGGGCCTCGAGAAGAACATGAAGCGGCTCGCGGACATGTTCGTGAACCTTCACGACAAGTTCAACGAGATGATCGAGAACCTCGAGAACGAGCGGCAGTATCTGCACGACTCGCTCCGCCTCCAGGCCGACACGCTCCGGATCAAGCAGATCGTCCGCGACGGCTTCGTCGGCTCCGAGAAGGCCATGGGCAACGTGGCCGACAAGCTGGCCAAGCTCTATCACAAGGTCGACGCCTTCTCCCAGGTCCACGAGCGGATCAACGGCGACCTGAACCGCTTCGTCGAGTCCCAAGGCGCGCTCGTCGACGTCACCAAGCGGATCGACGCCATCGGCTCGACGGGTGGCCCGCTCGGTGACCTGGCCGGTGACCTCGACAAGGCGATCGACCTGATCTACGACAACCGCGACAGCGACACCGAAGACGGCCTCCTGATCGACAAGCTCAAGAAGGCCAAGAAGCCCCTCGCCAAGCCTGCGCCCAAGACCAAGACCGCGCCCGTGGCTCCGAAGGTCGCGCCTCGCAAGGCGCCTGCGCGTCCGAAGGTTGCGCCTCGCAAGGCGCCTGCCCGTCCGAAGGCCGCTCCTCGCAAGGCGCCTGCGCGTCCGAAGAAGGCTGCGCCCAAGGCCTCGCCGAAGCTCGAGCCAGTTCCCCCGCGTCCCCTCCCCCCCGCTCCCAAGGCCGAGCCTGAGCCCGCGCCCGAGCCCGTTCCCAGCACCGAAGGAGGCCTCTAATGAAGGCCCGCAGCATTGGCTCCCTCGTCCTGGCTCTGAGCTGCGCCTGCATGACGCCGGCCCTCGCTCAGAACGCTGACCCCAACCACGGGGGCTGGCTCGACGAGGACCAGGATCCGCTCAGCCCCAAGGGCGCCCCGGCTCCGGCCCCTGAGCCCACGACCGCTCCCCTCGAGGAAGACGACCTGACCCCGGCCGAGCGCCGCAAGCGCAGCCGCCAGATCGATCGCAACTACAACGACGCCCAGAAGACCTACAACGAGGTCCTCTCCAAGGACCCGAGCGGGCCCCTCGAGCGGCGGATCAAGAACAACGAACGGATCGTGACCGAGTTCCAAGGTCGGATCCAGAACGCGACCACGAAGCGCCGCCAGGCGCAGGTCGACCTCTACAACCGGACCTTCTTCCTCAAGCAGCAGCTCGACAAGAAGCAGATCACGCCGGACGTCTACGACCGCATGATTCGCGAGGAGGAGGAGAAGTTCCAGCGCTCCGAGGCCAACTACAAGGTCAACGTCGTCGCGTGGCAAAAGGAGGTCGACGTGGCGCAAGCTCGCCTCAAGGACCTCCGCGCTCAGCACCGTCTGCTCGAGGCTCAGAAGCCTCGTCGCATGAAGCCCCGTCGCGCTCGCGGCGGCCCTGAGGGCGCCGAGGGCCCCAAGGGGTCGGCTTTGGTCGGGACCCTTCGCTCGCGACTCCAGCGTCTCGGGCAGTTCCGCCGTCGCCACACCATGGTCGGCGTCCACCCGCGCTCGCTCGGGCGGCCGGTCCTGGCGGCTGCTCCCCTCGACAACGACGAGGAGTAGCCCACCTCGTGATCCACGAGTTCATTCAACAGGGCGGGCCGTGGATGTACCCCATTCTTGGGGTCTCGGTGATCGGGCTGACCTTCATTCTGGAGCGTGCCTGGTTCTGGTTCACGCTCTGGCTGCGGCGCGACCTGCGCCTCCGTCGTCGACTCCTCCACGGAGAGCAGCCGGCGCGCGGGACGCGGACGAGTGACCCGCGGACCGAGGTGATCCTCGACCTCGCGACCTACCCGGAGGATCCGGACCTGGCCCTCGAGCGCGCCCAAATGCTGGTGCGCGACAGCCGGACCCACCTTCGGATCTTGGCGATCGCGTCGGGTGTCGGGAGCTCGCTAGGTCTCTTCGGGACCGTCGTCGGCATGTCCGAGTCCTTCAAGGGCGTGGCGCTGACGAACCCCGAGGTGATCGTGATCGGCCTCCAGAGCGCCCTCAATACGACCGTCCTAGGTCTCGTGGTCTACATCATCTGCTACGTGGCTCACGCCTTCTACTCGCAGCTCAGCGTCAACTTGGGACAGGATCTCGAGGAGGAGCTGAACACGGCTCGGCGCGCGCTCGCGACCCGCGGCGTGACCGCTGGGGCCCCGACGCTGGAGGTCGCCAAGGCGTGAAGGACGAGCGCTTCAAGCTCGATCTCCCTCCCCCTGAGGAGCCCGGGCTCCTCATGACATCCATGATCGACGTGATCTTCATTCTCCTGGCGTTCTTCGTGTGCGTCAGCGAGGTCAAGAAGGGCAAGCTGACCATTGACGTCCCCGAAGTAGCAGCGGTCGACCAAGGCTCGGCCCAGCCGGACCCGATCGACCCGATCGTGATCGAAGTGACCCAAGACGACGAAATCCACATTGACGGGACGCGGGCCGAGACGCCAGCGCAGATCGAGCAGCTCCTCCGGGCGCGGGCCGAGTCTCGGGGCGTCCCCGCCAGCGAGGTCCCGCTACACCTCTCGGGCGACCAGGAGGCCAGCAATGGTGCGATGATGCGCGTCATGGCCAGGGCCTCGAAGGTCGGCTTCACCAAGATCGAGTTCGCGGTCCAGCCCGGGGGAGGAAACTAGTGCTTCGTCACAACTCCTCGATCCAATCGGTCCTGGTCTACGCGACTTTCTTCACGATCTCGCTCATGATCCACATGGTCGTGGTCTGGCCGCGCCAGACTCAGGCCTCGACCCAGAGCGCAGGCGACACGGCCCCGGTCGGGACCCAGGCTTCCGGGACCAAGGGCGCCTCGGGTCCGCAGGGGGGGGCGCTCAAGTGAGCGCTCCGGCGCAGACTCTACCCCCCGCTCCCAGCTCAGCAGCCCCCGTCACCACCGCGCCCCCCAAGCCGCGTGTCCCCGGTGGACTTCGCAAGCTAGGCTTGCGCGGGCTCTGCTTGGCTTTGGCCCTCGTGGCTCACGTCGCGATCGTGTGGGGCAGCAACCAGGCCACGGTCCAGATCCGCGCCAAGAACGCTCACGGCGGTGAGCCCGTCGTGGGGCTCCTGGCCGCTTGGTCGCCGCTGGGTCCGGATCTCAAGACCCCAAGCCACGCGGCCCGTGGTGACTCCGAAGGCCTCGCCAAGCTCCGCGTCCAGACCGGCGCCGAGGTCCTCTACGTGTGGGCGCCCGGCTACAAGCCCGCCCGTCTCCCCTACCAAGACGCGACCGAACTCGAGGTTCAGCTCGTCCCTCACCGAGTAGAGCTGGCGCTTCGCGTGCCGGAGCCTGAGCCCGAGGAGCCGGCGCCGATCCCTGAAGAGACGCCGGAGCCCGAGCCTTCGCCGACTCCCGAGCCCGAAGAGCCGGAGCCCGAGCCTTCGCCGACTCCTGAGCCCGAGCCCGAAGAGCCGGAGCCGGAGCCGACTCCTGAGCCCGAGCCTGAGGAGCCGGAGCCGGAGCCGACTCCTGAGCCCGAGCCTGAGGAGCAACCTGAGCCGGAGCCTGAGCCGCCGACACCTCTGCCCACGCCCCCGCAGATCCAGGAGCCGGAGCCTGAGCCCCTGCCTCCCGAGCCGGAGCCTGAGCCCCTGCCTCCCGAGCCGGAGCCTGAGCCCCTGCCTCCCGAGCCGGAGCCTGAGCCCCTGCCTCCCGAGCCGGAGCCTGAGCCCTTGCCTC
>Ga0316202_10000590_pt1 | contig 37006 bp, 37 predicted proteins | sample 3monrhotite_MG_FD_204934 | JGI IMG/M metagenome (GOLD analysis project Ga0316202, IMG submission 204934) | Microbial mat bacterial communities from mineral coupon in-situ incubated in ocean water Damariscotta River, Maine, United States -... | ecosystem: Environmental > Aquatic > Marine >...
TTTCATAGTCTAAAAGCTGAACTTATCAGGGGGCGAAACTTTAAAGTCGAGTCGGAATTGCGCCATGCCTTGAACAGCTATATTAACCGATTCTACAACCATCAGCGTATCCACTCTGGTATTGGCTATACAACCCCCGCCAATTTTGAAAGAGTGGCTGCATGAAATATACGACGTGTCCGTTTTATCGGGGGAAGATCACATCGCATCACCTATATATTTGTAACTATATTAGTATGCCAGTCGACCCATCCACCCGCACTGGAAAATTCAAGCAAGTATAATGCCACGGAATACAACGATTTAAACCCACACCTTTAAATACATAAGTCATTGATATAATTCATTTATTACATTTTCAACTCACATGTTAGGTGCATAAGCAACACCGCACACTGTCAATAAGTTGTACTCTATATGGTTGTTCTTAGCGCAGTTCCCAAGTGATTGATTTTACAAAAAAATCTAAAATTCACAAAATAGAAAATCAATATTGACGAATACAGCATACCTCTCATCATCACTTGCTCATGAGTCATACATCTATTACCTATCAACCACCCAAACATACAGGCTTGGATATTCTTTTTCAGGATGAGCACCTGTTGGCTGTTAACAAACCAACAGGTTTGCTTTCTGTGCCGGGTAATAGCTTAGAAAAGCAGGATTGTATGGTCTCACGCTGCCAAGCAGAATTTGAGCATATATTGATTGTGCATCGCTTGGACATGCTTACTTCGGGTATCATTGTGTTTGCTCGAAACAAAGCTGCCTTGCGTGCCATGAATAAATTATTTGCTGAACGTGAAGTAAGTAAAACCTATATCGCTATAGTCGATGGTATCGTGAACAACGATGAAGGCGAAATCAATCAACCCTTAATGGCAGATTGGCCGAATCGCCCGAAACAAAAGATTGATGCGGAAGGCAAAGCTTCTTGCACACAGTACCAAGTGCTCCATCGTGATGAGATCTCGCAAACCACACGCATAAAGCTCACACCCATGACGGGTCGATCTCATCAATTACGTGTTCACATGATGTGGCTAGGGCATCCCATTTTAGGCGATCCATTCTATGCAACGGATGAAGCCTTGCATAAGTCAGAGCGATTGTTGCTGCATGCGTCCGAGCTTGCATTTGTTCACCCCATGACCAATCAGCCCATAAACATCCACTGCCCACCCGCATTTTAATGATCTAGCCACTAGGTGTAGTTATGAGCCGCCTAACCAGTGAATATGTTTCAGCCACCATTTGCTTACGCTTGAACAGGTCATGAGTAATCACCTCCAAAAGTGGGTACTCACGATAAATCACGATAAACTCTTAGATTTCCTCGATAAAACGAATAGAAGGCTTTTTGACAAAAATTCTCTTTCCATTGTTTTGAACTAAGACGAACAACCCTGCCCAGTCAGAGAGTGCAATTTCATCATTTTCATTCTCTGTAACACCGATAATTTCCACATCGGTAAATTTGTGCCCATTATTCAATATCACATTATAAGCCACTCCTTTTTTTATCGAGTTTTCAGCTTGTGAAAAATTAGCTTCTCTATCTTTCTTTATTTTCCAATCAGAATACTTTGATGATACATACGCGTAAATCACCATAAGAATTATTGCAATAACAATGTATGCCCAAATGTCTGGCCTTTCTGCGCAGTCATGATTTTTGATAGCATCCCCACATTTAGCATAAACTGTGCTTGATGAGCATAGTAAGAAAGCTGATAGAAATAATTTAAATATCATATACCCTCTCCTTAAATAAATATTATAATTAAATATTTAACATATAACGAGTATTCGTTTTAGATCGAAAGCAATCATTGAAATTGATTGTAGACGAGAATGGCATATTAGCAAAAACAGTCTACACTCAACCCATGAATCGAATGCCTTCTTCCAACCCAATTCCATATAGAAATAAGCACTTTAAAAATGGAAATGCAATTTTGGGAACATATAAATGATAAAGTCAGAAAAGTGCCTGTCGGATCTTTGTGATGATGCATGCTTAGATTTAACAAAAAATAAAATCGATGGGGTTTATATCGGTGATGATACATTCTTAATTGACTTGTTGATACGTTATATAAAAAACAATTGGTTGATAGTTTTACTAGCAAACCCAGAAAGTGCCAGCAGGAGCTTCAAGCGTTCAGGTAGATATCTATACATTGAAGTTACTGATAGTTTTGAGCAGTTAAAAAACGATCTGAAAAATTTACGTGGCATTGAACTTCTCTATGTATTCAATGAAAATAATGAAGGAAAATTCATTATTGATGACTTCCCATGCGAAGTTACTGTCGCATTAGACTTTTTCACGGAGTGCACTTCCACTTTCATTCCTGCCAAGATTGATAAGTAATAATTCGAATTTCGGCAAATATCCATACCTATATCACCAATAGCAATGGCTACAACCATCATAAGCGGCTAACTTCACCACACATACAGCTAGATATCTAGAAACCCTTAATTCACATCACTTACGGCCTGAGCGCGGATGAGATTTATCATAGACTTCTGTCAGCTTATTGATGTCCAGAGAGGTGTAACGCTCCGTGGTTGCCAAGGAGCTATGACCCAGCAGTTCCTGAATAGCGCGCAAATCAACACCACCTGCCAATAAATGTGTGGCAAATGAATGTCGTAATCTGTGTGGCGTTACCGATACATCCGCTCCCGTTTCCAAGGCTCTCTTTTTCAACATGCGCTGCACACTTCGCGTTGTTAAACGTGAACCACGCGTATTTAGAAATACCGCATGCGATAACGATTGGCGAGATGCCATGTAATCTTCCAGAATTTTCACTGCTTCAATAGGCACAGGAACGATGCGCTCCTTTTTACCTTTACCCAGTACCCGCAGCTCCTTCGCCCATATATTCACATCTTCAATATTCAAACCCACCACTTCAGATACACGCAAACCGCAACCATACATCACCGCTAACAATGCGGCATCGCGCAAATCAGAGGCGGCATCAGTAGGCTGCATAAGCTTCGCTGTTTGCTCTGGAGGCAATGCCTTAGGCAGTCGTTTTCGTTGTTTGGGTGCAGCCACACCCGCAGCTACATTTTTTTCACAACAGCCAGTCTGCACACAACTATCCAGCAATGAACGTAAGGCAGATAATCTACGAGCCAATGTTGCAGGCGATAAACCAGCGGCATGCCCTGCAACCAACCAGTCCTGCACATCACTACGGGCAACCACATCCAGTCGTATCGCGTCTGGACAATGCTGAATAAATTTATTTAAATCTCGCTGATAGTTCGACACTGTATGCGGTGATGCCATACGAATTTCTCTAAGCTCTGTAATAAAGCGAGCCATAGCATCTTGTAACAACATCACGGATGTCTTTTATCCATCAACTGAAGCTATCTCCACGCGAGACCCACCCAAAGCTTTGGCGACATACATGGCTTGATCAGCCTCGGACACTAGGACTTTCACCACTTTATCCACATCAGCAGGAGAAAATGCAAGCCCTGCACTGATGCCAATACGTTCATCGCCCACCTCAATAGATGCACATGCCTTGACCATGCGGCTTGAGATCTCTTTGCCCTTTTCCATCGAACAACCTTGCAAAAATAACGTAAATGTATGATCGCCCATACGAATCATCACATCCTGTTCACGAACACATTGATTCACCGCCTGACTAATAGAAGCTAATAACTCATCACTCTCTATCGTGCTAAGTCGATCAGCCACAGTCTTGAAATCATCAATATCAAAGTAAATACAAACCACCTGCGTATCCCGCCCAAACCATTGCGATAATGGCTGGTGGCTATGCGGTTGGAAAAAACGCCTGTTATGCGCGCCAGTAAGAGAGTCGGTAACAGATAAACGTGCCAAACGCTCACGCACAATGGCATTTTCAAGCGTTAACCCTATAATTTGCGTTAAATGCTTTAAAAAATCACCACTTTGATCTGGTGCAAAACGCCCACCATCTAACGAACCCAATGCCAGCACGCCAAATGGTCTGGATAAGTCACCCAGCACCAACAACGCTAAGGAGGATAAATGGCTATCTCGCTCTTCTAGCCATGGGAAATTACGCTCGTTATCTAACCTAAGCAGCCAAACATGCTTACTCGCTAAACCTATTTTTTCAATTTCACCCTTCTCCACCCATATTAAATCTTGCTCTGATAGGCCTGAAAGCTGGCATTGACCCATAAAGCTAGAGCGATCAAACCACAAACGCACCATATCCAAATCAAAACTCGAACGCAGACTGCGCAATAATGTAAAACATAAATCTTCCGCATCCGTTGCCGCCAAAACCAATGATTCCAACTCAAATAATTTACTGAAAAGCACATCATTTTCTTGCAGTCGTTTCATCATGTCCGCAACATATTGTTTTAAATAACGATTCTCATCCAATAATTTTTGCGCTCGACGTGCTGTAAAATCACCTTCGACATTTCCATTATATTTCTCACTCATGGCTTCACACTCTTTTCAATCAGAATACGCCATGGCGATTGTTCATCCAAACGTGCCAAATACAAACGCTTGCGACTAACATCCTGATAATTATCCGAGCGGTAGCTTTGATCAAACTCAGCCACCACCACCTCACCCTCAGCCCAGCGGTTAGCATCACGAATCAGAGTTAAGTTTGAAATACCAATATGAGCAAATGATTTATTGGCATTCACACGCTGTTTATAACGTTTCCAAGCTGCCAGGTTGCGCTTACCTGCCCGAAACTTCTTATGATAAAATTCTAAATAAGATGACGTATCCAGTGCTGACCAATCTTTACGCCATGACTCTAAGGTTTGCTGTACTGAAGTTTGCAATATTTGACGCGCCGTATCATCACCAAATTCAAAGTTCTCACCTACAATCACCCAGCTATTGCCCAGCTTTACATATTTAGACATCGCCAGTAAACGTGGGTTTGGCAAAGCAAAACAACCTTTGGTATCACGTGGCGGTCGTCTCCCAACACCCTCCGCGTAACCGTGCATCCAAATTCCGTAACCATTTTTGTGATGCAAAACATCCAATTCATTCGGATAATCAATCGGGTAAGCCACTGGTCCATAACGCGTTTCAAGGTTCTTGCCTTGCAAGCGCCTCACAAACCGATAAACACCATTGGGGGTACGCGCATCACCGCTTGCCTGCTTATCCCCAAGTTCTGAGCCAGTTACAATATATTCATCAGCTACGCGTTCCAACACACCGTCCGCATTGCGCGCATACACAAACATGCGTGAACGCGCTTTATCGACAAGGAATATGCTATAAACGCCTTCGTCTACCTGTAGGATATCCAAAGGCATACCAGAAGAAGCATCCAAATGATCCAGAAATGCATTCAAACGAACATCCGCCTCACGCATACCTTGCGACAAATTTGCATCTTCCAAATCCTGCACTTCCCCTTGCATTTTCCCTTGCATATCCTCGGCATACGCACCTGCATTCGCCACAGCTAACAGTGCTGAACGTCGATAGGCTTCTGCTTCCAACATATCTATCAAAGGGTCACTGTTTTTTGATTGTTTCGCATATGAATGCAGCACATCCAAAGCCTGCTCTGGCTCTCCCGCTTGCAAAGCCAGCGTTGCTTTTAGAAGTGAAACATCAGCATATGCCAGTGATGTAACTGCTGGGTCTGTACCCGCTTGCAAGGCATGTAGAGCACGCGTTCTTAACATGCCATCAAGCTCCTCTGCCTGCAAAGGGGGGGCGAGCATCAGCGTTACCCACAAGCACAGCATATATTTCACTAGGAAATCGATGCCTCGCGGACAATTTTCCAGCCACCTTGTCGTTTTTCAAACTTCAGCACTTTAACATCATCGCCATTGTAATTATTAGAACGAAACGCTTGATTAAAACGCACGCGAGCCACATTCTTATCTTCAGACAACTCAACTTTAATATCGCTTACATTCACTTTAATATAAAGTTTATTGCCAATCACTCGCTTTTTATATGATTTCCATGTTGCCAAAGAAGCATATGTGCCTGTCGGAACATAATCAATCGCATATGCAGAAAAGTAAGCATCCAAATTCTTATTTTGCCAAGCAACACGCCAAGATTCCAAGCCTGCTAGAACCTCTTTTACTTCATTCGGTTTATTTACATCCGTAGCAACACCATCGCTGTGAGCCTTTTTCACACTCACCAGTTCAGGTAATATGCCTTGAGAGGCTTGGGGCACAGCGTTATCTAACTCTTTTATAGCTGCTGTAGTATCGGAAGCTGGTTTTTCATCCAGTACAACTTGCTTTGTCATCTGTGCTGACTTTTCAAGTTTGCCAACCTGCGCCACAGAAGTCTCACTTTCTTCGACACGGCGAGTATCTCGAACCTGCAATAGGCGAGCATAACGTTGTGTTAGTGCAGGACTGTCATTTTTTAGTAGTGCTTTCTTGTAATATTGTAGTGCCAGCTTGATATATAAATCAGCAATATTTTCTTCGGCAATTGCATAACCAGGATGTTTCTGCAACGACTGCTCCAGCTCACTCACGGCAGCTTTAACATCGCCCAGTTCATTATAAATTACAGCTAAATTATTATGCGGTTCAGCCAAATCATCGCGCAACTCAATCACCCGTCGAAATGCTTCAATAGCCTGGTGAAAATGTTGCTCGCGGGACTGGGCAACACCCAGTAAAAACCATGCCTGATAATCACTAGGCTCTGACTGTACCTGTGTATTCAATAAATCCATGGCCGTTGCCACACGACCAAGGTTTAAAGCCTGTTTCGCTTGATCATTTACACTTTCAGCTTGCACTTGCCCAAAGCACACAAACAAAAGCATCAGAATATAAAATATCTTAGCTAAAACGTTCATGAATTCCCCCTACATGCAAAAAAATACGTTAATATTTTCAGTTTGAATGCGTAATATAGAGTAAATACCCACATTCAACCATCATACATGCACTTTAACCTTGTGGAACATGTAATAAATCAACCACAACGCGCATCATCTCAGGTTTCACATGTGTCATTTTCTGCTCTAAAAAATTCAATGTTTCAGCATGCGGATGGCCAATTACGATGCAGCCGCCTTGTCGCTTTGCACAGTTTTCAGCAGATAACCAAGCCTGTTTCATATCATCTTCTTTTACAGAATGATCCAAAAAGACGCGCCGCGCTCCCCAAACCAGTCCATAACGAGCAGCGACATCTGAAGCCACTGATTTAGAAGATGTTTTTGAGTCAACAAAAAACAATTGATGGTCTCGACAAAACTGCATCACCCAAGCCATTTGTTCAGGCATACTGGTTAAAAAAGAACCCATATGATTATTAATACCTTGCGCATATGGGACTTTTTTTAAGCCATCAAGCAGCATGGATTGCATCTTTTCTTCAGTCATATCCCCGCGCAAAAAAGAATCATCCATGCGTTCACGGTAATGGGGATTCGCAGGTTCCATAGGCATATGAAGCATCACAACATGTCCCGCCTTGTGTGCCATTTCCGCAGCTTCTTTAGCATATGGCGCATCAGGAATAATCGAAATAGCCGCAGGAAACCCTAATTCAAGAATCCGTCGTAACGCAGGCAAATCATAGCCTACATCGTCAATGACCAAAGCAATACCATGTCCTTTCAATGCACCATAGTGATATGTTTTTTCACCCATAATCTTAGGAGCTACCGGCTCGGGTTTAGTGATGTCGACGTGCTGCGGCACCACCCGAATATCTTCATATATAGGCATACTAGGCTCAATAATTCGGCTTGCATCATACTGAGAATCATTGGGCCAAATCAATACCACGACCAGCATTCCCAATACCCCAAGCAATGCAGGGTACAACCACCGAGGGTGCTTCTTTTTCTGTATTTTACGTTTAGAGCTAGGTTTAGAGCTAGGTTTAGGTTTAGGTTTTCTCATAAGTATCAGTGATTAACTATGCCCCTGCACCACATACATCGCCTTTAACACATCCAAAGCACGTTGAAGCTGCACATCCTTACTCAAACGCTCCTGCATTTTTCCGGATGTGATGTCTTTTTCAGCCTTCTTCTTGCTTTCTTTTTTACCATTGCCGTTAGCCAAATGCCCTTTCAAATCGCGCTCTGAAATACGCAGCATTTCTTTGGCTGCGGTTACTTTTTTGATCGCTACCCAAGGCACTTCAATATCTGGCTCGATGCCTGTTGCTTGAATCGAACGGCCACTTGGCGTGTAATACAACGATGTTGTTAGCTTAAATGCCGTACCATCTGGCAATGGGATAATGCGTTGTACAGAACCTTTACCAAAACTCTTCGTACCCATTAACACAGCACGTTTGTTATCCTGCAATGCACCACTGACAATTTCAGATGCAGATGCAGAACCGTTATTAATCAATACAACCAATGCAGTACCATCCAAAACATCACCAGCTTTCGCATCAAATTCCATATTCTGCCCAACACGTGATTTGGTGCTAACAATCCCGCCTTCATTTAGGAACATATCACTAATTTCCACAGCTTGATCCAACAATCCACCAGGATTATTACGCAAATCAAGCACTGCCCCCTTAAATTTTCCACCTGCATCTTTCTTTAATTTTTCCAATTGCTCTTTTAATTCTTTGCTTGATTGCTCTTGGAACTGTGTCACACGCAGCCATACAAAGCCTGGAGATAACATAGCACTTTTCACCGATTTTACATGAATCACATCACGAACAATCTTAATTTTAAGCGGTTTTGTTTCTGTTTTACGAAAAATGGTCAACACAATGGATGACCCCGGTTTACCGCGCATCAATTTCACTGCTTCAGAAAGCGCCAAATCCTTGGCTAGTTGATCATCAATTTTCACGATCAAATCACCAGCCATCACACCTGCATGATCCGCAGGTGTATCTTCAATTGGGGATATAATACGAATACCGCCCTGAGCAGAGGATATTTCAATACCCAACCCGCCAAATTCGCCAGATGTTTCCACTTGCATCTGTTTGTACATATCCTTATTCATATAGGTTGAATGTGGATCCAGGCTTGAAAGCATACCTGCCAAAGCACCATCAATTAGTTCTTCATCCGTCTTATCTTCCACATAGGTGCGCTTTACGGCATCCATAATCTGTGCAAATTTATCCATTTGACGATAATCGGTTGCTGCAGTTGCCTGCTGATAACCTTGCGACGGGTTCCATGCCATAACACCAGCAACAAATATCGCTGCGGTACCAGCTAATAAAACCATCCGTGTTTTCTTCAAACTCATATCCATCTCCTAACAAGCTCTGTTTTCACGCTAGCGACACCAACGTGCTGGATTTACAGCCTTACCGTTGTCGCGCAACTCAAAATACAACCGCGTTTTTTCAATCCAACCTGTACTTCCTGCTTCAGCCACCACATCCCCAACTTCTACCCAGTCTCCCACCTGCTTATACAGCGCATCATTATGCGCATAAACAGCCATGATGCCATGCCCATATTCAACGACCATCATCAAACCAAAACCGCCAAACCAATCGGCATAACGCACCTGCCCATCGGCCATGGCTTTCACCTGTTTACCTGTCTTCTTGGCACTAGAAGGGGCAATTTGAACACCCATCACTTTCGCTGCCTGTGGGCTTGGTCGTGAACCAAAGCTTGCCACGACTTTACCCTTTAACGGCCAGCTTAACCGACCTTTATGCTTACGGATAGACACATGTTTGGCAATTTTATCACTACTCAACAATGCCTCTTGCAAACCATTGAGTAAATTGAACAAGGCTTTTTCCTGTTTCACTAATGCCTTATCACGCTTTTTTTTGAGTTTCACGTCCTGACGCAACTTCCTCGCCATCTTCTGCTTGGCTTGTAGGCGCTTCGCAGCCTTGGCTTGTAATACCTTCTTTTCATCACGTAATTGAGACAGTCTCTGCCGTTCAAAAAGCAATGCCTGCTCTACAGTTTCAAGCTCAAGCAGTGCTGCTTGCCACTGTTCATGATCTTCTTGCTGTCGTTCCAGCATGTGGCGCGCCATAAATTTTCGATGTGGTACTTCTGTTACCTTCACGCCTGCCAATATATCCAACCAACCAGGCTGTCTATTGGCTCGCCGCCACGCAGCATCCGCTTCGCTCTGCATGCGTTGTTGTAACTGTTGAATTTGTTTTTTTAATTTTTTGCGTTTTTTAACAAGCTTTTGAACTTTATGATCAGCAACTTGCCATTGTTTGGTCGTCAAAACGAGCGTTTTACGAGCCGCAAGCAATGCGACATCCAGTTTGCGTAAATCTTTGCCCAATGAGCCTAATTGTATTTCAAGCGACTTGCGCACCTCTGCCAAACGTACACGTTCCAGTCGAACTGTGTCTATTTCAGCTTGAATATCGCGCTTTGCCCAAGCGGGGTTGCTACTTAGCAACACTCCCAACAAGACATACACAAACCAGCATCGTCTATTCACGATGGTAGGGGTGCCCCTGCATAATTGACCAAGCTCGGTACAGTTGTTCAGCCACCATCACGCGCGCCAATTGATGGGGAAGCGTTAACATCGAAAGACCCCATGTCTGACTAGCTTTAGCACGTACAGCATCGGATACACCTGCTGCCCCACCAATAACAAAGTCCTGCTCCGCATTACCCGCCAGCCCTTGCAAATAAGCTGCCCACTTTGTGCTTGGCAATTGTTTTCCACGCTCATCAAACAAGATGAAATTGGCTTTCGCAGCCTGTAAAATGTGCTTTTCTTCTTCTTGCTTGCGCTGTGCTAATTGTTTGCTTCGACCTTCAGGCAATTCAAGCACTTGCAAAGAGCACGCTCCAGACAAACGCTTGCGAAAACGTGCTTCATACTCTGCCAATTCGGGCACTATACGCCCAACAACCAAAAGCCTCAGCTTCATACTTCAGACGTAGAATCCGAAGTTGCATCTTCTGGGCGTGCCCATAAACGTTCCAATTGAAAGCTTGCACGCGTATCTGGTAAAAATAAATGCACCACCACATCACCCAAATCTACCAACAACCACTCCATGGCTTCCAAACCTTCAATCTTAGCGGGTAAACCATTGGCGTGAGCCACACCAGCAACAGCCTGTGCAATTGCTTTTAATTGACGGTCTGTACGGCCTGTCGCCAACACAAATCGATCTGCAAATGCGCATTTACCCTGCACATCCATCACTACAACATCCTGTGCTTTTTTATCTTCGATCGCTTCAACCACAGCATCTGTCATGGCTTGCAATGTTTGTCCTTCACTCATTCATTCACTCCGTTATTGCTCTTAAACGCATAAGCAATTTCAATCTCATTGGCAATGCGCGCATCCAACACTGTGGATACATCCTTACCTGTCAAAATATCTTCTCGAATCTGTGTTGCAGAAACCATAGGTAAAATACTTTTTCCCCAGTACACCTGCCCCGCTTGTAGGCTGGACAAACATGTTACCTGCTTCCAGCCATCATACATATCAGCCTGTTCACCATACCGTGGAAATACCGCTATATTACACCATTGCACATGCTCAGGGTATGCCACCCATGAAGACAAGCCTAACCACGCATCCATACCCATCAACCATATTGGCACAGAATCAATCTGTTCATTCACCCAGCGCATCACTTCAATGGCAGCTGTTGGATCCGTTTGACGCACTTCCCAATCTAACACGCGTACTTGCTCCATATCTGCAAACATCGACTCAACCCATGCCAAGCGCTGCTGCGCAGAAATATGTGGGGTTAAAGAGCGATGAACAGGCAAGCCAACAGGCATCACCCATATTTCATCCAATGCCAGCTCATCCAGTGCTGCCTGCACCAAAGCTTTATGTCCCAGATGAGGAGGATCAAAGCTACCGCCAAATACACCAATCCGCGTCACACTAGACAACCTTTCGCTGCCAAAAGCGTAAAACTAACCTCTCACCTCGCCATGCCCCAGCACAATCCATTTCTGAGTTGTTAAGCCTTCCAAACCAACCGGCCCACGCACATGCAAACGATCCGTTGAAATACCAATTTCTGCACCCAAACCATACTCAAACCCATCAGCAAAGCGTGTACTAGCATTCCACATAACCGAAGCCGAATCGACTTCACGCAAAAAGCTCTGACCCACCACATAATCTGCTGTTACAATGGTTTCTGTGTGTGCTGAACTATATTGCTCAATATGCGCAATCGCCTGATCCACATCATCCACCACGCGAATTGACAATACAGGCGCCAAATATTCTGTTGCCCAATCTTCATCAGTTGCTGCAATCACTTGGCTATTGATAGCTTGTGTTTTGACACAACCGCGCACCTCAACTTTTTTGGCAAGAAGTTGATCGATAATCTCAGGCAAGCAGTCCATAGCCAACTCATGAACCAATAAGGTTTCCATGGCATTGCACACACCATAACGGTGTGTTTTTGCATTCAAGGCAATCGCTACGGCCATCGCCCTATCTGCAGCTTTATCAATATACACATGACAAATACCATCAAGATGTTTGATAACAGGTACTTTGGCATCAGCGGATACACGCGCTACCAGCGATTTTCCACCACGCGGAATAATCACATCAACATAATCATCGGCCGCCAATAGTGCTCCCACTAGGGTACGATCTGTCTGGTCAATCAACTGCACCGTATCTCCTGGCACGCCCGCTTCACATAAGGCGCGGCGCAGAATAAGCGCAATGGCACGGTTGGAATGAATCGCTTCTGAACCACCGCGTAAAATCGCTGCATTGCCTGATTTTAAACACAAAGCCGCCGCATCCGCAGTCACATTGGGGCGCGACTCATAAATAATACCAATCACACCCAATGGCACACGCATATGCCCAACCTGAATACCCGATGGGCGGTACACCAAATCAGAAATCGCTCCCACAGGATCTGGTAATGCAGCAACTTCTTCCAAGCCCTGTGCCATAGATTCCACACGTTCTGGGTTAAGAGCCAAACGGTCTTTCAATGCAGGCTCAAGATTATTTTCATCCGCAGCTTTCATATCCAAAGCATTTGCTGCCAATACATCTGCCATGTCACTGCGCAAGAAGGCCGCTGCAATTTTTAACGCTTCATCCTTAGCACGCGTTTCAATCATACGCATTTTACGCGATGCAGCTTTTGCTTTTACGCCTAAGACTTCAATTGTTTGCTTTGCATCGCTCATGGCTTGCCCCTTACTTTTAAAACTAAATTATCGCGATGAATCACCGATGTAAAGTCTTTATAACCCAGTGTCTTTACCATATCTTGACTAGAAAGCCCTTGCACACGCCTTAAATCTTCCGAATTATAATTACATAACCCACGTGCAATCACCTCCGAATCCACGACCACCTCAACACATTCACCCTTATCAAAGTCGCCTTGCACATCGGTCATACCAATAGGTAATAGGCTTGCCCCTTTATGTACAATCGCTTGTGAAGCTCCAACATCCACATGCAACTGACCCGCAACATGCAGCACATCAGCAATCCAGTGCTGGTGACGACTATGACGACCTTCACCACACAGAAATAACGTGCCAACATCTTTGCCCGAAAATAAATCCGTTAGTACATCCTTTTGCTGTCCACCTACAATCGCTGCAACCACGCCACCACGCGTGGCAATTTCCGCAGCCCTTAATTTACTCGACATGCCGCCCGTACCAAACTCACTATCACTATCATCTGCCATCGCCATGACATCATGATCCAAGCTATGCACCAACGAACAGTGCTTGGCACCTTGGTTTTCATTAGGATTAGCGTCATACAAGCCATCCACATCTGTCATCATCACAAACAAATCCGCATTCACCAGCATAGAAACCAATGCCCCAAGATTATCATTATCACCAAATTTAATTTCTTCCACCATCACCGTATCATTTTCATTCACAATAGGCACAACACCTGCTGAGAATAATGTTTCACTGGTATTACTGGCATTTAAATAACGTCGACGATGACGCAAATCATCTTTGGTTAATAACATTTGCGCCACTTGTATATCATACTTGGCAAAGGCTTTGCCATAAGATGCCATTAACCAAGATTGACCTACCGCAGCCGCAGCCTGTTTTTCATGTACAGATAAAGTTTCACCTAGCCAACCCAAATGCACACGGCCAATGGCAACAGAACCCGATGAAACAACACACACCTGAACACCAGCCTTTTGCAATGCAAAAACTTGCTCTGCTACATGCTCCACCATCGACATGTGGATACCTGTATCCACATCGGTCAACAGTGAGCTACCAATTTTTACAATGGCACGCTGCACATGGGATAAGTCTTGGCGATTTTGAATCAATACGTTTCTATTCCTTATCAGCCCACACATGGCGAGCTTCACTTTCACTACCTTCTTCATCCAAGGCTGCATTTTCATCTGCTTGTGCAAGCTTCACTGCATCATACAAGTCATATAATAATGCTTTTGTTCCTTCGCCTGTTACAGCTGAAATGCTGTAATACTTCAAGCCTAGCGCATCGGCCTCAGCTTTGACTGCATCATGCTCTTCTTCAGGCAGGCAATCCATTTTATTAAGCACTAAATAACGTGTTTTAGACCATACCGTATCGCCATAACCGCGCAGTTCTTGCTCTATTTCACGCACTTGATCCGTCACACTCTGACCTTCGGTATGGACTACATCCACCAAATGCAAGAGTACACGTGTGCGTTCGATATGTTTCAAAAAGCGGTGCCCAAGCCCCTTGCCTTCATGTGCTCCGCCAATCAAACCTGGAATATCTGCAACCACAAAACCATCACCATCATCCATAAACACTTGTCCAAGTGAGGGAGCTAATGTGGTAAATGGATAATCGGCAATTTTGGGTCTTGCATTGGAAACACGGGATACAAATGTTGATTTTCCAGCGTTGGGCAAACCCACAAGTCCAACATCAGCCATAGATTTCAATTCAAGAAAGCGCATGCCTGTCTCGCCTTCTTTGCCCGATTGCGCATAACGCGGCGCACGATTGGTGCTTGAAACAAAGTTCACATTGCCCAAACCGCCTTCTCCACCATGCGCCAAAATTGCCTGTTGGCCATCTTGGGTAAGGTCAAACAACAAGCTACCATCTTCATCTTTTACAATGGTTCCAACAGGCACTTTCATGGTCACATCAGCGCCCATACGCCCATGCATTTTACGACCACTGCCTGATTTACCATGTTCAGCAAAAACATGCTTACGAAGGTAAAGCTCTTGCAAAGTGTTTTTATCACGGCTGGCTTCAAGAATCACATGCCCACCACGACCACCATTGCCTCCGTCAGGCCCACCTTTCGGAATATATCTCTCGCGCCGAAATGATTTACTTCCTGAACCACCATTTCCTGCACGAACATCAATTTTCACTTCATCAATAAAGCGCATGCCATATACCTCAAACAATCTATCTCAAGCAGCCAAGCGTAATGCTTTTATATACTGCTGAAAACTTTCTTTATCGCAAACAAAAAGAGGGTGCGTTTCCGCACCCTCTCTCAAAATCATTGATATAAGTATCTTAACTTACAACACGAACCATTGTACGGCCTGCACGTTTAAAGTATTCAACTTGACCATCAGTCAATGCGAACAAAGTGTAGTCTTTACCACAGCCTACATTGTCGCCCGGACGAATTTTTGTGCCACGTTGACGCACAATAATGTTACCAGAGATAACAACTTCGCCGCCATATTTCTTCACGCCTAAGCGCTTGGAGTTGGAATCGCGACCATTATTGGTGGAGCCGCCTGCTTTCTTATGTGCCATTTCTTAAGCTCCTATCGCGCCGATCTTCACAGCCGTGAACGACTGACGATGACCCTTGGTTAAACGATAATTTTTACGACGACGTTTTTTGAAGACCACAATCTTCTTATCACGCGCCTGTTCAGTAATCACAGCTTTAATGCTGCCTTCTGCGATGTCACTACCAATTTTGATAGTATCACCTTCGCCAACTAAAAGTACGTCATCAAAGACAACTTCTTGGCCTACTTCGGCTTCAAGCTTTTCAATGCGAAGAAGATCACCTTCTTGCACACGATACTGCTTGCCACCGGTACGAATAACTGCGTACATCATATTCTCCGATATTCCTAGGCGGCCTTAGCAGGCTTGCCGTATTTCTTATAGAAGCGCTCTACGCGTCCTTCTGTATCCATGACCTTCTGCTTACCCGTATAAAACGGGTGGCATGAAGAACAAATTTCTACATGGATGTCGCCCTTAGTAGAGCGTGTCTCAAATGTGTTACCACAAGAACATGCTACATTTGATGTAACATATTCAGGATGAATGCCAGCTTTCACTTTGCTACTCCTGTTAATTCCGAAAGGGCGCGATTTCTAACGTCAAACCTTTCATTATTCAAGAAAAAAATAACCACCTTACAAAACAAGCGTGGTAAACAGAGGCTTTATCACTGTTAAATCAACCCTATCAACCTCTGACCACAAGGAATAAAGGCTCGGAGAAAAGCCCCTCACTTGGCGGCCAGACCATATTATTAGAAGTCAGCCTTATAAAGATAAAGAAGATTTATGGCTGAGGCAATAGTTACTATTTTTTTAATTCTTCTTATTTATATTGTTTCTGCGATACAAAATTCAACGCTAAGACTTCAAAAAGCTAAAACTTAGGGGAATAAGCCTAAGATATTTCTTTTGTGACGCACATCACTGACTTGACATATAGCCTAGGCATGTTTGCACGTGATTATACTTGGAATTAGACATGGGCATGAGTCATAAGCATGAGTTCAAATAAATAACTCTGGACATGACATGGATAATCAAGTAACACTCGGCCTATGGGAATACGGGGCCTTATACACTTTATTTAACTGGGTGTATACGAAGGGATTAAGAGGAGGGTGAGTATTTTATATATACAGAGAGACAGTGGGTTTACACTCATTGAAGTCATGGTGTCCTTACTCGTATCATCAGTCATCCTTTTAGGTTTGGCTGGCATGTTGTTGACTACGATTAAAACAAATAGAGTAAGCGAAGAAAGAATCCTTGCGGCGACTTTTGCATCCACTATTTTGGAAAGAATTCGAGTGAATACCCGAAATATCCCAGCATATACACAAGTCAATGCCAACAATGATGCTTCGGCCATCCTGCCTGCTGGCAGTAGGTTCACACCGACTGTCAGCGTGAGCCCAGCGACTCTTATACAGGGTATTGGACAAGTTACAGTCAACATAGCATGGGTAGATAGCAGCAACACAAGAAATGTTACCATTCAATCAGAGGTTGTAGTCCCATGAAAAATGCCAATGGATTTACACTTATTGAATTGATGGTAACCATGCTCATCTCAACGATTGTGCTTGGCGGTTTGATGTATTCGTTCATCCAGCAGAACAGCGAATATAAATATCAAAATGCCCGCGTCAATGCAGTACAAGACTTGGAATTCACACTACAATACATGGTATCCGATATGAAGGCCTCACTTGTAAGCCTAGGCGCAGCCCCTACAGTCAATATTGCCATTACAGCAGGAGCTGCAAGCTCGGCATCAACCGCTGCACTATCGTTTAGTGTTTGGGATCCTACGATTGCTGGCAATAACCGTTTGCGAAGATGTTATTTGTATCGTGGACAATCTTTATACCTCAACAGGAATTTTGCTGGAACATGTAATGCCGCAACATCGCTTGCTGGTTTCAACATAGTATTGAGCGGCCTCAGTACATTTCGCGTGATACCCGATACAGGGGCAAGGCCTGCCTGCCCAAATGGCAATGCCTTCTCACAGATACCACCAGCACTTCCTTTTGAGAGTCTAAATACATCAAGTGGCGACCTTATCACAACAAATGGATTTACCTTACTACTAGAAACAACGGTTAATGCAGGATACAAAAACGGTTCGTTCGTTGATGTATGCGGCATAGATACAGCTGGAACAGCTGGCGTGCAGAAAAAAATCACCCGCTATGCCCAAATATACCCCGCAAATGCCGTGCTTTAATGACCCAATTATAAAATTCAAAGGAGATAATGATGAATCAAAGAAATAATGAACAAGGTTTTATTCTTATATCGGTTATTGTACTGACACTGATATTGTCCATTCTTGCAGTAGTGGCAACGAATAAATCCCAAGTAGAAATTAAAGTTTCTGCCGCGCAAGCCAATAATGCAAAAGCAGATGCCATTGCTAAAGCAGGGTTGGCAAAGAACTATGTTGCTTGGAAGTTCAACATACCCTCAAGTGGCGCAGCAGAATTTACAGCGGTTCGCGGTGCTGTTGATGCAGGTACGGCCACAGCAAAGAATTATATCGCTGCCTTAAATCCGAATAGTATGACTCAATTGCAAACAAAAACTCAAGCACAGACTAATGAGAATATTGATACATACATCCAAAACTCTGGAGCAGTTGATGTATTTTCCAGCACTGCAGGTGGTGCCTTGACACAAGTTAATAATAACAAGTGGAATACAGGTACAAACCTGCAAGTTGCAGTATGGACGGCAAGTTTCACGAAAGTGAGTGATCCAACCTATCCATATAATACACCCAATACTGGATCATGTACGGACTGTGCTATTGCCACCTATGCATTGGGCCGGTCTGGGACATCGCGTTCGCTACAGCGTGAGATTCAGTCAAACACAACTCGTAAAATTGGTAATGTAAGTGCCATTACCAATGCACCACAAACCGCATATTGGGGTGACTTATGTCGCGGCCGTACCGGTACAAATTTGACTAATGTTTATGGTTCTATTCAACACGATGGCCCGGCTACAGTGCCAGCCACAACAAGCACTGCACAGAGCGATTGGATGATCGAGGCAACACAAGCTGAGTATCAAATTTTCACAACTCCAAGTACCCCTAAAAATTACAATATTCCATCAGGTGTTGCTTTTGCCTCTAATACTGCAGCAGGTGTTGGAAATACTGAGTTTGAGGTAGAATTCCCTTTGCTCAACGGTGAAAATACAAGCCCTGTTGCAGTATATGATACTGACCCAAATATCATGTATTCAGGTCATCAGACTACGAGTGATGTTCGTGTGTATCGTGCAAGTCAAACAAGGGATACAACAACTCCTGGTGCACTAAACTTGGACACCATCGGAGCGAAACTACCCTACCGCCTGGTGAATGATAGGTTATTGGCAACAACTGGTCAGCTGGACTTAATCAATAGCAGCGGCCAAGTATTTGATCTTGATGCGCTTCGCTGGGGTGCTGAACAATTCACATGTAGGACGGTAGGCAGCAATTCTAATGCTTCTCCAAATGGAAAATACTGCTCCAAAGCAGAGGCCTTGCGCGTAGCGGTTCATACAGGGCGGTCAGTACGAAACAATGGTCGAGCTGTAACCAATGACTCAAGAGCCGCGCCTGTCACAGGGCGGATGACCTTTGCAGAATTTCAGTACAATGTTGCAAACGCTGTACCAATGTTTGGCATGATACGTGTGATGTACCCTGCTATCGCAGATACAAGTACTAGCGGCTCCGGAACATGTAATGGAGTAGCAGTGCAGTTGTATAAAACAGAAGATGCCAGTGAAAAAATAAGGTGGAGTACTGGTGCCTCTGACTATGATGGATCACCTACACAACGTGATACAGATGGAAATCTCGGACCTAAGGCTAAATTAATTGTATACGGTTCGATAACCATAGACTTCTTTGCTGATGACAATGCTGATTTCCGCTTTGATCCAAGAGCAGGAGAGCACATTTTAACAACCTTCGAAAATGGCGAAGCCAAAGCGGAAATGAACGTTCCAGAATTGGTGAACCCTGCCCTGCCGTTTGCTGCAGATGGTTCGTTGGGCGCATTCCCTTTTTCTGGTGGAACGATTACTACAGGCTCAAGCAGTAATCCCGTTAATCTAGCAAGCCCAACGGGTGGCTGGTTTCCTGCTAGTGAAGGCTTAATCCCTGATACGGCTGGAGCGCTTGCAAAGAGCAATGGTAAGATGGAGTTAATGAATATAACCGGTGCTGGCGGCACTTCTAAATTACTTGATATTGGTAATCGTATTGGCAGCACTGGCGGAACTGCCACTGCGAACACTCATTTCACCACTTATAAAACACGCTTAGAATATTATTATGATTTAATGAAAGCTGTAGCGGATCATCGTGACCCAAATCAATGGCCTATAGCGAATTTCCCGAGCAGTATGTCTAATAATTTCTGTATAGGTAATGATGATTGTAACGTCACTGGGCCGAATCATAATGGCGATAAGGTGCATTTATTGTTTCCATCAGGCTATATGCATGGCTGGAAGGTGGCTCTGACAGCACTTGGCATGAAGGCGACAGAGTGGAATAGTATGTTAACTGGAATTGATACGCTGGCTAATGTCGCGACTACACAATCAACGAATTCAACGGTATCTAGGAAGGGCTCTCCATTTAACTCATCCCTGGATCCAGGCGTTGCAAAAGCACGTGATACATCCGCACTTACAGGTCTCATTCCAAACCAAAAATTATATTATTTTACAGAGGCTGGTACATCTGATTATCCATTATTAACATCCAAGTGGGCTGATATCCCAACATTTGTTTATTCAGGTGGTAATATGCAAGTGCAGCATACAAGCAATATTTCAGGTGTTACATATACACCCGAATCTATGGCTTGGGGTGCCGAGGACGATCTGAACACCGATTTAGGTACAGGTTACTTTAATGGTGCAATGATTACTGGATTTGGGTTTGCTAAGGGAAGTGAACATGGAGCGGGTGCTGGTGGAAACTACTCCGTAGTCGTTTTCGACCCTCAGAGTGTCGATAATGCTGTAACAGAGAACATTCAAACACGCTTTATCCGTTATGCGTGGGAACAGCTTTAATAGGCTGACCTGTCATTTACTGCGGTCCGCCTGTGCAGGTCTTATACCTGCACAGGCGGGCTTCTTATCTTCGCTCGTTCATCACTAAAGTAGAAGGTCTGCTGGGTAATTTTCGAAAAAAAATATAGCATTATTCCCCTGCAAAGCACTCGATAGTTTGAGTAGATGATGCCAAGTGCAATATGAGCAAATGCATACTCCCTCCCAAAGGATAAGGTAAAAAAGGGGCTGTGCTAAATAGCTAGCGATCATATTCTTTAGCTGCATTGCTTTAGTTGCTCTAATTACAACTTTTTGCCTGGCTTATTAAACACCACTCACCCTCCTTCGAAAAGAAGTCAAAGTGTTCTTTTGAAACGCCATTAAACTTTCACATATGACGCTTGGATTTGCTTCAAAAATTCTCAATTCCGTCGATATAATTAGACTTGTCCGCGAATAGTTTTAAGTGGTTTATTCGGTAACCTTAAAGCTCCGAAACATCAGTACATTATACTCGCTCCAGACGTCTGGATAAACGATACGACTAGGCATCACTTCACCCTATCATATGGTGGCATGAGAGTGCTGGCTTTGGCATCAGGTATAACCTTAGTATGAACCTTACGTCCGCATTTAAACAAGCCAAAAACAGGGGTTTTCTAGCCACACTATAACCTAGCTTACCTTTTCGCTGACCAGCGAAGTCACTTTCACCAACTTCGAACTCGCCACTCAAAAAATCAGCAAGCTCTAACTCCAATTATTGGCCTATAATGACGCACAAACGATGATCATAATAGACGGCTCTATTGCGATGAACGTCAATTACTGATGCTCCACATCGAGCTCTTGTTCCTGCTACAAAATGATTTGTCCGTTTGGGTTGTTTAGGCTGAATGAAACAAGGCTCTCCCTCATACTACCCTCAATATAGATAAGGATAGTTACCTAGAACAGGCCAAGAAAAAACTATATAAAAAAACGATTAGAAACCCCATAACAAAAGCTTACTCTTTATCAAACAATGGGAAACAAGCTAGACAAAACAAAAAAAACTCGTGGCAGAGGCTCTAGCCCCCCTCTACCGCAGCTTCTATAACTGCATAAGTTAGCGCGTCTTCAATCAAGCTATCAGTGCCTTACAAACGCTACATGCCACTCTTACAGCTGTTTATCCATCATAGCAGCCTAAAGACATCATAGTCCGCAATCTCATATCCCACACAAGTTAAAAACATCGTCAGCTGCATACCCATTGGATGAGAAATATATGCGGCACCCTTCCGAAACTACTGGGATTGTTATTGTTTTCTAAATCAACCCTATCAACGCTTGCTTACAAACCGCCATAACTGGGTCGGGATACACACCAATCGCTGTCACGGCAAGCGCAGTAACCACAACCGTCATTTTTATTAATGGGTTTTCAACAAAATTAAAACTTACACGCACCTCATCAAAGTACATATATTTGATGACACGTAAATAATAGAAACAACCCACCACCGAGAAAACAATTGCCAATAAGGCTAAATATAAATGCCCTGTCTCAACGGCAGCCATGATCACGACGTATTTGGCCCAAAAACCACCTAAGAATGGGATCCCTGCTAAGGAAAATAAAAATAAACCCATCGCCAAGGCATAACCTGGACGAACCTTTGATAGACCTGCAAAATCATCTAGCAGCTCACCTTGCATACCATCACGCCGCATAAGCACAATAATCGCAAACACACCCATATTCATAAACAGATAGACCGTAAGGTAAACCAAAGCTCCTGCGTATCCATCTGCATTAGCAGCAATAAGGCCGAGCAACACAAAACCAACATGACCAATTGTTGAATAAGCCAACATACGTTTGATATTACGCTGTGCAATCGCAGCCACATTGCCAACAATAATCGTCAACCCAGCCAAAAAGACCAAAATCATCGTATAATCAGCCTGAACGGCAGGCAATACATCATGCAGAACGCGCATAAACACCACAAAACCAGCTATTTTCGGTGCTACAGATATAAATGCAGTGATCGGTGTGGGCGCACCTTCATAGGTATCAGGTGTCCACATATGGAATGGCGCAATAGATACTTTAAATGCCAAACCAGCCAATACAAACACCATACCCAGCATCACCACGCCATATGCCGAGTTATTCGCATCGACCAAACCTGTACCAATCGCACCAAAGCCAAAACTTGCCGTTACGCCATAAAGGAATGTAATACCATACAACAACATTCCTGATGATAACGCCCCAAGAATGAAATATTTCAATGCTGCTTCCGATGAGCGTAGTACATCCCGCTGGTAACCAACCAAGACATACACGCTTAGAGCCATTAGCTCCAAACCAAGATACATGGTGACAAAGTTATTCGATGAAGCCATCAACATCATGCCCAATAAAGCGAAAAGAATCAGGCAGTAGTATTCACCCACATTTTCTTCATCTTTCATGTAGTCCAAAGACAAAATCACTGCAAACACTGTTGCAGCCAACATCAATAACTTGGAAAATGATGCAAAAGGGTCCATCACAAAGTAGCCATAAAATGTAGTTAATGGGGAAGGTGTTGTAATTTGAGCAGTTACAAAGGCAGTTCCAATACATGTCGCAATGGTTGCATAAGCAATCCAGGCCTTTTTATCTTTGCCTAAAAATAGATCCCATATGAGTAATGTCATCGCCATGACGGCAATAATAATCTCTGGCAGCATCAACTCTAGATGCTGAGGAAATGGGAATGGGAGTGGAACGTTTGCCATGTTTTACCTCAATGTCCTGTTACGTGCGCCGCAGCGCTTTGGGCGTTAATTGCAGCATCGGCCAACTTACTCGATGTGGCTTGATCAACCAAGTTAGCTACCGATACATGTAAAACATCTAAAACTGGCAGTGGATAGAGACCCAACCAAACCACCAATATAATAAGCGGAACAAAGAATCCAAATTCGCGCAGGCTCATATCGGACAAACCTTTCACTTCTTCTTTTTCTACATCGCCCATCAATACACGTTTAACCATCCATAATGTATAACATGCTGAAAGAATCACACTACTCGCTGCAATGATTGCCACCCACTTCATGGATACTGGCATGTACATCATGGCTTCTGGTGATGGGTTGAATGTGCCTAAAAGAACCATAATTTCAGCAACAAAGGAGGATGCGCCAGGCAAGGCAACATTTGCCATGGCAAAGAACATCATCATCACTGCGAACACGGGCATCACATTGGCGACCCCTCCATAAGCAGATATTTCACGTGTATGCATACGGTCATACAATACACCGACACACAAAAATAGCGCTGCTGCCACAAAGCCATGGGAAATCATGCCAAAAACTGCACCTTCAATAGCAATTTCTGTAAACATGAATGTACCTAGCGTTACAAAGCCCATATGCGCAATCGATGAATAAGCAATCAGACGCTTCAAGTCGGTTTGCATCATCGCCACAAATGAAATGTACACAATGGCAATGAGACTTAAACCAACCATGACAGGAACAAAGTATTGTGATGCATCAGGTAACATAGGCAACGAAAAACGCAGGAAGCCATAGGCACCCATTTTCAACAATATCCCCGCCAAAATCACTGAACCCGCAGTCGGTGCTTCAGTATGCGCATCCGGCAACCAAGTATGCACAGGCCACATAGGAACTTTCACGGCAAAGGCAATAAAGAAGGCAATAAAAATCCAGAACTGCCATTGGAAATCGAATGCGAAATCCATATACGCCAACATGCTAAAGCTGCCACCTGTCTTGAAATACATGGCAATCAAGGCAATCAGCATCAACACCGAACCTGCCAAGGTATAAAGAAAGAATTTTAAAGTTGCATAAACGCGGTTCTTGCCACCCCAAACCCCAATAATTAAGAACATTGGAATCAGCATCGCTTCCCAAAAGAAGTAAAAAAGAATCGCATCCAATGCACAAAATACACCAATCAATGTGGTTTCAAGGATTAAAAATGCCAACATGTATTCTTTCACGCGTGTTTGAATGCAAGTCCAAGCTGAAACAACACAAATGATCGTCAACAAGCTGGTAAGAATGACAAATGGCATCGAAATGCCATCCACACCAAGGTGATAATGGATATTAAAAGAAGGAATCCACTCGTGGAGCTCTACAAACTGCATCTTCCAAGTTTCTTCATTGAACTTGAATGCCAACGGTAAGGTTACAATAAATGTTGCAAGTGACACAACCAATGTTGCCCAGCGTACAGCATTATCATTTTTCAAAAATAGCCAAATCAGCAAGGCTCCTGCAGTTGGCAGGAAAATACTCAAACTCAGAATGGGAAAGCCCAATACGTTCTCCATCAAATATCCCCTATGCCTTCAACAACAGCCAAGTTAACAAACCGAACACACCAATCACCATACCGTAGGCATAATGGTAAACCATGCCTGTTTGCATGCGCCGCAACTTCGCTGCCCCTGCTGTTACCGAATCAATAATTCCACCATGAACAATACCCTTATCAATCATGGCAAGATCACCCTTCTGCCATAACATCGTACCCAAGCATTGCGCTGGACGAACAAAGATTTTTTCATACAGCTCATCCCAATACCATTTATTAAGCAGGAATGTGTGCAAGCCGGAGAATGTTGTTGCCAGTTTTGCAGGCATCCCAGACTCTTTAAAGTAAAATAAATAAGCTAATAGAATACCTGAAATTGCCAAAATTAACGGCATCGACTCAAGAACAGTTCCTGCAAAACCTGAATGTTCCACTTCTTCAAGGCGCATCAGCGGGTTATGTGCATCCAATACAAATAATGAGTTACCAAAGAAACCGTTGATTACTTCAGGGTTGGCAATATCAAGACCATACATGCCCCAAAGACCTGAACCAAAGGCTCCAACTGCCAAAATTACCAATGGCACTGTAATTACTTTTGGCGACTCATGCAGGTGCGCTTTCACTTCAGGTTCAACGCGGTCACTATTATGGAATGTTAAGAAGAACATCCTGAAGGTGTAAAAAGCTGTCATAAACACGCCCGACAGCAATGCGTAGTAAGCCACTTCACTGACCCAGCCCATGTCACGCACCATTGTTGCTTCAATAATCAAATCTTTTGACCAGAAACCAGCAAACGGTGGGATACCCGATAATGCCAAGGCCGCAATGAACATAGTAACATAAGTGATCGGCATATATTTACGTAATTGCCCCATCTTACGAATATCTTGCTGCGCCAATACTGCATGAATCACCGAGCCCGCTGCCAAGAATAGTAATGATTTAAAGTAGGCATGTGTCATGAGATGGAAAATACCAGCTGAATAAGCCGAAACGCCACACGCCACAAACATATAGCCCAACTGCGAACAGGTTGAGTAAGCAATCACACGTTTGATATCATTTTGCACCAAACCAATCGTTGCACACATCCAAGCTGTCAGCGCACCCACCAAAATAACCGCTGCCAGAGCTGTTTCAGAAAACTCAAACATGGGCGACAAACGTGCCACCATAAATACACCAGCGGTTACCATGGTTGCCGCATGAATCAATGCTGAAATAGGCGTTGGGCCTTCCATGGAGTCTGGCAGCCAAACATGCAATGGCACCTGACCAGACTTACCCATTGCTCCGACAAACAAAGCCAAGCAAATGAAGGTGATCGCATCCATTTCCCAGCCTAGGAAGTTCAACACATGACCTTCCGTCACAAACATTGATACAGCCGCAAACACTTCACGGTAGTCAACCGTACCAAAATAGTACCAGACAGCCAAAATGCCTATTGCAAAGCCAAAATCACCGACACGGTTTACAACAAATGCTTTCATGGCTGCATAGTTGGCCGCCTCACGCTTAAACCAGAAGCCGATCAATAAATAAGAGAACAAACCCACCGCTTCCCAACCGAAAAACAAGGTGAAGAAGTTATTACCCATCACCAACACCAACATGGAGAAGGTAAATGCGGAAATATAAGAAAAGAAGCGTGAATAACCTGGGTCACCATGCATATAACCAATCGTATAAATATGCACGCAAGCTGAAACAACAGTAACTGTGACCATCATAATCGTAGTCAGTGGGTCAATCATCATGCCCACAGATGCAGTAAATGTATCCGAAACCATCCATGTCCAGAAGTTTCCGTAAAATGATGCACCGTTTAAAACTTGTACAAACACATCAATCGACAAGCCTGCTGCAGCCACGACAGACAGACAGGTAATCCAATGCGTTAATGTTTCTTTCAGTGCCCAGCCAAATAAACCTGCAGCCAAGGCCGCAATCAAAGGCAATGCTGGAATCGCTAATAATTCAAGCGTATTCAGCGTTGTGATGGTTTCTCCCACGAAAGCCTCCCCTTAACCCTGTAGTGAATTGATATCTTCAACGTCAATAGAGCGACGCGTGCGATAAAAAGCCACCAGAATTGCCAAACCTACTGCCACTTCAGAAGCAGCTACAGTCAATACGAAAAATACAAAAATTTGACCAGATATATCCTGTAAATAATGCGAAAATGCCACAAAATTAATATTCACAGCCAATAAAATAAGCTCAATGCACATCAAGATGGTAATCACATTTTTGCGGTTCAAAAACAAGCCAATCACACCCAAAGAAAACAAGCACGCGGCAACAATTAGATAATCGGATAAGCCAATCATAATTACATCCTCACCTTGCGCAAACGATCTTCCTTACGCACATTCACCTGTTTTGATATGTTCTGATATTTGGCGTCTTTACGTGTACGCAGGGTCAATACAATGGAACCTACCAAAGCAACAAGTAAAATAATCGCCGCAATTTCAAAGCCCAGTAGATATTGGGTATACAAAATCTTACCAATTTCAACAGTGTTGTTCACTTCTTTGCCAAAATGCCCAACAGCAGCAATCGCATCGGTGTTAAACACGCCACTGCCAGAAGCTGCAATAAATTCGATCATCAGAATTAATGCTATCATACCTCCCACAGGTAAATACTGTAGAAAACCTTCTTTCAATTTCGCTTGATTCACTTCCAGCATCATGATGACAAACATAAACAGCACCATCACCGCACCCACGTAAATCAGAATCAAAATGATGCCCAAAAACTCTGCATCCAATAGAAAGAACAAACCTGATGCGTTGAAAAAACAAAAAATCAAAAACATCACCGAGTGCATGGTATTGCGTGCAAGTACCACACCCATACCGCCAACAACGGCCATGGTAGCAAATAGATAAAAGAATCCAGCTTCGAGCATTTCCCCTCCTAACCTATACCCTGAACTTAACGGTATGGTGCATCGGCTTTAATATTGGCCGCAATCTGCGCCTCATATTGTTCGCCAACTTCCAGCAACATTTCTTTGGTGTAATACAGCGCTTCACGTGTTTCACTAGCGTATTCAAAATGTTGTGTTTCAACAATCGCATCCACAGGACACGCTTCCTGACACAGACCGCAGTAAATACACTTGGTCATATCAATATCGTAGCGGGTGGTACGACGACTGCCGTCACCACGCTCTTCTGACTCAATCACAATCGCCAAAGCGGGGCAAATCACTTCACATAATTTACAAGCAATACAACGTTCTTCGCCCGACTCATAACGACGCAGCGCATGTAAGCCACGAAAGCGTGGTGATAATGGCGTACGCTCTTCAGGGTACTCAACTGTGATGCTCTTTTTAAAGAAATAGCGCATGGTCAAAGCAAGACCCTTCACCAATTCCCATAGCAACCAAGTCTTAAGGGCATGTTTAATTAAACGCATCTTAATCCCTCCATGGCTGATAATAGCCAATCGCATTGCTCAAAAACTGTAGCCCATCATTTAATTCACCTGCGTAAGTACACAAGCCCAACACAGCAATCCATGCCAATGTCCATGGCAAGAATACCTTCCAGCCCAAGCGCATCATCTGGTCATAGCGGTAACGCGGAAATGTCGCTCGAAACCAAATAAATACAAAAATAAAGAACCCAGCTTTTAGCAACAACCAAATCGTGCCTGGTATAAAGTCCAAGGCTTCAATCGGAGCGTGCCAGCCACCCAAAAACAAAATAGCAGTCAGCAAACTAATGAGAATCATTGCGCCATATTCAGCCAATGAGAAAGTTGCAAACCACATGCCTGAATATTCAACGATATGACCCGCTACAAGCTCAGCATCGCCTTCTACCAAGTCAAATGGAGTACGGTTCGACTCAGCACATCCAGAGATAAAATAGACCAAAAACATTGGAAACAAAGGAATAATATACCAGTGCCAGAAGCCACCTTTTTGTGCGTCAACAATCACTGCTAAATCCATACTTCCAGCCAGCATCAGCACGCAAACCAATGCAAAGCCCATAGAAATTTCATACGAAATCATCTGACACGTTGCACGCACTGCGCCAATCAAGGCATATTTCGAGTTGGATGCCCAACCTGCCATCAATACACCGTAAATAGATAAGCTACCAATCGCCAACACATACAACAAACCCACATTTAAATGCGCAATTGCCATAACATGCTTTTCATCCCAAATACCAAACAGCGTTGTTTCGCCAAAGGGAACCACTGCAAAAGCCACCAAGGCAGGCACCAATGCCAGCACAGGCGCAGCAACAAATAAGATTTTATTAGCATTCGTAGGAATAATCGTTTCTTTTAAAAACAGCTTTAAACCATCTGCCAAAGGCTGTAACAGACCAAAAGGCCCGACACGATTACAGCCTTTTCGAATTTGCATAATACCAATCACGCGTCGTTCAACATAGGTCGTGTATGCAACAGTCAAAGCAACCGGTATTGCAATAGCCAGAATTTGCAAAGTCCAAGTAAGTGTTTGGACAATTGCCTCAAATAGCTCACGGCCAATCAGACCAACAATAAATTCCATTACTGACCTCCCCCAAAACTAGCCATAATTTCGCAAGATAAATCTCCCGCAATGCCACGTTTGGAAATAAACAGCACACCCTCTGCAATATCCTCACGCACCCCAACGTGATAATTATAATCACCCGAAGCAGTACGAATATTACATTCGCCAGCACTTAAGCCCGCACCCTTCAATGTGTTCGGGTGTACAAGCAAATCGTCCAAAGCATGAATATTCCCAGCTTCCACCAAGAAAGATGAGGCACGCGCCCACATACCTTCGCGATACATAGAATAACGACTCACAACATCCAAATTCATCACAGGCTCAATAGCATGAGGAACGCTATTCGCATCACGGTTACGCACCACTTGCAGACACCAATCATCAGTTACACTCTCATCCCATACACCCGACATTTCAGGAAGAAAGCCTTCAACACGAGTCCGTAGCTCAGTCAAATTAACCACAGGCACTTCTTCACCAAAGGCTTGAATCAAGCGCATCATAACTTTCCACAGAGGGCGCTCTTCACCCAAGGAACGAAGTGGCTGTTCAGCCATACGAATACGGCCTTCCATATTGATAAATGTACCTTCAACTTCAGAATACGCTGCCGCAGGCAACATCACATTAGCAAACTCAGATGTCTGCCCTGCAATCGCTCCAATTTGCACCAGAGGAACTTTGCCCATCGCACGTTTCGCCTGCATAGAAAAGAGACCATCACCCATTGGGTCGCTACCAATAAGAACCAATGCATCCAACTCTCCATCACTGGCTGCGTCCAATAAATCACCTGTACTCACGCGAATATCGCCAAAGGCTGCCGATAATAACTGTGTATTCATGCCCTCAGGAATTAAATTTCGACCATCAGCTTCAGCCTCTGCATGACCAGAAGCTCGCATGATTAAATCCAAACCGTGAATCAAGGCTGCAGCATCATTGTGCGAACGAATCTCTTCACCCACCAACAATGCGCATGAATCTGCCAGCAAAGCATCCGCTAGCAACTTTCCAGCTTCATGGCGTGCTTCAACTTTTTCAAGCCAAGCATCCATACCTGCCGCTGTTTTACCCAAATCTTTCAACTGTTGCATAGCTCGTGCAATCACTGCAGGCCATTCGCGCGGGCGAATCAACGCATCTGCACTCAATTCGCTATTGGTACGGTAATTCATAGCCCCGATACGTATTACAGGCTTTCCTTCATTGCTGCGCTTACGCAGACCCTGCATTAGAATTGGCAAACGTTGACGTAAATCAGAGCCTAAAATAACAACCTGATCCGCACCCACAATTTGAGAAGAAGTCATTGAAAATCCTTCTTCAAAGGCAAATGGGCGCATGTCGCGACGATGCAAATCGAATGCCACCTTGGCACCTTTAAATACACTATCTTGCAACAAGCGGATGGATGCTAAACCTTCAACACTCCAATCTGGTGAAAAAATAATGCCCACACGTTTATCTTTTAATAACTTAACGGTTTCTTGAACAGACTCATCCCACGATACTTCCATAAATCCAGACTTTTCACGTAACACCGGCGTCAAAATACGTTGATCAGCACGAAATGCATCGTGAACATAACGACCCCGATCGCAAATCCAAGGCTCTACGCCATCAACATCTGCCTTGATACGAATGACCTCATCACCACGCGATTCAATCACAATATCACAGCCTTGCGGACACTGTGTGCATGTGCTTTTATGGCGTTTCACTTCCCATGGCCGAGACACATCATGTGAAGGCTTATCTAACAATGCACCAACTGGACAAACATCTGCTAAATTTCCAGAAAGCTCCGACTCTAAAGCTTCCTCAACAATGCCTTCAATACGCATATGGTCAGAACGATTCAATACACCCATGTCACCTGTGCCAGCCACTTCATCAGCAAATCGCACACAACGTGTACAGTGGATGCAGCGAGTCATACATGTACTAACAAAAGGACCTAAATCGTGATCTACTACCGCCCGCTTCACTTCAGAATAGCGGCCATGCTTGGCACCATGCTCAACAGTATAATCCTGTAATTTACAAGCGCCGCCTTGATCACAAACGGGGCAATCCAGTGGATGATGAATCAACAGATACTCCATCATCATTTCGCGGTCTTTGGATAAGCCTTCAGACTCCGTTGTTACCTTCATCCCTTCGCCAACAGGCGTACAGCATGATGCCGCTGGTTTATTCCAGCCTTCCACCTCTACCAAACACATGCGGCAATTCGCAGCCACACTCAACTCTGGATGATAACAAAAATATGGGACATCAGCACCATGCTCACGGCACGCTTCAAGAATGCTCGTACCCGCGGAGACAGTTACTTCTTCGTCATTGATAAATAAAGTTGTCATGCAGCCTTCTCCATCAATCGTGCCCGAACTTCGTCAGGAAAATGTTTCAACAGTGATAAAATTGGTGCAGCCGCACCGTCAGCCAAAGCACAAATGGTTCTACCTGCCATATGTGTTGCCGCGTCATTTAATACATTCAAATCATTCTCACAGCCCTGCCCATCTTCAATACGATTCATAACACGCTCCAACCAACCCGTACCTTCACGGCATGGCGTGCATTGCCCGCATGACTCGTGCGCATAAAAATGAGCCAAACGACGTGTCACTGCAATTAAATCAGCCGTTTCATCCATCACAATAACGGCTCCAGCACCCAGCATAGAACCAGCTTTCATCAATGCGTCATAGGTTAATGGCGTATCATAGTGTTCAGCAGTTAACCATGGCGTCGAAGAGCCCCCTGGAATAATCACCTTAGGAACAGTGCCGTGCTGCAAACCACCACAGTACTCTTCAATCAATGTTTTTAATGATGTTCCCATCGGAACTTCGTAATTTCCAGGCTTATTCACGTGCCCCGAAACAGAAAATATCTTCATACCAGTATTGTTCGGCACACCAATCGCAGCATGCCAATCGCCACCAAACTCTAAAATCGCAGGAACAGTCGCTAATGTTTCAACATTATTCACCACCGTAGGGCAGCGATAAAATCCTTCAACTGCTGGGAAAGGTGGCTTAAAACGCGGCCTGCCAGGACGGCCTTCCAATGATTCAATCAGAGCTGTTTCTTCGCCGCAAATATAGGCGCCCGCGCCACGATGCAGAGTTAGATTCATCGAAAAGTCTGTGCCTAAAATATTCTCACCCAATAAATTAGCTGCATACGCATCTTCTATCGCTGCATCCAAGATATTAGCTTCTGCTAAAAATTCACCACGAATATAAATATAAGCATCTTTCACACCCAGTGCGAAACCCGCCATAATCATACCTTCAATAAGCAAGTGAGGGTCATAACGCATAATATCACGGTCTTTAAATGTTCCAGGCTCACCTTCATCCGCATTGCACAATAAATAAGTCGGCTTGCCTGTATTGCGGGGTACAAATGACCATTTCAAGCCTGTTGGAAAACCAGCACCACCACGGCCACGAAGACCGGACTTTTTCACTTCATCTACAATCTGTTCACCATCAAAGTCTTTAAGTACTGTTGGCAAAAACTTATAAGCCCCATTTTTACGGGCTACTTCAAGGCCTGTCTGCCCTTCAAGGTAAATGCGATCAAAGCAAATCGCTTTTACTTGTTTAGGATCCGATGAGATCATGCTTGACCCCCTTCTTGCCCAGCATTCACTTTAGTAATAAAAGCATCCATATAAGCCGCATCTACTTTCTCATGGTATTCATTGTTAATTTGTACAATAGGAGCGCCAGAACATGCTCCTGCACACTCCACTTCAGTCACCGTAAACATACCATCACCTGTGGTTTCGCCGATGTTAACACCCAAGCTTTTTGTAATGTGCTGCACCAACTCATCAGCCCCATTAAGCATACAACTTGCATTGGTACATACTTCCAAACGGTATTTACCAGCTTCATGTTCACGAAACATGGTATAAAAAGTCACAACTTCGCGTACAACCATCAAACGCAAGTTTAATGTGTCCGCTACCATCTGCTGCACTTGCATAGGCAAGTAACCAAAGTCTTCTTGCGCCATATGCAATACTGGAAGCAGTACCGAGCGTGCTGCAGGGTATTTTTTTACCAGCACATCAATTTCAGCCAATCGCTGTTCAGTGAAACGAACTTGCACCGCTTCGCTCATCGATCCACCTCCCCAAACACAATGTCCTGCGTCCCTAAAATAGTTACCACATCAGCCAACATATGACCACGGCACATATAATCCAAAGCTTCTATATGCGCAAAACCTGATGCGCGAACCTTCATGCGGTATGGCTTATTGGAGCCATCGGATACCAAATACACACCAAATTCACCTTTTGGATGCTCAACAGCAGCGTACACCTCACCTTCAGGCACATGATAACCCTCAGAAAAGTGCTTAAAGTGATGAATTAAAGCTTCCATATCACCTTTCATTGAAGCTCTCGAAGGCTTATGTAAGCGTGCATCATCCGACTGAACTGGACCCGGATTAACTGCCAACCATTCTATGCACTGGCGAACAATCTCATTGGACTGTCGCATCTCTTCAACGCGCACCAAATAACGGTCATAACAATCACCTGTGGCACCAACAGGAATATCAAATTCCATTTTATCATAAACATCATAAGGCTGCGTTTTACGCAAATCCCACTCGACTCCCGAGCCACGAATCATTGGACCACTAAAGCCCCATGCTAAAGCTGCTTCCTTATCCACAACGCCGATATCAACATTACGCTGCTTCCAAATACGATTTTCAGTCAACAGCGTTTCGTACTCATCAATATAACCAGGGAAAGTCTCAGTAAATGCTTTGATCTTTTCCAAAAGACCTTCTGGAAGATCTTGACTCACGCCACCTGGACGAAAGTACGCCGCATGCATACGTGCACCCGACACTTCCTCATAAAAATCAAAAATATCTTCACGTTCACGGAAACAATACAAGAACACCGTCATCGCACCGATATCCAATGCTGCTGCGCCCAACCACAAGCAGTGGTTTAAAATACGTGTTAATTCCGCATACATCACACGGATATATTGTGCACGTTCCGGCACTTCAACAGCCATCAATTTCTCAACAGCTAAGGCATAAGCATGCTCATTTGCCATCATCGACACATAGTCAAAACGGTCAAAATAGGGAACATTTTGCAAGTATGTCTTTTGCTCAAATAATTTTTCAGTACCACGATGCAACAAGCCAATATGTGGCTCAGCACGCTCAACGACCTCACCATCCAATTCTAGCACCAAACGCAATACGCCATGTGCAGATGGATGTTGTGGCCCAAAGTTTAAGGTATAGTTCTTAATCTCAGCCACGGTCTACCCCCGGCCATGTTCTTTCAATCAAAACACGATTTTCAACTTTATTCGGTTTATAGACACAACGCCATTGCTCTTCATCAAAGAACATTTCCACACGCCCTGTCACAGGGAAATCCTTAAGCATCGGGTGACCTTCAAAGCCATAATCAGTCAACAAGCGACGCAAATCAGGATGATGATTAAAGATAACACCATACATTTCAAACGCTTCACGCTCAAACCAGTTTGCCGTTGGCCAAACTTCCACTACCGATGAAACCAACTCCCGCTCTGCCAACAGCACTTTCAAACGCAACCGCTTGTTGTGCTGAATTGAAAGTAAATTATACACCACCTCAAAACGCGAATCACCTTCAACAAAACCTGGATATTCAGACATATCCACACCACACAAATCGATCAGCATATCGTAGCCCTGATCATCTTTCAGGTAATGACAAACATCAACAATAACCTTCCGATCTACGACTACCACAGGGCAGTCAATACCCTCATGAATAGACTGCACAGCAACGCCAAAACGCTCCTGCAAACCAGCCAATTCTAGCAGCCCAGCCTGCTCTACGCCTTGATCCAGATCTTGTTCCATACTCTGCTCTTGCTTCATATCATTCGTATCGCTCATATCACTACCGCGCTATCGTATTGGTACGTTTAATTTTTTCTTGCAACTGAATAAAACCATACAAAAGTGCTTCGGCTGTTGGCGGGCAGCCAGGCACATAAATATCAACTGGTACAATGCGATCACAGCCACGCGTTACCGAGTAGGAGTAGTGATAATAACCACCACCATTGGCACATGAACCCATGGAAATAACCCAGCGTGGTTCAGACATTTGATCATAAACTTTACGTAAAGCTGGTGCCATCTTATTACACAACGTTCCAGCAACCACCATGACATCAGACTGGCGCGGGGAAGGACGAAACACAATGCCAAAACGGTCTAAATCATAACGCGAAGCGCCTGCATGCATCATCTCAACAGCACAACATGCCAAACCAAAGGTCATCGGCCATAACGACCCTGCACGCGCACCATTAATCAGCTTATCGGCAGTGGTTGTAATAAACCCCTTATCAAGTAACCCTTCTATTCCCATTGCAAGGCTCCCTTGTTCCAGGCGTAGATATATCCAACAAGAAGAATCAGTAAAAATAACATCATCTCAATAAAACCAAAGATACCAATTTGATCCAATACAACAGCCCAAGGGAAAAGAAATGCTGTTTCCAAATCAAAAATTACAAAAAGAATCGCTACAAGGTAAAAACGCACATCAAAATGCATACGCGCATCTTCAAATGCTTCAAAACCACACTCATAAGCTGAAAGTTTTTCTTTATCTGGTTTTTGCTCAGCCACGAATATTGTAATCAATAACGGTGCGGCACCCATACCAATGGCAACCAAGATAAAAATAAAGATGGGTATGTATTCATTAGCCAAATATTCGGCACCCATGGTATCCCCCCTTGCAATGACAACATCAACTCCCCAGTTCATGTCGCCACAGACTAAATCTGCGAGCCGCGTTTCTAACAGTAGCCCATATCATGGTCAAGAATTTCCATTAAAAACCTTTAATATATAAAGGTATTACACCTATTTAAAAAGCATCCAATATTGTACCCCTAAATAAAAAAAGCTCCTGAAAAATCAGGAGCTTTTAAAGTTGGTGGAGGCGGTGGGAGTCGAACCCACGTCCGAAAACCATCAGCCAATGGATCTACATGTTTATTCTGTTCAAACAGCACCTGAAGGAAGTTGAACAGACAAGACGCCCAACAGGTCGGTTCGTTACTTTTTAACCTTCGGCGACACGAGTCAACATCTCCGAATAGCGATTCCATCTAAATTGCCCTGGCTTCTTAATGGATGGACACCTTAAGATCAGGGTAACTTACGCAGCGTAAGCTAGTTCTACTTCGTCGTTTGCAATTATTGCAAGTGGCCTGGGTAACGGGCGTACCTACC
>Ga0316202_10000591_pt1 | contig 36965 bp, 42 predicted proteins | sample 3monrhotite_MG_FD_204934 | JGI IMG/M metagenome (GOLD analysis project Ga0316202, IMG submission 204934) | Microbial mat bacterial communities from mineral coupon in-situ incubated in ocean water Damariscotta River, Maine, United States -... | ecosystem: Environmental > Aquatic > Marine >...
AAGAGAAGCCTCTTTATCTGCAATATGGTGAAGCAAAAGGTGATATTTTTAAAGCCCTTAAAGAATTGAATATTTTTGAAGGAAATTCATCAAAAACAGTACTACCAGAAGAGTTTTTAAATAATACAGGATATAACACACTTACTTTAGAGGAAGAATAAATAAATGGCCAATCCTTTTTTAGAAGATTTTTTAAAAGACCTCCAAGATATGGAACAAGAAAAAACATCTTTTGGTGGCACTGAGCAGGCATCTTTATTTTTACCAAGCCCTGAACAACCACAAGAAGAAAAGAATGTATTGTATGATATAATTGGCAGCTCTGCATGGGCGTTTGCTGATGAAGCTGCGTTTGGTGGACTCAGCTTAGGTGCATATGCATTAGATCAAGATGTATCTCAGTTTGCACCACAAACATTGCCTGGGAAAATAGGTGCAGGTGTTGGTGCTTTAGGTGGCTTTGCATTAGGTGCTCCTTTAAAAGTAGGTAGTAAAATTCTTACAACTGCAGCTAGGCCATTTTTGCAAAAAGCTGCTGCTGAGTTAGGTGAAGACATTGTAGTTAGCAGTGCTAAAACTATAGCTAAGAAAGCATCTAAAGAAGCTGTTGATACAGGTTTAAGAAAAGAAATAGCAGATGATTTTACTAATCAGTATTTAAATTTATCTAATAGGTCTACATTTAATAAGGATATAGCTAAAGACTTTGTGCTTAGGTCTAGCAAGTCAGTAGATGATTTAGCTGAGTCTTATGTTAAGTCTGGAAAGATGACAGCTGCTGAAGCTGATATAGCTAGGAATGTGTTTCAAAGAGACTTAACTAAGCGCCCTATACAAAACTTTAAAGATTTATGGGGTGCTCAAGGTCGTAACCCTTGGGTAGGCAATTTATTAGATGAAGCGATTATGTTTACAGCTATTGATGCAATCAGGGAAGTTCCTGCAAGTATATCTCAAGAAAGACCTTACGACTTTATGATGCCTGTTATTGGTACTGTAGTTGGTGCAGGTTTTGGTGGAATTAAATTCTTAAATCCTGTAGGCAAGAGCTCAAACTTTAGAGTAGAAATGGCTGATGGTATTAGATCTGCATTTGGTAGAAATATATATGCAAATAAAAAGCCTAAAGAGCTAAAGAAACATGCTACATGGTTAGCTGGTCAAATGCAAGATAATGCTGATGAAATGCTTAAAACATCTAAGAGAGTTAATTTAAATGGTAAAGAGTATAAGTTAGATTTAATGATGCCTGATCAAGTATTTAGTGACTATGGTGATAAAATTGGTACAGCAGTATTAAGAAAAGGATTAGATCAGTACAGCAAGTCTTATGGTAAAGAATTATTAAAATGGTCTCTTAAAGAAGAATGGGGATCATTAACAGAGAATTGGTTTAGGATGTTTGCTGGTGGTATGGTTATGAATGCACATGCATTATATCAAGTAGCAGTAAATGATGTTGAGTTATCAGCAGAAGATATGATACCTGGTATGCTTATTGGTGCATGGATGAATAGAAATGGTACACCTAGAGCTTTTGATTTAAATACAAGAACTAATAGAGTTAGAAAAAATCTACACATGCTTGGACATGATGTTAGAAACATGGTAGACATCCCTAGTTTTAGTCCCTATAATGCAGCGTATATGAACCCAATTAGTCAGAATGAAGCCTTACTTAAGGTTAGGAATAAAGCTGAAGAATTAGGCATAATAACGGACTCATATGAGCAATCTATAGCTAACATTGAAGACGGATCTACAAGTGTATTGTTTGAGCATCAATCAAGAGGCAATTATGATGTATTTAATAGCTTTTATCATTTACTTGGAGGTCAAAAGAAGTTTATTAAAGGCCTAGATCAAATTAGCGTAGATGAAGCAAACTTATTGCAAAACTCTATTAAAGAGTTAAAATGGGATGCATTGAACAATAGATCTGTAGAAAATGCACAAGATTTATATCATGTAGTAGAAAGTATATCAGAAGGTGCTGCAGGTGTATTTGAAAAATCATTACTTAATACTTTAGTGGATATGAAGATAGATTTACCTGGATTGATTGCAGAGCTTGACCCTTCTATAGGCAGTGCAGGGTCTTTTCCAAAGAAATTTGGTATTCCCGAGGTAAGCCTAGATACAGGTTTGCCTACTTTATCTGAAATGGCAGAATCAGGAAGGCTTATATCTGGATTAGAAGGTGACGCTGCTATAAGAAGATTAAAAAATGTGGCATTAAAAGCTAATAGAATTATTGATGCATTAGAAACAACTAATAGAATTGAAAAAACAGACAAAGAATTTAAGCTTACAAATAAAGATCAATTTGAAGCATTAAGCAATATAATTGATGGCTTTGAGTCAAAAGTTAATCAGTCTGTAGGTAGCAAAGAAGGCCTTGAATTTGACATATTGAAAAATATGGAAGATATGGAAACTGTAATGGTTGCTAATAGTGCAAAAACTTCTGCTAAAAATATCTCTACATTATTTGCACAGGGCTCTAAAAGCCATATTGAATTACAAACAGCATTAAAAAATGCAGGTATATTACATGGAGATAACCTAGTTGAGGGTGGATTAGTATCAATACCAGATTTAAGTTTACAGAGCATAGAAATTACTGGGGGCAGTGAAACTAAAATAGCTGAATCTAGAAGATCATTAGGTCAAGTATTAAGTATAATAAAAGCAAAAGCACAATATACTAAAAGTGTTCCTGCTGAGCCTCTAAAGATAGATGTATCTCAAGTTGACAACCTTATGAGTTTCTTAGGCAAAACCGGCATGAAAACTAAACCTTGGATTATGGATCAATGGAATGGTTATACATTAAGATATATAATGAATGAAAATATAGAAGGCTCAAATATAACTATGCAAGATATGAGTACTTTTATGGATATTAGTTCTATAGAGGGATTAGATTTAGCTAAAGTTAGCCCTAAAGGTAGAGGCTTTGAAGCTAGAAGAATAGAAATGCCACCTTCTGATAATGAAGTACTTATAGCGCAAGTTGATCGATACAATACATTTATAGATAAGATAGTAAAAGATGGAAAAAGTGTTAAAGGGGGCTTAATATCTGAGGGAGACCCTCTTACTGTTGTTGGTCCTGATATGATGCATATAATAGACCAGAAGCTAGACTATTCTCATGCTGATGCGTTTACTTCTGCTAAGCAAGCTATTACAGATTTTACAAATTCAGTAAGTATAAATCAGCCAGCTTTTATAGAACAGATGAGAAGTTTCTCTAGCATGAATGCTGATTATGCTAAAAGGTTAGAAGGATGGTTAATATCTTCTAAGGTTATAAGTAGAGAGAGGCCTGATGGATATATTAAATATAGGTTTAATGAGGACGGATTAACAGATGAAGTTATCGATTTATTAAAAGGCAAGATGAATTTATATGGAGTATCATATGACCATATAGACGCGCAGTATAAACAAAATAGAGAAGAGTATATGGAAATTATGGAAGAAACATATGCTCAGCCTCACGCAGATGGTAGCTTAACTCAAGATCAATTTTTTAATAAGTACTACGTAGATGAGGGAGGCAACTCTATACATCCTGATAAAATGAGCCAGGATAATATATTAAGCCTAGTTAACCAGGTTAACCTTGACTTAGCAGCAAAAGGAATGGCTAAAAAGCTTAATGTAAGAGAATATGTAAGAGAAAACTTTAGATTCCCAGTAAAAACAAATAAAGGAATAGAGTATAAGCTTGGCTCAGATTTAGATTTAAGAAGTGTAAAAAACAAAAATATGATTAGCGAAGCAATGGATCATTTCTCTTCTATTATAAGCGCTAAAACTAATGCTACCGAAGGCCATTTAGTTATGTGGGATGGCGGAGCCTCTACTTTTAAAAAGATGCCAATGCAAAAAACTAAGTTTACAGATGCTATGGAAAAGTATAACTTGCCTTTAATATTTATTAGTGGCAGTGGTGAAAATTTTGGTGGCTGGGGAACTAAAAGACAAAGGCGTAGAGTTAGTTTATTTGAAACTGATTCTAAATATTTAACTGATAAAGATAAGCAGATTATAAGAGCTAACAGATTAAACTTTGAAAAAGAGCTATCGGCTATTACAGATGTATATGGAAGAGTTTCTAAAGACCAATATGAAGAAGGCAGACTATCTTTATCTAGTACAGACAATCCTGGAGTAGATATATTTGTTATTGCAGACAAGATACAGCCTGTTGGTATTGGAAGGTCTAATTTACCATTATTAACAGAAGCATATGAAAGTTTATTTAAGAAGGTAAAAAGTAGCCTTGGTGATAGTAAAGCAAAAGAGATGCAAGATAATATAGACTCTATGAAACGTTCCCCAAATATGAAAACAGGAGCTCATGAACAAGCATTAAGGCAGTTGTTATTTTCTGAGATTAGCATAGAGGGTAATGATTATTCTGGATTTGCTAGCCTAATGAATGATGTAGATTTTGGCGATAATGGCAACATAGGCAAGATATCTAAGCGCTTATCACTATTTCATACTCCTAATTTTAAAAAGTTAAATACTATTATAACTGAAGGTGCAGCAAGAAATTCTAATGATACTAGGATTATAGAAAAATACACTAAAAGATTAGATAATAAAGTTAGAGTTGCTATACTTGATGATGACAAGAATAATTCTAATTTTTCTATTAAGCAAAGACTTAAAAAGCAGTTTGAAGATAAGTATGGAGATAAAGAAGGAGCAACTAGATTTGATAATTTCTGGGCTAATGAGTTGCATGGTAGAAGTGATGAGACTAGATTAGACAGTGTAAGTTTCTTATCTAGGGATATGATGCGTTATTTTTCTTTAGGCACAGGTAGAGCTGCTGCAGATGAAACTCAGCTGTTTAAGCCTGTTATATCATCTACAGGAGATGTTTTACTTTTAGGCAAAACTGTATTCGTTCATGACCCTGATCTAGAGTCTTTCTTTAAAACTCAAGGATTAGACATATTAACTACAGGATCAGCATCAAAGGTTGTTGGTGCAGGCTGGAATAAATTACAATCTGATCAACTGACAGACAGAAGTGCTGATATATCTAGCTCTATAAGACAGATTGATATGGATAATATAAGAATTAAGCAAGACAGGGTACATACGGAAGACACTGCAAAGCAATCGCAATCTGCATTTAACTATATGTCTAGTGCAGAAGCAGAAGTAATGTTCAATGAAGGCTATGCTACTCAGTTAAATAATAACTTAGAAGCTATGAATCAAGTTTTTAATAATCCTGACATGAGAAAGATGTTTTTTGATCAAACAGCATTTGAAGACCAGTCTATACAATCTATGTTTGAAGGCGGAGAAGGTGGAGCTGTGCTTGGAAGTGCTAAGTTTGCAGCCTCTAACGGCATGGACCCTTTAGAGCTGGGAGAAAGGCTATTTGCAAGTCAGCTATACAGAAAGTTTGTTGACCCTATTGTGAATAAAAAGGCAGAAATTAACGGAAGTAGGTATGGTGGTAAAGCAGTATTAATGCAGTCTTTAACAGGGGATACTAATCTTAGAGCTACTATAGTAGAAGATGGAACACTTACACAATACGGTCAAGTTGTGCTGCCTGAATATGAAATAGATTCTAAGCTTTCTGCTATAAAAGAGCAAACAGGTATGAGCATTAAAGTGATCAGAACTTCAGATCAAAAAGTATTAGATATTTCAGAGTTGCCTTTAATAAGAGGCTCAAAAAATGTTGGTACTAAAAATCCTTTAAGCAAAGAAGAGTTATCTGAAATGACTTTAGGGCACTTGCATAAATTAGTTAATACAGGTGGTGAATATGAAGTTGCTATTGTTACTAATAGATACCCTCGCACAAGGCCAAATGACATGGCTGTTTTAGGCTTAAAAGGCTTTTTAACTAAAGACCATGGTAATGCTATGATTGTCAATGAAATGGACGTATTAAACATATTTGAAGGTGATTATGATGTAGATAAAAATGATTACTATTTTATGCAATCAGATCAAATGTTTAAGCATATAGAAAATAGAATGCCTTCATGGGCTCAAGGAATTGATGTTGATCAGTTTGCAGGTAATATAGAAAACTTATCTTTATCTGGAACAGCAAGAACTAGTAATATGGCATGGAGTCAACAATTAGGTAATGCTAGTACTCTTAAAAAAGGTATTGGAGTAACACAAAAACTACACAGAACTTTAAACTGGATAAGAGATTTAGCCGAACAGAAGGTAATTAATAAAGATACAGGAGAAACTGAATACGTTTTACTCCAAAAAGAAGATGGTAGCCGTATAGTTATGGACTATGACAATAAAGATTGGTGGCATAGGGCTGTTTTAGAAACTCAAGCTATCATTGATGCAGGTACATCTACTAGCTCTAATCTTATTAATGAAAACATGAGAGATTATAGAGATGATTTCTTATTTCCATTAAGAGAAGAAAGTCATTCTTATTTAGAAAAGTTATCTTCTGATACAAATAGAATAGGTTTCTTAAGAGATGTTGCTAAGCAAACTCCTGGAACAAAAAGAATTAGATTGTTTAGAAAGCTAAATGCAGACGGAACGGAAACTAGTGATTTATCTGGAGTTGATAAAGATATAATAAAAACATTACTTGACCAATATTCTAAGTTTATTAGTATTGGCTCTACTATATTTGATAAAACAGGGAATGGCAAAAAACCAGGATACCATGATGTTATGGATATATCTGAAGAATATTTTACCTTTATGCAAAACTATGGAAAAGGTGGAGATATGAGTAGAAGGATGTTTTATAAATTGTTAGGAACTCATGGTAATAATGCTGAGTTTGCACAATACTTTGGTAAAGATAAAACAGACGCCTACAATAAGGACGATAAAGAAATTCCTTCTTATCCTATTAATACTAGAAGTCCTTTTCCTGAAGCTATGCTTAATAAAGCTGATAAAATTGCTAGAGGGAAGCATGGCAATGTATTAGATAGAATGATGAATAAAGTTAGAGCAAGAGATCCTTTAGGGATAAATGAATACAAAGCATTTAATCAAGCTGATTTAATATTTATGGATGAAGCTAGTAATAGGTTTATGGAAAATCCAGAACATAAGCAGCAATTTAACGAAGACGTATTAGCATATACTCAAGATGTAAATAAAAAGATTAGCCAGATAAGATACTTAAAAAGAAGGTTTGGGTTTATTAATAATATGAAAGTTAGTGCTGGTAGAAAGCAAGAGCTTAAAAATGACTTAAACGAAACAATAAGAAGTATAGAAGCTACAATAGCTGATGCTCTTCCTGATAAGTATAAAAAAACATTTAAAGGTGAAGATCTAAAAGCAGGGTATATAAAGATTGTTGACTTGCAAAGTAATAAAGAAATGCAAAATGCTGCTGTTCAATTATATGCAATGGATGCGATTGCACGAATTAATGACTCTACTCCTGCAATGAAATCTAAGATTCAAGACCTACACCATCTTGAGAGAAGAATGTTTGGGGATATGAATGATCTTTCTCATACTCAAGAATATGGAGATGCTACAGTAGTTAGTGACAGAATTAATCAGTATTTAAAGTCTGCTAAGCTAGATTACAATAACATAGAATCAGTAATTAGCGATATGATACGATCTGGTGTAAGAGAGCATGGACTGCACTTTTTATGGCATTATGCTAATCCCAAAAAGAATGCTTCTGCGGTAGGTGTATTTAACAATCAAGTAATCCCTGTACCTTATTCTGGAAATGGAAGAATGAAAAGGGTGATAAGACACTTAGCTGACATGGCGCAAAACCCCCAAGCAGGATCAGATCCTGATGCTTTAAATGCGTTTAGAGCACTAGGCTCTGTTGTAGGACATTATAGAAATTACTTTAATAAAAATTGGGAATACTTATCTCAAGACCCTATTATTAATGATCAGATATCTTATCTTAGTAAGCCTTCTCAAAACAGTCCTGACGGCTTAACATATGAGCACTTAAAGTTTCCTAGCTTTAGTAGTAGATTTGAGTCAGGATTAGATGGATTTAAAGCATATAAATGGAAAAAACATGCAGATGTAGATGACCCATTTAAAACGCAAGTAGATATGCCTGTCATGTCTTTTTATAAGCAATTTTTCGAATTACACGGAAAGGGTGCAGAGTTTGATCAGTATGTAAATCAAAAATCTGTATTACATAAAGAACTTGAATCTAATAGGATTATTGACCCTATGAGATATCTAGCTATGGTTTCTAATCTAGATACAGAATTGCATAATTTTGCTAAGAATAAATATGCAGGAGCTGTAGTTGATGAGGGAGGACAGGCTAAAGTATGGAGTATGGATCAGATAAAAGATAAAGATGCTATGAGAGGAAATATAATATATGCATTAATGGGTGGTAATAAACACTTTAAAACACTTACATTAGCACCTGAGTCTAAGCGTACAAAACGTGACTTATCTTCTGCAGCTGAGTTTGGAAAGTTTGGACAAACAGTTATAGAAAAGGTTCCAGAAGGTACTATGGATAATTTAAAAAGTAGCTTTATGCATTGCACTGTAAAGGGAAATAAATAATGAGAGCTAATTGCGATTTTTCAGAACATGTATCACTAGTATTTGAAGCATGGGATAAATTTAAAGGTAATAAAAAAGTAAAAGAATACTTTAAAGATCCGGATGAAGCATTTGTAAGTTTGTTGCAAAATGAATTTAAAATGAGCCCTGAAAACCTAATGTATCAAAATACTGTAAGTAAAGGTAGGATGAGAGGATTTCAAAAAAGACTAGACACTCTTGTAAGGAATGTAGAAAAAGGTAAGGTTTCTAGTAAAATGGCTGAAATGTTTTATACGCCTAGCTCTTTTGCAAATACAGACCCTACAATAAGCAAGTTATTAAATGATTACATACATACATCTCATACATATCAGGGTACACAAAAAAGAAATACAGACTTTCAAGCAAAGATTAAAAGAGAAATAATTAAAGAAGCTTCTGCCAGAGGTTTAATGTCTAATGGTTTAGTAGAGTTTGGTAAAAAGATTACATTTAGAACTGCAGAAGACAAAATACGTCGCAATGAAGAAACAATGAATAAGCTTGCAGTTGAAGCTCAAAATGGAAATCAAGATTCAGAAGCTAAGTTTAGAGAGTTGGTAAAAAAAGAAGATCGACTAATAGCAGATACAGAGGCAGGAGTTTATGCTGAACTTATAGGATACATAGAAGGCCCAGAAGGTGTATCTAGGCTAGTAGATGATAGGTTGCTAAAAGAAGATAAAAAATTATATACAAAAAATAGAAGAACAGGGAATGATAAATATCTTTTAAAGCGTGAAGACTTTACAAAACTCTTAGATAAAAATGGCAAGCCTATATCTAGTAGAATGGCTAATGCGCTTAATGATTATACAATGCTTACAGAAGATTTATATTGGGATCTTAAAAATGGTGTAGACTCTTATGTAGAAACTATTATAGAGGGGCAAAGAGGCAAGACTAAAGATCAAATTAATAGCATGAGAGAAAGACTTTATGAAAAACTAATGCCTAGCCCACAAAAAGGTTTTTATCCTCACTTTAGAAGAGGATTGAATATTGACTTTATGGATGGATTAATGGGCAAGTTAGAAGATTTAGTGTTAGCATCTAACAAGCATTTTAATACAGAAATGTCAATGCAGTCAGCAATAGATAACGTTAATGGGTTTATAACAGGACACGCTAGAGCTAGAGAAACAGATATATCTCCTAATGATTATTCATACAATTTTAATAGAGTTATTAGTTCGTATTCATCTAATGTAGCCAGGTTTAACTATATAAATAGAATAAACTACAATACTAAAAAAACAATGACGCAGCTAGAAAATCTATATAAAGATGGTAATTATGAAGGTGGATATGGTGAGTCTGTTATGGAGTTTATACAAGATTTACACAAGTCTGCTACTGGCTATGATCAAATTAAAAATCCAGCTATAAATAATATGCTAAGAACTGTGTTGGGCTTTGAGTTTATAAGTAAGATTGGGTTTAATCCTAGATCCGCTATTAGAAATATGTCTCAGTCTTTAATGAATTTAGTTGAGTGGAGTCCTATACAGATAAAAGAATCTAATGCATTTTTTAAAGATGCAGCAAGAATGGCAGATGTAAATGAGCAAATGGAATCTATTGGTATTTTATTTAAAGATGATGCTCCAGAACTACAAGAGTCTATGGGAAGAACTCCAGGAGGCTTTTCTTCTGTTAGATACAACGATCAGACAGGTAAGCTAGAGCATATACCTATTACAACATTAGAAAAAACTTCAGGTATCGCTAATTCTATTGCTGGCACTGCTGGTAAAATGACAGGAGCTATAGAAAACTTTAACAGGAAGACTACATTTAAAATAGCGTATGCACAAATGTACAAGTCTCTTGACAACAATAACTTCTATGAAATGCAAAAAGATTTATATTTAAAGAAGCTTAAAAATCCTGAAAATGCTAGTGGGTCAAAAATTGATGCTGCTGTAGAGTCTGCTAAAACAGATGCCGCTAAAAAATACGCTATTAACATGACTGTAGGAATGCATTTTGATTACAATGCTTTTTCTAAGTCTAAAGTATTAAGAACTAAAGTAGGCAGTGTAGTAGGCCAGTTTCAACACTATTCATTTAAGTTTTTTGAAAAGAACGCAGAAGTACTTAGAAATGCAAAAAATGATATCATGGTTGGTGATGTTAACGGTAATGATGCATGGAAGCTTTATAGATTAGGTATAGTATACTTTATGGCTCCAGCTATTGCAAGTGCCATAACAGGTATTGATATAGGTAATATAGTAGAGCATGATCCTGCATCTAAATTAAAAAAACTAGCATTAGGGTTTACTGGCGATCCTAGCTCAGAAGAATATAAAAGAGCATTCTTTAATAAAGGCCCTGTAATGGGTACTATAGGTGCTCCTGCTTTAAGTACACTATTAAACTTTGGCATGATGACTGAGCTTATCAATATGGATGAAGATAATATTCTATCCTTAATGGCTGGTTATGATGATGCATATGCTAATGAGCTAAGTAATCAATATAAAAAAGATAAGCTTTATGCTGTATCTAAGTTGTTAAATACTGGATTAAATAGAATTGCATATAGACATTTACCTCAGTTAGCTAAAGGTAATATTGGTTGGGTTGCTCAGAGTGAGCTTGGCTTATATCCTACTGCTGAAGCCAAAAAGAAACAAAATTTAGTTAAAGGCCTAAGCCCAGAAATGTTTAAAGCATTAGAAGCGTTAGAAAAGAAGGGGCGTTAACCCCTCCTATTCCGTAGTTAGCTTTCATTTATTAGTTAGGATTGCTCTTCCCTAATTCGTAGATCATTTTATTGTTAATATCATCTTTAGTCAATTGCATTTTTTCAATTAAAGAATCGAGTAAAGACTCTTGTAATACATAGGTTTCTAGAGAGTCAGGCTTAGAAGACGCATTTTTAATTAAAAGTGTAGTTATATCTAAGTATTGTTCTAGTACTTTCATTGGTTTCTTGTTAAACATTTTCTTCCTTTATTAAGTTTATAAACGTATCTAGCTCAACGATAGCATAGGTTTTACTTTGATTTCTTTTCATTACCAAAACAGGATCTCTATCTGAACTGTTTTCTTCGGCTTGAGCTAAAGACTTCCATAAATCTAGTCTCTCTACATTTTTACATTCGAAGCTGTACTTAATAATCTTGCGAGCAGCAGGAGAAAGTACTATATCTTCCCCACACATACCCATAGTTTGCGACTTAATATCATCTTCCTCTAGCTGAGGAAATGTTTCTCTGAGAATATCTCTTAACATATTTTGTAATCTTCTGCCTTTAGCTTTTGCACTTTTTGCAGACATATTCATCCCCTTCATGTTTACTTGTTAACCATTCATCTACTAACCTGGCATCTAATTCAATGGCTCCTTTACTCATCTCAGGCGTTGCATTGTTGTGGTGCGTAGAGAAGACCGTCACGTATGCTATCATTCGAGCTATCGACATCATGATCTTTTCGTCCAAAACCAAAATCTTCGGCAAGTCTTTTATTCGCCCGTTTAATTGTGTCATCATTTGCTCCTTTTGTTAATGCGTTTATTTTATTCTCCTTATCTCTTTCTTCAGGATCATATCCAGAGCAGCACTCTAAGCATTCTGGACAGAAATCCCAAGGCTCATAACCAATTGATTTATTTTCCATTTCCCAGATATGATAAAGCAAAGGAGTATCACAACACTCACTTATTTGATTCATCATATTCCTCCGCTGGAATGAAATCTTCTCCAACTTTTATATTGCCTAAAACCCATTCTAATGCTTCTATCCAGCCTCCATTATTAGCCCATTCCATCTCTGTCATAGCATGATTTTTATCATAAAACATATCTCTTTCAGTTAACAATACTTTTTCTATCTGCTCTTTACTCTTCATTAAAAAACCTCTTTCTTCGTTTATTTTTAGCTCCAAACTCTCTAACTGCACATCTTTTGCATATTTCCTTTTCATACTCAGGAACTAATGCAGTAATTGCACGATGTGGGTGACGCAGGAAATAGTTTACAGGCTTTTTCCATACGCCACCACAATCTTCACAGTGAAAGTTAACTCTTTTTCTTTGCGGATTCGAGATAGTCCCGAATGTTTTGTATGCTTTCTTCAAGACTTAACTCCAGTTCATTCATTCTACTGTTAAGATCAATCATTCTATCTTTTGTTTCTTCTCTGAATGAATTTACACTATCCATCCAATCTCTTTGTTCAGTGAGCCTATCTTTATACCGTTCTCCGATATTATCCATATTCCCATTTTTTCTTTCATCTGAGTTCATACTGTTTCATCTCCTATGGCTTGATAGGTTACTTCACCTGTATCAGGATTAAAAATGCTTCCATTAGGAGTTCTTGAAGGCTTAACAAATCCACCCTCTTCATTAAAGAATGCATCTATTTCTTCTTCCTCATTAGCGGTTCCTGATTCTTCTATTGACATTCCCCACAATAAGCATAGATATACAATGGCATCTTTTATTCTGCCAGTGACATCTTCTCTTTGTGATTTATGACCTTTAATCCATGCATTAATACCATCCATATGCTTCATAAGATAAACCATTAATGACTGCTCTCTAGATATATCTAAACTATTGGCAACACGTTCAAAGTTAGCGAAGACATTGCTCTCTGAGTGAGCATATTCTTTTTGCCCAGAATCACGAGTTCTTTTAACTTCATTTATCATTAATTTAAACCAATTGTCAAATTCACTTTTCTTCATGAATATACTTCCTTTTTGATTTGATTGTTATGTACGACTAACTTAACATCTAGGTGTTCTCTTTCCCTATTTGCTTCACAGCGTACTTGTAATTGCTCTATTAGTCCAGTTGTTCTACTCTTAGATGGAATCACTGACAATAACTTATTAGTATTGTAAGCGGTTCTAAATGAGCCTTTAGCTGATGCTATATTCATATTACCCTCATGAAATGCAGATTTAGTTATCTCACTAACAGCAAACACAATGATATTATGCTTCACTGCAAGTTCCATCATAGCTTGAGATGCTTCTTCTGTCTTCATATTAGGGTCACGTTGCTTAGATTTAAATAAGCCCATATGATCAACAACAACTATCTCTGGTTTAACAGATAGCATGGCTATACGTTTGTCTAACTCTGCTGCATATGGAGATGAGTAATCTACAGTAAGCCATTGGAATTTCTTATCCATTCCATTCTTCATCTGTTGATAATGATCTCTTAGATCATCTTCTGACCAATTCATCTCTATTTGTACAAATCTAGACCATATTTGCCGTGGTGACATTTCCATTTCTATAAAGTATGTAGGTCTCTTTAACCCATTAACTATATTTTGCAATAGCATAGTCTTCATAGATTTAGGTGGTGCCTGTATTACAACTACTTCACCTGGGTATATAGGAAAGTTTTCACCTTCAAATATACTTCCTAGATTGATAGGCTTAATATCACTTCTCAAGAAATTAATCAAACTATCTTCCATGGATTTAGAATCCATAACAGACTGACTTTTCTTGCTTTTATACAACTTGCATGTTTGACCGCAATGCTTGTCCATAATAGAGTCATTACACCCATACCTGTTACCCTGTCCACCATGAGACTCATAAGAGCTTTTAACTATACTCTCCATCTCCTTAGCGGTAAAGGGACTTCTTTCATCATCTACTTGCTGTCTCCATTGTTCCATGACAATACGAACAACTGACTCAGGGTAGAGCCAACGAAACCAAGCAGAGAGACGTAAAGCAGTTGCGTGACGTTCACCTTGTGCGTTACTAGCAAGCATACTAGATATGCAGGGATAGTTAACTGGATCAGGATTCCTGCCTTGACTAATAAATTCAGGAGTTTTGACTTCTTCACTTTTATTCCTTTCTAGGACATCAAATACTGGTTCACACTCTAACTCAAAGCTAGGTATATCACCAGGTTTATATGCTACTTTCTTTAATGCTTCTAATACATTTTCTTCATGCAGTATACTTATCGGAATTATACTTTTCCACAGCCCTGCCTTTAAATTCTTTGTATTATTGACCCGTATTAACCTTGTTTTATCAGTTACTGATGGATCAGCATAATCAAATATACCACCATTAGTTAAAGCATCTTTTACCTTTAAGTGTAAATTAACATCAGGCTTCCATCTAAATGCTGTACCAGGTATACCAAAATGAAAACCTTTATTACCACTAAAGTATAAACGAAAAGGTATTCCTAAATCTTCTAATAATACACTTAATCCTACTGCTTTAGTTCTTGCCTCCTCTAAATTATCATCATCTCTTCCATCTACATCTAATATAAACTCATCAGGTATATATACAAGTCCATCAAATCCAGATAATGTATTGTTTTTACTAAAGTAATCTGTAATACTATCATCAAAGTCATATAAAGACATGTATGTATCTTTGTCTATATTCATCCAGTCACATACGCTATCAGCATCTTGGAAATAATGCCTATTGGCTAATCCAAATGCAAATTCTTTTATCATTACGTCTCCTTATTTAAATACAAAAGCCCACTATCCTTATATAGCGGGCTATTGTATTATCGGTTTACACTATTATTTAGAAGGGGACATCACTGGTTTCAGTAGATGCTACTTCTGCAGGTTCATCTTTTAGCTTGGGTTCTACCCATTTAGAAAAGAATGCTTCAGATCTACCTTTGAAGTATGTAACATCCTTCTCAGTAAACTCTTCAACTATATTCTTAAAGGGAACAGGTGCTACTTGACCTAGTATACGAGTAAACTTACCATCTTTATAAAAGTATGTGTTTACTGTTTTTCCAACTAGCTCTGCAACATCATCATTCATTTTAATTACAGTTTCACCAGTTGCACTTTCTAAGGCATCAGTAATACCAGCATTAGCAAACCTAAATAGGTTACCAACAGCAAATTCTTGACCGTCTTTACCTATCTTTTCATAAATACGCATATTAAAGTTATCAGGATATCCTTCAAACCATGTATCTACATATTTAGATCCATTATCTAATGCTCCAGCTTCAGCTTTAGTAATTTTAACTGTATGCCAGCCTTCATTCCATAATCCAGTACCCTTTTTAGGTAACGTGAATGTTCTTGCCATCTATCTCTCCTTTACTTTCTGGGTGCTTTTTGTATTGCACCATTACCATCATCATCTGCTTGTGCTACACCTACCATAGAAGACAACAAGTATCTACGGCCATATGTAGTAGCAGCTCCAATACCATGAGCGTCTTTCTTTGCTATAGGCATTCTTATTTCACTCTTAATCCACTCACCAGATGAATGCATTAACATGCTTGTAATATAGAACCCATTATTAGTGGTATCCCATCTATTACCTTGGACTAATGCAATCTCATTAGCATTTAATGCAGGCATTGCTACTTCTAATACAGCAGCTAGACTAGCATATTTACTATTAAAGAATGGATTAGTACTTTTACCTTCAACCATAGTCATTTGTGATTGTGCTTTAGCTAATGCTCCAGCTAATCTACCAATTGAGCTTGACCAAGTAGGCTTTACTTCTTCTACAGTATATTCACCTTCATTATCTACAGGGGGCAAGTAATCTTCCACGGTAGTGGTTCCTTCTTCTTTAGACATATTATGTCTCCTTTTAGGGGGTTAAAAAAGGGCCAGAGTTAACCAGCCCTTTCTATTACAAATAAGGATTTGCGTTCGAAATGCGTATGTAATTTACGCTTTCATAGGGGACTTTTCCAATAACATTGTTGGGAAATTGAAAGAGAATGATCTGTTAAATGGTTGTCCTGTAACGAGTTTCCGTATTGTATTTGCAATCATGCTACCTGATAGATTAGAGCAATAACTTGTTGCCTTTGCGTTGCAAGGCTCTGGGCTACCACTTTCATCTGAATACCAGGTCTTCTTGTACTTACTGACAGTAGGTTTATCAAACACATATTGTTGATAATGTTCAGCTCCCATACGACCATCAATTATATATAATGGTTTCACCCCTGGTATGCCAAACAATGCCTCTACTGCTTGTAATCTTGACGACATAGAATCAAACCCAAGTATAGCAATGTCATTCTCTCCTTGTGGATAAAACTCTGAGAATCTCTCATTGTATGTATTCACTTTGAAAACACCTAATTCTATTAGATGATTATGCAATGCTTCTACTTTAGGTTTGTCTACATCGTTAAAGGTATATTGAGATACACCTATATTTACTTCTTCTACTTTATCCATATCATATAGACAGAATTGATCAGCACCCATTCTAGCTATTTGTAAGGCTGCAGAGCTACCTATAGCCCCGCAACCCAATATGTGAAAAGTAAAATCTTCTAAGTTATTCACTAACTCTGATGATCTTGTATTTATCATTAGTCTACTCCATATGATGCGTTATAAGATTTATAATCTATCCAATCGTCCCATTCAGCTTCAACTTGCGCTTCATCTGTAAGGTCAATTGCTATATACTCATGAGGTGTTGCTAACATGACTTGAGATTCTAATACAGGCTCAGTTACTAACTCTATTCTATAAATACTATCATAAGTATTCTTTAGTAAGTGGTTAATGTCTTTAGCCATAGTTATCCATCCTTCATATGTCAGTCTACCATCACAGTACTTTTTATTCATCTCATCTACCATGCTATAAGCATAGATGTAATCAGGAGAATCACCAGATAACTCTTGATTATACTTTGGACAACCAGCTTTGGTATCCTTGGTATCCATTAGAGTCATCTGATTCGACTTTCCCGCAGTATATTTCCCTTTATTATAGGAAGTATATTGAGGGATAATACGAGAACATTTGTCAGCAACCTCATCTTGTATTCTTTGAGGAACTTTCTTTTCCTTAGTCATAATGACAAGATCCACATCTTCATGTACCTCAAATGGTTTCCATACAGACACCCTTAACTTATATTCTTCATCAAGATTTACAACTAAAGCAAAGCTAAAGTCACCATCTGAATATTCTTTAATAGCAGTTAGGTCTGTACCCGACCAGAAAGCCTTCATTGTGTGATGACTATGCCACCATACAAAGCGAAAGTTTTTCTTTTTGAGTTTAGTTCCCACTTTAGTATAATATAGCGCTAGATCATCTTTATCTAACACACAATTACCTGCACTTATTTGTTGCTTTAAGATAACTGGATCTTTCAGTTCCCAATCACCATCCTCATCTTCAATAGCTACTAACATACCACCTATCTCAGATTTCTCAGTACTATATGCTTCTTGAGCATAATTCTGGATTTTGTTCCAGTCTTTCTCACTTATATAAAAGTCTTGATCCATCTTATCTCCTTATGTCTACTGTGTTTACGCCTTGATACATTTCTAATATCTCAGCTTCTGTTAACCTATTTAACTCTTGCCCCAATGAAGTTTCACCATCTTGATCAGCTAGTTCACCACCATCATCTATTTCCTCTGTAGGTAGATATAAATCTCTATATGAAGGACAACTGTTGCGAAGAACACAATTATATCTTTCACAATAAGATGTTTCCATATCTGGTTGCTCTTGATTTAATACATTTGCATACCTACAATCAGTCATTCTACTTGTATTACTCATGTTTCCGGTTGATTCCCATACTTCTGTCTGCATCTCAGGCCATATACCATGAAACATTCTAGTATAGCTATTTAGTGGACCTGTAGTTCCAACATTAAAGTTCTTTGTCCAGCCATTTAGATATGTAAATAAGGCTAATATATCACCTTGCCAAGCAGCTTGTCTTATGTCTGTATCAAAACTACCAAAGCATACATTGCTAAATCTAGATCCTGTATTTTGGCCTTCAGCAAATGTAACTTCAAGCTGATCTCTGTTCCACTGTTCTTGAGATATATATGGAAATAATGTCTCAGGTTCTTGTGGGTGAAATATAGCACCATTCCAAGGGTTAGTATGACCACCGCCAGAATATCCTTCTGATATACTACGAGCGCCTCTAATCCTATTCATAATATTCTTAACTAAATCTACAGAAATCATTATATCTAGATCACCCATTGGTACTTCAACAGTCTCTCCACCTATATTTATATTAGTATTTACTCCTTCAATATAAACATGAAATGAAACTGCATGATTTGTACTAGATCGAGCTCTATGTACTCTATCGTTTACATGCAAGCCATGATATACAGATATATTCATATGTGGATATAACTGCATTGCACTTGACATAGTAGACTCTATGTTATCTTTATACTCATTAAGTACACGGTTAACTTCATCTGTATTGTCTTGAAATACTATTCCGCCATTCCTCAAGAAATATAACTTTTGATCTATCTCATCTACCTTGGTTAAGAATTGATCTATAGCCCATCTGGCATTATTGATTTGATTCTTATATGTAGACACTTTATTCTTTTGTCTATTAACATTGGATATCTTACCTGCCTCTTCTGTTAACTTCTTATAGAATCCAGGCTGCCATCTAAATGTTGGTGTACATCTAAAGTCAGTATTCCATCTGAAATTTAAATTTTGTATTAAATTCAAGACTTCTTCCTGTGGTCCTAATGCTATTCTTTCTATAATATCATCAATATTATTCATTCCGCTAAGAAAGTTGTTTGTTGCGTTAAGCGTTGCTGAGCTCATACTTTGCCTCCTCACAATTTGGGCATTCTTTCTTTTCTAATCCATAATGAGGAAAGTCATAATAATAACTATATCCTCCTTTTTTATACATTTCAACTAATACAGTTGACTTATGCCATACGGCTCTGCATGTATTGCAGCTTTTTAGTGGATCTGCATGTCCATCCTTATGTTTTTTCATTTGTCTCCTTTAAATAATATGAAAACATTGTTCCGCAATCTGGATCAAAGTCTTCCAACTCTTGAAATATTTCTTCTAATCCATCTTCCAAGAAGAACTTATCATAATATCCTACTCTAAAATATAACTCATTAGAGCCAAGACATTCTTTCCATGTAAACTCAGTAATCCCTTTGTCTTGGAATATCTGTGTCATTAATATCTGTACGTACTTGCGTAGCAAATTGCCAGGCATGTGTTTTCTTTCCATACTTGCCTTCCCGTAACTCATCGGTTTTAGTTAAGTTACCACGTTTAGTTAAAGTAGATATAGCTCTACGTATACTAGTAATTGGCCAATGTCTATCACATACTTCACACATATGATGTATATCATCTGGTGTAAATAATTGATTTGGATTGTCAATAAAGAATTGTAATATCAATTCATCTTGATTTGCCGTTTGTGTCCAAGACTCTCTTAAGTCTTCACCACTTTCATTATTTGTATTGTAATACATTAAATGTCTCCTTTTGCTTTTTTATACTCTTTACACATATGTCTTTTGCCACTCTTATTATACAATAACCATCCATATTCAGTAGATGCCCAATGTACTTTATTTGATTTGCAAAACTTACACTTTGCTACTGTCTTACTTTCTTTGAACTTTTTGCTTCTTGTATACATATTTATCCAATCAAATTTAGTCCCCTACTCTCTGTCAATTCGCAATCAACAGATAGCAAATTAAAATAATGCAAGGTGCGCTAGCTGTCTTAGTAGGATTTCGTTCATGGCAAGGAATCTTTAAGATTCAATCAGTACCATGCAAACACCATACCTTGCATTAATTTAGTCCCCTACTCTCTGTTAATTCGTGGTCAACAGATAGCAAAAATCACTTGATATTAACTAGTAGGGGAATAGGAATGCACTCTGGAACCGAGCTTAAGAAGGGTTACTTAAGGTTGATTCTCAGCTTTATGCCAGAGTGCGGTAAGTTTACCATAGCAACAAATTATACAGTATGTCTCATAGACTGAGTCGGTACACATCTCACCTGTTATGTTTAAGTCTAAGACCAGGCAGCTATGCTATTCTACACTATCAGTAGATTTGGCTCACTATATCTTAGAAACTATGGTTAAAATATATATCGTATCTTTTGCCAAGGAAGAATACTGTTATGCAATCTTTTAAATGCAGTAACATACTCATTCTTTAGCCAATACTTATATCTTATATTTTTGCCTCCATAAATAGAGGTCTTTTCTTGTTGATTATGTGGTGTCCATAGTAAATCTTCTCCCATAACGTTGTTTTCTACATTATAATCATGTAATTTTTCATTATGTGTAAGAAATATACACTCTGCCATCACATCTTCCTTAATATCATCTCTAATATTGTCATTTACCAAATTAAATAGCTCAGTATATCCTGCTTTTGAGTTTTTATAGACAACAATTGGTGAATAATTAAGGTGAATATCATAACCAGCATCATAAAATCTATTAACAGCTTGTATTCTGTCAATAATCTTACTAGTGTTTGGCTCTAGCACACTAGATATTTCTTGTGGCATTAAGCTAAAACGTATTCGTATCTTTTTATCAGCATTATATGTCAATATTTTATCATTAACATATTTTGTAGCTGCTGTACCCATCAGTCTATCATGATCTCTAAAGAAATCAAAGATATATTCCCAGTCATAGAATCTAGTATGCAATATAAAATCCTCATTGCAACTAAAATCATAGGTCCAATAGTCATTACTAGTCTGATTAGGTGGTTTAGGCCATAACAAATCATTAGCATGTGCATCAATAGATGTTAATATATCATCAATATTCTCTGCTACTGATAATCCATAAGGTACATTACGTCGCATATAGCAATATGTACACTTATATAAACAGCCATAACCAAAGCTAGGAGTAATATAGTCACTACTCCTGCCTGACTTTCTTATTTTAAAGGTTTTTCTTTGTATGTATTTCATAGCAATCCTTTATATAAATTTTGGGTAGTTTAACCCCTACCCCGGGCGAGACAATAGTTATACTATTGATTCCTGTAGCCTGTATACACTAAGTATATTTTCAAGCTTAGTACAAAGAGCATCTTCAAATTCTACTCCAGTATGAGTTGATCCTATGTTTTCTTTAACATAGCTATTCAACACTGTGTATAGGACTGATAACTCTTCTTTATCAAGGCTAACATCAACAGTTAGTTCTGTGCCACCAGTTTTATCATTGTTTACAAACGCAACGATATCACCTTCTTGTAATTGATATGAATTGTTTACATTCACACCACCTACAGCTGCAGAAGCATTGGATGATATACCCATTTCTTCACGCAGTTCACACATAGTTTCAGATCGTGTTTCTTGTGTTACGAATCCACCACCTGATAGTACTTTGATTGTTCTAGACATTTTCTGTCTCCTTATTTGTTGAGGAATCACCCTCATTATTGTTAACAACGTCACCAGCTACATTTCGAATTGAAAACTGGCCTCTTACTTTAGCTTCATCAGCTTCACCGGTATGGTTGACTATAGCATCCACATATCCAGTAATATAAGTTTTTGCTGCATCTTCGTATAAAAATGGTCTCAATGGAAAGTCATCTAGTTTACCATCTTTATCTTTTACAGACATGTATACTACATGATGATACTCATTTAACTCCATTTTTGCTTACCCTTGCTTTATGTATTAATGTATCTCTTTTACTTTGAAGCTCTTTTAGTCTCCTAAGAGTAGCATCTAATAATCTATCGGTAACAACTGTATTAAATTTAGTCTTATTACCAATACCTATTTTATAAAAGCGTGATAATTGTTGCTTGTAGAAATATATAATATCACTTATAGTAGTCCTACTTCGGCTTTTTGCTTCATCTTTCATCGTGTCTCCTTTAAATTAAATTTATTTAGCATTATACTGCTTCCTCATATTTGTTTACAGTTCCACAAAATATATCATCTTGATGTATGATTGCAATTTCTTCAGTAGTTATTTCATATTGATGTTTAGGGTCTATTCTTTCGGTAGTAAAATAATTAGGAATAATTTCACCATCTTTATCAGATTTAACATATTTTTGAAACAATTCACAAAGACTATCAACAGTGCATTTATATGGATTTGGATCATCATTCATATGCATATATGATATTTCATTTAAAGCATTATACATTGAAGTGATATCTTTAATTGATATCATAATACCAGTATGTTCTTTTTTAATGATATATTGTTTGACAATTGGCTGTATTACATCAGGTTCAGAAGCATCATTAATGGTCAGTGTTTTTTTAGTTGGTATACTAAACTCTGGTTCTTGATCTTGATACTCCATATCTCTTTTTGGACCTATTGCCTGAGAGCCTTTTTTAGCCTCTCTCATGATTGGAGTATAGGCCTTTAATAATACATCCCCATTAGTAGACTTACATTCTTTATAAGCTTGTACTATTCTTCTTACTGTAGTATCACTCATCCCTAATAATGTAGCAATATGCTTATATTTATGAGTTCCTTCATTTAAGCCATTATTCCTATTTACTATAAATTCATTATAAGCTTTAACTACTTCTTCACATACTTTAGTTGTAACGTTTATTTTGGTTGGCGGCGCTGCAGTAGCTCTGCTTTTACGTTTTTTTCTCTTACTCATTATCTCTCCTTGTTATTAAAGGGGTAGTTTCCCACCCCTAATATTAATCTGTAAATGCATAAGTAATAAACAAACATACAAGTGCAATCCAGAATGCAAATAGTAGCCATGCTACCATAATATGATACTCTTTACTAGATATACAATACCAAGCCACATTCCTATGTTTAATGATATTAGTAATCCAAGCTCTAAGTAGTCCTTGATTGGTCTGAACATCGGTTCATCTCCTTTATTAGTGGTATTAGTGAGTCTATAAAGTCAGTATGTTTTGACTCATATAGTATTAAATCTTTATCACAACAGCGTCTCTCTGTTATATGTCCACAATCAGGGCATAAAGCTATGTTAGTGTATTTCATTGTGTCTCCTTTGTTGTTTAATAGTATCCCAGTGTGTAACCGCCTGCATAGCATATATTGGCTAGATTATGCATCTAGTTACTATATGTGCGCGTCTATCAGGTTCTCTTTATCTTATGTTTCTTGTCCACTGGGAATAATAGAAAAGCATGTCCTAATCTCCCCCTCTCAGACCTTTGGGTTGTAAAGATGTACAAGGTATAAGGGCGCGACCCCTATTTCGATCACTGCTTTTTTCAGCTTAACATTGGGATAATCACCACATTGCTGTTGAGTTCACTTATTCGGTACCTTTGTCAGACATGCTACGATATCCCTGCAAATGGTCTTGCCATCAATGGTCTTGGGATATACTTTTATTGTTGCGGGAGAGGGATTCGAACCCCCAATCTCTTGGTTATGAGCCAAGTGAGTTGCCATTTCTCCATCCCGCTATATAATTTGGGAGATAACGCTCCCCCAATGCGTAAGATTTTATACTCCATCTTAGTTATGCTTTAATATGACTGCGAACAGACTAATCAGGATCGTCCCTTTCATCTGTTCTATCTCACAATGTGGCCTGATTAAAGTATCAGGTACTATCAGTCATGACTATTAATTATTGTGGCAGTTTATACCGGTGCCAGGTCTATCCCAGGTTATCCCCAAGTAGACTGCCCTCGCTCACATTACCACAGGAGCTGCGTTAGGATCCTTTGTCTAAGTTACCACACTCAGAAAGGTTAGATCTTATCCTTTGGTTTCTGTTCCCATATTAACATTGATACACCAACACATAATAACCAATAGAATAGAATACTTCCATGATATCCTACCATTTGATAGTGCATATAACATTGCAAAGTTGTTACCAATAATACAGTTACTGCAAAGATTCTTAACATTACATTCCTCTCATAGTTTGGTATAAGTCCATTTATATACTCACACACATACACATGTAGGGGCAGCATAGTTACACCACCCTTACATATACACGATCACACCACTTCAAGTTAAAGCTAAGAGTTATTTCTTAGCTTGGGATTTAAGGAACTGTTCATCATCATCATTATCATCAAACATGCCTAGTATCATGGACTCAACTTCTGTCGCATGTAACTGATTAGCAAGCTCAAGGAATGATCTCATTTGCTGGGTGTATTGTCTACGTGCATCCGACACTGTTGAAGTACGTTGACCAAATACATATTGCGCTTTCGTAGGTCTAGTTGAAATAGCATTCATGTACTTAGATATAGCACCTTCTACCTTAGACTTCAGTCTTTCTATTAGTATATTACTCATGGGCTGTGCCCTCCTATTATTGTTATTAAATTAAAACTAACTATAAAATATATATATATAAAATCATTTATAACGTAATTCGCTTTGCGAAAACCCCACGCTAGTGGGGTACCTATATATATAAGACCACACATAGAAATTCTACAATTTTTGAAACCTCTTTGAAAGTTAACGAAAAGGTATTAGATTACCGTCAATAAAAGGGGGCCTTTATGACATGGGCGGATTTAATTATAATTTTGGTGGCTGTGAGTCTAATTACGGTCATGAAGCATTTGGACACTATGCCTGGTTACAGCTGCCCTCAATATTGCGCGACAGATCACGAACATTTCCCTTTGGATTTGCAATCCGATCCAAAAGAAAACCTAGACGAAAATGTTAAGTCCAATAAAATCAAAGAGTTAGCATCTAAATAAAACTATTGCATATTTAATATAGACTTAGTAATATAGTGGGTATTCAATCTAACTTAAAGGAGGTGTTTATGGCTGCTGTAAAGAAGTATATCTTAACAATAGAATATAACACTGAGACTGAGGAGATAGAATATATTCAAGAGGAGATTGTAGATGATGAAGAAGTCTTTGAGTATAATGATATTGTACTTAATGACTACTTTGATGAAGAGGCTCTAGAGCTAATCTCTGAAGCATATATAATAGGAATTTCATAATTCTTTCTTAACGCAAACAAGCGTTTGCTAAAAGAATTGTGTAGGGCGTGGTTTAAAAAAAGGATACAACATGGATCAATATGAAGTAGACAATGCCATAGCATCCTTGAGTAAGGCGATAGATGATCTTGCTTATAGGTTATATACGTTAGAAGATAGTATGGCACAACTTAATGCATATGTAGAAGAAGAAAAAGGAGAGCACATAGATGGCTAGACACGCATCGCTAGACCCACATTCACTTAATCAAAAGATAGAGAATGTAAAAAATCAAATAACAGCTGAATTAGATGAGTTAGAATCAAGATTTGAAGATCTATATAATATGATGCATGAGATGAAAGAAGGCGCAAAGACTAAGACAGTTAAGACTACTAAGAAGAAGAAAAAGGTGGCGGTTGAAAAAGTATAAGGTCAATGGGGGTTGGCACAACGTATACGAGCCAGAAGATGAGCTTCCAGAAGATATAGAGATTGCAACTAACTGGAGAGATGCTCAGGTAGGAGACTGGGTTCGTGCAGATGACGATAACGTCATACAAGTCCTGAGGAGAGGGAGTATGCTGAGAGCTAAAGGAAAGCATAAAGAATCTGCCTATATAGGAACATGCACAGGTACTTTCCCCGCTACCTCTTCTTCTAAGATGGATACATCTAGAAGGCAGAACATATATAGCTTTGGCGGCAAGTCAGAGGCAGAAAGTGTTTTAACGAGAGATAATATTACAAAAAATGAAATAGTATTCGTACAGTATATAACAGCTGGCATGAATCCTAAAGACGCATATCTTAAAGCATTCAACACTAAGAACCCAGGATATGCTAATATTAAAGCAGGACAATTATTAAAGACTGAGAGGATTAATACTCATATGAAAAAAGAATTAGAACCCGTAATGGAAGCCTTGGGTTTAGATGAAAGTTTCGTACTTAAGAATATCAAGGAGGTTATTCTCTCTTCCGACAAGGATGATACTAGACTCAAGGCCCTATTTAAACTATCAGATATTATGGATATGGAAGATAAACAAAAGACTAGCGTTACACAGATCTCTGGAGCAGTATTTCAGGGATTTTCTGATAATGTATTAGAAGAAGTTAAAAGGCCAGAGGAATTAGGTGAGTAAGTGGTAGACTATATAAAATCATTATTTGAGTCTTTAAATGAAGTAGACACTATAGCATTAGGTGAACAAGTTAATCCTAGGATAGGATCTATTGCATCTGCACATGAATTTATGGATGATAATTGGTTAGCATTTGGTAGAAATCAAAGTACAGCTAGCAAGAAGCGAACTAATGAGTTATTAAAGATGATGGATGAAACTGACTGGCCATACATACAACAGCATGATAATCCTATAAGGGCAAGCTATGTTCGTAGCGAAAACTATCCTCTTGAACCAGATACATTAAATGTGCAAAGAGGTGATGAAAGCGATATTTTAGCGGAATTAGCACATGGCTACCAATATGCCTTTCAGTCTGATGCAGTAAGAGATAGCTTAGGGTCTAGCTCTGGCTTTCAAAAAGCTTTATATGGAGAAGGAACTTATGGGGGGAGAGATTTTTTAGCAGATGAGAATGATAGGTTCTCTGGATTTGAGTATTATTATCCTTCTATAGGTGAATTTTCAGACACTGGAGAGAGCTTTCAGAAACTAACATCATATGATACGCATCCAGGTTCTGAATATGTTCTTGACTCAGACAATCTAGAAGAGTCTCTTATGCTAGTAAAAAAAGCTCCATGGAGAAAAGCAGGGGACCCATTAACTACAGAGTTTGAAGCTCATAGTATACTTGAACCATGGCTTTATAATAGGTTTCATGACGGAGGGGGAGATAGAGCCAAGTATCATGAAATACTTTCAGGCGATATACACGATCATTAATGGCTAACATCAATTTAAATAATATATCTAAGATGGAAGATGAACTTAGATTAGCTTATTCAGATCTTATAGCATTCGGTAAGCTATTTTTACCAGACGATTTTATGAGGAGTGAAACTCCTTTTTTTCATTATGAAGTAGCGGACGCCTTGATGGATAAGGACCACAGGCAATTAGGAGTAATATTACCACGTGGTCATGGCAAGACAGTTCTTACAAAATGCAATATCGTGCATGATTTTGTTTTTGCACAAGATCCATTATTTTATGGATGGGTTGCTGCATCTTCTAAGATATCTGTCCCAAATTTGGATTATGTAAAATATCACTTGGAATATAACGAAAAGATTAAGTATTATTTCGGTGATGTTAAGGGAAGAAAATGGACAGAAGATGACATTGAACTTAAGAATGGCAGCAAACTTATCTCGAAATCAAACCTTTCAGGTATACGTGGCGGGGCTAAGTTGCATAAAAGATACGATCTTATTATCCTCGACGATTTTGAAGACGAGAATAATACCTGCACGCCTGAGTCTCGTGCTAAAATCGCAAATCTTGTTACAGCGGTGGTCTTCCCTGCTTTGGAACCTGCTGACGGGCGGTTGCGTATTAATGGTACGCCTGTGCATTTCGATGCGTTTACTACGAATATTCTTAACGGTCACCTTAAAGCTAAGGCGCAGAATGAAGATTATTCTTGGAAGGTAATTACCTACAAGGCATTGCAGGACGATGGGACTCCTTTATGGCCAGGATGGTTTGGTCACAAGGAAATGGAGCGAAAGAAAAAGTTTTACTCAGATTCTGGACAACCTCAGAAATTCTATCAAGAGTATATGATGGAGGTTCAGAGCGCAGAAGATTCTATGTTCCGAAGGGAGCATATAAAGTATTGGGATGGTCAGTTTATTCATGATGATGAGGCAGGAATGTCATTCATTGTCCCAGACGGAGATGATCCTAAGCCGTGTGACATATATGTTGGAGTGGATCCAGCTACCGACAGTGCTCGTAGGGATAGTGATTTTAGTGTGCTACTCACTCTTGCTGTTGATTGCGACAACAATATCTATGTCCTTGATTATATACGCAATAGGTCGCTGCCTGTACTCGCGATACCTGGAGAGAACAAGAAGGGTATAGTTGATCATATGTTTGATCTAGCTAGCTTTTATAAACCATTGCTTTTTACTGTTGAGGACACTACTATGTCTAAGCCTATATTTCAGGCTATACAGGCAGAGATGAGAAGAAGGAATGATTTCTCCGTCAGATTTAAAGCAGAGAAGCCAGGTAACAGATTGTCGAAGAGAGATAGGATTCAAGAAATTTTAGCCCAACGCTTTGCGATTGGGCAGATTCATATTAAGAAGCATCATTATGATCTTGATCGTGAGATCACTACATTTGGCCCTCGTATGGCACATGATGATACTATAGATGCTTTAGCATATGCATGTAAGTATGCACATCCTCCTATGAATGCTAAGAAAGATAAGGATGGATGGCATAAAGAAACGCCAAAGGCACGATCATGGATTACAGCATAATAATTAATGTATAGAGGATAAGTATGCCTAAGAAGAAAGCTTCGGACAGAGTTAGAGAAATATATAAGTTAGCAAACAATCCTGTTAGAACTCAATGGGAATATGTTAATCAGCGTGGATATGAATTTGCACATGATGAGCAATTGAGCAATGGTGAGAAATCATCCCTAGAATCTCAGGGCATGCCAACATTTACTATTAATCGTATCTCCCCTGTGGTAGAAATGCTTAATTTTTATGCTACGGCAAATAATCCAAGGTGGCAAGCTATTGGAGTAGAAGGGAGCGATGTTGATGTTGCTGCTGTTTTTTCTGATTTAGCTGATTTCGTATGGTCTAATTCTAATGGTGATACCCTATATGCTAATGCAGTTAATGACTGTATTACTAAGTCAGTAGGCTATATACATGTAGCAGTAGATGCTAATCAAGATAATGGTATGGGTGAAGTTGTTGTACATCAGCCAGAGCCATTTGATATATATGTAGATCCAAAGTCTAGAGATTTATTATTTAAAGATGCAGCATTTATTATGGTTAGGAAGGTTCTTCCAAAGAACCACTTAAAGGCGCTATACCCAGAGATGAAAGCAAAAATATCTAAGGCTGGAGTAAATGAGGGATCTAATTCATCATTAACCTCTAGAGCATTAGGTGATAGAGATCAGAAATTATTTATGCGTGAAGATCCTACAGGAGATTCTTATGGAGTAGATGCTGAAGGAGAAGTTGATCAATTAATAGAATTTTTTGAAGTGTATGAAAAGGTACAGACTTCTTTTGTTAATGTATTTTATCGCATACCTCCAAGCAAAGAAGAGTTAGCTCAAATTAAAGAACAGCATCAAGTGCAGATGCAAGAGATGCAGCAAGAGATGCAAGTTCAGCTACTTGAACAGCAAAAACAAATGGAAGAAGCTATGGCTAAGGGTGAGATGCTTCCAGATAGATATAAACTTGAAATAGAAAAGGCTCAAAAGATGATGCAGGCCCAGCTAGAAGGGTTCTCTCAAGAACTTATGAGTAAACTTCAAGCGGCTAATTCTAGAATAGAAAGTCAAGTTGTTCCAGAAAAAGATTTTAAATTAATGCAAAAAGATAAGAGCTTTGCAAAGAATATTGTAGATAGTGTTCAGTTTTATTCTCCAAGGATTAAACAGACATGTGTAGCGGGAGATCAATTATTATACGAGAAGCTATTACCAGATACTGTTGTAGATTATCCAATTATACCAATACACTTTAAGTGGACTGGAACTCCTTATTCTATGAGTGCAGTTTCCCCTTTGGTTGGTAAACAGCAGGAGATTAATAAATCCCATCAAATCATGGTACATAATGCATCATTAGGTTCAAGCTTAAGATGGATGTATGAAGAGGGTTCTATCGATAATGATACATGGGAAAAGTATTCATCTTCCCCAGGAGCCTTACTTCCTATACGTCCAGGAGTAGAAAGACCAACTCCAGTTATGCCTGCCCCATTATCAAATGCGTTTTTCAGCGTAGTTCAACAAGGGAAGTCAGATATGGAGTATTTAGCTGGAATATATTCTTCTATGATGGGAGACGCTCAAAGCTCTAGTGAAACATTTAGAGGTATGTTAGCATCTGATGAATATGGGACTAGAAGGATTAAACAATGGATGAAGAGTTCTATTGAACCTGCATTAAAGCAAGTAGGAGAAGTAGTTAAGCAATTTTCTCAATCTACATATACAGCAAATAAAAGATTTAGAATTGTTCAGCCTAGTGCTATAATGGAAAGCCGTGAGCAAGAAATTAACATTCCTATCTATAATGATATGGGCCAAGCTATAGGAAAGTCCATGGATTTATCTGCTGCTAGGTTTGATGTTAAGATTGTATCTGGATCTACATTGCCAGTAAACAGATGGGCATATCTAGAGGAATTAAAACAGTTGATGCAATTAGGAGTTGTAGATGATATTGCAGTTCTGGCAGAAACAGATATTAGGAATAAAGAAAAAATTGCAAAACGTAAGAGCATCTATTCTCAGCTTCAGGGTCAGGTAAGTCAAATGTCTGAATCCTTAAAAGATAAAGAGGGTACTATTGAAACTCTTGAGAGACAGCTTGTACAAGCAGGTATTAAGAATAAGGTTATGCAAGCTTCTGTTGAGATTGATAAAAAGAAACAAGAAGTTAAAGGCGATATGGAAGGTGCATATGTTAAAACCGAAGGAGAACAGAAGTTATTACGCGATTCAATGAACACAGAAGCCAATGCTAGAAAGAAAGAAATGGCTATGGCTGTAGATAATTTCAAAAAAAGCTTGGAAAGTAACGAGGAATAGCCTTAACTTTCCCCGATTTTTATTAATTAAAAGGAGAAGAAATGTCAGAAAACACAGAAAGCAGTAACTCTGCAATAGGAATGTCAGGAGATTCTCTTCCAGAGGATCCAGTTGATGCAGCTATGAATGCAGACTCTGTAGGAAATTTTTTTGATGGCCTTGACCAAGATGTCAATGGTGCAATATTAGATGATAACCACGAGGTAACCCAAAGTCAGACAAGCGGCTCCACACCGGTAACCCGCACTCAAAATGACACTGGCTCCAATACGGTGGACTGGGAAGATGATAGCAACCCATATAAAAAGCGCTATCGTGATAGTAGTAGAGAGGCTGTAAGCAAGGCTGAGACACTAAGTGATCTTAAACCCTTTATTCCAGTTCTTGAAGCTATGAAGAAAGATAGTGGTCTAGTAGATCACGTACGTGGATATTTGCAAAACGGTGGGAAACCATCAACAACTATCACAGAACAGTTGGGTATTGGAGAAGATTTTGTCTTTGACCAAGGTGAAGCAATGCAAAATCCTGACTCTGACTCTGCTAAAGTAATGTCTGCATATGTAGATAATATGGTGCAAGGTCGAGTAGGACAAATGCTTCAACAGGAAAAGCAAAATGCAGTACAGGTGCAAAAGCAGATAGCTCGAAAGCAAGAAGAGCAAGCATTTCGTGAAAAAACAGGTATGACTAATGAGGAATTTGCTGGATTCGTTGATCAAGCTAAGACTCATAAGATGACACTTGAAGATGTGCACTATCTAGTTAATCGAGATAAAGCTAATGCTAATGTAGCCAATTCCACTAAACAAGATATGTTGAACCAAATGAAAAGCGTACGTAATATGCCTACTAGTGCCGCTGGAGCAAATAGCCAAGGAGATAGTAATAATCCTGATAGTAATTTATTTGATGGACTCCTTGGACTTGATAACAGTGTAGATAAACTGTTTGAGTAATAAACAGTAAAGGTTACTGCTTACTCAAACAAAACTAAAGGAGTAAGACATGTCTGATATATTAGATATTAGTACGTATAGTGGCGTTGCGGCTCCTGGTTCGGTTGGGAATCCTGTAACAGATACACCTACTGGTGATCTGCGTAGAAAGTTTAACTTTGGAGATAGAGTCTCTGAGTTATCTTTATCACAAGATCCTTTTTTCCGAATCTTAAGTATGGTTTCTAAAAAACCTACTGATGATCCGCAATTCAAATTCACAGAGCGAAGAGGCTCATTCCATAAACGTTATGCTTATATTAATGGTGTAACTTCAACCTTTGCTGTTGATGGTGGCGGAAATGCAATCGAAAATACAACTGGAAATACAGCTTATTTCCAAATGTATACAGATTGGAATGCAGCTGGTAATGTTTCAAATATTACTGGCCAAGCATCAACAACTTTTGCTGGTACAAACTCACAACCTGAGTTTTTAATGCCAGGTCAAGTAATCAAAGTAAATACTAACACCACTGCAGATTCAACATCTTCAAACGGATACCAGTTAGTTAAGATTACTGATGTTGACTTAAACACTCCTGGTTATGCTAAAGTTACAGGTGTAGTAATTAAGCCATCTGGAACATCTGGTGATAGTGTTTTCTTGTTAGATAATGATATCGCAGGTATTTCTGCAACAGGAACAAACAACCTATCTCAAGAAGCATTAGCTCCATATAAAGCTTATGTGATTGGAACTGCTTTTGCTGAAGGCTCTGGTTACCCTGAAACTTGGGATGATCAGCCTTTCTCAACCAACTATGGACGAACTCAAATCTTCAAAACTACATGCGCAATGAACAATACTGATCGTGCAACTGTACTTAAGTATGAAGGCAATGAGTGGGCTCGTATCTGGAAAGAAAAGCTAATCGAACACAAATTCGATATAGAGCAATCATTACTATTTGGACGTCAAGACAATACATACCGCACTACTCAAGGTGCAGTTGATTGGATTGGCCAATATGGTAATGGTTTTTCTTTAGATATAGCAACTAAAACTCAAGATGATTTTCTTGATGATCTTTCATCTTACCTAGATCCACGTTACAACGATGGTATGGCTACTGTATTCTTTGTGAGCACAGCAGTATACAATTGGTTGCATAAACTTGGTGGATACTTCAATAACAACTTATCAATCGGATCTAACTTCCGTGCTGATTTTGCTGTTATGGGTAAAAAGAAGGTTATGGGCTTAGACGCTACTACTATTTCAACCGTATATGGTGATATGAACGTAGTTAGGAACATCCACTTAGATGGAACTAACGTTAAAATGCTTGGTATTAATATGAAGTATTGTGCATATCGTCCACTAGTTGGTAATGGTATTAACCGAGACACATCTATTTATGTTGGTGTTCAAACTCTAGAAAACTCAGGCGTTGATCGTCGAGTAGATCAGATCTTGACAGAAGCTGGCATGGAATGGTGTTGTCCTGAAACTCATGCTGTATGGACAGCTTAAAGGAGGATGTATAGATGAGTATACCAATGTATGGACAAAATAAAGATGGTGACGCACTAGATGCCGCTGCAAGCGGTCTTACACGTGGCCATGAAGTAATGCCATTAGCTGCAGATGCAACATTAACTGCTTCAGATAGTGGGAAAGTAATTATGGCTGACGCAACAGGTGCAGGTGCCGAAGTGGATATTGCACTTCCAGCTCCATCTGCAGGCCTTAACTATAAGTTCATCGTCAAGGAAGATACCCCATCACAAGACATTAAGATTGTTGCTACAGGCGCAATTGTCTATGGTGTGATTATGGTGCATTTTATTGAAGCAGGTACTACTGTAGATACTACAGTTCTTGCGGCTGGTTCAACTAATGTTTTAATTGACACAACAGCTAAAAAAGGTGACTGGCTAGACTTCTACTGTGACGGAACTAATTGGTTCGTCAGAGGCGGTGGTTCTGTTACAGGCGCCTTCACAGTATCCTAAGGAGGTGACTAATGGCTAATGCATGGAAAGGATCTTCAGCATCATTTGGTGGATCTAGGATTTATGAAATCCAAGATGCAACATATGCCGTATCTCCTAATGATTCAGGAACAGTATTTTTATTAAATTCAGCTCTTGATATCGCTGTTAGTTTACCAGCAATATCAAAATTAGAGCCTGGATTTAATGTAAAGTTCGTTCTAAAATCAGTCGTTGCTAGTGCTAAAAACTTCACTATAACTCAAGGTCATGCTGATGATGAATTAGTTGGGCATGTTAGAGATGGTAGTGCTGATGGTACTGGTGATGTAGCAGATGCTGCAAACAATACAAAAGTGCAATTTGCTGCAACTGCTCCGGCAGGCAGTTTTATTGACATGATATGTGATGATACATCATGGTATTGTTTTGGAGCTGAATCAACAATCGCTAAATTAACCTTCGAAGATTAAGGTTAGTTAAAACAAAATGGCCGGTCCGCCTTCTGGGTAGTTCTTCTCTCCAGGGGGTGGACATGGTCTTTGTAAAGGAATAATATGGCATTTATAGATCAAGTACAAGATTTAACAAGCTTAACGGTTGCTGATAACGATGAGCTATCTCAGTTTTTAAAAGACGGAGTTCTTGATGTTACTCATAGAATCCTAAGGCTTGATCCTACTAGTGCTGAAGGATTCATTAGAGCTACTGCCGAACAAACCTCTAATGGAGATTATATAAATGGTGCCACTATAGTATCGGTAGTGAGAGAATCAGGTACTAATAATGACTGGAGAGAGTGTAGAAAAATTAATATAGGGCTTCAATCTAAGGTCACAGACTCTTCTAGCCTTGAATATGCCTCTAAGTTTAATCCTGCTTATATAGTAGAGGAAAACGGAAAGGTAAATGTTTATCCTGCACCAGGAGTTAATCCTGATGCTTATATAATTTACTATATCAATAATGTACCTGTTAATAAAGATTTAGCTGCATTATCGCACAGTGATACTGAAATAGGATATTTCCCTGATGATAAAATTTATTTAGTAATAATGTATGCTGGTATAAAATTATTACATACTGCTATGGCAGCATTACATAGTAACTCAGATGTAACTACAGCCTTAACAGCGGCCAATACAGAAATGGATGAAACACAAGCTATATGTGATCTAATAAATACCCAGGTAGACGCTGCTGTAGCTGAATTAGCTGAAGCAGTTACAAATGTAGATAGCAGTGTAGATACAGCTCTTGCAGCAATAACAACAGCATTAGGTAGAGTAAATACTGCAGTTGCGCTTGGAAATACTGAATTTGATTTAGTTAATGCTGAGGTTGACTTAGCAAATGCTCAGGTTGATGATGAAGATGTAGAGCTAGCTCAAGGATACATGGCAACTGCTCAAGGATATTCTCAAGCTGGATCTAATTATATATCCGAGGCACAGGCTTCATTGGCTGAAGCTCAAGGATATGCAGCAGAAGTAAGTGCAAGAACCAATCATACTAATGCTCAAATATCAGTTTCTCAAGGATATCTAGCTGCTGCTCAATCTTATGCTGCTGAAATTCAGTCTAAGGCAGGTATAGCCTCTGGATACTTACAAGAAGCTCAAGGTAGATTTTCTATATTATCACAAGAGTATCAATGGTATAATGAGAGATACCAGCAATTAAAAAGCGAATATAATGAAGCATTTGGTGTTATGGCTTCCACCCAAAAAGATGGAGCTAAATAGATAAAACAAGCAAGGAGAGAATATGTCAAAGAAAGAAGAAACAGTAGAGAAAGAAAAGTCACTTGAAAAAACAATCAAGGAAACAACTAAAGCATTAAAAGAACAAATCAGTCAAAATAATGCTATGATATTAAAGGCTCAAGGAGCATTAGAGGTATTGCTTCAAATAACTAAGGGGGGTTAATGAAGGTTCAAGAATTAATGGAGCGGGTAGGTGTAACCCAGACTGGTAGAGCTATTGCATATATTAAAGATGGTTTAGAAGAGATAAATATGTTAGCTGAAACGCATATTACCACATCCAGAATTGACATTGTAAAGGATCAACGTTTTTATGATCTTCCTAAGGATATGATTAAAATGCTTGACCTTAGATGCAAAAATCAATTAAATGGAGATGACGAATATAGAAGTCTTCCTAGGGCTGTAGGTAAACCAACAAGTAAGGATTCAGATGGCAACTAGAAAATCATATGCATATCAAATCAAAGGAAATAAAATATCTTTATTAGAGAATCAATTTGGATATGGTTCTGGCCAAGATGTAATTACTGTTAATGGATCAAGCATTAATCATAAACAGCACACATTAGATGAAATTGGACCAACAGGTAAACCTTCATGGGTTAGCCCTGATTCTGACGTTACAAATGGTATAGAAGTAGAATACGCATATAGTCCTACATATTCAACGCCAACTAAAAGAATTGATTCTGGTACTGCAGATACTTACCATCTTTATAATGGATGGTTTGTCGTTGATGGATATCTTACTATTGGCCAATATCTTAAAGACTGGGTAAATGATGCAAGCATAGCTGTAGACTCTTATATCTTAATTGAAGGATCAGATAGATGGAATGGTATTCATAAAGTTAAGGCTGTTCAAGATATTGCTGCTGGAGGATCTCATGGTGGTATTCAGACTTATACAAAAGTAGAAGATTCTACTAAATATTTTACTGACGATTCAGTCTCATGGGTTACAACAGCGAATACTATAACTGGAGTAAGCTCTAGCTTTTCTACTATTTTTAGTGCTAGCCCATCATCTAGTGAATATATATGGATTGCTGGTAGCGATGCTAGTAGTGGTATAAATAATGGCTTGGTTTCAGGTTGGAGTTATAGTACAGGTAGTGGTGGCA